>Ga0180732_1001477_pt1 | contig 14488 bp, 9 predicted proteins | sample KR11_01MetaG_FD_148674 | JGI IMG/M metagenome (GOLD analysis project Ga0180732, IMG submission 148674) | Groundwater microbial communities from the Olkiluoto Island deep subsurface site, Finland - KR11_0.1 MetaG | ecosystem: Environmental > Aquatic > Deep subsurface > Groundwater | place...
TTCGCGGGTTATACCCTTTTGCCCCTCTTTTACGCCAAGCCACTCGGCCATAGGCTTCCAATGGGCTATATACCGCTCGTCAGCCCTCCCGGACTGGACATATTGCCAAATCCCGGTAAGCCAAGCGTGGGCGGACTCGTGCATAAAACTGGACTGGTCTTTATTCTTAAGCAATCCTATAAGATTATCGGCCTGGGAATAAAAACCGCGAGCACCGCTTTGGCTTTCTTGGAACAAAGGGAACCCCTGCTTCAACGCCGCCTCTTTCATGGCAGGGGTAAGGGCAAGGGAGTGGACGTTTTCCTTGGTAGGTGTTTCGCCTAAATAAACCAAATCGCTGCCCTTTTCATATATTACCCAATCCCTTTCGTTGGGTCTTAATTTAGAATAAGCCCTTTCTTCTGCGTTGTTTTCTTTAATCCATTTATTTGCAGATTCTTGTGTTCTAAATGTGCCTGCGAAAGGGGGTTGCTTACTGGAAGATATATTAACGTTCTCCACCTTCCCACCCCACTTCTTGGTAAATTTATTGACAAAAGACGGGATTATCTGGTCGTAGACCCTGGCCATGCTTTCGCCGCCGATTTTGAGGTCGGCCCCTTGCAGATAATGCCCATTGGCTTCTGTGACCGGGGACTCCAACAATTTTCTTGCGGCCTCTTTGCCGATGAAGTCCTGGACCTTTTCTTTCACCACCGTCTCGTCCACCACCATCTTGCCATCCAGGGAAAAAACTCTAAGCTTCTGCTCCTCGGGCAGATATGAAATTCTATCCACCTGCTTTGAAAGGTCATATCTTTCGGCCTGAATTTCACCCGTCGTCCACGCCACCGCGTCATAGCCCTGCTCGGCGGCCATGCGGATAACTCGCTTCATGCCTTTTTCCATGCCTTTGGGTCCTTGGAAAAAACCAGGCATTTTTTCTTGTTCTGATTCTTTTGGCCCTTGTACTTCTTCTATAAATAGAATTTTTTTACCATCTGCAACGCGGTCATTTATCCGTAAACGTATAACCGGATTTTCAACATCTGAATATTGCGGATGTCCATCCATCCATTTTTGTTTAATTCCAGGTGCAGTAAGAAACACCTCCCGGTAATTCTCGCCGCCGGGGAGCTGGTATTGGGAGAATTTGGTATCGGAAACAGCATATCCTAATTCTTCCCTTTTCCCTAAGTTTACCTCTTCAATCTCCAAAGAGTTCGCCGCCAAATACTCCAGCACCTGCGCCTTCGTAGGCTTCGGGTTGTCCTTCAGGAAGCCGTCAAGGTCAACCCAGTCGAGTTCTTCCTGCCTTACTCCGTTTTGCGGACTGAGCATACCCTTAATCTGTTCAGCGGTAGCGGAACCGCCCATCTTCTGCTCTATTACCCGCTGGACTTGGGAGTAGAATACGGGGGCGATATCCCCAAACGACTCGGCGGGGGATTGAAATAGAGTTGTTCCCGAACCCTCTGAAAAAAAACGCTTAATATCGTCAATGGTGGGTTTGTCCATTATTTCCGATTTGTTTTTACCATATTCTTTATCAAGGGAAAGATAATCGGGATTTCGCTCGGTAAGCATATTTCCTATTTCGGTTAATTGCTCCGTAGTGGGAGTTGTGGCGGCGTGTATATTTATGGAATCATTTAAAACAAACATTCTTATTGCTCCCGTATCTTCCATGAAATCAACTTTGGAATCATTCCGTTCAGGGTGTCTCTTTTTTGTTTCTTTTATCTCGGATTCCGTATAGGCAAACGATATTTCAGAATGGTCCATGTCATGATGGCCAGCGGTTCCTCCCTCTTTTTTCCCAGAAAAATCAAGCATTGTTCCATTTGTCAGAAGATAGCCTCCCTCCATGTAATCTTCTGTAGTGCCAAAATGTTTAACGGCCCTTTTCTCTAAAGATTTGTTATATTTTCCACCCTGTTCCAATTCCTCTTTCCCCGGCACTATGCCTTTATCCGTAATCCCCGGCAACGGGTTGTCTTTCAGAAATTGCTCTTCGGTCTTGCCCTGCCTACCGGCTTCGGACTTGTAATAAGCGGATAACACCTCGGCATTCGCCTGCGCCTCTTCTTCGGAATAGCCGAGGGATTTCAGCTTCTCGGTTGTGGAGGTTTTTATAGGAGATTCAGCGTTGGCAATGATTTCTGATGGCTTTACGTCACGAAAGAATATTATACCGTCGGCCATCTCTACAGCATCAATTCCTTGTGCGGCGTACTTGTCTACTACAGCCCTAACGCTATCCCCTCTGTCGTCTGCCGCGTAAAGTTCCTCTACTATTGTATCAGCTAAAGCGTTTTTACCAGAAAGCACATTCATTTTGGAAATATCTATTTTTATTATATTTTTTCCATAAGTTTTTGCGTAATCTATATCTTTAGAAGAAAAAACACCTATTTCACCCTCGCTCTGATACCCCCCCCTATCTGGTAATTTAAGTCCTTCTCGTTCTATTTTTTCTGTTGGAGCGTTTGTCCCATGATACAACACAGTATTTGGAGTTTTACGTTCTTTTATTACCTTTTTTTCTTTTGCGAACTCCTCGGCATCAAATTGCAGTCCGGCCTCCGGTATTGTCGGCCTATCTTCCGGGGACACAGACCGCATTTCATCTATCGCCAGTTCTTTGGTCGCGCCCTCCGTCCGTTCCGGGGCCACTTCTTCCGGCATAATCATGGTAGCGAACTCGTCGGCCATCTGATCCGTGTTTAAGCCCTCAGCCTGACCCCGCTGGACTATATCGGCCAGGATTTTCAGACCGGCTTCCTTGTCCGGCAGGAGGACATCTAAATCCTCGGCGGTAAGCCCCATTTTCTGCGCGGCGGTCTGCATTACCTCCATTTCGGCTACCGGCCCCGCCTGGGCCTGATCTTCGGCCACCATTTGACCCTGTAGGGCTTCCGGCGTTACCGGGGCTATATTCCTTTCAAGGATAGAGGCCAGAACTTGCTGTGATATGCTCTTTTTCTGTTCCGGGGGGACTGATGGGTCATTCTCAATGGATTTTACGATATTTCCGGCCAAAGCGTCTATTTTGGCCCATTCTGCAGTAGGAGCCACCGATTTCAGGGCCGCTATGGGGTCCGTGGTGGCCATTACGCGGGCTTTCTCCAAGTTCTGGGGGGTAGCATTGGGGTTTATCGTTATACGGGGGCCTGGGGCAGGTATTCTTTCGGCTACGGACTCCAAAATACCGAACGGCCCGCCTACAAGGCCGCCTATAAGGGCGGATTCGCCCATTCCAGCAGTTATCCGCTTGCCTGTGACCACGTTTATCGGAGCCTGCTGTAAAGCCTCCTGCCCGGCGTTTACAATAGCCGACCGAGCGAACTTACCGACCATCGTCTTGGTTTTGGCGAAAACGCCGAGTTTATCGGTTATGGCGATTATCGGGATATTGCTGAAAAAGACCTTCTCCGCCGCTTTATCAGCCTCGTCTTCGCTTGCCCCCTTGTTTATCATATCTTCCCGCGCAAACCCCGATTCCAGAGACGATTCAAGTATCACATTCAAACTTATTCCGAGGGCATTGGCTATCGCGGGCGAATATTTCAGTAATCCCGCCAATTTGACCAGACCTATACTCGGCAAAAGGGAAGTGGCCGTTGTCGTAAGTCCTGCTACTGCCTTGTCAAGGAATTGCGGATTTTGGTAGGCCATTTTCTCGGCTAACTCCCGTCCTTTACCCGCCGTAAACTCACCGCCCATTTCCAAAGCCGTACCGGTCTTTTCGTAAAATTTGCCTATTAAGGCCAAAGCCGCGTCGTCCCCTACCTGTTTTGAAAGTTCTTTATACCCCATCCCCGCCCGTTTCGCTTTCCGGCCAGCATATTGCTCTATTTGCCCTGCGGCAGTTATCATCTGTCCCGTAGTGCCTGCGACAGTACGACCTATACGGCCAGGCAGGCTTATATCTTTGGCTTCCTCGGCCCGGATGACACCGGTGTCCAACTGTTCCGAAAAAGCCCGCATTTCAGGGCCTTGCGGATAAGCGGGTACGCCGGGCAAATCCACGGGGCGGGATTCCCCTTCCTCGTAAGGTTTAAGTTCAGCCGGGGCGCGGACTTTGTACTTATCCATTACTGTTTCGTCCCCGCCTTCAGAATCAAGGAACGCGTCCGCTGCTAACTGTAAATCACTTTTAACCTGCCGCATTTCCCTTAACTGTTCCGGCGTGAACTCGGCTTCCATGTCCGGCGGCTTTACGGAACCCAAATCTACGGGCGGGCTGACTATCCAGTCTTTGTAGTCTGGGTATTTCACTACTATTTTTTCAACTAAAATATCATCATCAATATCCTTGTAGTAAGGATATTTTCCCTTCACCTTGCGCGCAAATTCCGTTATCGTGTATGGCATTATAGCCCCAGTTTCAACGGGTCTTTTTTGGGTTTACTTTGCAGTTTTTCCCCTGATCTTTGCCCCATCAAGCGCCCTGATTTATTCGATAGCCCTGAAGGTGTCAGATATTCCCCACCGGACAGAAAATCCCACCAGCTCCAGCCTTTATTTTCGGCTTCGGGGATTTCGGCTCCGTAATCGTCCGTAAAACCTTGCAGTCTGAGTATTTTGTTTTTTATGTCCGTTAGCACTTTACTGTCGGGTCTTTCACCTGTAGTAAGAAGCATTTTATAAGTATTCTGTAAATCCCCTATCGCGACGGCGTTCTGTTTCTCGAAATCCCGCATATCGGCGGCGTTCTGTTTGTTCGCCAACCTTGCCTGTATTTCCTTGTATATGTCACTGATTTTCCCCTCGTCCTTAACCCGTATCGTGGACGGCTCGCTCGTGGTAATGGGCATACCCTGCTTGTCAAACCGCTGGCCGACTTCCATACCGATGTCCGGGACTTCTGATAATCCCCCAAATTCTACGCCAGAGCCTACGCCTTGCGTAGCTTGACCGCCGGGGATTACCTCTTCCCTAGTGGTATCCCTTCTATATTTATCCATCAAATCTTCTGCCGAAATCCCATGTTGGGCTAAAAAAGCGGCTTTCTTAGCCAGCGTTTTAGCATTTTCCTCCTCAAAATCCGGCAAACCGCCGGGATTATTAAACCATGAAAAGCTATTCCCGCTTGGACCGGGTGAATACGTATTCGCCCGCTTCCTGCGCGACGTGTCCATATCGCCGTAAGCGTCCTCGTAACCTTTCCTCTGGAATGGGTTTAGCCCCATCAGTGTCAGTAATTCGTTATACGCTCCCATAAGAATCTCCTTTTAATAAACTGCTATCTTACCTGGCTTATTCGCCAGTAGGGCATAATAGGCGGCCAGTTGTTTTTTTCTTTTCGCTAATTCATAGTTCTCATATTTTGAGGGGTTATATGCAGGGTCTAAACCGGCAATAAACGGACTGCTTTTAATGCGATGTTGACCTATCCCGCCCACCTGCGGTTTGCCACCTGTCTCAGATAGTGGCACTCTGTAGGGGACGGTAGCTGGTGGTGCCGGGAATGCTCCTGTGCCGCCGGAAGTCGCCGGGAATCCCGGCATTTGCGCCTCTTGGTAGTCCTGCGCCTCATAGCCCGGCCCGCCCAGATATTGGGATGGCGTTATATATCTTCCCATAGCCGCCGAAATCATCTGCTGGCGGGCCTTCTCGCGTCCCTGAGCATTAGCTCTGGCCACCAGGGCCCGTTCTTGTAGTCTTCGGAACTCGTCCATCCTGGCGGCGTTCAAGTCGCCTATGCCCTGCGCTTCCCGCGCTTTCCAGTACGGATCATCCACTTCCGAGCCTGTGCGCCTGATATTGCTCGAAATTCCGGTCTTTATCCGGTCGAGCATACGGGAATACCAATCTTTATTGAGTAAACTATTATAGGCTATTGCCATAATTTTAATCCTTTATCAGGTCGTTGACTGTGTAATAAATGCTGAACAGTTTCAGCCTGAAATATTTATCCAGTTCGCTTCCCGATAGTTTGAATTTGTACTGACGGCCCAGGTACCGCGTTTCAAAAAGGCCCTCGACTTCTTTCACTATAAAATCGCTTCCGGCAAGGGAGGTTGTAGTGCTATGCCATACCCCGTCCCTATTTGCCTGCCAGGCCACGCCAAAGTCCTGAACGCCGTCGCCGTCAGCGTTAATCCATATCCGGTTTATGACCTTGTGATTATTCAGCGAGCCCAGAGGGTAGTTCTTCGTCTCCCAATAAGAGTTTATCGCCGTCCCGTCAAAAGAAAGAGCCTTTTCGTCCATTATGTACCACAACTTTGACGTTATGTCCGTAGCGCTGCCGAGCGGCCTGTCATTATAAATACCGAGAGCGCCATAACCCTGATCGGAAAACACCCACTTTTTGTTCTTCTGCCAGATATAGGTGAAATCGTTTTCGGACTCCGAGTCATGGGCTACGCTGGCGATATAGCGGTGATTGTCCACTACGGACGCGCCCCTCGGAGCCGCCGAGCCTATCACATAGGCCATACTTATAGAGTTGACTATCAGCGTGTCGGTGGCGGTCTGGATGTCCGGCCCTATCTGGAACTGGACGAACGGGTTAGTGCTGGCCGCGACTATTGCGTTCTCCGTCTGGGCTATAACGGCAGGCAACGCTCCCGTAGCCGAGAAAGCGTATGTCCCCGACCGGACGTAATAATCTTCCGGGGCGGTGGAATCCGTGGAATAAGAAACGGAAAACAGTTTCCATGCCGACATATCGGTACTTACTGCTTTAACTTCGGATTTATAAGTCCCCGTAGAAAAAGCGGTTATCGTGTCCGAGTAGTAATCAGGCGCGGACGCACCGAAAACTATGTCGTATTTCCAGTACCGCTTCTGGTAGGTATCGGCGAAAGGCGGGGTTAAAGCCGATGACCATGTAATGCTATCCACAGAGGTAAAAAAATGTGTGGTGGCCGTCCCGCTGGCCGTTATCGCTTGGTAATTGGGCGTGGTCAGTTGCGTGTCGTAAGTGGAACTTGTAACAGTTGAACCCGCGACAAATTCTATATGGTCAATATAGGTAGAATAATCTTTAAAAGTTACATAAATCGTCCCGCCTCTGCTCCCATGATATCCGTTTGATAAAATATAATTATTACCTGTGCTGTCGGCGAGTTTGAGTTTTACTATTGTATTGCTGGACGTGTCCAAGTCAATTAAATAAACTTTTGCAGGGCCACCTACATACGCTGGAACAGAAAGGGAGGCAATCGTTACACTTGAGACAGCATTTATCATAGACAGGGTGTTTAAACTTGCACCACTATAAAGTAACGCGCATATCCCGTATTTTACGCCAGTTCCTTGTGAAGTATAAGTATCTGCATAACACCAAACGTACGTATTCCCGGTTTGTCCCCCGTAAGAAGTCCATGCAGAACTATAATGACCAGCGCCCGTTGTCCCGCCGGGGATATATGTTGTTGTACTGGTAGTCCCGCCGTTTTCCCCGCCCTCGTCAATTAAATTCATAGGCGTAAGTTCCTGGGCCTTTTTATGGTACGTCCCGGCCTTTATCTTACCCGGAAATATGGCGGTATCCCAACCGGCGTAAGTACCGGCTTCCCATAACGCCTTAGTATTAACTGTCCAGGCTTTATCCACGGAGCCACTCTGCTTGATAAGATTGGTCTGCGGCGTTATTTCGCGGGATATAGGGGCAGGGTGGCGATTGAAATCGTAGGAATAATACCCGTCATTGGAAAGCCAGACAAGCAGGCCGTCAACTATCTGAACCAAGTTATCGTCAACACAACCGACTTTATCAGATATTTCCTTCCAGTAAAAGGTTTCATTATCCGAGCCTTTGAGCATACCACAGGACGACAGTTTGCCTATGAATATGCCTTCCGGTGTGGAATAAACGCAGTTTACGCCTTCGCCATCGTCTTTACGGAAATACTTTATAGCGGCGGAGTCCTTGGACGTGGTAACGCCCCAGGACGTAGGGGCATTGTAAGCGGAAAGATAAACCTTTGACGTTTCAGTGGTCGTGTTCACGCCGACAAGGCGGGTTTGGTAAAGTTCCACATACTTAAAATCCTCCATATTGCTTATGACGGTTACGGACGAACCCGTGGAATAAAAAGGGGAGGTACTGCCGTCCACGAAATAAGCCTTCCCGAAAGCGGCCACCATATCGAGTTCCGGGGTAGAGTTCCAGTTCCTGATTAAGGAAAAGGCCGTAGAACTGGAAGAATACAAAGCCGTCCCGCTTACCGCAAAATTATATCTTTCGTTGTCGGGGTTAAGGAACTCCCGCCGGAAACTGACAGTAGAGCTTCCGACCGACGTGAACAGCGTGTTCCCGTAAATAGTCCGCAAGTCGCCCTCGTCCGTTAAAACATTGACGGCATAGGTCGCGTCCTTTTCATCTATGAACAGGCTATCGTCCTGACTGTTTACCCCGCCGAAATTATAGACGTGCTGGACTTCCTCGCAAAGCACAGGCCTCGGCAGGATAAAAAGCAGGATGGTTATGATTATGGATTTAAGCGACATAGCCACGGCTCCTGTTAATGAGCTTTGACCTTAAATAGGCCGGAAGCCCGGACGTGGCATTGTTGGCGGGCTCCGTGGACTCTTCGCCGCGCCAGTTCTTAAGCTGTTTCTCGGCGAGGGCTTCCTGTGGGAAGATTAAATCCTTTTTGTCTTGTAGCCGGTAAATATCGGCAAGGACGAACGAAGCGAGCACACTTTCCCCGTCTTCCGGGAAAGGGAGCATACTCTTGGCTGTGCCGAGGTCGCTTTCGGCGAACCGGGTAAACTTAAGTTTCCCGAACCCGGTAAGCGTAGACGTGGTGGACGGGATATTGCCTATACGTATTTTTCGCGCCCCCGTTGTCGAGTCACGGCCTATGTAGAGATACCAAGCGACTGTCCCCTCATTGGTCTGGCCCAGGGCGGGGTCCGGCTTCTTGTACTTGTGATATTCCTTAAGCGTGATATTGGTCAAGGAAGAACCGGCCCCGGCGTAAATATCCACTATCTTCTGGATGTCCGTATCAAGGGTGTAGTCTTCAGTCCCTGAGACGAGGGTGATAGATATAGGGTGGTATAACCAGTCCCAGAGCCAATTCTTGCATATTCGGTCTACCGAATTATTGATTGACGCTACAATATCTTTTGCGGCTTGGTCATTGGCCGTTGCCGGATTTCCGTATTGGGTCTCTCGTTTAAGTTTTGCAATTATTTGGTCTAAGTTCATCTATCGCCCTCTCTCAGGTTTAAAAGACTATTTCTTTTTCTTCTTCTTCGGCTCGTCCAGCACGATTTCGATGTCCGGTTTCACGTCCTCTTTTTCTTTCGGGACATCTTTGACCATGTTAGACTCGCCCACGAGTACCAGTCTCCCGGTCTTGAAGTTCTCATGGTTTTCCAGGAATTTCTGGAGCACAGGGTCGGAAGTCTTGAACTGGCCTACGCCCCTGTGATTGGGCTGAAAGTTGATGGACTTGCGCCTCAACTTTATGCCCTGTTCGTTTACCTGTCCCCTGGGGACGATAATGAACTCCGGCTCTTTCAGGTTCGGTGTTACGTATACTTTTTCTGACATTGTGTTCTCCTTTGCTTTTATATCGGGGGCCGGGATTGCCGACCCCCAAATATATTTTTAGCAAAAAACTACTTTATTTCTCATCCCACTGACACCTCAAATATGAGGTGGCGGTTTGCGGCTCCGCAATATTGCCCGCCGAGATAACCACATGCTCGTCTTTGGCGAACTCCATCCAGATATCCGAACCGGTTATAGTGGAGTTCGGAGCATTTTCCACAGTGTCATTAGCGGTAGGCTCACTCCATAACAGCGTGGTGTCGTTTCTGGTGACTCCGTCAGTGGAGCCTTGGAACTTTGCGAGTTTTCCATAAACCAGCAACGTCCCTACTGCGTCGTTCTGGACGGTGCAGTGTTTGAGCACAACCCTTTTCCCGGAGGACGGAGTTATTCCTATTCGCATGATGTACGGGTCAGTCTCGGTAATTCCACCGGTGTCTATCGTTATGCTGTACCCGCCCGACGCTTTCGCGTCCGTAGCGGTGGCGGCGGTAACGAAGTCCAGGAGCAGGGAAGAGTCGTCTCTTTTGCCCCCGGTCATATCGCATGTGTAGTCGTCTTCCGCTTCTATAGCGTCGCACAGTTCGCCAAGGGTATCGTAAGCGGTGGCGGCGAGGTTGTAGTTCAGGTCAACCGTCCCTATAGGCGTATAGGTGTTCAGCGAACCCGAAGCAACAGCGACGGCGGCTTCCGTTGACGCGCCCACGTACACAATATTGATGAGGGTTCCGTCGTTGTAGTCCACCTGTTCGGCAGTCGCTTTCGCGTTGTACTCTCTGATTATGATGTCGTCAGCCGACAGAGCGAAAGAATTAACTCCCGCGAAAGTCAGGACGAGCATTGTAAGGCTTAACAGTTTCTTCATGTTCTTTTCCTTTTTTACGCTATCCCCCGGCCCATGCCAGGGGTTCAAGCGAGGTTATTCTTCCACTCCGTCGAAATAGGAGTGCATTTTTTCCTGAGGCACTTTTATCGTGCACTCGGAAAGTATCTGTTCTTTCTCTTCATCGTCATCGTTATCCGCTATGCCGGTGGTGTGAATCAGGTATCTGTTCGGCAGGTGGTGGAGTTCGAGGTTCATGATGTCAAGAACCATGCCCGTCCCGGCGAGGCCTGCCAGGTCGTCCAGGCTGGCGTTCTCCAGCATGGGGCTGTAGGCTATGTCGAGTTTCCCGAACGGCGTGGTATACTCGGACAGGTTTAAGCCGTAGGTCGGATTGAACGTAGCCGGATTGACTTTGCCTTTCGCGAAGTTGTTTATCACATTAATCACGGTGCCGGAACCCACAAGCAGTTTCTTACTGGAACCATACCTGAAGGCTTTACGGAGGTGATTGTCAAACTCCGCCTCGGTCATCTCACCGCCCATTGCCTGGTAGTTGGTGCTTATCCAGTTAAGGATACCTCTCATCGTTCTGTGGGCTTTGGAGTCCACCGCGCCGGAGGCGACGGTATATCTCTGTCCTACGATGAATTTCTTTTCCAGTTCCCTGGCGTGCTTGACTATGGCCTTCACCCTGTCCACTTCGGGGTCGGATTTTCCATACACTTCCGACGCTTTAGCCGTGTTCGTCCAACCGATGGTCGTCTTGGTGATTTCCATGTAGTTGTACGGGTTGGTCTTGACAGTAGTCACTATCGGGACAGCGGGCGCACCTTCCTCTGACGAGTCACCGATTATGAACAACTGGTTACCTACGGCGGCGGCGGCAGCTGAATCTTCACCGACGGCTCTCGCTATTGCGACTGTAGTCGTGGTCGGCGTGGCCGTTACCCTGACTATTTCCTTCCTGTTCACCTGAACCAGCATACCCTTTACGAAATAATCGTAATTGGTAACAATCATGCTCGCTGCGGCGGCGGTCAATGCGGTGGCGAGGAGGTCGAACTGCGCGGGCAGTGCGTCCTCGAACCATTCCGTCTTGACGTTACCGGACGGCTTGAGCCTTCCGGCGGCTTTGGTCATGATGACCGTAAGCGGAGCTTTGTCAATTTCAAGCTCATGAATGACGAGCCCGACAGCCCTTACAGCCCGCCCTTCGGTGGACTGGTTGGCGACTGTCTGTACTACCTGTCTCTGTGCCATTGTACTTCTCCTTTACTACTTAAAGGCTGTGGGGAACGCCGCTAAAAAGTTCCTTTCGTCGCTTTCGCGGCCTTAACTAACCCTCTTAAGCCGTCGTCTTTCGGCGCGGATTTGTCATCGGCTTTCGGTGGTGCGCCTCCGCCCCCGTTAGCCGCTTCAGCTTTAGCCGTTTCTGCCGCTTTATTTCTGCTATCCGCTTCAAGACGGGCCGTCTCTTCTTTTTCCTTAAGGGCGAGAATCCCGTGCGCCATGTAAAACGCCACATAGGGCGAATCCGGCCTGTTGGCCAGGTGAGGGCTCTCCTTAAGAATTTCGGCCCGCAGGGGTTCTAAAACCGCGAAGTCGGGGTATTTAACCGGGTCCTTGCTCATTGCCTGTTCCACCCTTGCCATCTCGGCGGTGACGGCTTTGGCGAGGCTTTCCGACTCGTCTTTGGCTTTAGACATCTGCGTCTTGAAGCTGTCCACTTTCTTCTTCCATTCCCGTTTATCGAGCTGGTAATCCAGCTTCTCGTCTTCGGTCATGGAGCTGATCATTTCCGACTCGGTCATACCCTTGTACTTTTCGGGCACATTGGGCATATACGCGGCATTGTTTATGTACTCCTGCATGGCGAGGATGGTGGCATTGGCGGCCTGAACTTTGCCGTTCATATCCTCCATCGCTATTTTCGTGGTCTTGGTCTCGCCCGCGAGTCTTACGGCTTCCGTAGCGGAAGTGTCATACGTGGTCAGCAGTTCTGCGGCATCTTTGAACGTTTTACCGTTCTGGGCTTTCAGGACGGACGTATTTTCCGGGGACAGGGCATTGTCGTCTGCGGGTTGGCCGTTTTCGTCATTGCTGTCCTCGGTATCCGCCGGGGGGGTCTGCGGAGCTTGGTCTTTCGGTGGTTCCTGATTCTCAGGCTTTTGCCCTTCCGTAACGGGGGTAAACTTGCCCGCTTTCGTATACCCGATAACGGGTACGTTGGATAGGTTGAGCCTTTTTTCTCCGTAGGTATCTCGTCCGGTGGTAGCCGGAGGGGTGGCGGGGGGAGTTGCTGTCCCCGCTGCCTTTCCGGTTCCGTCTGTCTGTGTGGCTGTGTTGGTCATCTCTTTTCTCCTGCGCCAGGGTTGACCCGGCTTGTTTTTATTTACTTCTTTTCAGGGGGTTGGCCCCGTCAAATCTTCTTCTCCGTTTTTTTGGCCCGTCTTTCCAGTTCCTGACCGGCGTTTACGCCCCGGTTGATTATGTCCTGGCAAATGGCGGGTATTATGTTTATCCCGGCTTTCCTGCCGCTGTTGTAGGCGTTATACGCCACGATGGTATCGGGGGCGGTGTCTTTGCCGGGCGACCAGTCGCCATCCCGTTCCGATGCCTTCAGTTTCGCTTCCACGGCGGGTTTCAGGTGGTTGACATAAAATTCGTTGTTCTTCAGGAAATTGAAAGCCGTGGTCCCGGCGTTCTGGATGACGATAAGTTCCTGGTCCGACAGGTCTTTAAGCATAGCAGACATCGTTTCTCCTTGCCTTAAGCATTAAATCCCCCCACAGGGCCGCCCATGCCCGCGTTTACGGGCAGATTCTGGCCGAGTTGGGGCATAGTGGCCCCGGATTGGCCTTGGGCCTTCATGGCCTCTTCCTGGGCGAATTCGGCGGCATAGGCTTCCGGGTTGTTCGCCACATCCATTATTTCGTTACGGGTCTGGTCTATGTGCTGGATAAGGACGGCCATTACGGAAGGATTAGCAGACTGATCGTTTTCCAGCATTTGTTTCTGAATCATGTGCTTAATTAAATGCCAGCTCTTGTTTTCCTTGGGGCTCGTCTGGACCGGAACGCCTTGGAGCATGAGTTCGTATTCCTGGTCGGGGTCCATCGAGCCGTCAGCGGGGACGAGCATTTTAGTTGAATCCCCTTTCCCGAAGGTCTCGTTCACAAATTTCATATACTCACCGCCATTGATTTTATCCCACTCAGGATTCATCTTCTGGGCCTGGGCGTAGTACAAGGCCTTATCTAATAGAACAAGGGCCTGATTGCGCTGAACTTGGGAATCGCCGAATGACGGATCGTCCGAGGCTACGAACAGAAACCCCTCGCCATCCGTGTCAATATCCTCTCGCTTGTAAGTCGTAGCGCCTATCCCGACATCAAATTTTTTGAACGGCATTTCATCGAACATGAACTGCTCGTAAATCCAATACATTTCGTCCATCTGTTTCATCTGGCTGGCCTGGTCAATACTCGACATCAACGCGAACCGGCGGCCCAGGGTGGTTTGAATGGACAGCAGACCACTCGCGGTATCGTGATATGGACGTGTCCCCATTACGCCAGGGGTCATTTCGGCCACGGATACGATATTCTCGATAAGCCCTTGAATCCCGCTTTGGGCTGTTATCATCGATCCCACATTATCCCGCTTAGAAATAGGCATCATCGCTCGAGTGAGGTCTACGCCCTGGGCGGCGCGGACTCGCCCACCGGCGCGAGATTCCCAATCATCTGGGTATGGGAACGCGGACTCGTCATACGCGACCATCTGATTCACGGACCGGAACCAGTCTTGCATGGATAAAGAATGTACATCGGAGAATTCGTTCAGGCTGTCTATGACCGGCTCTATCGCCCCCAATCCGTATATACTGTTTCGGTTCGGGGTGTAGTGCCGTCCACGAATCTTAAGCCCCGGTTTGTGGTACAAATCTTTGACGTGCTGGATGACCCATATCCCATTGGCGACCACTATCTGCTCCCGCTCCGAGCGGTAGATAAGCAGGTGGACAGCGTCCACGCCGTCGTCTTTGTCTTTAGACTTTTCGGAGGGCGAGCCTTCCAGCTCCTGCCGGAATTGGGCCAGGTCTTGCTCGGACTCCGGGAACGAGGGGTACACATGGCGTTTGTCGGTTAATTTTTCCTCTA
>Ga0180732_1001478_pt1 | contig 14485 bp, 20 predicted proteins | sample KR11_01MetaG_FD_148674 | JGI IMG/M metagenome (GOLD analysis project Ga0180732, IMG submission 148674) | Groundwater microbial communities from the Olkiluoto Island deep subsurface site, Finland - KR11_0.1 MetaG | ecosystem: Environmental > Aquatic > Deep subsurface > Groundwater | place...
GTCAAGTCCACTGGCATTTGATAGAATCAAAAGACAACAAACCGCCCAAGTGGTGAAATGGCAGACACGCTGGCTTCAGGAGTCAGTGCTCGTAAGGGCGTGGGAGTTCGACTCTCCCCTTGGGCACCAATATGCTTACCATTATTTTCAAATTACCTGACCTTATTTCTAAAACATAACCAACACTCCTTCGTCACTTCAAACTCAAATAATAATCATGACATAAAATTGCGATACATCTTGACAATCGTATATATGACATATATACTAATATCATGGATGTTCTTCCTGATCCGATTATCTTTGAATGGGACAAAGGTAACCATGATAAGAACTTTAAAAAACATAATATATCAAACCAGGAGGCAGAAGAAGTATTTATTAATGATCCCAAATTTATTCTTTCGGATAGAAAGCATTCTTCTGAAAAAGAAGCTAGATACATGCTATGGGGAAGAACAAATCACAAAAAAGCTATAACAATTATCTTTACTATCAGAAACGAAAAAATAAGAATAATATCATGCAGAGATATGCATAAAAAAGAAAGGAGGGAATATGAGTCAAAATCTTAAACCAATACCACAATTTAAAAATGAAGATGAGGAAAGAAATTTTTGGGCAACAGCCGATACGTCAGAATACTTTGACTTTTCGAAAGCAAAGCGTGTTATATTTCCTAATCTTAAACCAACAACGAAATCTATATCTATTCGTTTACCGGAATGGATTATATACGAGCTAAAATCATTGGCAAATAAAAGAGATATACCATATCAAGCTCTTATCAAAACATTTTTGGCGGATAAATTAGAAGAACAACATAAAGTAACTTTATAAATTTTGGAAGAACTGTTTTTAATTCAATCTTTGATTTAATTCACTTTTTTCGTATAATAAACCTTAGAATATTTTGCGTAGTAAAATTTGCGGACGTGGTGAAATTGGCAGACACGCAGCCTTGAGGTGGCTGTGCCGTAAAAGGCTTGGAGGTTCAAGTCCTCTCGTCCGCACTGAAACTCTTGAAGGCCGGTTAGCTCAGTTGGCTAGAGCGCTTCATTTACACTGAAGAAGTCGTGGGTTCAAGTCCCTCACCGGCTACATCAAAAATTACCATAAGTATAGAAATTAACAATTCAATTTGCTACAATTCAAGCAGATTATAAAACATGCCGAGGTAGCCTAGGTGGTCATGGCGCATGTCTGAAGAACATGATATATCAGTTCGACTCTGATCCTCGGCACAAATTAATAGTTCTAGCCTCATAAAGCCTATAATACTTGACAAAATATCCTATATTGTGTAGAATCCCCTTTCAATATGACATACGCACTTATGCCGATTTTGGCATCAGCGATTCTAATAACAACCCCTCTTAACCCCCTCACCCTCCAATCAACTCCTACAGCCTCTTCGTCCTTTGTCTTTACCCGGGTTTTACCCGAGAATAATTTTGTGATTCACATTGTTAAAAAAGGGGAGACACTTAAAATAATTGCGCAAGGGCGTTACAGAGATCAAGAATATTGGACAAATATTTGGAATGATAATTCAAAAATATCTGATCCTGATGATCTCTCCCAAGGACTATTTATTAAATTAAGGGTTTCCAAACCGCAAAAAACCGAAGAACTGCAAGAAGGACTCAAGGAAAAATTATCCAAGCTTCACCCGCAACCTGTTTATTATTACGCGCCGGTGAAAAGCTTCCCTCAATCAAACTACGAAGAAGTTTATAAGGCCGCGGGAGAAAAATTCGGTGTACCCTGGGAGATATTATATGGCATTCATTATACGGAAACAGGCTTAAGAAACGGAGAAATCTATAATTACCAGGGATCAGGCGCACAGGGACCGATGCAATTTATGCCGGGTACTTTCCGAGCTTATGCCGTCAGCGCCCATGGAGACGAACCGGATATAAACGATGCCGAAGACGCAATCTATTCAGCAGCCAACTTCCTTGCCAGGCATGGCTCACTGGAAGCTGGATTACGCTCATACGGAGGCAATATTCCGGGTACTTTAGCAGCCGCGAAGTCCAAAGGCTATATTAACTAAGGTCTTATTCGTTAGGAGTTTTTCCATAAATTGTTATCAAAGTTCCTTGGATATAATTTGTAGGATAACTTACATTACCGGCGTTGGGATTGGTCCAGTAATAAAGTTTTTCGGCGTCGGTAATGCGCATATTTACGCAGCCGTGACTCATAGGATGTCCAAAATTATCATGCCAGTATGCGCCATGAAGTGCATAACCACGGGTTTTGGGTATAGCATTATTAAAAAAATACATAGTATATGGCACATTGGGCAAATTATAGTAACCGGATCCTTGCCCGCCAGCCATACGGGTATAACGAAGCCATATCCAGATACGAAATTCACCGGTTGGAGTAGGATACCATTTACCGGTTGATACAGGCACATTCATAACTATATTATTGCCTTCGAAGGCATACAAGCGCTGATTGGTGAGATCAACATATATTCGCTTAAAGTCGCCTGTCTGATCTCCCAAAACAGATGTCGCTTGTGAAGGTTTGGAATCAATATTTTCAGGAAGATCGGGCGCGTAAACAACTTTTCCCAAAAAGAGACCTTTATTCTCAGTCTCTCTTTTTCCTGAAAGATCATTGATGCAGCTTTCGGTATTAGCGCAAAGGATCTGGGTTTTTGGAAACAAGAAAACTATTCCTGTAATAAGGAGGAGAAAACAAACAACTATCCCTGCGCTTAACTTTTTACTCATTATTTATATAGAGTAGGTCACTTTACAACAAAAGTAAAGAGAATTTTTTAATTTTATGAGCATAAAAAAATTATTTACATCATTCATTGCATTTTTTATCATTTCTGTTTATTTTACGCAAGTTATACCATCGCGAACCGTATTGGTTAAAGATTCAACTATTGCCCAAAAAACAATATCTTTAAATAACCGTTATGGAAATACTTACGTTAATGATATTTTTAAAAAAAATATACTATTAACCCTTGCTTACATGGATGGTCGTGTGCGTAAAAACTCGGATATCAACTGGAAAAAACTCGGGAAACCGTCACGCTACAAACTCACGCTTCAACCTGGCGAAGTTTTTGCATTTCATGAATATATTCTTCCTGCATATAAGGACAAACATATTCTAACAACCAATGCTCATTTTAGTGCATACGAGGGCTTCTTATCTGATGGATATCTGATTGGAGACGGAGTTTGCCATTTAGCCTCACTTATTAAATGGGCAGCTATAGATGCTGGATTACCTGTTGTTACTCCTACAAACCACAATTTTGCATATATCCCCGAAATACCAAAAGAATATGGAGTATCAATATATACTATGCCCGACCAACCCGCTTCAAGCGCACAACAAAATTTATATATCGAAAATACCTTCAATAAACCTATTATATTCGTTTTCAATTATACCAACGGCAATCTAAGCCTCACAATTTCTAAACCTGATTAATCTTGATCGCGCTCCACAGTTATTGAACACTCTGTCACCAATGCCGCGATTGCGCCGACTGCCGCAAGCACAGGAGCTATAACTGCCCCTATAACACCTACCGTTAATGGAATTTCAACAAGCGTCTTACCGTCTTTACCTTTGATAATGATGCGCCGCACATTACCTTCTTTTATAAGCTTTTTTACATTATCAAGTAGGTGATCTCCTTTTGCTTTAAACGTTTCTTTAATTTTTTTCTTTCCTTTTTTCTCTGCCATATTACCTCCTTTCCATAAGATTTTGATGTGATTAGTATATCATTTCAACCTGTTTTATTATATATTTGTCTTGAGGTCAAAAGAAGTTTTTGCTATACTGCTAGTTACGCGGGCGTAGTTCACCGGTAGAACGTCTCCTTGCCAAGGAGAAGGTAGTGGGTTCGATCCCCATCGCCCGCTCCATACGGGGCAGCTTTTTCAGAAAAGCTCCGTATGTATTGATATAACGGGCTAATTTAATTATTTTTTAAAGCTTCACTTTTGTAATTTCCAAGGAATCTGAAAATTTTCTCTAGTTTTAGCCTAGAAATGGGTTAGATTCCCATTGCCTTGTTTCCATGGCCTCAAAATATTTGAAAGATTATCTCTTGACAAATTATATCTAATTGTATACTATGGTCATATACATAAATATACACAATTTATAGAATGACGAAGAGAATTGATTTTTCAAAAATAACAGGATATGAGTGGGATAAGGGAAATAAAGAAAAAAATAAAAACAAACATAATGTTGAAACAGATGAAAGCGAAGAAATATTTTTCAACGATCCTATTTTTGAATATGATAAAGCCCATTCACAAGGCGAGGAAAGATTTTTGGCATATGGCATAACCGATAAAGAAAGATTACTGATTATCTGTTTTACCATACGCGGAGAAAAAAAAGATAAGATAAGAGTAATTTCATCACGAGATCAACATAAAAAAGAACGAGAATATTATAAAAAACAATTAGCAGAAAGGAAGAAAAAATATGAATCAAATAAAAAATAAAATACCAAAATTTAAGAATGAAGATGAAGAACGAGAGTTCTGGGCAACTCATGATACTACTGATTATCTCGACAACTTTGAACCAATCGATTTACAGTTCCCAAGCTTAAAACCTACCACAAAAACAATTAGTATACGATTACCGGAATCGATGATTAACCAATTAAAAAGATTGGCAAATAAACGTGATGTTCCTTATCAATCGCTTCTTAAAATTCTTCTTGGAGAAAAGTTGAAGGAAGAATCAATTTCTTTATAATAAAATCTCATTTTGTTTCTTCTTCTGTTTGATACCTTTCCATTAGGCTTTCTTCAAACCCTCAAGCTCAGCATTTCTTGTTTTATATCTTTTAATTTTTTGTGAATATAAAATTTAGCTTCGAATAGAGCACTATTCCCATTCGTCTCTTATATTTATTGTATCAGTAAATATGTCAGTAAAAGAACGACTTGACATTGTGGCACAATGAGATACAATAAATAAAGAACATGATTGTTGTTAATGAACTTATTTGGGATAATTGGAATAAAGCACATATTACTAAGCATAAGATTTTACCCGAAGAAGTTGAGGAAGTCTGTCATGAAAAGCATAAAGTTGTTGAAAGTTTCAGAAAAAGATTATTATTAATTGGTAAAACTAAAAAAGGGAGATTATTGGCTATAGTATTATCACCGGAAGATAAAAATTTACAGAGATATGGTAATGGTATATATTACCCGATTAGCGCATTTGAAAAGGAGGTGAAAAAATGAATAAAACAAAAAAGTTAGTACCAAATGAATCCGTTTTTAAAGATCAAGAAAAAGAAGCTGATTTTTGGGAAAAAAATTTTAATGAGGTGTTTGATAAAGGCAAACCTACTAAAGTATCATTCGCAAAAAATTTATCAGAAACACTTAATATCCGTTTAGATCCAACCACAATCAACATTGTGAGAGATGAAGCAAAAGCTAAAGGATTGGGTCCAACACAACTAATTAGAATGTGGATTATGGAAAGAATCGGTAAGAAGTCTTCCCATGTTCCAGGAGTGTAAAAGTTTTCATATAGTAAATTAATGTTATATTTAAATTGTGATTATTCCTCAATTTTTTGAACTTATTCTTACTTTTGTTGTGCAATTTGATAGGATTTCATTAAATTGTTAAAATAAGTGAAAATTGATTCCGGGAGGCGTTTGGAATAATTTGCATCGCCCGCTCAAAATTAATAACGAATTATTCAAAGGTCTTTAAATATGTAGATTGCACTTTCTCCGGAATTAGACAACGAACTAAGAAATTAAATATTGATCTTGATTTTTTAAATCCGAATATTCCTTTTGCGCAAATGATAATTTATTGTTTATTTTATTTTTCTCCACGGCAAGTATCTGTATCTGATTTCTGGCGCTATTTATTTAAAGAACATAATGAACCGTAAAGACTGTCGCGCACAAACTATAGAGACATATTGTGAGTATAATAAATACACCCCTGCTAATTTTGACCCCGAATTTAATTTGGTAGGACATAAAAATATTGTATACCACTTCGCAATCATTTTACAACAATTTAGTATATACCTACCGAAGCTTTCAAATGGAAATCAGGTTGATATAGCAATATAATGTAACTTAATGATTGCTTCGCTAGGTATTATACTTATTGCATTTTGAAAGCGTAGGGGTATAACGCTTTTTTTCCACCCTTGACAAATTATCTGCAAGTCAGATATTCTTATACGTATGGAGAATCCTGTTCAACCACCAGTACAACAAATACCCCAAAACCCAATAATCCCTCCTGTGCCTCAGGCATCTCCTCAGACGCCGCAAGTGCCTCCTACACCGCCTACGCCCCCAACAACAGTAATGCCTACACCAAAAAAGCCGCTTATTCTTATCTTGGCTCTTATCGCGCTTATTGTTTTTGCAACTATTGTCTATTTAATGAAAAGCTCTTCCTCACCGGATATTAAAAATACGTCAAACATTCCGGCACCTACAGCAAAACAAAACATAACCCCAACTGTTACTATCGAAAATAACACATTACTGCCTACTGGAACGAGCGCAGCACAACTCGACCAGGATATTCAAAATATAGATACAGAACTTGGGACATTAGAATCAAATTTAGAAAATGTTGACCAGGGATTAAACGACCAGTCATTGGACTTAACAGAATAAATATATGAAAATCTCTATAATTTTAACAACCGTAGCTTTACTTTTTGCTATTAATATTAATACAGCGTCTGCTTTAACACAAATTCAGACAGGAAATAAATCCGGTTTACCAATTCGTGGCGCAAGCGAATCAGGAAAAGAAGCATCGAAAGAAATGAAAGAAAAGGTTGCTAATACAACAACAGAACGTCTTCAACAAAAGGCTGGTAATGAAATTACTCGCAGAATTACTTCCTTGACGAATATAAATAATAGAATTTCTAAAATAAAAAGACTGACAGAAAACCAAAAATCATCATTGACAAACGATATACAATCTGAAATTACAAATCTTACTGAATTAAATAAGAATATACAACCGGAGACAGATTTAGAAACACTGCGTACGTATGTAAAGTCTATAATAACTTCGCATAGAACTTATCTTTTATTTTTACCCAAAACCCAAATTATCATAACGGCAAACGCGATGCTTAACGCCGCTGATAAACTAAATGAACTTGCAACAAAATTACAATCAAGAATAAGTGAGGCGGAGAGTAGAGGAGAAGACACAAGTAATTTAGAGACAACACTGGCAGACATGCAGACAAAAATTGCAGATGCAAAAACTCAGGCAAATAATGCCATTAATGCTGTTTCTATACTAAAGCCGGCGGACTACCCTGACAACAAACCGGATTTACAAAACGCCCGAACCATGCTTCAAACAGCACACAAAGACCTGATAACCGCAAAACAAGACGCGCAAAAAATAATTACTGAATTACGAAAGCTGAATAATATTACAATAACGCCTGAAGCAAATCCCGAATCCACAACCGCACCTACAAATATTCCTGATACAGCTACGAATATGCAAACAATCTCGGACTGAAAATTTCATTTATAATGAAATTAAAGAAAACAGTAGCTAATGAGAATAACCAGTTCCGCATTTGAAAATAGAGAGCAGATCCCCGGTAAATATACTTGCAATGGAGAAAATATCAATCCCCCTCTTAAGTTTTCTGAAGTACCGGGAGAAGCGAAAAGCCTGGTATTGATTATTGATGATCCCGATGCTCCGAGTGGGACATGGATACATTGGATTGTTTACAACATCAGTCCGAATCTACGGGAAGTAGGAGAAAATAGTATCCCTGATGATGGGGAAGAGGGGACAACGACTTTTGGCAAACCCGGCTACGGCGGTCCTTGCCCCCCTTCCGGAGTCCACAGATATTTTTTCAAACTCTACGCGCTTGATAAAACCCTCTCTCTTGAAAAAAATCCTGATAAAGAAACCATCTTAAGAAACATGCAAGGCGCAATTATCGCCCAGGCAGAATTAATCGGCCTATACACCCAACAAAAATAATCCTCATTCTTTCTCTTTTCTTGCTTGCTTCATGCCAATTTGATATCATTGAACTTGCGTTTTCGTTCTGTAACGCAAAATTGCCGAGTCGTCTAATGGTAGGACAACAGACTTTGCCTGCCCGCCATCGCTGGGATTTGTGCTGGGAGATCGTCTAATGGTAGGACAACAGACTTTGGATCTGTTTATTCAGGTTCGAATCCTGGTCTCCCAGCTCAGACCCTAGCAGGCGGGGATCCGTTTATTCTGGTTCGAATCCAGGCCCGGCAGCAAAAAGTTACATATAGGATTAGAACATGATGCATGTACTTAATTAATATCATGCATTTAACCCTTGACAATTTGTACAAAGTATTGTACATTATGTTTATGAGCAATTTAATGTCAATATCAGATGCAAGAGCAAACCTGCCGGATATTGTTACTAAAGTAAGCGATACCTTGGAGAGGATAACAATTACCGTAAATGGCCAGCCTAAAGCTATTCTTGTTAGCGCTGAAGAGCTGGAGTCATTAGAGGAAACAGCGGAAATATTAGCAATTCCTGGAGCAAAGAAAAGCATAAAGCAGGGATTAAAAGAAGCAAAAAAAGGTAAAGGAACTCCTGTTTTACAACTGCGATAAAAAAACACATGCTGGTTATTGTTACTCCAAAAGCATTAAAACAGTATAACCATCTTCCCAAGACTGAGCAGGCAAAAATTAAGAAAAAATTTTTAGCATTAGAACAAAATTCACATGAAGGCAAAAAATTATCCGGAGAATATGCAGAGCTACGATCATTGAAAGCTTGGCCATATAGAGTAATTTATTATATCGATAATGTACAAAAGAAAATTTTTATCGTAACTATTGCTCATAGACAAGGGGTTTATAAATAGTTCTAATTGTAGTTTGGGATATAAAAACTTTCTTTATTTTGAAGTTCTTCAGGCGATTATGAAAATTCTAGGAATTAATTTTTGTCGGACAAATAAGCTTAATTCTAACTGTAAAAAAATTGTCTTCCAAACTTGCTTGGCGGTGGGCGCTTATTTCATGGTTGACATATCTTATATTGGTCGTCACAATTCAAACTCCGCTTTTTTTTATGGTGTATTTCTTTCTTACATCTCATTAGTAAGCATTACAGCGAATCTTACACTGGGGAAATTAACAGATAAATTACAAAAAAGAGTTCTCTTTCTATACCCTTTGACAATTATCATGGCTCTTGTTACATTTACTTTCCCTTTTGCGACCAAAAATATTACTCATTGGATAATTGTTACAGGTATTATAGGATTTTTACTTCCTTTATTTTGGAATGTATCAACTGCTCTAATTTTTAGATCTATTGAAATGTATGCTCTCCGAGGCTTTTTCTCATTGCGGCCTCTATAACTCTTTGTCCCACAACAATATCATGCTTCGTTTGTTCCGTAACTTTTAACTTCAACACCTCTTTGAATGTGAACCAACCGAATGTTTGGCCGTTTTTTGAAGAAAAATTCCGTAATTCGCCCAACTGAGAATAAACAATATATTGAAATTCATCTGAATTTTCATTTAAATATGAATATACTGGAAGTACTTCCCTAATTTCCATATCTAATAAATCGAGCACTAAATTCCGAAATAATTCTTCAGGATCCTCTTTCTCCTGATACACCCCTCCAAACAACAACCACTCAGATGACATATTGTCAATAGAAACTTTTTGCTGCAAGAGAATTTGTTGAGATGGTGGGTGATAAAGAAATCCACTTGCATAAAAATTATTATGCATTAAAGTAATTATACATTAAATGAAACAAAAATGTACGACCATTTTTAAAATAATTACCAACCGTTTTCCGGCAAAAGCTGAAGACATTGTGAATAGTATAAATTTATTTCAGTGTTTCTGACAATCCTCACTGCTGTAGTCTTTGAAGTATCTCTCCCAATTTTTTTATCTGCTCTCCGTATTTTGCCCAATCTCCTTCTCTTTGAGCGGCAAGTGCGGATTCATAAGCATCATTAGCTTGTTGAAAAAGATTTACGTTGCTCATATCAGTTGAGGTTATAGTAGTAGTTGTTTGCGAATCCTGTTGCATCTGGGTTGAAATTTGATCATCTGTAGCAGCAAATATCTTGCCAAGCCCCCTCTCAAGTGTTTTCTCCATCGCGATTTTATTTTCATAAGCGACAATGACCCTCTTCAACTCAGGAATTTTTCCCGATTCTGCTTTTAGATAGAGGGGCCGGACATAAACAAGTGATTTTTCAATCGGAATGACCAAAAGCGGTCCTTGGATTACCTGCGAGCCGCGCTGATCCCACAAAGAAATTTGTTTACTAACTTCCGGATCCTGATTGATCCTGCCGATAACCTGCTTAGGGCCATAAACTAATTTATCCTTTGGGAAATTATAAACAACCAATTTACCGTATTCCTCCCCGTCATTTCTTGCGACCATCCATGCGGAAAGATTATCTTTACCTCTTGGAGTAAAAGGAAGCATAAAAATATATTCTTCTTTCTCTTCGTCAGGAAGTTTCATTATCATATGCCGCGGCGCCATTACCAGATTTTCTCCTGTTTGTACTGCTCCTTCCTGCGGAATAGATGGAATCTCCCATAGGTCTTCTTTGTTGTAAAAAATTTGCGGATCATCCATATGATATGTAGAATAAATAGCAGTTTGCAAAGCAAATATATCCTCAGGATAACGCAAATGAGGGATCAAACTCTTTGGCATATCAGAAAGTGGACGAAAAGTATTTGGGAAAATTTTGACATACGTTTTTATTATAGGATCATCCGGATCAACCTGATAAAAAGTTACTGTTCCGTTATATGCATCTACTACCGCCTTCACAGAATTTCTTACGTAATTCACATTTTGGTTCCCAAATAATTGTTCCTGCGCGTAAGGATAACTGTCGCTAAATGTATACGCGTCAAGTATCCAATAAAGCTTCCCATCGGCAATGACCAGATATGGATCGCTGTCAAAAGTCAAAAAAGGAGCAATTTTTTCAACTCTCTCTATTACATTGCGTGCATACATGACGCGTGTTTCGCTATTTATATCACCTGATAAAAGCAACTTAAGCGAACCGAAGTAAATCGAATAAAATAGCTTCTTTATGGGTGAGTCTATCTGCACTCCACCCTTACCTCCGTAAGTCGAGTAAACATTTTCTTCTCCCTTTGGATAATCAAATTCCTTGGAGCCGGATTTTACGAACGCGTAATCATTTGTGATTTCACCGTAATAAATTTCAGGCCTGGATATCTCAAGCTCCTTGACATTTGCCTTCGGAGGAAGGTCTTTAACAAATAGAACAGGCAATCCTTCCGGAGTAACCTGATTTACCGGACCTGCCGCGACACCATAACCATGAGTAAATGTAAGATGTTGGTTGATCCAATTTTTATTAGGTAGACTCTCACTAGCTAATTCCCGCGGGGAAAGCATCACTTGACGCAGCTCATTATTGATCACATAACGGTCATTGTCAACAGATACGAATTCATAATACGTTCTTATTTCCTGAATTTGTGAAAAAGTCGAAAGCAGAGGATCACGATCCCACAAACGGACATTCTTGATGGTCAAATTATTAGCTGCAATATCACTCACTGTAAGCGGTTTATCAACAACGATTTCCCGTTTTTCTACTTTATTCAAGTTATATGCTTGACGCGTAGCTGCAATATTATATTTGATGTACGGTGTTTCTTTGACCAATTCGTTTGGCGCGACGATCAATTTTTGAATGAGAGCAGGCACGAAAATAGATACTATTCCTATAAGAATTGTCAACCCAAATGTTACTATAAGCGGAGCAATTCTACCGCTTATCCCATACACCAATGCGAAAAACGCGGCAAGCCCATAAGCAACAGCTGATATACGAAGAATTGGCGCCATTACATTTGCGTCGGTAAATGTCGCACCAAACACAGGGCCGTTCGAAGAACTAAGTAAACTAAAAATCGATAAATACGTACCTCCCGCCAAAGCCGCAAAAAATAAAAATCCCAAGATACTGATATGCAACCTTGCTCTCGGATCTGTTTCATATTCACTATTTTTTGTTCGCGCGTGCCCATTTTTTTGCAAAATATTTCCTCCTGTTAACCTGCTTACAATTTTTGTGATATTGAATTTATACCTCAAAATATAAATCACACTGCAACCGATAAAAGATATTACTACCATGGTCTTCGCGAGACTAAGAAAGAATGAATAAACCGGGAGTTCGAAGACGTAAAAACTTATATCCTTGCCAAATAACGGATCTTTTTGATTAAAGGGCGTGCTTGCTAAAAATTTGAGAATATCCTGCCAGAAAGATGAAGCAACAAGGGCAATAAAAAAAGATAAAAAGATACACAATATTATACCGATTCTTCTAATAAATCGTTGGTCGATGCTAAGCGGAGTGCCGAAAACACTTGACGGAACATGCGTCATCCATGGTATTTTCGAATGTGCCGCGATAAAAAAATTTGTTAAAAGAAATACCAATGCTATGAGTCCTACGCCAATACCGACAATAGCTTTAATACCAAAGGATTTTATAAAAATATCCGTGAATCCTACTTCCTGAAACCACCACCAATCGGTAACAAATGAAACGAGGTTAGAAAAAAATATAAAACTAACAAAAATTATGACCAAAAAACCCCAACTTAAAAATTTTCCCCTGCTCATTATCTTACTTATACTACAAATACAAAAATATTGCAAATAAATATCAAAAAATATAGGAATATAAAAGAAGTTTTGTTACCTCTGGGATTTCCTTGGCGGAATATTTTCATTTTTCAATCTCTTTTATAAGGTTTTTTATTCGTTCCAAAATTTCGTTAAAAGGAGCTTTCAGGTCGGCAATAAATGTTCTTATCACTTGTCCGGAAAGGGGATAGGGGAGATGTTTAATTATTTTCGGAAATAACTGATTATGTCCCCCTATTAATATTCCTGCAATATTATCTTCTTGCGCGGCATATATTTTTACTTTCTCCGCGATAAGCGTCAAATGACGATGCAAATGATCTTCAATATGACGATATATTTTGTCCTGCGAATCCCACGTATTATCTCCATGCTTCACTTTTTTCGGTACATGTCCGTCCTCAAACACCTCGCTTCGCTCAACTGCTCCATTGCTATGTACCATAAGTATTTTTGCCAGCTTTTTATCTACCAACAATACCAGGTATTTGTTATCTTTTTTCGCAACGTTTTTATTATTTGTCGTAATTATTAAATTCATACCAAAGTAAATCCTCAGCTTTACAATTTTGACATTTGAAATTTAACATTTAACATTTGAAATTCATTTTCATAACCCTTCAGTATTGATACAACCTCTTCATCCTCAACCTGATAAAACTCATCATAATACGCTCCAACCGATCCTAAAAAAGCATCATCTGAAAGAGTATCAAGAGCGACTACCTCTACTACTCCTCCTGCTTCTTCTTTTAAAAGAGCGGCAATTTTTTCTGTAACTACCGGAACCGCGACTACAATTTTTTTAGGATGACGGTGTTTTAGTTCCATAATGCCAACTCTCATCGTGAGTCCTGTTGCAACTCCATCATCGACAAGTACGGCTATCTTTCCCTCAACCGGTATTTCCGCCTTACCTTGCAAATACTTTTCCCGCCGGCGCTTTGCTTCCTTCCGTTGCCGTTCAATTTCCTCTCTTAACCATTTCTCATCAACGGATTTCAATTCTTTTTGTTCTCCTGCGATATAACCGTTTTCAGCAATTGCTGCGATAGCGTATTCAGGGTGATACGGATGCCCGATTTTTCTTGGAATAATAAGATCAAGTGGGGCATGTAGTTCTCTTGCTACCTCCACAGCAACCACAACGCCACCACGAGGTAACGCATACACCACTACATCTTTACCCTTATATTTTCTAAGTGCTTTAGCAAGCAATCTACCCGCTTCTGTTCTATTTCTAAAATACATACTTGCTTCCATTTTACAAAAATACTATTACAATTTATTAAATTACGTTTATTTTATCAAAGACTATAATTTATAGATGAGAATTCTGTAAAAGTATTCTAAGAATTCTGAAAGAAAATACTTTATAATTAACCTCATTTCTGCTATAGTTATGCTGTAATGAAAAGTGAAGACAGTCTGCAAAATTTACGCCACTCCTGTGCGCATCTTCTCGCCGCCGCGGTTCTGGAACTCTGGCCGAATACCAAACGCGCCATTGGCCCGGCAATCGAAAATGGTTTTTATTACGATTTTGACTTTGCCAAACCAATATCCGAAGAAGATTTTCCCAAAATTGAAAAAAAAATGCATGAAATTCTCAAAACCTGGAACAAATTTGAAAAAAATGAAATTACAAACAATTTAGCAATAGAACAATTTAACAATGAACCTTTTAAATTAGAATTAATTAAAGAATTTAGTAAGGGAGGAGAAAAA
>Ga0180732_1001479_pt1 | contig 14470 bp, 19 predicted proteins | sample KR11_01MetaG_FD_148674 | JGI IMG/M metagenome (GOLD analysis project Ga0180732, IMG submission 148674) | Groundwater microbial communities from the Olkiluoto Island deep subsurface site, Finland - KR11_0.1 MetaG | ecosystem: Environmental > Aquatic > Deep subsurface > Groundwater | place...
TGATCATGGGCGCCATGATCTTGTTTATGTCCTGGATTGGGGTGAACAGTTTCTCCAGGGAAACAAAGGTGCCCTTAGGGATAGAAGGCTCATCGGCGCAGGCAAGCCGGGTGACAGTCTCCGTGCAGCTACAGTTTGGGCATTTGTTAAACTCGATTGGGAACGGCATCTGATATTTACCTCCTATTCTAGCTTTACTTTATCTAGTATGATTATACAAGGCAGACGACCTTTTTGCCACTTCGTAGTTGCTCCTCTATCTTTTCCCGCTTTCGAATGACTGTTATTTGTTTGTCGAGTCGTTTGATTGTTGCCTTGTATCTTTCATTAATCTGTGCACAGTCCTGCTGCATATGCATTTTTTGATTTCCCCTTGTGCTAGCAATCATATTAGCAATTCTAATCCGGTACTGGTCTTTTATCTGGCGCAGTTCTCGTCTCATTTTCTCGCGAAGTTTAGTCTTTTCTCTCAATAGTTCTTAATCGGTAGGAAGCATTTGCCAATGATGCATAATGGCTGTCTTTATAAGTGTCTCCTCGCCATCAGATAACCTACCTTGATTGACTTTGAATTTTCTAGCAGCTCGGATAACCGTTCTGGAGCAAACGCTCAGTTCCTTAGCTAATGACGATGCTGATTTATTATGCCAGTAAGGTTGTATGTTAGTTGAGAAGAAGAGAGCCTTTGGCACATCGGGGTGTCTTTTGCTATGGCACTCGGCACAAAGGGCAATTAAGCTATTATCATCACCCGGTATCTCGTGATGGGCTTGAATTAACTCTGTTGAGCCGCACTCTTGGCAAGTGTGGTGAGCGTTAGCCTTTGCTCTTATCGATGCCATTCTCATTTTCTATCTTTATCCCAATAGGGTGACTTACATTTTGGGCAAATGCGCACTTCGGGTTGTTTGGGGTACCAAGAATGCCCGCATCGTTTGCAAGTTAGCCGCTGCATTTCTATTTTCATAGTTCACCTCCTACCTACCTTATAGTATAACCTAAAGGTAAGTCTTTGTCAATACCCCCCCTGGTGGTGTATACTTTGGCTAATAGGAGCCAGCAATGAAAGGGTTTCTTATCACCTTGGGAGTGATTGGTGTTATCTCGGCTCTACCTGTTTTTCGTGGAGCTGGCCATTCACGTCATGATGGTGTCAACCTCTGGCGGCTTCTCCACGACTCGACTCACCTTACCCCTGACAGCCCATTCGGTCACCCTCACTTACCCTATTCTGAGGCTGTGAGGCTTGCACAAAACGCTTATCAGGAGGCATTGAGGGCACGTGGAAGCTGAAAGAGCAAAGGAATTAAAGAGAGTTGTCCCTCGTTTACTTCTTGGACTTCTCGCAGTTGAGAGCTTCACGTTACCTATCTTCAGAAGTGGTGGTCGGACAGGGCTTTCCTTCTGGGGTTGGGTGGTCAATCATACTATCTTTGGCCCCCCGGTTGAATATGTGCCCGCTGAAGATTATGCCAGGGAGCTCGAGGGGATCTTCCCCGGATATCCGGTCAGTAAGCAAGTTCCAACTTTTAGAACAATGGAGGAAGCTATGGCATACTTCAAGACAGGAGAGACAATGGTAAAAGAGCTGGTAGAAAACGGTGCTATTTCTATAGTCGCGGGGAGAGGGAAGGTTAAAAGGTATGATGACCTTCTGGGCAATGTTCGGCATGACGATAAGTACCACTCTATCCGCTCCCTGGTGCAGCCGGATGAACCAGAAGTGAGGGAGGTTGCCAGGGTGCTGGTACAAGCATCCGATTTTATTAGTGCCGCTCAGGAGCTTGTTAATTCCTTTACCACCTATGGTAGCGAGGTTGGAGATTTGTGGCGTACTCCAAGTGAGACATTAGCTAAACGCATCGGGGTAGATTGCGATGATTCCTCAATTCTCCTTTGCTCAATTTTGCGAAACTACATTCCCCCGGACCAAGTCTACTGCGCCTTTGGCCTCTTGACCCTTGATGGAAAAGCAGATGGCCATATGTGGGTAGTTCTAGGAAACGAGGGCGGCGAGGACCGCACCCTGGAAACAACCGCCCCACCGGGCAGACATACCAAGGGAAAGTATATTATCTATGGTATCTTCAATGACACTTATGCTTTCTCAACAGATGTGGGGCTAAAAGAGTTTGACCTGAAAGTAGTTGAGCTATCTAAATCTTCTTTAAGGAGGTAAGCGATGGCAACAAAGTCGAGAGCAAGCCAATTCAAGAAAGGCGTGAGGAACTTCGATGATATACTGTATCTCTTCACTGGGAAAAGGTTAAAGCATGTGGTTGGGAGGGGAATCAATCTCTTCGGAGAGGAGTTAGCAAAAAAAGCAAGCAATTGGTTCTCCGGTCCCGAGGAGCCGGAGCTAGCGCCTGATAACCCTTACTTTATACTTGGCATCCATCCTGAAGCTATGGATGTGGTGGTCCGAGCAGCCTACCGCTCCCTAGTGAGAGTTTACCATCCAGATGCCGGGGCAACCGCCGATGTGGAGAAATGCAAAAAGGTTAATCAAGCCTACGATGCAATCATGGCTGAACGCAAAGCCCAAAAGGGGGAGTAGTGTCTGAACTTAGTCGCCGACTCAAGGCGGTGGACCCTGATCTAAAGATTGTCCCTGGGGGAAGACGGAGGCATACTCACAAAGCTACAAAGGTAGAATGGGAAAACTGTGCTGGTGTAGTCTGTAGGGTCTGCGGCCGCGAGGTCTTTAGAAGTCGTGACAGACTCTGTATGAGCTGCTGGGAGAATGAGAATGAGTTTGAGATTCGGGACAAGACGGGTATCCTGAGTCTACTTCCTAAATCGGTGATTATGGATATTGTGCATCTGTCCAGGAGAGAAGAGAAGTAAATCTTGGTCTGAGGCATAAATTAAGAAGGGGAGCTTGTTATAGCTCCCCTTCTTTACGTCTCTCTTGTGGCACTAGGCCCCTGCGCCGTAGGTATAGACCTTGCCGTGAAGCGGTGATCCTACCTTAGCCCGGGACTTCTTGTGATAGACGCCGGTCTTCAGGCCCTTGCCCTCCATGCAGTCCTTCATCTTGACATTTCTGTCAGTGCGCTTCTCAATGCCAAGGGTTGCAGCCGCGCAGGCAGTGAAGGCAGCCTTAATCTTAGGTGTACCTGCACCGGGAGCGCTAGGCGAACGGCTAAACACAGTGACGTGCTTTTTAGCCGCGACCGCCTGAATCTGACCTACCGGAGGCATTATGGGAGATACTCTCTTCCATGGTGCTGGCATTTTTAGTCATTCCTCCCTATTTAGATTTTTATTACCCACTCGACTCCGTGGGTGCTTTATCGGTCTCTGCGGCCGGTGAAGCCTCTTTATCTACCCTACTGGAGGCACTAAGCATAAATGCTTGGCTCGCAACCCTTTCAGGTCCGCCCGACCAGTAGGGGGTTATACTAATAGAATATAACTAAGCCGGGTTCTTGTCAAGGGGAGTAGGTGAAGCCTCTTTTTTTTCTTCGGTACTTTCGAGAGGGTCAAGGATGGTGATGAGTTTACCGGTATCTGTCGTAACGACTATCACGGGGCACGTGGGTAACTCATTAACTGCCCAAAATTCTTGGGCTTCCTCATCCTTGTCTATATCGCTCACGATTGCCTCATCAGAAACAATTTCCTCAGCCCATCTTTTGCGGAAAACCGATTCGGCTTCTACACACGGAGGGCAATCGTCACTCGTCAATAAAATAAGTTTTGCCATCCTTTTACCTCCGCACACAAATTCCACATTTAGGGCAGCAACCATGCTTATCAAGTGGGCTCCCACACTGGGGACACTTCATACCTAAATCTCCCCCTCTTCTCCCCCTAGTAATTCCAGGGAGTCTTCCTGGTCTTGTTTCTTGAAGATATCCTCAAGCTGGACCTTGTTACCAGGCCAAAGAGCCTGGGGGTCAATAGTGCCAATAATTTCCTTTCTGAAGTCTCTGGCCGGTCGAGAGAAGATGGGATATTCGTTATCGTACTTGCCGCTTTTAGCAGCCTCATCGGTACTCTTGGGGCCAACTTCCTTTACCCACTCTATAATGCGATAATAGACATCTGGATTGTCTACCATAGGAATAGTCTCTTCACACAGAGACTCAAGGTCCAGGAGGTGTTTTTGGCTTCCGCAGTCGCAAGGTATACCATTGACACGCATCTTCTGAGCATAATGTCTCTCCATGCGTTGTAGGACTTTCCCAATCTCGCGATTCTGATACTCGACGGTCACCTCTGTAGACAAGCCCCCTTCCCTTGATATAAGATGCACTCTCTGCCGACGTGGCTCCAGATACCCCTGCTCAGCTTCCCCGGGGGGCTTTTCAATAGGCTCTTCAGGAGCAGCCTCGGTTGGTTTGACATGGGACTCACTCAGTATCTCCTGGAGGTTTTCAAGGCTCTTTTTATTGTCTGGCGGCTTAATAAAGAGACGCTCCAGCGGTAGCTTTGCTGCTGTCTGTGCTAGAAAAGAAAGCCAGTTCATCGTTACTCCTCTACCTTATAATAATAGAATATACTCTTTAGCCTGTCAAGCCTCAGTGTTGTTAGCAGTTGTTAGCAATTGTTAGCAGAAGTGTTGACAAAGTCGTTAGCACCTGTTATCATAACATTAATAGCGGGGAAGAACTGAACTGCTCGAAAGTTCAGCCTTCCCCGCTTTATATTTAAGGAGGTATCTATGGCAACAAACGCACAGATTATGGGTCTTCTAGCCGCTGCGAGCGGCCCCATGAGCCGGGCTCAGTTAGAGGAGAAGGTTGGAGAGAGCTACCGCAAGTTCCAAAGCCAGCTCGACAGAGCAACAAAGGCCGGATTCCTCGAGGATACCGGTGACCATCACTATACTCTGACTGATAAGGGAAGAGAGGAGGCACTTAAAAAGGGGGAGTTTAAGGATATCGAAGATATCGAAAATCTCATTATAGACGAGTCTAAGCAGGCTGTGCCAGGTAGCGCAGAGGAAGAGGGCGCCAGCAAAATAGCCGTTGCCACAACTGAAAAACAACAGTTCCTCAGGCTTGGCAAGCTCAGCGGTGTTACCCCCCTACAACTCATCCACCAAACAGCTGATTATGTCTGGGAAGGTGGGGATTACAAAGACATGAACTGGGTGGCTCAGGCAATGCAAGAGCTGGGCCTCGACAAAGATATTCGCACCCGTTGGTGGCACTGCTGGCGAGCAAAGATGCGTCAGCCTATCCCTAGCGACCTATCCCCCGAATTTCTTGCCACAGAGTCTAAGAAGACCGAGGGGAAAAAGGACGAAAAGAAAAGAGACTACATTCTGAATGAAGATGACCTCCCAACCTATGTTGGTGAGAACAACGGCGACATCGACCACCAGGAGGCAGTTGACCTAGCTAAAATAAGAGCGGCTAGGAGAAAGGATACCACTCCGGCTAGTACCACTTCCCCAATCGACGACGTTATAAAAATAGTCAATCTCGTCAGGTCCTCAGAGGGCGGGAAGGCAGCGGGGAAATCTTATGTTGTCAAGCCAGGAGAAGGAGGCTATTCAGTAGAGGAAGTAGAACCCGGTAAGCCTCTACTCATACCTCAGCCAGAATCAACGAGGGCCAGCCCCAGCTACTTTGTAGACGGTGATGGGAAAGTGCAGCAAATGGAGCCAGGGCGTCCGTTGGTTATCTTTAAGGAGTCGCCAAAGGTGACAACCGCTGGTCCTCTCCAGTACTTAGTAGATAAAAGCACCGGCGAGGTAAAGGAAATCACTCCAGGACAGCCAGTAGTCATCATTCGTGATAGTGGACCTGGGTCGCAATTAACACCAATTCAGGTAACCGATAAGGATGGTAAACCTATGGTCCTCGACCTTAGCACCTTCATTAGACTTGAGGAGCATCGGGATAATCAGCGGCGGGTGGAGGAGAGCCACCAGACGAAGATAGAGATAGCCAAGACCTTCAAAGATTTGCTTAATAAAGCAAGCACAGCTCTGACCCATATGGCCGAGGGGGAATAAAAATGAATATCAACATGCCCTTAATAAGATGGTGGTATAGGTCAGTTTTTAGGTATTCCTACACTTGTCCCAATGGGCATACTTCTTTACCCCGGTATTCACCGAATTACTGTTATGTTTGCGGAACTAAGCTTATAAGAAAAGAGACTAAGCTTTGCCCAAATTGCTGTTATCCTATTTTCTTGAGTAAGTTCTGTGATAAATGTGGCTACAAATTAGAGGAGGAAAGAAAATGAAACAGCGACTGGGGCAATTCGGCAGCCGCTTTGTGTTCGAGTTTTTCGTTGAGACTATGCACGATACCATAGTCAAAAGCTTAAGGAATTATCTCGCTTCCATAAAGAGTGAGGATATTCCTGAAATGGTCAGGGAGAGCCGCTTCTCACCGTTAGAAAAGATAGACTTTTCTGTGCTTACTGATAACGCTGAACACATCAAGAACATTAGTGCGGTCAGGCTCATGGAACTTCTTGGTGAGGCGCGCCCCGACCTGGCTACAGTCATTCAAGACATGGGCATGCCTGGCGCCGAGTACATAGTGAAGTTACGAGCCCGTCTCCTGGACCTGGTAATGCATCCAGAAAACACACTGGGTCAATCCTCCGATTATAAACCAGAACTAGAGATGGTAAAAGCCACATGCTCTAATTGTGGTAAGTCATGGCCGGTACCCAAGGATGAAGCCTCCTCTATTGACAAATGCCCCTTTTGCAGACAATAATGAGCTAAATGAATGAGGGTTATCTGCGGCCTGAGCAATTTCTTATCGGCGCCGTGACCAGCGTCATCATTGGGCTGTTCATGAACGTCGCCACGCAGCCCACAGAGACCCAAAGGAGGAGTAATATGGCAGTAGAGCTTATCGGCTATAACTTGGAAGACATGGCATTAGCCTTAAATGCTATGGAGGCTAGCCTTAAGACTGGTGAGCAGGCTAGACTCAGGTTAAGCACCGAGGGCTTACCATCTGAGAATAACCTCGAGAGCGCCTATCAGAATCTTATTGCCAATGGTTTCCATGTAAACCGGCCCACAGCCTATCTCGATGGGGAGGTAGCTGTCACGGACTTGGTGCTAACCAAGGGCTCCCCCCAATGGGTGGGGCTTATCCCAATTATAGTCCCCATTTTCACGATTGGCCTCATCGCCTTTGGCATTATGAAGATTGAGACAATTGCTGGTGCGGTGGTCAAAATACTCATAGTCTCAGGTGTTGTCGTCCTTCTCTTAGCTATAGCCGTGCGGAAGCCGGTCGAGAAGTACATAGAGCGTGGGGGAAAGATACCTCTAGCTCCAGCAACCTCAAAAAAAGCACTGGCCGCCAAGTAGAGTCTCAATCACTGGCGGCTACTTATGAGCTTTTACCTGAGGGGGAGAAAAGGAAGCTCCCCCCTCTAGGCTATGGTGGTGAGCAAAAAGACCCCATGGTATACGCTAAGTTCTTTACCCCCTGGTCTAATTGGACTTGGTATGCGATGGAGTTTGATGGCAAAGATATATTCTTTGGCTGGGTAGTCGGGCTTGAGAAGGAGTTTGGTTCATTCTCACTTTCAGAGCTGGAGTCGCTTAGAGGCCCGGGCGGGCTAAGAATAGAAAGGGATAAATTCTTTAGACCCCAGCCAATATCACAGGTTATGAAAGCAGAGGACAGGGAATGGCTAGCAGCTACTAAACAGTATTCCATTCCTGGGTCATCGCCACAAACTCATAAGCGTGAATACTGGTACAAGATCAAAGACTCCGGCGACAGCTCATTTGCCCCAGGGTCATATATCCATTTTAAGGAATTTGAGGCCGAGAGAGAAAAGATACTCCAACGCCGGGGGAAGCTGCCTACAGTAGAGATTCGAGTTGAGAAACCCCCAACCAACGGTAATGGCTTCAAGCAACTCCCTCAAACCATTGAGGCTGAGCCAGTCCCTGAGAAATACAGGTGGCTAATACCCTTTATCGGCGATGAACCACTACCTCCAGAAGCTAACACATTATTGCCGGCAGTCGAGGTCGCCGAAGGTGAGCGCAAGATTGACGCCGTGCTCAGGCAATTAGCGGACGGTGTTGAGAGCATCCAGGGCAGTGCTCAGTTTCATCTTTTTCTCACCACCATGGCAAAGTTCCATAACTACTCATATGCCAACCAGATTCTCATTGCCCTACAGAAGCCAAACGCCACAAGGGTAGCCGGCTTTGTCACCTGGAAGGATCTCGGTAGGTGGGTCAAGAAGGATGAGAGAGGCATCGCTATCCTGGCACCAATCTTCCCACCGAAGCCAAAAAAAGAGGAGGAAGAAGAGGAGCTTCCACTGACTCCAGTCTACTTCAAGGTCGTGCACGTCTTTGATGTCAGCCAGACCGAGGGCAAACCTCTGCCTGAGTTCGAGGTGCCGGTTCTCACCGGCGAGGCAAATGAAGAGCTGTTTGCCAAGGTTATGACACTGGCTAGGGCGCAAGGGCTAGATGTAAGCTTTGAATCGAGACCATATCAGGACCCATCCATCAAAGGACAGTATATTGGCAAGACCATCTGGGTCAGACCCGAGGAACCTAGGGCGCAGCAATTAAAGAGCCTGCTTCACGAGGAAGCTCACTACTACTCGGAGGGAGTGTTCCGCATACCGAGGAGGGACGCGGAGACCATTGCCGAAAGCGCTGCCTTTGCCGTTGGCGCTCATTTCGGGTTCGATAGCGGGGTCAGGTCATTCCCCTATGTCGCCCTCTGGGCACAGGATAAGAAGGTGCTCAAACAAAATCTTGCGTCCATACACAAGGTGGCCACGGTTATGCTGGAAAGCCTGGAGAAGATGGAGAGAGCTGGAGAGAAATTGCTACCTGCACTCAAGCCCTTTGACCCTTATAAATTCGCTGATTATGTTTTAAGGAACAATGTTTTCAGCGATGCAGATACCTTCGTTTACAGTGGGCTAAGCGGGACTAACCCCCACAGGGTCCCAGACCACTACTGGGCAGAGTCTCTTGCTGCCATGGGGGGTGAGTTCGTGAAAACCGGTGACCTTTATGTAGTGCATACACCCGGAGTCGAGCGGCCGCCTACTATGAGAGCTGCACCAACATGGCGAGAGCCATCGGGAGAGTTGTCTCTCGAAACTATAGACCTGCTAGCCGAGACTGAGGGTGACCCTATAAGGAAGTTTTGCTGCCGGCAGTGTGGTGAGTGTGCACCGGCGGAGCTCCTCGAGGAAGGCAAATTCCCTGAGAGGATAGCCTGGCTCAGAAGCCACTACAAGGCGAAACACCCAGGTATGTGGGGAAAGATGCAGGCAGCCGTCATCCCCACTCAGCCTTCGCCCCCAAGCCCTACGATTAGCAGATGGAGGCGAGTCAGGAAAGGAGAGGTTACTCCTAGAGTTAAGGAGACCTTTGGAATAACTAGGGAAAAGGATAGAAGCCATCTAGAAAAAAGAAGAATCACACACTCCGGCAAGCCTTTAATCGGGCATTTGGCTAAGGTAAAAGAGGAAAGGGATATATGGCTATGGCCAAAGACGGAGTTCAGTCATTTTGAAGACTTCATAAATACCCACTTAGCTAAATGGTCGCAGCTTATGAAAACTGGGGTGCCAGATTGCCTCATAAGTGATGCGGATGAAGACTTATTTTACTCAACCACCCATGAAATAGTCATGCCAGCTAAAATGGCTAGACTTTATGAGCAAAAACCACAAGACTTCGGCAACTTGCTATTCTGGGTTGCACATGAATTTTTCCATTATGTTGCCGAGGAGAAAGGCCTTACTTTCGAGGCTGGCTGGGATGAAGAAGATTATGCGAATAGAATGGCAGAGCATGTAACTTCTATTCCGATGCCGAACGCTATTACTACATTGCATGATACCCTGATAGAGGTATGGGATAAAGAAGTTGGCGTAAGCCTATCTGAAGCCTTGGCCAAGGTACCTGCTCAGAAGGATAGGATACCTCTCCCTGAGTGGCTTAGTGCCGTCATTCCCACCCAGTCTTCACCCCCAAGCCCCAGGGAAGAACTGGAGTTTGTCTCCGACTCCCCAGAATACCTCGCTTACACCATAGAGGATATCGGGTACCGGGAGAAGCTGGACACTGCCTTTGAGACAGCAATAGCCAGGGCTAAAGGTAGATAAATCCCCATGAAAATAGTCTGCGCCTGGTGCAAAAAGGACATGGGCGAGAAGCCTCCATATGAGGATAAGAGCGTAACCCATAGTATCTGTCCTGAGTGTAAAGCCAAGCATTTTCCAGGTGAAGAAAAGCCTATTGTCAGTGAAGCAGAAGCGTTTCAAAAGAGACTTGAGTATGAGCTAAAGAAGGAAGGATTTACCAGAGAACCTTCCACTCATCCCCTCATTCTCGAGCAGTATCCCATCGGTAAAGTGCCAAAAGAGATTCCTATTGGCGGCCTTGATGTCCCAGTACCCCCATTACGCGGTACAGAACTGCCCCCCAAGAAACCAAAGAACATTCCCGAAAACACCGCCATTCGTACCAGTGAGAAGTTTGACAATGCAGTTAAACACCTCGGGTACGAGTCAGTAAGTTTCAGCCAAGAAGAATTAGACGAGCTGGGAAAGACAATCCCCACTGATATAGATATTATAAAGTCCTCCCAAAAGCGGCTAAGGGAGACGGAGGTCGTGCCGGATGAGAAGCTGGACCCCAAGCAGCTCCCCCACCTCAAACTGGCCCGAGCAATAACCAAAGAGGCGTTTCCCTTTAGCCCACCGGCGGGGGTATACGCTGCCATTATCCCACCGGCCAGCGACCGGGTAAGGACAGCGGGAATATATGGGACAACTACCGAGGCAGTCTACATTGGGCTAGACCAGCTCTATGGCGGGCGCACCACCGTAGACACCTTAGTGCACGAGCTGGGGCACCACCGAGAGTACCGGCAGACTGGATTTGCCGAGGACCTATCCCAAGCCCATGCTGAAGCTATGACCGATGTGGCTGCCGGGGTGGTTGAGGATGTCGCCAAGGGAACTTTTGATGAGCTGCTAAAAGAGGTATCCTGGTAAATGGGTATTGACAAACTGGTAAATAGTGTGGCATTATCAAAAGGTAAGGAGGCACTATGGCAGTAGCCGGGAAAATCGTGAACAAGTGGACAGTATAGGAGATAATTTATGGCTGAATTTAGAAACTTTAGTATTTATTATGTTGTGCCTGACCCAGCTATTTTGAAAGTGGGTGACTACTTTCGGGTCGTTTGTCAGCTTGAGTATCAAGGAGAGTTTTATACTACAGCAAAAATTTATGCCGCAATTGGCACTAGGGGGGTAGGTTTTAATGAAATACTTGCTAGTCAAGTAACTATTAGTGTAGGTCCAAATGCCACTTGGTGGGGATATGTAACTGGTCTCTATATATTAATCACTTCAGCGATAGCACCAGGAACCAATTACGACCTTTACGCTAAGTTAATAAATATTCCAGGAGCTGACCTCTATAGTTATAAGGATAATATTATTACAATTGCAGCTCCTGTAGAGCCTACGTTTCAGAACTTCGCTATCGGCGAATATATTAAAGTATAAGGAGGCAAATATATGACCATGGAAAGAACGGATTTGGAGAGGCTTAGCACACCGGAGCTCGAGAGACTAATGGCCACGTTTGGGACTGGTGTATCGGCGGGACAGATACTCTACGGTCTAGTCCCAGGGGACACAGTGAGGGTAACCGCCACTATCAGTTATAAAGGCCCAGCCCTTTCTGATAGCTTCTATGCGGCAATTGGCAACCGCATGGTATATTTCGATGAAATCTGGAAGAAAGAGGTCCCGTTTAGCTGGGCATCCTCGACCAGTTTTGTCACCAAAACGCTGGTAGCGGATATCCTCATCACAGAGGTAGGCTTATTCCCCTGGACACCCGGCTTCTTTGACCTTTACTGCAAGATTAAGGGATACCTTGCGGCTGGGCTGCCCGAGCTAGCCAATGTCATTGAGATCCTTCTCAAGAGCCAATTCCAGAACTTCAATATTGTTAGCTACGATAAAGTCTAGGCTAGGGGGGTCTTATGAAAATTGTGGGCTTAGAAGTCATTCGAGCCACCCCAGCTATCAAGACGGATGTCCTTCCTGGTGAGAAGGTTTCGCTTACCTATGGCGAAAAGCTGCGGGTCAATACTAGCTTTGATTGCCGCGGCCCTGGGGGGAAAGTCACTCTCTATGGAGCAATTGGGGTTAGGGGAGCTACGTTTGACGAAAAGGTGAAGGGGCAAGCGAGTATTACCCTGCCCAAATCAATCGACACTTTTACCACTGTCCCTGCGAGCGTTGATATCGGTGTCACCGCCGATATCGGGCCAGGCACAGACTATGACCTGTATGTGAAACTCTTGGAATATCCCGAGGCAGGTCGTCCTGAGGTTGACAACATTATTGACATTACCGGCATCCCGCCCACCTTTAAGCTGCTCGAGGAGACCATCTACCCCTACGCCTATATCTATGACGGCCCATGCGATGTCTCAATCTTTACCTTCACGACTATTCCATTCACGCCGGCGAGCTGGCAAGCCGGTAGTTTGGCTGCCGCTGTCGAGACCGAGGTCAAAAAGGCAGGTAGTCGAATCATGGAGATGAGAGTCTATGTCGACGAACACCTGCTCCGCCCTTGGACAAATTGGCGGATTGAGGTCACCGTCACACCAGTCACCAGCACCCCCACAGCCGGGCGTATGGCAACCGATGTGGGTCCACTCGTGTGGCCCCTCGTGGTATTCATCATTAAGGCTGCACTGGTCATAATCGGTATCTTAATTCTAACCTGGTCAATAATATCAATAATCAAGCAATTCAGGCACCATGCATTAACCGAGGAAATCAAGAAGACCTGGTCGCGAGCGACCCTGATTTCTGCCATCGGCGACTTTGAGAAGTGGCTGGACCGCTCCCCCACGCCTCCCGAGGAGCTGGAAACGCAGACCGACCAGCAGCTCCGTGACTACTGTGATGAGCTGGCTACCGTAATATCCCCACCGGGAATCAACTGGCTGCCCTGGGTTATTGGCGGAGTTGTAGTTCTTGGCGCTGGTGCTATCGCCATAGCCATGTCTAAAAAGAAATAGATAATAAGGACTTGACAAGACTCTAAAATCGGTTTACCATTAAGTTAATATCAATTAAAGCGGGGAAGAATCTGAATTGTTAGAAGATTCAGGCTTCCCCGCTTTTCTTTTAACAAGGAGGGTTCTTCCCATCCCGCATAGGTCGAGTGCGGTAATCTAAAAACAAGGAGGGATACCATGATTCGTATCGAGGAGTTTGGGGCAATTGCCTACGGTGGCGCTGTTACTGTCACTGAGTGGTGGGATAATAAGCGCATTGCCGAGGGCAAAATCACGGCAAAGGATGTCTTAAAGAAAGCATCCTTCTACACCTACTGGGGCATCGGCCTTGTCGCTACCCTTGCTAGCGTCTTTGGCTGGCTGAGACAATGGGAGCGCTGGGAAGAGAAGCTCGCAACCGGCTTTCTCTATGACCTCCCAAGAGCCGGTTACAACCTGTCCAAGGCAATAACTACTTCCGCTGGTAGGGGCAGGCCTGAGTCACAAGTAGTCCAGGAAGCTCAGAGGATTCTCAGAGAGAGACAAGCCACTCATCAGTTGCTAGTAGCGGGACCTATAGTGGGCAGAGTCTCTGAGAGAAGCTACCAGCCCGAATATGAAACAGTAGGCGCATTCTAAATATTTTAATAGAGTGCGCATAAGCTAAAAAGAAGTCAAAGGAGGTATACACAATGGCTTCAAGAAATTATCTGGTTATGTCCAACGACATGACGCTCACTGACAAGAAGGAATACCGGTTGAAGGCCCTGGCGGCCGGCCTGGAGAGGTGCGGCCTGAAGAACATCGGCGACATCAAAGCCGATATCCCTGGCCTCGCAACCATCCCGGACGCCGATAAGGTGGCCAGGGTCAAGCTCATCCAGAACTTTATAGCGCTTGGTCAATGGCCGAGGTCGATAGACCAGCGTGAGCTGGCCCCTATCGCAGGCGGGCCAGACTTGGTGGCTGGGACTGCCCTTGACATGTGGTTGACGGCAGCCCTGGCAGTTGTGGGTAACCCTTACAGCTGCTTCCAGGCAATTCCCGCACCCCAGCTCATCGTGGGCAAGCTGATGGTTTGCTATGCCGTCTCTGTGGAGTCGGCCGTTGTCCCGATGCCCGTTTCCCGCATTATCTTCCGGAGGGGTGGCATTGCGGGTAATATCCAGGCGCAGTTTGATATGGAGCCCATGGGCGTAAGATGGGAGCCTGACGCTTTCTTCTCAGAGCCGCAGGTTATCGACCCACAGGATGTCTTCGCTATCCAAGTTATCTGTCGGGCCGTTGCCGCGGCTACCATTGTCCATATCCACAACTTCCTGTTTGAGAATGCTGGTTCAGTCATAGCCTAACTTAATTGAATAAAGGTCGAGCTTAATCTAGGCAAGTATCCCCGAAAGGGAGAAAGGAGAAAAAGCTAATGTCGCTAAAGTCTGAGGTAGACCAGGTCT
>Ga0180732_1001480_pt1 | contig 14455 bp, 13 predicted proteins | sample KR11_01MetaG_FD_148674 | JGI IMG/M metagenome (GOLD analysis project Ga0180732, IMG submission 148674) | Groundwater microbial communities from the Olkiluoto Island deep subsurface site, Finland - KR11_0.1 MetaG | ecosystem: Environmental > Aquatic > Deep subsurface > Groundwater | place...
TTAGACCGTCGTGAGGCAGGTCGGTTACTATCTATAAGGGGTGTTTTGAGGTCTGAGGGTAAGTTGCATTTAGTACGAGAGGAACTGTGCAACGGTGCCACTGGTGGACCTGTTGTCTGGCAAGGCAACGCAGGGCAGCTACGCACTAAAGGATTAAAGCTGAAAGCATCTAAGCTTGAAACCACACCTAAAAAGAGACCTCTAAGGACTCTCGTAAAAGACGAGTTTGATAGAGTCGGGATGTACGCACCAAGGTGACGAGGTGTTGAGTCCGACGACTACTAACGTCCACGCTAGATTTGTTCTGCTACATTCGGGCGATATCCAGATTGTGTTTAACTAGGTCACGGACTTAAGTCCGGGATCTTCCATGCCTCGGATTTAAGTCCGGGGATACATGCCTCGGATTTTAATCCGGGGTTTACAGTCATAAGTGAGTATAGCGGTCAAAGCGGCGGGGAAACACCTGTACCCATCCCGAACACAGAAGTTAAGCCCGTCAACGTTCTGCACTGTACTATGATGTGCGAACTCTAGGGAACTGTAGAAAGCTGCTATGCTTACTTATTTCATCTTATATTTTTATTAAATATTTTTCATATGGGCTCTGGAGGGAATGAGCCGGAAATTGGGTTTAACGTAATCATTTGCCGTAAATAGATCTCCAGCCAGATAGTCCTGCAATTTTTATAAAGGTTTAAATGGTGATTTTTAGGACACAGCTCACATCACAAGAATTAGATATTTTGTTAACTCAGTTATCATATCCCCGTAAAATACAGCCACAAAAAACCCAAGCGTTATCGGGATCATGAACGGCAGTCCTGGCGTAACCCACACATCATCTTTAATTAATCCCTTTTCCGACAGCGCTTTAAGTTCTGAAATGACATCTTCGTTTATCTCAACCCCGCCCCGTTTGAAGCGGAATTTTATCTCTCCGTCCTCTTCTTCAAAAGACTGGATGAGTTTAATATGTTTATTTGCAAGATCCGAGATCCCGGATTTATAGCCTATGAATATGTAAAGCGGATTATCCATGTGCAAGCCCATTCTGAAAATATTATATACAGCCAGCCCGAGCGGAACGACCACGGTCAGCAGAACCGCATTGCCAAGTACGCCGAACGCGAACAGAGGGATGAGCGGCTCATTTAATGGAAAATTCTGACCGAACATCTGTATTACAGGATAAGCGGGGAGGATTATCGATATAACGATAAGCGATTTTGCATCAGCGCCACCGAACGACCCCAATTGAAATAGGATATAGACGAGCACGAATATCAAACCTGCTGATATCAAGAGGCCCAAAAGATACGGCACCCCTTCCGTCAAAATATCATAAAGCACAAAGAATGCGCTGCCTGCAAGCATTACAACCCATAATTTATTTTTAACGCGTCGGGTTTTAATATCAGTATAGCATGAATAGAGCAGGAATGGCGTACAGAACAGTATCTTTAGAAGATCCAGCATATTCATTTAATTATTTTATATACTTAAAATATTATGTGTTCATAAGGTAAAGTATAATAGTCAGAAATAGCGATATACAGTACTTCCATGCCGTTGTGGCTTAGCCCGGTAAAGCGGCTGATTCGTAATCAGCAGATCGAGGGTTCGAATCCCTTCAGCGGCTTTTTCTATTCAAATTTAAAATCGGTTAATTTATATGCCCGAAAAATCTTGAACGTTCTCCGGTTTACCGGCAAGGTGCATAATTTAATTCCTTTATCATTATGAACACACTTAATCAACCCAGCGACCAGAAAATCCAACAAAAGAAGAAAACCCTAACCGCAGCATCGATAATAGCGGCAGTCAGGCAACTGGCAGGCAGAAAAAAGGAGGAAAAGCGCATCTGCTCTCACAGGACGCGCGTGTCGGGGAACAGGAGGACGATCATCCTTGACTGCAAGAACTGCCTTGCTGGCGAAGCCTCGATCACTCATATCAAATGCAGAGAGAACATTTTCCAGATCCTCATCTCCGAACCTGAGGCAGACCGGCTAGTCCTATCGCACCTGTATGAACGGGACTATGAGATGGAAAACCTTGAATTCTTATACCTGCTGGCAAGATTTATCGACGGTATCAGGGTATATAGAAATGCAGACTTGAGCAAGGATTACGGAAAATATCAGGTGCATTGGGAAGAATTCATTCATTCGGTCATCGATCTTAGTGCTTCTGACCCGATAAAAGCCTATATTGATATCAGACTCAAGATCAAGAGCCTGAAGGAAAACCAAAATATTGAAGAAGGAAAAACCAATTTTATCTCTCTCCTTGAGAAAATGGTTCAGTGCGTTCCGGATCTTTCAAACAGGATCAAAGCCGATATGCCGGGGTATTATTATGAAAACGCAATAAAATCCCTTGTGAGACCCGGATTTTCATCATCGCGGATATACGCAGCGCCGCCCCCTAACACTGAATTCATAGAAGGGTATGAAGTGCAAAGACCAGGCGGCAGGGTCATGCAGATAAGCCGCTACAAGCTCACGGACAGACCCGAAACCCTGTATTTTGCAATTCCTGTTGAGTATAACATGAGGCCTAAGGAACTTGAGATCATCGAGGCTGTCAGGAAAAAACTCATGAAACACAGACCAAGAGACCTCAATTTCTCGGATCCGGCAAATTCCAGGGAATATTTCAGGAGGCTCGGGAAGCAGAAGATAGTAGAGGAGGCGGGCATGATAGGGGTAAAGCTCACGCCTGATGAGATCAATACCTTCTCTGACATACTTGCGAAATACACAACAGGTCTTGGGATACTGGAAGATGTGCTGTCAGATGAGCGTGTTACAGACGTTTATGTTAATTCTCCGGCTGATATAAATCCGGTACATATCGCAGTTGATGGTGAGGAGTGTATTTCCAACATATACCTGTCCCAGGACGACATCGATTCTATGATCACGCGCTTCAGGGCGATCAGCGGAAGACCATTCGGTGAAGCAAATCCGGTGCTTGACATGGACCTGTCGGAGTTTAAGACCCGTGTTTCTGTCATTGGGAATCCACTGGCTGCTGGTGGACTGGCTTATGCTTTCAGGAAACACGCAAATAATCCATGGACGCTCCCAAAGCTTATTAACATGGGATCGATCACGCCTCTGGCAGCAGGTTTGTTGAGTTTCCTGATAGATGGTCAATCATCCATACTTGTAGCAGGCGGGGTGGGCGCTGGAAAAACATCGCTTCTTTCAGCCATGCTTCTTGAGATACCCCAGAAATACAGGATACTCACCATTGAAGATACTCCAGAATTGCCCATTGAGGGGCTGCAAAAGCTAGGATGGAAAATACAGGGAATGCATACAAAGTCGGCAGTCGGCGGCTCGGAGGCAGAAATAGCTCCTGAAATGGCGCTTCGCGCTGCGCTTCGGATGGGGAACTCCACTCTTGTTCTCGGAGAGGTCAGGGGTCCTGAGGTCAAAGTGCTGTATGAAGCCATGCAGGTCGGAACTGCAGGAAATTCCGTCATCGGCACCATACATGGCGCATCCACCAGGGCGGTGTTTGAACGCATCGTGAACAGCCTCGGGGTTCCGGTTGCGTCTTTCAGGGCGACTGATGCTGTAGTAGTCTGCCAGAACGTGAGGTTATCAGGCACCATGAGCAAGAAAAAGAGGGTCGTGCAGATAGCAGAAGTGACAGGGGGGGAATGGAAAGAGAAACCTGATGCAGTTGATATATTTAACGATATCATGGTATTTGATCCGGCTTCTGACCTGATCCTGGCTACCGATCTGCTGGATAAAGGACAGTCCGAACTGGTAAATAAGATAGCAGGCAAATGGGGACTGACTATCGATGAGGCACTGCTTAACATTAAGATACGCGCGATGATCAAGCAAACCATGGCAAATATCGGAAAAGAGAAACCGCAATTTCTGGAAGCTGACGTTGTTGGGAAAGCTAACAATATTTTCTGGTACTACCAGGAGGAAGAGCGGGATGAAAAAGGGAAGGTGGATTTCCAGGCAGTGTATCAACGATGGGTCGACTGGTACAGCGCATTTGTAGAAAATAACAAGTGAAAACATGGATGAATATCAGAACTGGTACTGCAGTGCATGTAAGGTCGCAGCCAGACATTTTGGCTGGATGGTCGGGAACACGGATGAATACAGGAAAAAGAGCGAAAGGAATGTAAGCCAGGAGTTCATGGATGCTTTAAATTTCACAGGTTATGATATAGAGCCATGGGAGGCGCATATACTGGCTTATTCCGGTTTTCTGATATTGCTGTTAATGATGCTTATTGTTGATGTAATTCTCTTTAGCGTTGCAAGATACGAGACTTCGTCTCTCACCGCAGTTGCGGTATGCACTGCTGTTGTTCCGCTTGCAGGAATGGCATACCTGAGCGAATACCCCAAGATACATGCAAAATTCATGAAAATACATTCTCTCGGCGATATTCCTGAGATACAGAGTTATATCGTTATGTCGATGAAACTTGTATCGAACATGGAGAGGGCAATAATCTTTGCGGCAGAGAATTCCACAAAACCTCTTGCCAACGACCTCAAAAAACTTATATGGGACATCCATATCCGAACATTTAGCAGCATAGACGATGCGCTCATAACATTTGCGAACCAGTGGGGCAAGAACAGCGAGTATTTCAAGCGCTCGCTCCACCTTGTAAAGAGTTCGGTAAATGAACCCGACGAAGCGCAGAGGCTCATTACCCTGAACAAATCGCTTGATATCGTTCTTGATGGGACAAAAACCATGATGGAAAGTTTTTCCGCCAAGCTCAGGACCCCTACCTATGTCCTCTATTCGATTTTCATATTGATACCCCTGGCGCTTGTTGCCCTTATCCCGGCGGTGAGCATAGTCGGGGTAAGGATGGACACGGTAACTCTTGTCCTGATATACGTTATCGTACTTCCCCTGGCTACATTTTTTTATTCGGAATATATTCTGCTCCAGCGTCCTGCCACTTTTGCGCCGCCCCATATATCAGACAGACATCCTGACTTAGTGGGTATAAGTTCAACAAAAAAAATGTCTGTTGTTGGCGCCCTTATTGTCGGGGCGTTTGTGGGGGCCTCGGGGTATATCCTCCTGTTCATGGGGAATCCCTTTGGTATCATTTCGCAGGAAGCCATGTCAGGCCTTCTGCCGCTGACTTTCCCTGTGATCTGGGCGATCACATCCATTATAACGATATATTGCCTTGGAGTCTATACGCCGTATAAGAAAATTCGGGACGCGATAAAGCAAATAGAGAGCGAGTTCGCTGATGCGCTGTTCATTCTTGGAAGAAGGATATCCGAAGGACGGTCAGCAGAAGAAGCATTCGGGCATACATCTGAGACAATGAAAGGGGCAAAGATCGGTGAGATATTTGCTGATGTGTCAAAGAACCTGACAGGCATCCGCACAACTCTCCATGGCGCGATATTCAATGAGGAATACGGTGCTTTCAGGGACGTCTACTCTGACAGGGTGCATACTACTATGAGAATGTTCACAGAGAGCGTCCACAAAAGTAATGAAGCAGCAGGTATGGCTATTATAAAACTGGCTGACCATCTGAAAGAGCTTCAGGAGGTGGAGGATAATATCAAAAGGTCGCTTTATGACGTTACCTCTACCATGAGGGCTACAGCTATGATATTTGCACCCCTTATTGGCGGCGTGACACTTGCGCTCTCCGAGGTCATACAGAAGATATTGCTCAACATTTCAAAAGAGGCGCAGCATCTGCCCGATGAGTTTGATTTTGGGGGAATGATGAAAGACGCGGGTACGGGAATGGCGCAGAGCGTTCCTCCTGATATATTCCTGCTAGTAATAGGGCTTTACATGGTCATTCTGGTTATAATTCTGACCAGGTTCGCAGGCGGTATAGAATACGGCGGTGATAAGCCGCAGTTCATGTACGACCTGGGACAGATGCTTCCGATATCGATATTTGTTTTTACGGCAACGACTATTATCTCAAGATATTTATTCAGTTCGATGGTCTGATGCAAAGGAAGGTTGCACAAATGAATTTTAGGACTCAGGACATCTAATTTTAACGATCATCAAGAATCAAAACCCGGTATTCCTCTTAATTCTATTTTTAACTCACTATCCTCAGGTTTCCGCCTTCTATCTCATACTCAAACCAGGGGGTGGGTTTTGGTGACAGCCCGAAAATTCTTATGTAATTCACATCATTTTCCGTTTTAATTTCGATCACGCCGTCAAAAAGTTGTTTTAACGTCGCTATTGCCTGCCCGTCATGCATGCCGCTCTCCATTACAAATATCCCCAGGGCACCGGCTGCCTTTATGCGTCCCGTAAAAACATGAATGAACTTGAAAACCGTGTTAATATTTGAATACATTAACATTGTAGAAAGTGAATTGATGTGAAGCTGGATACTCTTAAAATCATTTCTCATAAGGAACTCCTCAAAAAACTGCCCGATCCTTGACAGAGGAAATACTGATTTGTTTTCTTTGAGCCAATCCAGGATTTGTGTACCTGATTCATGAGTGGTTACAATTACTACTGCATTTTTATTTACTGCTGCGCCGTGGTACATTATATTATACAGGATAACTTCTTTCTGGCTCATGGGCGGGCCGATCATCAAGATATTCGAACCTTTTCTTAATCCCTTGATTTCATTATCCAGTTCTTTAATACCAAGTGTATAATCGCCCATTGTTTTACTCTAATGCCCGTTTTAGCGTTTCATCGATTCTTAAGCGTTCAATGATATCATAGAAAACCAGTACAACGCCAATTACGCTATCAGCATCATCTTTGATGGCCGTACCTATAATATCGACAGGTATTCTTGCACCCTCCTTTGCTATCAATACCGTATGATCCGCAAGACCGTAGAAACTTTCCTGTCTGATCGCCTTTGTTACTGGATCTTCTGTCTGTTTGTCCGTTCCTTCACTAATAACATTGAAGATAGCTGTAACTGGTTTCCCCAATGCTTCTTCCCGCTTCCAACCGGTTAATACCTCTGCAAAAGGATTAATTATTTTTATGATCCCTTTTCTATCTGTGGCGATCACAGCCTCGCCCAGACTATTAAGTGTTGCATTTAGCCATCGTTGGCTCTCTTTCAATTCTCGTTCCATCTTATGCTTGTAGAGAGCCATTTCAATATTGATGCGCAATTCCCTTTCGTTGAATGGTTTAATGACATATCCGAACGGCTCGGTGATCTTAGCCCGTTCCAGGATTTTTTCGTCTGAATAAGCTGTAAGATATACAACTGGGATATTGAAACGGGAACGTATCTGATTTGCGGTTTCTATTCCATCCATATCGCCCTGCAGTACTATATCCATCAGCACGAGATCCGGAACTTTCTCTTCTACTTCTTTAATAGCCTTCTCACCTGAAGATGCTACCGAGGAAACTGAATATCCCATATTTTGCAGACTTCTCCGGATGTGTTCGGCAACAATACTTTCATCTTCAACAACCAATATTTGCTTTTTTATCATTAATACCCTCCTTTAAATTTAATTATGAATTCAGTTCCTCTGCTTCGATCCAGATCGATCTTGCCCTGGAGTTGATCTTCTGCCAGTATTGTAACGAGACGCAAACCAAGTGATTCGGTTTTTCTGAAATCCACATCAGAGGGGATACCCACGCCGTTATCGCCGACTTTAAGTTCAACCACATTCTCATTGTTCAAGTTAAGTGATACTATAATTTCTCCTTTTCTGTCCTCTGGAAATGCATATTTCAAAGAATTAGTGATCAGTTCATTGATCAATAATCCACAGGGGATCGCTTGAAGGATCCCCAGCGAAACATTATCGGTATTTATTTTTAGCTCTATTGTGCCTGTTTTGACCCCATGGGACTGGAACAAACCATTCACCAGATCTCTGATGTATTCATTGAATTCGATTTTTGCCAGATCTTTGGATCGATAAAGTTTTTCATGTACCAGAGACATAGATATTATCCTGTTCTGGCTATCCCTGAAAATTTCAAGATACTTTTTATCCTTGATATACTCTGACTGGAGCCAGAGCAGACTGGAAATGACCTGCATATTGTTGTTTACGCGGTGGTGAATTTCCCTCAAAAGCATTTCTTTCTCTTTTAGAGATGCTTCGATCTGCTCCTCCACCCTTTTGCGCTCGGTAATGTCCTGTACCATTCCAAACATCCTGACTGGATTGCCTTCTTTGTCCCGGATCACTTCACCTCGTGTATGGACATATCTTCTGGCGCCATCTGGACGGAATAATCCATATTCTCCATCAAAGGGCTTACCATATTTAAGGGCGTCCTCGGTGGCTTTTATAAACCAGTCTTTTGTTTCAGGTGTCATTGTATTGACAACAACATCGTATTTCGGACTATCATTTACCGGATCAAGACCATAGATTTTATAGACCTCATCAGACCAGACAAGTTCATTGGTTGCAATATCCCATTCCCAGCTACCCATCTGTCCAAGTTCCTGTGCTTTTTCTAACTTCAACTTACTTTTTCTGAGTAATTCTTCTGCCCGTTTGGCTTCGGTAATATCGCGCTGGATTGCAAGGAAACCGATGATTTCCCCCCCTTCATTCAGGATAGGATTTGCTGAACCGCCAATATTCAGGAGACGACCATCTTTTGTCTTATTGACCAATTCCCCATTCACGACATTTTTTGAAAGAAGTGTGTCCCAGAATGGTTTATACTCTTCAGAAGGAATTAATCCTGATTTCAGTATACGGGGTGTTTTTCCGAGCGCTTCTTCCCTGCTATATCCATATGTTTTTTCAAAAGCAGGATTTACATAAATTATCGTTCCATCAATATTCGTTATAAAGATGGATTCATCAGATCGTTCAATACCAAGTTTGAACTTCAGCAATTCCTCTTCATTTTTCTTGCGCTCAGTTACATCCATAACGATGCATACATGTCCCTGGTATTTCCGATTCCCGTCCCAAAAGCCTGTGGAGCTGACATCTGTGGGGATTATACTGCCGTCTTTCCGAAGACCCGGGACCTCTCCTTTGAATACCCCCACATCCCTATTGTGTATTGTTTCTGACAATCCTTTTTCAGTTTGAGCTATTATCCCAGGGGGGACGATTTTTCGCCATGTATATCCGATAAGTTCCTCCTGGGTGTGACCGAAAATCCCGACGTATGCGGCATTTACATAGATAAACCGGTCATTTTCATCCGCGATCGCGATACCCTCTGTACTTCTGTTAATGGCATTAATGAGCTGTCCCCTGTCTTTCTCTACACTCTTGCGATCAGTTATGTTACGGAAAACTCCTTGGAGAACCGGCCTGCCTTTAATAGTGACAATTTGCGCCAGGATTTCAACAGGCACTTCTGTCCCATCAGGACGCAATACAACATTTTCAAAAGGATGTATATTCTCCTTTTGACTCGTTTTACTGGCGTGTTCCTTGAAACTTATTCTCGAATACTCATCATTTCGAGGAGGATGCAGTTGTGCCTGATGCATTCCTATAATTTCCTCATGGGATCGTGCTGTCAATTCGGATGCCCCGGAATTTTAGCAGGGATATGTCAGGATTTATTGGGAAATATTTTCGGGACTACACAGCAGGAAAACAAAGTCGAAATAATTAAATACCTCCTGAACTCAGTGGAAAAACCAGTGGTATAATAATGCGATCAAACAAATTCAGAAAAGATGAACATGCTATTGAATTGCCAATCAATATAGTTGTTATGCTGGTAGTTGGTATGGTGGCGCTGGCTGCCTTGCTTGCGATAATACCAAAATCAAAAGAGAATCTGAGCGTGGATATTATAAATGTTACTATTGGAAATAATGATGTTACAAAAGGAAATACTGCGAAAATAATCGGTGAAGGGGAAAGTCAGGTCAAAGTGAGAATTAAAGTTTTCGATAAAGATAATAATCCGGTTCAGAAAGCAAGTGCAACAATGAGCGGGGGCGGTGGGTTTGGAACGGATCAGACTGACTCTAATGGTGAAGCGAATATAATCCTTGGAGGATCTGGAGGCGGAGGGGGGACCATGATAAATCTCAGACCAAATCAACAAATGTTAGAGTTAAAGCTTGTTGTTAAAGCCAACGGATTCTACGATTACGAAGATGAAAAGGCAGTTCTTCTATATCAGACAAGGAAATAGAGTTTAATGGCACTCGGACTTCCGATTAAAATGGTGGTCCTTACCATTGTGGGAATGGTCGGGCTTGCCGCGATGATCGCCTTCATAAGCAGCAGCGAAGCCGCGATGCCAAAGCCAATGCATTCAAATATAAAAGGCGGTGGCCTGATCATACTGTCAGGATCCCCTGACATCATTGAACTGCCAGTTGAGGTCATAAACTCAAAAGACGGGACGCCAGTTATAAAAGCAAGCGTTGCTCTCACAGGGATGTCAGCGGCAGCGATAAATGTCACTGACAACAGTGGAGATACAGTCCTGAGATTCAATAAAAGCGATCTGGGATTAACAGCGCAGGAAGGATATCTGAAGCTCACTGTCAGAGCTGCAGGCTTTCGGGAATATGAGAATGAATTCGCTGTAAAAGTGGTTAATTAGAGTTAATAACCTAACTATGATACTTATTCTATGTCCACTTTGCGCTCTTGGCGTGCTTTGCGGTGTTTGATTTTATTCACCGCGGAGAACGCAAAGGACGCAAAGATAAGTCCAAAACATTCAGTTCTCAACTATAATTATCGATCAATATGACTGGAACACAGATTACACGGATTTGACGGATTTTTACGGATCCGTGAGCATCCGGATTTGACGGATTTTTACGGATCCGTGAGCATCCGCGTCATCCGCGCAATCCGTGTTCTATCACAATAATACTCTGACCTACAAAGGATAATATCGTGATCCTAAAGACGGACTCGCCGCGATTCGAACGCGGGTCTGCGGGTTCGAAGCCCGCCAGGATATCCTGGCTACCCCACGAGTCCATTGTGGCAGCGGGTTTGATAGCGCGGCAGGGTATTAAATGTTTCTCGATATATTTTATGAAAATTAGGGCACTATCGAAATTTTGACCAACAATGACACAGGATATTTATCAGATCGAGAAGGCGACGGGGACTATAGCAGGAAGTGTAAGAAATGATTGAAAATTCGACAATATTGAATTAAAGGAATAATGAAAAGCTATGATAAGCTTCGGCAGGGCATGCATACAAAAGATGGCTGATCTTGCTAAGGTAGCTTGTGTTTGAGAGCACATTTTCCCGGATAATACCAAAAGCTTATTTAATATATAGGTACCTATAGGAACATATATGTCAGCCACTACAACGATATGCCTTGACCCAAAAGTCAAAGACAGGCTGGCATCTCTAAAACATCACTCTCGTGAATCATATAGTTCTGTAATAGAGAGGTTGGTGAACCTTGCAATAGATGAAAAACCACTCAGTGATGAGGTGATACATGGAATAGAAGAAGCACTTGTTGACATCAAACATGGACGCCTGCATTCTGAAGAAGAGATCATGAAAGAATTTGACCTGAAATGAGCTATAAGGTTGAATATACCTCAAAAGCAAGAAAGGATCTCAAAAAGGTACCATTAGATATTGCACAGAACATAATCCTATCAATAAATAGTATCAAATGTAAACCCTACTCTTATATTAAAAAGATCAAAGGGACAAAAAACCACCCTCTCTATACTTACCGTGTTAGTGAATACAGGGTGATCCTGGATATAGAAGGTGATCGTTTGTTGATCATAGTGATAGAAGCAGGACATAGACGCAAAAGATACAGAAAATATTGAGATTATTATCAGGCCATAAATAGAATATTTCCTTTAAAATTTCATGGAGAAATAAAAGTGAGGATCGCTCTCAAGTTCGCTTACCTTGGCAATGATTATTACGGCTACCAGATACAGCCAGGCTTACCCACCATTGAGGGAAAACTCCTGAAAGCTCTCAAGGACTGCGGTGCGTTAAAGAATCCATCAAAAGCAAGATATGCTGCCTCAGGAAGGACTGACAGGGGCGTGCATGCCCTCGGGCAAGTGATGGCATTTGATACGGATAATGCAGAAGCTGCAAAGCCGGGGACAATAAACAGCGCCCTTGCTCAGATATGGGTCTATGCATGGGCGCGCGTGGATGCTAACTTCAATGCCAGGACTTCTGCCATAGAGCGAGAATACCTTTATGTTTTCTGCGGGAAGGGACTTGATATTGAAAAAATGAAGGATGCAGCTTCAATATTCCCTGGCAGGCACGATTTCAGGAATTTTGCGGATGAAGATAAAGAAAAAGCAACGTTATGCGATATAAAGGGGATATCCATTCATAACGAAGGCGACTGGTTCTATCTTGGGATCACTGCGACCAGGTTCCTGCAGCATATGGTCAGGAAGATAGCCGCATCTCTCAAACTTGCTGGAAAGGGAGAGATAGACAGGGAGAGGCTTTCGAAAATGCTTGATCGTTCCATAACTGATACTCTCCAGCCGCTGGATGCGAAGGGTCTCATTTTAAAGAATGTGGTTTACCCGGATATTAAATGGAATATTGATGGTTACGCCAGAAGCAGAGCGGTTGAGGAGATACATGAGCTTTTTATCAGCCATGGAACGACTGTGAGAGTGCTGGATGAGATCGAGAGAGGGATGCAGTAATATATCTCTGGCTTGAATTAAAGATCATCCCAATGGTGAATCCAATTAGTGCATTCATTCGCGCTTAAATTAAAGACATGGTAAATATGTTACATTCCAGTTGAATATGGAACGGTTAATTAATAAGTATCCAGATGATAACGAACCAATATGAACAGCGATTGCATTTTCTGTAGGATAATCAAAGGTGATTCATCTGCGAAGTTTGTTTATAAAGACATTGATCTGGTCGCATTTCACAATATAAGACCTGATGCACCGGTCCACGTGCTAATAGTCCCTGTGGAGCACATCGAAAGCATCAACGCGCTTGAAGAACGCCACAGTGCCCTCATTTCAAAGATGATGCTAAAGGCAAAGGAAATAGCTGAGGAACTGGGTATAAAGGATAGCGGTTACAAACTTGTAATAAACGTGGGAAGCGGCGCAGGGCAGGTGGTGTTCCATCTCCACATCCACCTCATCGGGGGCTGGGGCAAGATCTAAGAATGTATCATTTTTTCAACAATTCCAGAACTTCCTGCTCTGTCAGGTCGTGCCATTCCTGATATGCATCAGCCACAGCAAATATCGCTGTTTCCCGAACGTTGAGGCAAAAGATCTCATCGACATATGGGCTCACAAGCTCGATGGCGTTTTTTGAAGCTCTCGGAATGGCAACCATAATTCTTGCACAAGAGCGCTTTTTTATGGAACTTATAGCCGCCAGCATTGTATAACCCGAAGCGAGTCCATCATCCACTATGATCACGGTCATGCCTTTCAGTTCAGGAAATGGTCTTTTACCTCTGAATCGTTCGATTCTCCTTTCAAGTTCATGCTTTACCTCTTCGATCGCACTGCTTATTTCCTCTTTGCTCAATTGAAGATGTTTTACAAGTCTCTCGTTGAGCATGACTTCTCCATCCCAGCTCATCGAACCGAAACCAGCTTCAGTGTTGAAGTGTACAGGTAGCTTCCTGACAATTATTAGATCAAGGGGAAGCCCGAGTTCGTTTGCGATGATTTTTCCGACAGGTACACCGCCTGAGGGTATAGCAAGCACAATTGATCCAGGTTCAACATAAGGTCCGAGTTTCCGGGCAAGAAGCTCTCCTGCATGAGCCCTGTCCCTGAAAACATAATCTTTATTTCTCAGCGACTTCTCTTCAATTATCTCTGCCATAAGGCCCCCATATATATTACATTTTTAATGCACTTATCTCTTCCCTTCTGATCTTCTATGCGATCTTTTCTCGTATGTAGATCAATCCCCTGCTGAATTAAAAGGATATGCACCATCATAAAAGCACGGCAGTAAGCAGATCGAAAAAGCTACTTAAAGTCATGGCCCTATCTGTAATTGATTGATACAAAATGGAGACCATTCCATGAACGCATTGGAACAATATGTCTGTACAGAATGCGGTTACAACATGGCAGGCTACCTGCCCGACAACTGCCCCTTTTCCGAGGCCTCTAAAGATAAGTTCATAACATCTCAGGAATTCACGACACCTCATTCCAGAGGTCGATAGCAGAGTTTTTAGGTTTCAGAATGATAGAATCATGCTTAAAATAGGGGGTTATACTAACTTTTCTTCCTTTTTTCAAGGAACTTTTTCAAATCTTGTTTTTTCTTTCTATTAAATATGGGTATTGACCCTTTAACTTACTGATGTTTTATAATAAGGAAAAGTAAGCATCTCTTCCAAAGACCAAATATGATTTTTTTATGAACCTTAACAAGTTTCCCGCCTTCACGTTCTTTAATGACCTGAGCATATCTCAGATCCATTCTCGGTATCTTATAAGGTACTTCAGGTCTTCCCCTCTTTC
>Ga0180732_1001481_pt1 | contig 14444 bp, 13 predicted proteins | sample KR11_01MetaG_FD_148674 | JGI IMG/M metagenome (GOLD analysis project Ga0180732, IMG submission 148674) | Groundwater microbial communities from the Olkiluoto Island deep subsurface site, Finland - KR11_0.1 MetaG | ecosystem: Environmental > Aquatic > Deep subsurface > Groundwater | place...
ATACGAAAAAATTTTGCTAGTTCCTAAAAAACCTTTTGTTCCTCGACGAAACAAAAAATATCTCGTATTTCTGCCTATTATTATGGAAGATTTTCCATTATATGTAAATGGTGAAAGCGTATATTTTGTAAAAATAATAAAGTCTGAAGAAATAAAAGGGTTAGAGGTGTTTAAAAATACTTATATTTTACACCCGCTGTTAAAAGAATTTAACAGAAAAGAGGCAGTAGTTTTATTCAACGAACCCAATAAAAAATATGACTCTCATTTTGTTCTTATCTATGTGAAAGACATAAGCAAAGAGGAAATAATAACAAGGTTTTTGAGAAAAAACCTGTTACTGGAAAAAAGAATAGAGACAAGAGACAGAGTTATAAAGTTGATTATAAATCATTCAGAAGATACGGTTTGTATAAATACCATTTTATTTCACGACTTGCCAAATATTTTATCAGGGACCTAAGAGCATCTCTGATATTTTTTTATCCAAAATTAAAATTAGCGCAAATGGCTGTTTTTTGGTAAAATAAGAATACAAGAAACAAGGACACAAGATACCTGTCTGCCGACAGGCAGGCAATAACCAAAAACAATGCAAACTAAAAACGACGGGATGAAATTCGCGATGAAACTTATCAGCCTCCGAAGAAGGTCGGTTTTTGAGATTGCGGAAAGATTAAGGAAAAAAGAGTTTGAAGAAAATGTTATAGGGGAAATTTTGGAAGAATTGAAAAGTTATAAATATCTTGACGATCGGCAGTTTGCGGAAAGTTATATTAATGACAGAATGAGCTTCAATCCGCGCGGGAAATTTTTAATTAGGAAGGAATTGCAGGAAAAGGGCGTAGCGGAAAATATCATAGAGGAAAAATTAGAAAAGCTGATCAGCGAGGAAAAAGAAATAGAATCGGCGAGAAAATTAGTGGAGAAAAAATTGAGGATTATGGGAAACAAAGACAATAAAAATAAAACAAATCAAAAAATAATGTCCTACTTGCAGTCCAAAGGCTATTCCTTTGAAATTATTAGCCAAGCGGTGAAAAATGAGATAGAATGAGGGTGATAAATAAATTTCTAGTTTCTATAATACCGCTCCGCCGCAGTCTCCGCCTCGGGACTGCGGCGAAAAATATCACCTTACCTGCTTTCTCGCCGCAGTCCTCTGAGGAGAGACTGTGACGGGGCGATAAAAAATAAATTTATACAAAATGAAAAAAAATAAAATAATATTTCTAATTATAATATTTTTAATTATAGCTTCAATCGGAGCTGTGATTTATTTTGATAACCAAAAATATTCCGATAAGATTTTGCCGAATGTTTTTATAAACGGAGAAAGTTATTCTGATTTAACTATTCAAGAAGCGGAAAATAAGCTTGAAGAAAAAATAAAAGGTTTTCAGGAAAAAGGGATCAGCCTTGCATACAAAAACGCGTCTTATAATATGTCCTTTGAAGAAATGGGGATAAATATAAACACGAGAAAAACAATTTCAAATGCTTTTCTTTACGGACATAAAAATAGTCTGGTCGAAAATTTAAAAGACAAGATAAACACATATAGAAATGACATAAGCATCTCGCTTGTTTATGAAATTGAAGAAGAAAAATTTGGAGATTACATAGAGAAAAATTTGTCAGAAATTGAAAACCCGCCGAAAGATTTCGGTTATAAATACGAGAAAGATGAATTTGCCCCAATCCCCGCGGAATCGGGAATGGTTATAAATGCGAATAAATTAAAAAATGATATTTCACAAAATATTTTGGAGTTGGAAAATAAGCCAATTTGGATAGAGCTTGTCCAGAAAGATCCCGAGGCAAGCGCTGATAAAAATAACAGCGCGCTTTCCGAGGCGAAAAATTTACTGGAGAAAAAAATCGTTCTCAAGTATAATTCCAGCCAGTGGAAAGTTCAGAAAGAAGATTTTGCTTTATGGCTTGATTTTGAAGCTAAAGATAATCCCGACAATAAATCCGAGAAAATTCTCGGCATAAAAACAAACGAAGAAAAAATCAAAGATTATCTTTTAACTCTTGTTCCTCAAACAAACAGCGCGCCAGTCAACGCCCAACTTGAATTTAAAAAAGGAAAAATTGAAATGTTTTCTCTGAGCCAAGAAGGGATTATTTTGGATATTAAGAAAAGCATAGATGAAATAAAGAAGATTATTTTTACAGAAGAAAATTATAAAGGCGATTCCAAAACAGAAATTGAAGTTCAGCTTATTATTGAAAAAGTTCAGCCAGAAATCACGACCGAGAGTATTGACAATATGGGAATAACCGCGCTTCTTGCCACGGGAGAGTCTAATTTCTACGGCTCGCCTAAAAATAGAAAACATAACATTGCGATCGGCGCCGCTAGATTTCAGGGGATTCTAGTCGGTCCCGGAGATGAATTTTCTTTCAACGAAGCTCTTGGCGATGTAGGCCCAAAAGAAGGATATCTCCCGGAGCTTGTCATCAAAAAAGGCGAAACGGTTCCGGAATATGGAGGCGGCTTGTGCCAAGTTTCCACGACCGCTTTCCGCACCGCCGTTCAAGCGGGGCTGGAAATCACCGAAAGAAAAAATCACGCTTATCCGGTAAAATATTATAATCCGCAAGGAACAGACGCGACGATCTATCCGCCCCACCCTGATTTGAGTTTTAAAAATAATACGCCCGCCTATATTTTAATTCAAACCAGAGTTGAAGGAAATAAATTATTCTTTGATTTTTACGGCTCTGACGACAAACGAGAAGTTAAACTTATAGGACCATATATTTATGACAAACAAGAAGACGGGTCTATGAAATCAGTTTGGACCCAGCAGGTTTATGACAAGAACGAAGAATTATTATTTGAGAAAAAATTCTACAGCGCCTACAAATCCCCCGCTTTATACCCGCATAAAAATCCGCTGGAGTAGAATCTAAAAAGTCATTAATTCTTTGCGCGATTATTGCGCGATTATTGCGCGATTATTTATTTTGCGGTATAATCAACATAGATTAACTTTCTTATTAATATCAAATATGTTTAAGCCAAAATACAAATTAACCAATAAGATATTATCTTTACTGACGGAAACCGCAGAAGCAAAAACGATAATAGAAAAAGCTAAAATTCTGCCCGAACAAGAATTAAAGCTTAGGCGCCAAGCATTAGCAAGAATGACTCAAAGTTCCACGGCGATTGAAGGCAATATTTTAAATTTAAATCAGGTTGAAGCTTTGATAGTCGGAAAAAAAGTTGATGCTCCCGAGAGAGATATTTATGAAGTAAAAAATTATCTCGCGACAATAAAATATATAGAAAAAATAGAAAAAGAAAAAAAACCGCTCACTGAAAAGATTATTTTAAAAATTCATAAATTGGTAACTAAAAATACTCTCTCAAAAGATAAATCCGGCAAATACCGAACCGTCCCCGTTTATATCGTCCGCCGCCAGTTCGGTAAGAAAAATAAAGTTATTTATACGGCGCCACCGGCAAAAGATGCGCCTGATTTAATGAAAAATCTAATTGACTGGATTAATATAAGCGAAAAAGAAAATATTCACCCGGTTATTGCGGCGGGAATCGCTCATCGGGAATTTGCCGCCATACATCCTTTTGTCGACGGCAATGGTCGAACGGCGCGCGCGCTGGCAACATTAATTTTATATCAGCGAGGCTACGACTTTCGAAAATTGTTTGCTCTGGAAGATTATTATAATCTCGACAAGCAAAGATACTACCAAGAAATAAACATCGGCCAAAAATATAACAAAAAAGATTTTACGAAATGGCTTGAATATTTTATTGAAGGATTTAAAGAGGAAATTATTAGAGTAAAAGAAGAAATTGTTTTATTAGAAACAAAAAAAATCGGCAGCTCACTCAAAAAGCAAATAATGCTTTCCAAGAAGCAGGCGCAAATCATAGATTTTATCAACACAATCGGAAAAATTACGGCTAAAGACGCGGCTGACATTCTCCGCTGTCCAAAAAGAACCGCGCAACTGGAATTGCAAAAGTTAAAAAAACAAGGAATTATAAAACAAACCGGCAAAGGCCCCGCCGCTGGTTATGTGGTGAAATAGATAAATTAAACTAATATTATTTATGGAAACAAAAGAATTTCAAAAAAATGCATTAAAATCGTAAAAGAAATTGATAAAAAATATAATATTGAAAGAGATTCTTATCTTAGTTTTGCGCAGCTAATAGAAGAAGTAGGCGAACTGGCAAAGGATATTAATTCTCCAAAATTAAGAAATAAGGAAATTGATAGAAATAATTTAGAAGGAGAATTTGCCGATGTTGTTCTGCAGCTAGCAGTTTTGGCTGATTTATACGATGTTGATTTTGAAGAAGTTGTTGAGAAAAAAATAAAAATTTTAAACGAAAGACATAACCTCTAACAATACCTTTAAGAATTAATTTAATAATTTGTACAAAAATCCATGACTCAAGAAGAAGCGTTAAATATACTTAAAACGGGGAATAATGTTTTTCTTACGGGGCAGGCCGGGAGCGGAAAGACGCATCTTTTGAATCGGTATATTGAATATTTAAAACGGCGCAATATCGGCGTGGCGATAACCGCATCCACGGGAATTGCCGCAACGCACTTAAACGGCATGACTATCCATTCGTGGTCCGGCATTGGCATAAAAGATGCGATGACCAATGACGAATTGCGGGCGCTTTGCAAAAAGAGCCGCATCAGAGAGCGCTTTCAGAAAACAAAAGTGCTTATTATTGACGAGATATCCATGTTGCATTCCTATCGCTTAAATCTGGTGGAGACGGTGGCGCGCATGATGAAAGGCAATTTTGAACCATTCGGGGGCATGCAAATTATTCTTTCCGGCGATTTTTTCCAATTGCCACCGATAAGCAGAGACGCGGATTCATCCCTTTATTTTGCTTTTAAATCCGCGGCGTGGAAAGCGATGAATATAAAAATATGTTATTTGGAAACACAATACCGGCAAACAGATAAAATTTATAGTTCGGTGCTTAATGCTATTCGAAGCAATACTGTGAATCAAGAGATACTTGGAGCGCTTCGCGCGCGATACCGGGCGGCAGTGCCGGGCAAGGAAATTACGCGCTTGTATACGCATAATGTTGATGTGGACGCCATCAATAATATTGAACTTTCGAAACTTTCCGGCGAGCCGAAACATTTTTTAATGCGGAGCAGGGGCGTTGCTAAATTAGTGGCGGAATTGAAACGAAATTGCTTAGCGCCTGAAAATCTTATTCTTAAGAAGGGCGCCGTGGTTATGTTTGTAAAAAATAATTTTGAAAAAGAATATGTGAATGGCACAGTTGGCACGGTAATAAAATTTGACGAGTCCGGCAATCCGGTTGTGCGGACAAAAAACGGCAATATAATCACGGCTCTGCCCGAAAGCTGGAGGCTTGAAGAAGGCGATACGGTCATCGCGGAAATTAGCCAAGTTCCTATTCGCCTGGCGTGGGCGATTACCGTGCATAAAAGCCAGGGAATGAGTTTGGATGCCGCCGAAGTTGATCTCTCAAAATCATTTGAACCTGGCATGGGATATGTCGCGCTTTCCCGAATCCGCTCGCTTCAAGGATTGCGTCTTATGGGTTTAAACGAAATGGCGCTTGCAGTGCATCCTGAGATCTTTTCCGTTGATAAGCAATTTATTGACTTGTCGCGCAAAGAGGCTCAAGCGTTAAAAATTCTTTCTTCCCGCGAACTAAACAGAGTTCACAATTCGTTTATAGGAAAAACGAAACCGGAAGATTTCGTAAAAACCTATTCCGTGGACAACATAAGAAAAACATACGCGAGAGCGTATGAGAAATGGACGGAGAAAGATGATTTATCGCTTAAAACAGAATTTGGGGCCGGCAAAAACATAACAGAGCTCGCCGCATCTTTTAAAAGAAATATCGGCGCTATACATTCGCGTCTTAAAAAACTTAATTTGCAATAATTTTACGATTAAATTTAAGATTCGCGCGGCTAGAAGCCATTGCTGAATTTTCTTGCTATAGCATAAATTTTCAGTTAGCGATTTTTAATCAATGCCCCTAAAAATAAATCTAATCAAAATCCTGATAAAAAATTAAGATAGCCTAGAAGCTTTCAGCATTCTCGCTTAATACTTGATACTAATACCGCCCTTGATATTTTCCAAATTTTGATATATACTCCAAAAGTGCAAAAACGCGCTCGTAGCTCAATTGGATAGTCCGGCACTTTTATGCGCCTCCGTAGTGAAATGGATATCACGCTTGGCTTCGGACCAAGAATTTCGGGTTCGAGTCCTGACGGAGGCACAATTTAATTGATAACTAATAACCAATAACTTATAACTTTCGCGTCTTTTAATAAATTGTTATTAGTTATATGTTATGAGTTATAAGTTAGTTTGGGTTCGTAGCTCAACTGGCAGATCCGCCGGCTGGCGGACTTTTAAGCAATTAGAAATAATATGTTCACAGTATACGCCATAACAAATGAGGCTGAAAAAATTTATATAGGTCAAACATCAGATCTGGAAAAAAGATTGCTCAGGCATAATGGCATTTTGAAAAACAAGAAGAAATCATTTACAAGTAAGAATAAAGGTAATTGGAAAGTATTTTATAACGAAGATTATAAAACAAGAGGAGAAGCGCTTGTCAGAGAAAAGCAATTGAAAAGTTATCAAGGCAGAAAGTTTTTAAGAAATATTATTGAGAATAATAACTCGGGTCGTTAGCTCAACTGGCAGAGCAGTTGCCTCTTAAGCAATTGGTTAGAGGTTCGATTCCTCTACGACCCACAGGAATGAATAGATAATTTGGGTTCGTAGCTCAATTGGCAGATCCGCCAGCTGGCGGACTCTTAAACAATTGGTCGTGGGTTCGATTCCCACCGAGCCCACAGACTTAACTAGCAACAGACAACTAATAACTTATAACTCAAATATTTTTTATTGTTATTAGTTTTATGTTATGAGTTATGAGTTAATTTGGTGGCTATGGTGTAGCGGTAACACTAAGGGTTGTGGTCCCTTCATCTCGGGTTCGAATCCCGATAGCCACCCCAATCGGAAAAAGCAGGCGCGAAAAGCCTGCTTTTTGTTTTGGTTGAGCGGAAATCCATCGGTTCTAACCCTATATTTTCATTTTCTTTTATTTGGCTAAGGTTTCGCGTCTTTTAATTCTCTTACGCCTTTATTATGCAGTTTTCGCGATTCTTTATCTTGAATATTGGCGCTTGCTAAAATATTATAAATCTCATCGCGTTCAACATCAGTAAATATCTGAATTTTATAATCCTCAATTTTTCTGATAATATCGCGCGCGTATCCAACCGAATCTGTTCCCGAAATTTCCAGCTTTTCATTTTCAGCATTTGGAAATATAACGAAGGAGAAAATTCGCGCTTTTGGATATCTGGATTTTACAAGCTCCTCAATCGCTTTCGTGTGAGCGTAGTTTTGCCATAACGGATTATAAAATCTTTCTTTGCGCTTATATATGACTTGCGTCCAATATTTATCGTTCGCGTTTCCAAAAATCCATCCTTTGTACGATTTTGTTTCAATGCAAAATATGCCGTAATTTGAAACAACGATATGATCAATTTGAGTCGCGTTTAAATTGCCATTGAAGGGCAATAGCAAATCATCTAAAACTTTGTAATGAGCCGGATCAAGCTTGAGCAGTTTTTTTGTAACAAATTTTTCTCCGAATCGCCCAATTAAATACGGGAGTTTTATTTTGATGATTGCTAGAATTATTAACAAAACCCACACATACCAAAGAGAAAAAAATAAAGACAGGAGCAAAGTTAATAGCCCCCTGTTTGTTTCCTCCGCCATACTATTCCAATCCATATTTTTTATTTATATGCTTAATTGCGGTATTTGAATCAAGTTGTTTTTGGCTTCAACCGGAAATTTTCTAAATATCTTTTCTGTTTTTTTATCATCTTTTTTCTTTGTCCCGTATTTAATATGATAATCAATTTTACATTTTTCGCAAAAATCAATTATCGTATTTGCATACTCTTCATAAAAATCTTTGTTATCCTGATAATCAGAAACTCGCACATTATAATTTAATTTGCCAAAAATAATTTTGTCAACAAAATTGATTTTTTCAAGAATTTCGTATAAATCTTGATTTGGCGACAAATTTGGCGTCGGATATGGCTCCATACCAGGGCTGTTCACTCCTCCCAAATTTGTCATTTCGAACCCGATAGGGTGAGAAATCTATAAATAATACTATGCCGGAATAATGCGCATCTTAGGTGAAACTAAAAAAGTTCTTAGATCTCTCAGTCGTTGATACTCCTTCGAGATGACAGAAATTAAGAAAATTTTGTCAGGAGTGAACAGCCCTGGGTTCCATACTAACCCAAGTTCTTAAACCATGATCATGCAAATATTTTAACGCCTTAATCCTGCTTTCATAAGGAGCGCTAAAGGGCTCAAAATCTTTTTTAAAATCTTTATTTAACGAAACTAAAGTAATCGCATATTCATTATTTTTTCCGTATTTTTCAACATCGGCAAGCTCTTTCGGATAAATGCCCTTGGTTAAAACCGTGCATCTGATATTATCTTTATTCAACCGATCAATAATTTTCAGCGTTAAATCAGAAACTTCCTTTTGCTTATACATAAAAGGATCTGTCGTAAAACAGAGATGCACGACTTTTATTTTATGCTTTAATTTCGGAATTTCCTTATCCAGCAATTCCAAAGCGTTTTCAACTATTTTCGGCTTGATCCAATCGTTATAATCTTTAATCACTCCGCACCTCTTTTTCATATTCATAGCATAGCAGGGAAATCTGCACCCATGCGAACAGCCCTCAACATGATTTAGGCAATAATCGGCATATTCTACGCCACTTTTATAAAGCAATGATTTTCGTTTTATTTTAAGCATAATTTTTAAAATTTTTATATATTACGACTATCTTTTAATTTCTTCACTCTTTTTGGCAATTTTTTATCTTCAGATTTTAATTTACGCCCAAGCTTTTTTATATCTTCTTCCGGCAACAAAGCTTCCGGACAAATTCCGCTTTTAGAGAGCATGTCGCGCATATTTTGATTGTTCTTCACATGCTCGGAAGTGATTGGCATTTCGCCTTTTAATTCCCGATCTTTTTTTACATTAAAACTCGTAATCTCACTTGCTAAATCTTTAGCCTTGATTGTTACTTTCGGCAAAAAATCCGCCAGCGGTCTTTTATCCGGCACGCCAAGTTTTTTTTTCATATCCTGAGTGTTATATCCGCCGAACAAAGCTTGATCGCCTTTGCTTCGGATTCTGGCAAATCCCTGTCCGTCAACGCCCCGCTCAAATAAAACGCCGGAAAGCTCCCTTTCAGAGATTGAAAGTTTTTCTCTGGCATGCAAGCGTTCCCATTGCGCCAAGCGCTGTTCTACGATTTCCTGCTTTCTGGTTTGGACGGCAAAATAAGTCATCGCAAAAGCAATCTCATCTTTTCGCGGATCGCCGTTTTGCGCGATAAGATAGCAAGCGTAACGTGTAAGCATAATATCGCCGATTGGTCTTTGTCCTCCCTTGCCAATTTCTATCATCTTCCCGGCGTCGGCAAAATGATCAGAAACTTTTTGTTTAGCGGTTTCACAGGCTATTTTTGCCTTATTTATGACATTTTCAAAATTACTCCATTTATCATAACCTAGTAATTTTTGCAGTTCTCTGGCATACCAAAACTCCACCCCGTCTTTTTCGTGAGCGCAGTCCTCAAAATTTTTATGCAATCTAGTAATCAATTGTTTTTCCATGGATTTATTTCGTTAAATATTAAACTATTCAATTATTCTCCACAATCCCAATCTCCTCCTCCGTTAAATTATAAAGTTTATAAACCATCCTATCAATCTCCCTCTCCAGCTCCCCTGTGTCCGCCTCCGGATTGTCTTTTTTCTTTTTTGGGATTTGATCAACGAGATTGATAAATGGTTTTTGATTTTGGTTTTACTCTAATTTTTCTAATCAACTCGTTAATTATTTATGATTAGTTTGTATGGTGTGAAATACTTATTCTAAGCCATTTTTGTGTTAAACATACCTCAATTTAAGTCATTTTTTAGTTTAGTCTGTTTAGTCTTAACAAGCCTATATGAACCTCTTTTAATTCGAATCAAATGGCCGTCCTGCACCATTTCCATTAGTGAATACCTAACCCATTCTTTTGTTTTTCCGCCTAAAATTCCATAGATCTCCGCTGTAGTAAATTCACTATTTTTTTTCGCATAATCCAAAATCATTTCTCTTGAAGTTTTTTGGCTGGCATGCGTACTGGAAAAATCATCTATATACTTTTTTGACTTCCTTAATAAATGCTCGTTAATTTTAAGACTTACGCCACCCTGGCCTCTTTTTGTAACAAAATTTTTCACTAGCTCATATTCATCATCATTTACATCTTTATGAAAAATATTTCTTCCAGAATTTATTTTATCTAAAATAACCACTTGATCTTGAGATAAATTTTTTGAAACAAACATAAAACGAGCAAAAGCGGTATCCTTTACCTTCCCACTTAATATAAAATCAACGCGAGGCGTGTCGCTTTCATTATCAAACCGATGCCTTATGCTCAATCCTTTTCTGCCCTGAGCAACATACGATTTTTTTAACCCTCCGCCTTCTTTCTCCATTAAATGCATTGCCTTTGCAAAATCCGCAAGATTTGGATTGAGATACTCCGGTCTTTTATTTTCCAATAGAACCATATTAAGATCTGCTCGAAACTTTCCCGGATTTCTAATTTCCAAACTTATTGGAGTTTGAACAACCTCAATCCATAAATTAATATTCCAATCTCTATGTGCCACGGCGTTGATAATCATTTCCTCAATTACCTTAGAGTCATATTGAAAAACATCGTTTCTAAATAAATCCAAATCCTGCAATGTCGTATTGAACTTGTTGATTTTATCCAACACATTTTGAATTCCAAAAATAAGCGGGCGATTTTCATCATCAACAGATAATCGCTCTTCAATACCATTCAGTTCATCTCTGTAAGTCCATGTTATTTTATTTCTATCTCCAAAAACTTTTTTAGCGGCAATCGAATTGCCAATAAATAAAAGGCAAGTGTTATTCGGTTTATTGCCTGAATCAATAAGCGATAAAGCATTTAAAAGTTGTATGTTATTTAATTGTTTTTCTTTGTTTTCCGGTATCTCAAAAAATTTCCGGCGAATATATTCGAAAGCTTTTTGATCTATCCAATCCAGAGATGAACCGTCCGGAACTATACCGCTCCAATCCACGCTTTTATTGGATATTGTTTTAAAAATATGAGGATAGTCCATCAGCTTTCCGTTAGCTTCTCCATTTCTAATATAAGCTACTTTCGCGAAATAGAGCGGTTGATTTCCGCAATTTTTAATTCTTGCTATAAATAAACGCTTGCCATCAATAAAAAATTCTTCAGTTAATATCTCCGGCTTATAATTAAATGCCTGAATTATTTGAGGATAAATAAGACTATTCTTTTTTTGAGTGGCTGTCGCCAAATCAAAATCAGTTCCGACAATATCCCAAGTCTTATTTTCAAGCCCCCAGATCAAATACCCATATTTTTGATCGTGATAACTCGCAGAATTGCTCAAAGCAGAAAGCGTCTCGCCAATCTTTTCTCTGTCAACGAGAGAACCCTTCGCTTCAATATACGGAATCTCCGATCCTTTTGATTTTAATATGCTCAGTAAATTTAATATAATTTCTTGTTCCATAAATTTATTACATTTTGTTTAATGTCATTTATACACGACTAATTTATTTACTAGGATTTTCCACAATCCCAATCTCCTCCTCCCCCAACCCATAAAGCCCGTAAACCATTTGATCAATCTCCCCCTCCAACTCCCCCGTGTCCGCCTCCGGATTGTCTTTTTTCTTTTTTAGGATTTGATTGATGAGATTGTTGCCATTTTTATTCCTCCCACAATTTAGCAATTACCTCTTTAGTTTTCCGCTCATAAATTTCAATCAGTTTTTTGGCGGAGTCAACGAAAGCGCGCTCGGCTTCAATTTTTTCCACGATTTGCTTTTGGATAGCAAGAGGCGGGAGAGGGATTTTTGTTTTTTCCATAAATAACTAAATTCTAACTTCTATTCCCCTTTTTAATATTGCAAGGACGACACAATAATTCAGCGTTGGAGAGTTCGGTTCTGCCTCCCTTGCTCCATGGGTCTTTATGGTCCATTGTCAATTCCTCCGCATAAAAATATTTTTTGCAACTGGCGCATTGATATTTATTCTCTTTATTCGAATCCTTTTTTCTTAAGAATTCTTTTTTATCATCACTTGAAAATAATCTTTTATCATCAACGCTGATATTATTTACAATCGCTTGAATAATATCTTCAATCTCTTTTGCTTTATCCGTCAATTTGGCGTCATCGCTTTTCAAGTATCTTTTAATATGGGAATTAATTTCATCTTTATTTTGTTTCCATATAACCGAATCCTTTAAATACTTTCTCGCCAGGTTAAAATAAATATCCAATTGACCATAATTATCAAATATTTCCCGAACGAATTTGATGTATTTACCAATTTCTCTTTGATCGTTAGCAAAAGAATTTTTCTGATTTGTATTCACATAGTCATTTATACTGTGTGAATCTTTTGGCAAATTCTTCAATTCCATTAATAACTGCAAAATCCTGTATTGATTTTTGCCTCGGCTGTTAGAGCTTAGAACTTTTAGCGCGTCTCTATCCTGCCCGACATAAACAGTCAAACCGCGTAAATATTCGCCATGAAAAAGACCGTTCAAAACCTCGTAAGGCGAAAGCGGCACGCCCAAAGTATTTATTCTTCTGAATATTTCTCTTTTTAATTGGTCTTGGCCTTCACATATAATAATTGAAAGTTCTGTGCTATTGACTATGTCTTGAATTTTTTTGTCTGTTTGTTTCCATAATTTATCTTGATATTGGATGTCGTTTTCAATAAATTTTTTAATGGCTTCTATTCTCTGCTTGCCGTCCAATACTTCCAAAATGCCATCATCGTTTTTCCAAAAATAAAAAGCTGGCAACGGAATTTCATTAATAATACTGTCTATAACCAATACTTGTTTTTCGGTGTCATAAACAATCTCTCTTTGGAGAGCTATGTCGCTAATAATTTTTCCGTCCCTAAGTTGTTCATATAAATTTTTGATATTCATATTATTTGTCATTTTTAATTATTTCTTTATTTTTTATTAGTATCCTTTCAAAAGGAGCTTTAAATGGCTTGCCATCTTTTTCAATCCAGAGAGTTGCTTTATCGCCTTTAAATCTTACTGTTTTTTCAACCTGAACACCTTTTCCTATAATCTTAAACTGTTTTGGATTATACTTTGTTAAAAATGTGATTGGTACTCCCATTACACCAACATAATCATAAGGTATTGTATTAGTTTTCTCAATATTAATACCATTGTAATTATAATAACTTGGATATTTTTCAGGACTATATTTTTCAGTTAAAATCATTCTATCATGTCTATAAGTGACATCTAAATTAGTATACCATTTACAAGCTCTAGATACTGAACCTTCAGGATTTTTTGAAAGAACAAGGGTGCCATCTAATAATCGAAATCCAGATAGCTGTTTCGCATAGCCAAGCCACATTTTGTTATCTTTTATGTAACTAAAAATGTCTCTATAAGTTATAGCTGTTAGCGGTCCGATAACTAAAAACTTTATTTTATTTTTAAACATTGTATCAATAAATTCTCTGAATTGACTGAACGGAGGGTTTGTTATTACTAAATCATATTTTGAATAATCAATATCTTGAAATCTCACGCCCTTGCCAGTAGAAGGATTATACCCGCTCGCTGAAATTGATTTTATATCGTAAGCTTCAGCGTGAGCCACTAAAAACTTTATAAAATTGCACCTAATCAAATCCAGTCCTTTTTCTATTTTTTTCTTGGAAGCTTTTATGTTTATTAGCTTGATTGTGCCTCCAGCATCAAATAAATTAGATGAACCAACAAACCCTTCTTCCTTATAAACAATTTCCTCATTATAACTTTCATCCCAGTCGCAAGGACAGAGAATTTTCTTTCCCTTTAATTGTTCTTTATAAAAAGAAACTTCATTAGCAACATCCTCATAAAGAGTGTAAAACTCATCATCTTTAATCTTATTTGCTTTATATAATGATTGTTTTGTTCCCATAAATTTATTTCATTAAATTATCTATCAAAACGCCCGACGCGCCCGCGATTTTTTAGCAGTATTAATAGTCAGTATAGGCAATCTTTAAAGTTTAATCAACCTGCGCTTTTGGGTTGGACGCTTTGCCGCGCGGCGTCTATATGTCTTTTTGTTTCCGTGTTCATATTATTTTAGTTTTTTAACGGTATTATTCGCCAAAAGAGATTTCATTTGAGTTATTGCTATCTCGTTTAATTTCAACAGCCGTTCTTTT
>Ga0180732_1001482_pt1 | contig 14440 bp, 8 predicted proteins | sample KR11_01MetaG_FD_148674 | JGI IMG/M metagenome (GOLD analysis project Ga0180732, IMG submission 148674) | Groundwater microbial communities from the Olkiluoto Island deep subsurface site, Finland - KR11_0.1 MetaG | ecosystem: Environmental > Aquatic > Deep subsurface > Groundwater | place...
TTTTCAGACCTAATTTTTTTCCAAAGCGTATAGCTTCCCACATAATGAGATTACTTGCCATTACTTCCCTATTTTCACTACTTGAGGCGCCATAGGGATAATATAATGTGTCTTTGAAAACAAAGAGTATCCACGCGGTTAAAACTTTATTATGATATTTTGCTACTAAGAGATGTGATTGTAGGCCATTTTTATTTTCTTTTGTTTTTCTAAATGTTTCCCACTGTATTTTGTGGTACTCTTTCGTATGTGCGTAAAAATTTTGCCTATTGGTTGTCTCTTCCATGAGCCGCCAGTATTCTGCAAAGGCTTTTTCGGAATTATCTTCAATAATTTCAACTCCGTGTTTCTTCGCAACGCGGATGTTGTAGCGTGCTTTCGGATGCATGGCTTTCAGAAGTTCTTCTTCGGATTTGGTTAAATCTAAAACAAACGTATATTTGGTGAAGAGAGGGTGGGCGGCCAAAACAAGATCAAGCCTTGTCATTCTGGCTTGTCCAGAATCGATTCTGGAGTCCTCGCCCTGCTCCTCCCCGGAATGACGATTTAGAATGATATTTGGTTCCAGCTGAATGAAGACACATTTTTCCTCTTTGCCAATTTTTTGTAATTCATCTATTAATTCTTTATTTGGCATATCGCCTTTGGGAAGATAGCCGATTTTTAATTTTGTTTTGGGAATTGAGTGAAGGGTTAAAGTGAAACCTGAAACCAGTCTGCCTTTATCAAAAAAACCTCTACGTATGACTTTTATTCCTGTTTTCTCCCTGAATTCTCCCCACTCGAAGGATTGGAGAGGGTGGGAGACGACATTGTTAAAATCGGCTTTATTTTCTTCTGTAATTGTTCTGATGTTCATTTTTTTATATATTTTTATCCCCCTACTTTTTTCTCAAATCCTTATGACTTGTAATGCAAGATATAACATAGCGAAGCTGAAATTTTAGCATAATAAATTGAGATAGTTTGACTAACTTAGCATATTTTGATATATATTGATATGCATAAACCAATATACTATAATATGTATACAAAGACCCTGTATCCGAATTGTCACCGTATGGTGCGCGTTCCAAGCCTACGTTTGGATAGGATATGGGGTCGCTTATTTAAAGTCCCATATATCCTCAATTTTATCTGACTTTCTGAGTATATCTAAATAAACCTTATTATTTCGTGTATAAGAAGTAAATATACTTCCCGCAACCATGTCTGCTAGTTGTATCAGAGTATTTTGTTTGGAGTCAACAAATTTTAGGTCAGAAAAGATATTGCTATTCTTATTGTCTAATTCACGGCTTAGATAAACCCGTAATTGATCTCTAATTGCTTTTTCTCCGCGCTTATCAAATTTTAGCTTTGCATGCTTTACGTGCCCTTTGCTTTGTCTTAAGACCTGCATAATTATGTAGTTATAAAAATTTTCTTTATAATTTTTTAATCTAAGACTCAAAATTAATTCTTTCTCAACAACAATTGCTCGTATTCTGTATTTATATGATTTTACGGTATTAAAAAAAGCTTTCTTAAATCGTGTATCTGATTTATTGAATTTAAATTCGTAAAAATCTGAAACTTTTAATTTTCTTCTCAATTCTTTAATCGCGACAGAAGTCTTTTCTGCTTCCAGATCATCGTCAAAAATCACAAGACAAATAACAAAAATAGCTGAAGATCCTTTTTTCGTCTGAAATCCGGGATCTCCGGAATCATCAACAAAAACAAGCATATATAAATAATCTTATCATATTTTTTGATCGGTAAATAAACTTTTTTGCTATAGTTTATATAAGCAATTTTCTAGATACCTTAAATTAAAATGGCTCATCTGGTTTACTAAGATTCTCAAAAAGGTTAGTTAGCTCTTTACCGCTATTACTAAAGAATTTTGAATAAAATTCACTTGCGGTGCTTTGAATATAATTAATCTTATTTGGGTTGATTTTTTTGATATTATACATATTGCCCGAAATATCAGCTTCTTGTATTCTATATATTTTTTCAGAAATCTCTTTTGTTGATTTAGGTGAACTATTCACAATAATTAACTTTTTTTCCGGAAATTTATTTACTGATTCAAGTACTAAATTATTAATATAGGTATCAAAGAAACTATATCCAATAATAAAATAATAACTTGATTGCTCTAGCTTAGTACGGAATCTTGATGTTAAAGTTAAAAACGGATCAATAGATAACATTTTGGCCTCTTGTCCAAATATTATAATTTGCTTGCTCGAAGAAACATTATCTAATGTTTTTACTATTTGGCCTAATTCTGGATCTTCACGATTACGTTCCCAATTTAATGAACCATGAAGTTTATAATAATTAATTCTATACTTATTCTGTTCTTTACTAACAGAAAGATCAAAATTATCATTCCATTTACCACTAGAAAAACCGTCATTTATTAATGTTTCGTATTCATTATTAAAATATGTTTCAAAAACAAGGTCATAGTTGATAGTAAAAATATTTAATAAAAAACCATCACTTGAGGTGCATTGTAAAAAATTACGTAAGGGGTTTAATAATGCGTTTTGTTTAGTTTGATTAATACTAAGCCATTCTTTTAAATATATATTTTCAATTTTATTTAATATTTTTTTAAAAATATCATCATCTTTACTTTCTAATTTAATTATTTTCTCACTCCAGTTTCCTATAAGTGGATACGGTAAATAATGATCTCTATTAATAATTTTTCTCAGCAAAAAAATATAATCCTCTATATTTGAAGAATAATCATTGTTTTTAATCTTTAAATTTCTCCAGCTATTTTGATATTCAAGACAAGCACATAGATAATAATATGCTTCTCTACTTAATTTATCATCCTCTTGAGTAATTTTTTCTTCAAGATTAGATAACATGCCTTTAGATGTTAAACATCCAGCCTCTGTGGTAGCACCTGCTCCCATTAAAAAAATACTTTTATTAATAAGATCATTGAGAACCATGTCTTTATATAAACCAAAGCGTCTTCCTTGCTACAGTTGTATTAGGTAATTCTTTAGTTTCAAAATAAGCTATCTTTTCTGCTAATGATTTTGCATACTCTATAGTTACAGGAGTCGTTTTTTGTTTTATAGATCGCCAATATAGTTTGGAAAATTGAAATACTAGATCTAGAAGATATCTTAACTCGTAAGGATCGCTTGCGTTATAATTTTTCGAGCAAACTATTTTAACCTTAACAGGTTGTCTATCGTCCCCTTTATTTGAGCTCATATTATCGCTGTGTCTTTCGTTGTTGAATAATAAATACTCTGTTTTGCGCTTTAGCTGAACAACAGTACCATTTAATGGTATTTTGCCTTCATATGAATTATCAAAGCATATATAATCTCTTGCTTTATTATCATTTATATTTAATACTACATACGGAATATCTATATTTAATTCCTGATAAGCTTCATTTATTTTCCTTTCCTCATTAGTACCCCAATCCTTAAAGTAATGTATTATTAACTTGTTTGGTTTGCCCTGTTCAGTAATATGCTGCTTTAATGCCGATTCTATACATATTTTTAAATTTTCATCTGTATATTGGAAACAATTTAAATCTTTAAAAAGTCCTTCATTATTAAAACATATTGTATTTCCTACAAAATGAGATACCCCGTTCTTATATAGAAATTTATCACCGAAACCTAACAGCAGAAATTTATCTGGATCTCGTTTAAGTTTCCAAGGAATACCACCAATTTTTGCGACAATTGCTATAGCAATATTGGGTAAGTAAAAATGTACCTGTTGACTTTTTAGTTTTTCTGTTTCTATAACTTGAGATGTAATATTTCTTTTTATAAGCTCTTCTTTTATTCTAAAATATATTTTTTTGTCATTATCATCTTCACTCTCCTCACTGATAGGAGAGATATATAGAGCTACATAAGTATTATTTTGAGGAGAAGGAATTCCATTAAGTTTAGCTATTATTTCAGGTAATGGATCATGTATATTGTTGAATATAATTGAATGTTCCTTGTCTAAATTAAATTGTATTTTAGAAAATACTTCTAATCCTGGAAAGTGTCTATGACCATATTTTAAATACTTATATAAATTATTTGCGAGGTCTTTATCGTCTTTGTTAAATATAAAAATAAACTTTATATCGGAACTGTTATCTGGTAGCTTGTAAGGTCCATAATTAGAAAAACCCCGATACGGATCAGATTCTGTTCTGTCTCCACCAAATACTAAAAAATTGTTATTTTTTTCTAGTTCAAAAATATCTCTACTATCTACTTGTCTTAAATCTGACAATAATATTTTTACATTTGTGTTTAATACTTTACCTTTTAAATATTTGTTATGGAATTCGTTAATAAGATCAAAATATTTTCTATATGAAAATTCGTATTTATTTTGATAAAGATTTAGTCTTAATTCTTTATCTAAATGAAAACTAATAACTGGTCTAGCCAATTGCATTTTTTCACCCGAGCAATCTGATGATTTTAGAATTTTATCTTCTAAAAATACTCTTCTAATATTATTAGGGGTAACTGTTAAATCTTTAATTTGATTTTTATGAATATAACTTCTTTGACTACTTAGACCGACGGTAATATAATACTCATAGTATATTTTTGAAATTTTAAATTCCCATACTCGGAATACATCAAGAGTTTGATTAGTATCAATTTTTTCCCATACTTGCAAATCTCCTACAAAATTTCTTGATATTGGGAAAGAAAGACTGTGAAAATATTTTTGTAATAAATATTTAACATAGATCGGAACATAATATTGATTATTCTGAATTTCAAAATCTATAGATAATCTTTCATCAAATGCTTTTTCATCAAAAGAATAATCAATAAATTCTAGGTTGTTAATATTTTGTTCTTTTATTGGCAAAATAACTTCTTGCTGTATTGTTGTTTCAAAACTCACCAGTTTTCTTGACTCGTAAATATTACTATACTTACTTTTATTTGAACTAAATCTGTAAAAAAGAGTCACCTTTGAATTAGACAAGGAAAAACCTATTTGATTAATTAATAAATTTTGCATACTTATCTTACAACTTCAAATAAATCATTCGGATTTTTCAATACTTTAAATTCCCAAGTACCAAAATTGCCATTCAAATTGACACCACGTACCCATTCTATAGCTGCTGCATATTTTGCTCTATCTTGTTCTGTTTCTTGACCTTTCACTTCTAGAATTAAATATCTGTTTCCTTTAAATTTGATAAGAAAATCCGGGTAATACGCATGGGTTTGTCCTTGCCAGAAGTAATAAATTTCAAAGCCAAGGTGGTCATTTTTTGCCCATGATACCAATCCGGGAATTCTATCTCTTTCAAATTCAATACCGATTTTCTCCCATCCGCTGTCTATGACAATATGGCTGATCTGGCTTTTCTGTATTGGTTGTGTTGGCTTTGATGTATACCAAATCGAGGATGTTGCTGTACTTCGCGTTGGCCTGACAGCATCTAATATAGCTGCGGGGGCTTCTTTACTGGAGCTTTTTATAAAATTGCCAATGTGATTTATTATCTTCTGCAAATTTAGGGCAATAACAATTTTTTTAAGCTCATCAGTACCATAAAAAAGAGGCAGCTTGTATTCAATTTTGTCTGAATCCAAAAATTCATTAATGATCTGTACAAGTTGGCCTATATGACTTCCTGGATCGCCCACCCAGTTGGAACCAAACTGCTCTTGCATTCTAACTGCTGCTTGCAGCTTTGCATGTTGTAGCCTGTATTCTTCTGCTAATTTCTTGAGATTTAATTCGCTGATCTGGTCAAATTTTGGCTTGCCTTCAATAACAGGTGCTACCTCGACAACTGTTGGCGCATCCTCAGGAGATAGTACCAGTTTACCCATTTTTGACCAATCTAAATCCAGAAGATAATTTAATTTATAGTCAATCCGTACTACGTGTGGCCATTTGATCTCCTTATCTTTCCTCTCGAGTATTGGCTCAATTTTTGTCTTTGGTGGTTCAGGACGTGGTGGCCCAGATTGTTGTTCAACTGGCAGAAAGGTAAATGGTACACCAAATACTGTTACATATTCAGGCTCATATAGACCTTTTTCGTTTACATCATAAGAAATTCGTCTCAGTCCTCGACCTACAACCTGTTCACATAAAAGTTGACTCGTGAATGCTCTAAGTCCCAAGATGTGAGTTACTGTACGAGCATCCCATCCCTCTGATAGCATATTTACGCCAATGACGCATTGTATTTGCTCTCCTGGTTTACCCTTTTTACCGACTGTATTAAATTTATCTCGTTCGGCTCTCGCTAAATCTTTTTTAGAAGCCGATAATTTATCTTCTTCGTTTGACTCAATTTTATCCAAGGCATCTTGATCAATCCTCAATAATTTATTTTTGTCTGATAATTCGGTAATGCTGAAATGACCATTGATTAGTGAATACTCTAATCGAGCCGCTGTTTCGATTCTATTTGCAATCATTATCATGACCGGAGGGGTTTCAAATTTGTTAGACTCCCATTCCTCTTTTGTTTTCAACCAATCTCCGCCTAAAATATTTATTGCATTGCGAACTAAATCCGGTAGTCCATCATGAGCCTCAGCCCGTCTATTGAGATCGTCTTTTACTTCCGGATAAATATGAAATAATTTTGATTTAAAATCAGTTCCTATTGCCGCATCGTCACGTACTGCCACTTTAGGAGTTTTTACAAGGCCGGATTCGATAGCATCATTCAAACCAAAATCACTGACAATCCAATCGAATAATCTTTCCCCTTGATTATTTTTGCCTGTAGGTTTGAATGGCGTAGCGGTTAAATCATATGTTCGCAATACTCCACGTGCTTGATTTATTCTGTCTATTCCGCTAATCCAAATAGTTGCAACTTCTTTCGTTTCTTTGTCTTCATCAAATGATGGTCTATGACAGTGATGCGCTTCGTCATTGATAACCAAAATATTTGTTGCATTACCAAAATCGGGTAAGACCCTTTTGACAAACGCTTCATTGCTTTCAGGACCTTTTTTTATTACCTTAGGGCCGTAGTTCTCATTGATTGGAGCAAGTGTATGCCAATTTTCTATTAATATTTTTGCTTGAAGAAGGTCTTGATACATTGACCCATCAAGTAAATTAAAAGCTTGGTAAAAATTATCAATATTAAATGGGTAAAGAACTTGAAGTCTATCTCTAACAGTGAGTCCTGGGGCCATGACTAGGATATACTTTGAAAATCGCGCGTCTTTTGGATTGGCTAATTTATTGAGTGCTTGCCACGCAATGAGCATAGCCATGACTACGGTTTTTCCGGTACCAGTTGCCAGTTTCAAACATAATCGTTCCCATTCTCCACCATTTGCCGGTATTTCAATTCCTTGTTTTTCTGCAACCGGCGCTTCCGTGAGCCATATCGCTGTTTCTATAGCTTCCAACTGACACCAAAATAATCTTCTATCACGGGCGGTAGGAGATAACCAATAATTAAGTAGTTTTTTTGTAACGCCTGTTATATTTGGATACCCTTTTTCTTTCCATGCTGCAACTCTCGGACGAATTTTGTTGACTAATTCAATTTCGACAAATTCTCCGGGGTCATCATTGTTTGCCAGAGTTCTTGATGTCGCTTTCCAATAGCCTGATTTTCTTCTTCCTTCCCGTAACTCAAATTCTTGTGATTCCCGCAAGTATGCCCAATGCTTTTGCGGCACTTCATATGGACTGTTAATGATTAATTTATCAATTATTTTCGACATATTTATTTCTTCACTTTTAACATATCAGTCCCGCCCCATAGATGCGTGAAAGTATCTATTGTAGGATGAATAATACATTCTTCGTACATCTTCTTCATCTCAGCAGGCGTCTTTTCTATTAATTTATCGTATGCCTGCTGATTTTTAGCTCCTATTAGCATTTCCACATAAAAATTTTTATCAAAGGGTGGCATTAACTCAAAATCCATTATTAACATCTGACTTCTTTGTTTATAGCCTAGTCTAAACCCTTGTTTAGACATAAAGCTAAATTCAATCCCATATGATTGTGTAAAAGAATAATTTTCTGCATCGGAAATTTGAGCCGAAATGGTGCATGCGTCACCCGGTGAAAATGCTCTAGAAAATCCGTATATATCTTCCGCAATACCAAGTCCATTGTTGACTGCCATTAAACCAACCTGTAATTTAATCGACTGATCTGTAGTAACTATAGGTATACCATTGTTTCCTACATTAAACATCCAAAAAACATTTGATTGTGGAGATCTGCCAAACATTCCTTGTAAAACACCATGTGGTATGGGAACGAATGAATCACCTGCTCGCATGTAGTATTTATAATCACCTTCATTAATGTTTTGATAAGGTCTATCATCATTTTTGGGTATGATAGTGATTACAAAACCATCCTTATCCTTTGAAGATTTTCTAACAATAAAATTCTCGACCGTTTTGTGTGGTGGAATAGTGACTAATTTGATAAACGATTCAAGCAAAGATTTAAAGTTATCAACTCCTTTTATTGGGATTAATGCTTTAGCAAAATCATTAATATTACCTGAAGAATTGATACCCCATATCAAAACTCCACCTTCTGAATTTCCGAATCCAGATATTGCTTTAGCCAAGTTCTTCCTATCTGATTTATATAGAGTCCGCTGCGAAGTATAGTCAACATTTTCAGTTACCTTGAACTCAATAAAAAAGCTTTCAGATTCTTTTCTAAGAAGAATATCTTCCAATGCAATATAACCACGATTTTTGATGTCTTTAACAATTGATGAAATATTGTCATCTATCATACTAACTTGCCTTTAAATCTTTAACCACAAAGGACTCAATGCCACGATTGTCGATGATTTTCACTGCAATTTTCCGGTTTTCACCGGCTATGAATGGTTTTGAAATTGTCCCTGTAAAAAGTTCAAGTAGATCCTCATCAACAGTACCGTTAAGGGCTTTTGCTAATTTTGTCCAATCTCTTTTACTATCACCCATTGGGAAGAAAATCTGTTCAGGTAGTATGCTTTGCTCATCGTAGTTGGGATCAAGCATCCACATAGCAATTTGTTTACTTGAACCGGATTCAATCTCTCCCGTAACCGGATTGTAGTAATCAAACCCGTTTACCTTTACTTGGTAGCTATCTTTTTCGCCCTTGATCACTTCAATATCAGGTTGACCGATGAGCCAGTAGCTTTGATTTGATGACCTTTTCTTGCGAAGATCATGAGTTAACAGATCCACGCTCATTTGAGCTTTTAATATTGTAAATTCAGGCTTACTATTATTAATCTGATCGATGTCCTTTGCTGCTTCCGGGTCAAAATGAAATGCCGCAAAAATGATTATTTGAGGTTTTTCTTGTAATTTTTTTGCTTCCCGTATTGCTTCTTCTACCTGTCTTTGTTCTAAAGGGCCATAATCAGGGCCAAAACTTACGACTATTTTTTGTGTTGCTACGGCGTTTTCAGTCTTTTTATCTGTATTAAGTAAATCAGCAAGCGAGATAAAAGCGTCTCCTTCAGCATGGATATATTTCAATCCTGCTATTGGTTCGAGAATGCCAATTGTCAATGTTTTGCCACCAAGCGCGCGGATGCCTGTCGTTTTCATTTCATCTATCCATTGATAGATATTGCTTGTTGCGCCTGTCCGCGCCAGTTCACTTCCGGTTAATTGCAGCTTCGCTTCGCTTCCGTCAAATGGTTTCGTTCTCAAACTTGGTACAGCTTCAACCGTAAAAGGTCCGGAAACACGAACTTTACCTTTTTCAATAATAGGCTGGTCATATAATGTTTCCAATTGTGGTGGCTTATCATTTGCGATTGAACTTAGAGATAAGTGAGGTACAGTTTTATATTTGAAACCACTTTTTAAACCCTCATCTGGATGTGCTAACTCGTAATAATCTAATTGTGCCGTCATCAGTCTTTGTTTAGCGAGAGCAATTGAAACCCTTGATGTATCGCAAGTAATCCACCTTCGTCCCCATTGCTCAGCAACAAAAGCTGTAGTACCGCTACCACACGTTGGGTCTAGAATTAAATCGCCCGGTGTAGTTGTTAAGAGCATACATCTTTCAATAGGAAGCTCATCTGTTTGTACCGCATAAATCGGGAATTGTTCTGCAAGAGTATCATCCCAAAGATTGTTTAATACTTGAAACGGAAAATCTGTAAAATAAATTTTGTATGGTCGGGATGGACTATTTGGCACAAGCCGATTTAGTCTTATAAGACGCTCCATCCCTGTTTTATCTGCTTTCCATTCATGACTTTTGGGGGGATTTAGTTTTAGACCATTTATTATTAAGGTATCAGAATAGCCCTTACCTGAACTAGCCTTGGAACCTGAATGGGTTCTAAAAACCTTTGATAAATCTAAGTTTTTGTTTAATATGTCTTCGTTTGTTATTCTTCTTACCATACCGTTTTCTTGTTCATAGAATCTAAACTCTCCTTTGAGACTTTCTTCTTTACTGACTGGTTTATATAGTGTATTTATTCTAAGTTTCTTACCGTCTTTTGCGTACCAAATAATATAGTCAAATAATTCAAATAGCCCTTTCCCAAATCTATCTAGGTAAGAAGCTCTTTTTTTAAAAGGGATAATGTTTACGCAATTATCAAATCCAAATATTTCACCCATTAATTGTTTTACATAATGAAGATTTTCATCATTAATTTGTACGAAACAACTACCTGTTTCATTTAATAAGTCCTTCGCTAACAGAAGCCTATTTCTTAAATGTGTTAAATAACTATGAATACCTAGTTCCCACGTATCCCGGAATGCTTTTATCATTTCCGGTTCTGCAGGAATGTCTGCATCATTGTTGTCCTTAACATCTCTTTTATTTAAGAATGGTTGAAAATTTGAGTTGTATTTAATTCCATACGGTGGATCGATATAAATCATTTGGACTTTGCCTGCCATACCTTCTTTTTGCAGCAAACTATTCATTACGAGAAGCGAATCTCCGGCAATAAGCCGGTTTGACCAATCCTGTTCGTGCTGATAGAAGTGAACTGCTTTGAGGAGTGGTAATTCGTTATAGGGATTTTCAAATAATGAAGGCTGAGTTGGTTGACTACGTTTCTTTATGAATGATTTTGCTATTCTTTGCGGGTCGATACGTTCATGAATATGAAGGCTGATATTTGGAACTTCAAAAGATGTTCCTTCAACCTTTCCAGCCCATGATAATTGGGGATCAATATGGGGATCATGGGTGTATTTTTTTGCGCCTGTTACATTATCTGTTGCGCTTGATACCAAGCCAACAGGAGGATTATTTACTCGCTTGCTGTCACTGTGAGTATAATTTTCAAGCGAAATTTTTTTGTTTACTTTTTTGCTTGTCATTTATTTTTTAGACCTGATCCTTATTATAGCTTGAATACATCAATTTTGCGAACAGTGAGATTCGTAATCGTCCACGATTTGCCAAAGAATGAATTATTTATGCCTACTGGATTCCCGCCTTCGCGGGAATGACAGTATGTAATATAAACTAGTAGCTTACCGCTTCCCTTTTGGTTATCAAATGTTCGGGTAATTCCAGCACAAAGCGTGAGACGGTATTCATGGTCCGCTGGCCGAAAAATAATCTCCGGCGGGCGTGAGTCAAAAATAGTCTCTCTTTTGCCCTGGTCATACCGACATAACAGAGACGGCGCTCCTCTTCAAGTTGGGATTTGTCCATAAGGCTCCGGCTGTGGGGAAAAAGCCCTTCTTCCATCCCTATCATAAAAACTACCGGAAATTCCAATCCTTTCGCAGCATGAAGAGTCATAAGTGTTATGGCATTTTCCTGCTTGCCGGCAGGCAGGTCTTTTTGTTTGTCTGATAAATATTCCTGTTCAACTAATGCCACATTTTCAAGAAAATTGGTCAGATCGGGAAAGCTGATCGCGACCGATCGCAATTCTTTTATATTCTCAAGCTGCGAGCGATCTTTCTCGATTTTCTCATCGTACAAATCAAGATATCCTGTTACCTGAAGTACAGCGTCCAAGAGTTTAATTGTTTTTATATAAACCCCCTCCGACTCCCCCCAAACCCTCCCCAGCCCTCCCTTGTCAGGGAGGGAGTCTTTAACTTCCTCCCCTGATAAGGGGAGGTTAGGAGGGGTTTTTGAGAAGTTGGGGAGGGTTTTCTGATATTCCAGGAATTTCGTGAGCCTGCCTTTGCCTATTTTTTCTGCACGTTTATATGAAATCGTGTCTTTTGGATTAGAAATAAGGCGCAGATAGGAAAGTACATCTTTAATTTCTTTCCGTTCGTAAAAGCGAATACCACCTATAAGAAGGTATGGAACGCCGTGATGGAGTAATACCTCCTCCAGTACACGCGACTGGGCGTTGGTACGGTAGAGAACAGCTACTTCATGAAGATTTTTTATATCCAGCTCAATAATTTTGCGTATTATAAATTCAGCTTCGTCCTGTTCACTCCCCGCTTCGTAAACTTCAATTTCCTCGCCCTGCGGATTCTTGGTCCAAAGCTTTAGTACCGGATGGGATTTGTTCTTGGAAACAATAGTAGTCGCGCCGTCAAGAATTCTTTGTGTTGATCGGTAATTTCTTTCCAACGAGAACGTCAATGTACCCTTGTAGTCATCTTTAAACCGCATGAAATTGCGATAATCTGCCCCCCTCCAGGAATAAATACTTTGACTGAAGTCTCCTACCACACAAATATTTTGATACTTCGCGCTTAAAAAGCGGGTCAACATATACTGCGCCCTATTTGTATCCTGGTATTCGTCTATCAAAAGATATTCAAACCTGTGCTGATATTTTTTGAGTACTTGATCGTTTTCTTTAAAAAGCCTTATTACCTGTAGTATCAGATCGTCAAAATCCAGAGCATCGCATTCTTTCAAAATTGTCTGATAAACGGAATAAATTTTGGCTACGGTTTCTTGAAAATACCCCCTAGCAAAGGCCGGATACTCATCTGCAGTAATGAGCTCGTTCTTGGCCTGAGAGATGGTTGCGTGTACGGAGCCGGGCTTGAAATCTTTGATAGAAATTGAAAGCCGGCCCATCGCTTGCTTGATGGCTTCTAACTGATCCTGAGTATCATAAATAGTAAATTTTGGCGTGAATCCGATATATTTCCCATCGACACGGAGAATTCTTGCGCAAAGCGAGTGGAAGGTTGAAACCCATGGCGAGGTTGTCAGAGGCTTCGCAATTCGTTCTTTCATTTCGCTCGCGGCTTTATTGGTGAATGTGATACACAAAATAGATTCCGGAGGAATTTTTTTTTCTAGCATTAAATAGGCTACTTTTTGTGTTAGAACACGGGTTTTACCGCTTCCGGCGCCGGCGAGTATTATAATCGGCCCGTCTGTTTGTAAAACGGCTTTTTGTTGATCAGGATTGAGATCCTTGAGTAATATATCTGTCATAGGGTATAATGAATTTTATCATATGAAGAAACTATTTCTCGTTGCAAACTGGAAGTCGAATAAGACAAACGCCGAAGCCAAGAGTTGGCTTGAAGAAAGTACGAATTACGAATTACGAATTACGAATAAGGAGATAATTATTTGTCCACCGTTTACTCTTTTACCAACCATGAAGGCTTTGATTGAAAAGAAAAAATTACTTTTTAAACTTGGAGCGCAGAATTTATCACCTTTTGACGCGGGGGCGTATACTGGGGAGATAAACGCAAAACAGATAAAGGAATTTGCCGATTATGTTATCATAGGCCACTCTGAGCGGAGAAATAATTTTGGCGAAACCGAGGAAATACTTTCGGAAAAGGCGAAGAAGGCAATGGCGGTTGGTTTGACACCTATTTATTGTATTCAAAATGAGACTACTCATGTGCCTAAGGGCGTTATATTGGTAGCATACGAGCCCCCGACAGCAATCGGAACAGGCAACCCGGACACTCCTGAAAATGCAGAAAGAGTAGCAAAAATTGTCAAAGAAAAATATCCACATATTGCTTCTATTCTCTATGGGGGCAGCGTGACACAGAATAATATTCGCAGCTTTGTAGAAATGACACACATAAGCGGAGTACTGGTCGGCGGAGCAAGCCTTGACGCACTCAAATTCACTGCACTTATTAAGAACGCCTAAAAAGTTTTAAATTTTTCCCACAAGGGGACTAGCTTTTTCAAAGCGTCGCAATTTTCAATGAAAATTCTTAAATAGTTACTATGTCTGCGAGAAAAGTAAAAACAAGAAAAAGAGTAATATTTGCAATGTTAATTTTTTTGCTGGTAGTAATAGGGCTGGCGGGGATAAAAACCTGGAAATATCTTTCAATTGGCATTCAATTAATAGCAAATAATAAAATCGAATTAAAACAGTCTGAACAAAAAAGGATCAACCTGCTTCTTCTTGGTATTGGCGGGGGGACGCATGAAGGCCCTGACCTTACAGATACAATAATTTACGCGAACATTGATCCAAATACCAAGAAGGTGGTGCTTGTTTCTA
>Ga0180732_1001483_pt1 | contig 14409 bp, 16 predicted proteins | sample KR11_01MetaG_FD_148674 | JGI IMG/M metagenome (GOLD analysis project Ga0180732, IMG submission 148674) | Groundwater microbial communities from the Olkiluoto Island deep subsurface site, Finland - KR11_0.1 MetaG | ecosystem: Environmental > Aquatic > Deep subsurface > Groundwater | place...
TGGCGGGCGCGGGATCGGTCAAGTCGTCGGCTGGAACATAAACCGCTTGGACGGAAGTGATGGAGCCTTTGTCCGTAGAAGTGATTCTTTCCTGAAGCTCGCCCATTTCTTGCGCCAAAGTCGGCTGATAGCCTACCGCGGAAGGCATTCGTCCGAGTAGCGCGGACACTTCTGAACCGGCTTGCGTAAATCTGAAAATATTATCAATAAAAAGCAAAACATCTTTTCCCATATTGTCCCGGAAATATTCCGCCATAGTGAGGCCTGATAAAGCGACTCTTTGCCTTGCTCCCGGAACTTCATTCATTTGTCCGAAAACCAAAGCGGTCTTGTCCAAAACTCCGCTGTTTTTCATTTCGTGATATAAGTCGTTTCCTTCTCTTGTTCTTTCTCCAACGCCGGCAAAAACGGAATATCCGCCGTGTTCCGTGGCGATATTTCTGATCAATTCTTGTATCAAAACCGTTTTCCCGACTCCGGCTCCTCCAAACAGCCCGACTTTTCCGCCTTTGGAAAATGGAGCGATAAGATCAATAACTTTAATTCCCGTTTCAAAAATTTCCGTTTTTGTGGATTGGCTTGTGAAACTCGGCGCTTCCCTGTGAATTGGCAATCTTTGTTTTGCCTCTTTTGTATTCTCAATCCCGTCAATAGGATTTCCCAAAACATCATACATTCTGCCCAAAACTTCTTCTCCCACGGGAACCGAAATCGCCGAGCCGGTGTCTTCCACCTCTATTCCTCTCTGCAGTCCGTCCGTTGAACCCATTGATACGGCTCTCACTCTATTCGCCCCAAGATGCTGAACGACTTCCAAAACCAGCTCCTTGCCGTCAGAGGTTTTTGTCTTAATAGCATTTAGCAAGGCCGGCAATTGATCTTGAAACTCAACATCAACCACCGCCCCGATTATTTGCGCAATTTTTCCAGTATTCATAAATTCATTTTAACATATTAACATTTAAACATTTTAACATATAAACAAATTTTATTGAAACAATTACAATTTTTGTCATTTCGAGATGAGCCTCAGCGATTGAGAAATCGCTTTAATGATATCTTTTGAAATAAATAATATTTATTGCGAATAATAATATTGAAGGGATTCCTCTTTGTCTGATGACAAACCTGTCTGCCGACAGGCAGGTCGGAATGACAAAACTTTTATAATTTTAAAAAGCACTTAGACATTGGGATTTAAAGGGGAAATATTATTTTCCCCCGTTAAGAGAAGAACAAGCGCCTTGCTTTCTCTTCTCTCTTCTCTCTTCTCTCCTTTTTTTTAACCATTTTTTATGGCCGATAGTTTCACCTCCTCTTTATTTCAAGTCCCAATTTCCAAATTTTCAATGAACGACATTCTGTCATCCTGAATTTATTTCAGGATCTTTTATCTGTTACATCTAGCTTTGTGAAATAATCACGAGCAAAACCTATCACAAGATAGATTCTGAAACAAGTTCAGAATGACAATTTAAATTAGCCAAGAATAAATTTATTAAAATTGAAAATATTTTTAGTTTTTCATTTTTAGCTTTTAGTTTTATCTATTCCTGCGCCGCGACTCCCGCCGAAATCTCGCTCATTTCTTGGGTGATTTTTTGCTGGCGGATATAGTTGTATGTCAATTTCAAATCATCAAGCATTTCCAAAGCGTTATCAGTCGCGCTTTTCATCGCCACCATTCTGGCGCTGTGTTCCGAAGCGTTTGATTCCAAAATTATATGATAAACTTGGGTTTCAATCAAATTAGGGAGAAGATCGCAAAGAACTTTTTCCACCGAAGGCTCAAATTTATATTCCACTCCATTATCATTATTTTCTTCCGAAACTTCTTTTTTTGCCATATCTTGAATTTCTTCTATCGTTTCTTCCAAGCTTCTTCTTGTTATCGGCAGAAGTTTTTTTATTCTTACATCCTGCTTAAGCGTGGAGACGAAATTCGTATAAACAGCCGTGACTTTGTCATATTTTTTATCCACAAAACCACCAATCAAAAGTTTGGAAATAGGAAGCGTTTCGCGAAGTTCTACCGTATCTCCAATCCCGGAAAAAACCGCGGAAATATTTTTCATTCTCTTAAGAGAATTTTCCGCTTTTTTCCCTACGGCGACTATTGTTATGTTATGATCTTTATTTTTTTCTATGATCCTTCTGGCTTCCCGCAAAACATTGCTGTTCAATCCTCCGCAAAGCCCTTTATCCGATGTAACTACAAGAATGCACAAGTTTTTTACATCTCTTTTTTCAAGAAGAATATGCTTTCTCGGCTCAACGGATTCGCTTACGCTTTGCAAAATTCCAAGAGCCGCCTCCGCGTAAGGCCGCGCCATCATTGCCGCTTGCTGGCTTTTTTTCATCTTTGACGCGGCAACCATTTCCATCGCTTTCGTAATTTGCGAGGTGTTTTTTGTTGACTGGATTTGCCGTCTGATTTGCTGAGGAGATTGCATATTATTAAATTGCTAAATTGTTAAATTGCCAGTTTTTCGTTTGTGAATTTTATGAGACAACGGAAACATAATTTCAAATATCAAAGCTCAAACCTGCCTGCCGGCAGGCAGGTTATTTCAAATCAAGCTCAAAAGCTCAAATATCAAACTTTTTATCATTTGGATTTTGGATTTCCTGCCTGCCGGCAGGCAGGGGTTTGGAATAACCCGCCTACCGGCAGGCAGGTTTGAAATAATTTGGATTTTGAAATTTTCTTTTGCCAATTCAAGTCCAACTTGGAACTAGCGGCTGAATTATTTAATATTTTTTCTTAAATTCCGCGATCGCCTCTTTCAATTTCTTATCCGTATCTTCTGAAATAGCTCCTTCTTTTGAAATTGCGTCCATAATATCTTTGTTTTTTGACTTTAAATATTCAAGAAGATTTTTTTCAAAATCTTTCACTTTCTCAACTTCAACATCGTCCAAAAATCCGTTAATGGTCGCGAAAATTATAGCCACTTGCTCTTCCGTTTCCATAGGAGCATATTGGTTTTGCTTAAGAACTTCCGTAAGCCTTTTTCCTCTTTCAATTCTATCCTTTGTTTCTTTGTCTAAATCAGAACTAAATTGAGCGAAGGCCGCCAACTCCCTGAATTGCGCCAGCTCTAGCCTTAATTTTCCCGCTACTTTTTTCATCGCTTTGGTTTGAGCCGTAGATCCCACGCGCGAAACTGAAATTCCTGGATTGATTGCCGGCCTGATTCCTTGATAGAATAAACTTGTTTCCAAAAATATCTGGCCGTCGGTTATAGAAATCACATTGGTTGGGATATAAGCGCTCACATCTCCGGCTTGAGTTTCAATAATAGGCAAGGCGGTGAGAGATCCTCCGCCATATTTTTCGTCTCGTTTCGCGGCTCTTTCCAGTAATCTTGAATGAAGATAAAAAATATCTCCCGGATATGCTTCTCTTCCCGGCGATCTTCGCAAAATCAAAGACACTTGCCTGTATGCCCAAGCGTGTTTGCTTAAATCGTCATAGATGATCATCGCGTCTTTTCCTTGATCCATAAAATATTCTCCGATCGCGCATCCCGCGTAAGGGGCGATATAAGACATTGAAGCGGGATCGGACGCTCCGGCAAGAACTATTATGGTGTGCTCCATCGCTCCGCTTTCTTCCAGCCTAGCGACAATTTTTGCGATTTTAGATTCTTTCTGTCCGATGGCGACATAAATGCAAATTACATCTTTTCCTTTTTGATTGATAATCGTGTCAATGGCGATGGCTGTTTTCCCGGTCTGCCTGTCTCCGATAATCAGCTCTCTCTGTCCTCGCCCGATAGGAATCATAGAATCAATCGCTTTAATTCCGGTTTGAAGCGGAGTGTCAACTGATTTTCTTTTGATAACTCCCGGAGCGATTTTTTCCACGGGATAGAATTTTTCAGTTTTAATTTCCCCCTTGCCGTCAATCGCCTGCCCCAGCGCATTCACCACTCGTCCGATCACTTGCTCTCCGACCGGGACTTCCAGAATTCTGCCAGTGCTTTTGACCATATCCCCTTCTTTGATTTTCAAGTAATTGCCCAAAATCATAGCTCCCACGCTGTCTTCCTCAAGGTTTAGCGCAACACCAAAAATTTCTCCCGGAAATTCAAGCAATTCTCCGCTCATTGCATCCGTCAGCCCGTTCAAAGTCGCGACTCCATCGGCAATTTTTACCACCCTGCCGATTTTCTCCACTTGAGTTTCCAGCTTAGTTTGAGCTATTTGCTGTTTTAGATTCTCAATTATGTAACTGTTCATAAAATTATATTGTTAAATTGTTAGGATTGTTAAATAAATTTAGGACTTCCTCACTCCGTGTCATTCCTGTGTAGGCAGGAATCCACTGCTACGATTTAGTTTTATTATAAGCCAAACAGTAAATAATAAAGTTAAACTGTAATAGTGGATTACCGCCTTCGCGGTAATGACAAAGAGAAAATGTATAAATCTTGATATTGTTAAATTGTTTAGAAATTGAGATTTGGAAAGGAAGATATAAAAAAATTAATCTTCCTTTTTTAACCTATTTAGATCATAGGCTAATCCTGCGACCCTCAGCTTTTGCGAATTTATGTTTATTTCGCATCTCCTTCTTACCTCTTCTAATTTTTTTGTTTCTTTTTCAAGTTCTTTCTCTAAATTTTTTATATCATTTTCTTTGTTCATATATTTCCTCCTTTAATATATCTCCAAATCTCAATTTCTAAATTTTCAATGAGCATTGTTGTCATCCTGAACTTGTTTCAGGATCTATCTTGCTGACGGGTTTTTGTTTTTATATGTTTCACAGAATTATATATGAAGACTTTTGTGTAAATGTAATATATATTTTTTACGCCAAATCATAACTTAAAGCGTAGCAATAACACAGATTCTGAAATAAATTCAGAATGACAAGTCGCTTAATACTTAATACTAACTACTTAATACTATTACCCAAATCCTCCAGTTTCCTCTTCACGCTTCCGTCTATTAGAATGTTGCCGTCTATTTTAATAACGACTCCGCCGATCAAAGACTTGTCAGTTTTTTCCTCAATTTCAATCTGTTTGCTAAATTTCTGAATAATCTTGTTCAAAGTTTCCGAGCTTAATTTTTCACTGCTCGCGATTTCAATTTTAGAAATGTTTTTTTCACTTCTATAATGTTTGTAATATTGCTCTATGATTTTAGCAATTAATGAAAGATCGTTATTTTTTTTTAATATTTCCACAAAACTGCCCACTCTTTGCTCGGACTTAAACCTGTCAACTCCCTTCGTTGACTCATACAAGCTCACGGCATATTGTTTCGGCGTGATTTTCATATAACCTATTTTATCATTAAGAAGTATTTTAGTTATTTTCGTAAATATTCGTTGTACTTCGTGTATAATATTATTAAACACTAATACAACCAATATTGACTAAATTTAACTAAACCTAACGAGACATTGAGATTTAAAATTACTTTATCTTCAGCAAAACCTCATTCACGATTTTTTTCTGCTCTTTTTCATCAATGCTGTTTCCGATTATTTTTTTGGCGATCAAAATTGAAATATCGGCGATTTCTTTTTTCGCTTCCGCCACTGACTTTTCTTTCTCGGATCTGATTTCCTGCTTGGCGTTCTCCACGATTTCTTTCGTCTTCGTTCTGGTTTTTTCCAAAGCTTCCAGCGACTTTTTCTCCGCGCTATCTTGCGCTTCTTTGATTATTCTTTGCGACTCTTCTTTCGCTTTTTTGATTTCAGCGATTTTTGTTTTTTCCGTAATTAAAAGCTCTTCTTCAATTTTTTGCGCATGTTTCAGGCTCTTGTCTATTTTTTCAGTCCTGTCATTAAGCATTTTCAAAACCGGCTTATAGGCAAGCCTCTGCAAAATCACAAGAAGCAGAACAAAATTAACCGCCTGCGCAATTATCAATCTATAGTCTATTCCCAATTTTTCAAATATTTCCGGCATATGGATTAGTTTATAAAGTTATAAAGTTTGTAAAGTTAAAAAATAATTAACCAATAACCAAGATACAATTACCAAACAAACTCCAATACCCAGCCATCAATATCCAAACTATTTGATTATTGAGATTTGATTATTGATTATTTTTTGGTTATTGTATCTTGTTTCTTGTATCTTTATCATTCTACATTCTAAATTCCAGATTCTAATAACCATATCTCAAAAGAGAATTGGATTCTCTTTTGCTCAAATGCTTATTAAACGAATTTAATAATAAGAGCGACGACAAGCGCGTAAATCGCGATTGCTTCGGCAAAGGCGATCGCCAAGATCATAGCGCTTTGGATTTTTCCCGAAGCTTCGGGATTTCTTCCAATCGCTTCCATCGCTTTTCCGCCAAGAATTCCAATGCCCAGACCGGGACCAAAAGCTCCCAACCCTATGGCAAGAGCCGCCGCTAATACTTTTGCTGAATCTACATCCATATTTTTTTTCCTTTCTTTGGTTATTAATTAAATTAATTTTCAATTTCTAATTTTCAATTTTCAATAAATTTCCAATTCTTTAATTTTCAAACTTTTATTACTTGATTGTTTAAAAATTGTTTTATTGAAAATTTAATAGAGATTAGAAATTGAAAATTAGAAATTATATTAAGAATGTTAAAATGCTAAAATGTTTATATGTTTATATGTTTATATTATCTTCAATGCGCCGTCACTGCCACTTTCAAAAACACAAGAGTCAGCATAGAGAAAACCAGCGCTTGGACAAAGCCGACAAAAAGTTCCAGTCCGAAAAACGGCAGAGGCGCGATAAAAGGGGCAAGCGTCATTATAACGACCAAGAGAACTTCGCCCGCAAAAACATTTCCGAAAAGCCTGAACGAAAAAGAAATCATCTTGGCGACTTCGCTGATCAATTCCAGTATGCCTACAAAAAATTTTATAGGCGAACTAAAATTGATGAATTTTTTGCCGTATTTGAAAACTCCCAAAGCCATAATCCCAAAAATCTGAATTGCCAGAACTGAAACAATGGCAAGCGCCAATGTCGTATTTAAATCGCTGTTTGTAGATCGAAGTAAGGGAATAAAAACAGCATGCCCGTTTTCAAGCATGCCTTCTTTCGCAACTTCATAAAATCCAAGCGAACCAAATCCGGGAAGAAGACCAAGCCAGTTTGAGGTAATTATAAAAATAAAAATAGTGGCGACTATCGGAAAAAATTGATAGGTCTGTTTTCTGTCCCCGGTAACGCCATCAGCCATTTTGAAAAGCGCTTCTATAATTGTCTCAAATATGTTCTGTATTCCTTTCGGCGTTTCCTTCATTTCTTTGGTAGAAAAATAGGCAATCACCGCAAGAATCGCGGTAGCCATTAGCGAGGCTATAAGAGTATTTGAAACTGGAATTCCCAGTAAATTGGTAATAATTTCCGGGGTGATTGAAACATGCATTCTTCTCTTTTTAAAACTTAAAAAATAGGCCCTCTTCAATCTTCTTTTAACAGAGCTATTCTAAACGATTTTTTTACAAATGTCAATAGTTTGAAAATTTTTTTGATTTTAACATTTGACATAAATTTATATATATGCTAACTTGTTTAAGTAAGCTATGCGTTATAAAGTAGAAATAAGTCGAATTCTGCGAAGCATCAAGTCTTGCATTTTAATTCACTTTTTATTTGTTATCTATGAATGGTAAAATAAAAAAACTGACTGACAAGGGATTCGGATTCATCTCTCAGGTTGATGAAAACGGCCAAGTAATCGAGGGAAAGGATTTATTCTTTCACTTGAACGAACTTGTCGGCGTTTCCTTTAACGACCTTAAAGAAGGCGACGAAGTTACTTTTGAAGTAGCTGAATCTCCAAAAGGTCTGAATGCGACAAAAGTATCTCGAGCATAAGTCGTTTCTAATCTGAAAAAAATAAAAACCCCGAATCCAATTCGCGGGTTTTTATTTTTTGATTGGTTATTTTTTGGTTATTATGTCTTGTTTGAATTGCACAATGTTTTTAAAAATTGTCATTCTGAACTTGTTTCAGAATCTCTTCTGTGATAGGTTTTGTTATTGTTTATTTCACAGATATAGATGTGGCAGGTAAAAGATCCTGAAACAAATTCAGGATGACAGTTATTTTTTCAGTTCAAAAAAATATTTACTCAAAATAATGCTTAAAGAAACTTCACATGGATTCCCGATTACTCAGGAATGACAAAAATAGTAGTTCCCGCATAAAACAAAAAAACCGCCATCAATTGCGTTTTTCTGTTTCTGATATGTTTTGAGAGAGATTAAGAGGGCAGGTAAAAAAGCATGATTTGAATTGTTTTTCTCCTCTCTATTGCCTGCCCTTCTCTATGCGCGATTATTGCTTGTGTTCTATTTTAAAAGGATATTACTCCTTTTCTCCTAAGCAAAAAAATTTTGCTTGTTCTGTCAAGTCCGTTGAGCAACATAATCTCTTCCGGACTAATTTTTTCTATGAGTTCCGATACTTTTACTTCTATAACCCTAGCTCTTTGCAGCTCTGCTCTGTTGGAAAATATACTTCCCCGGTTATCAGGGATTTCTTCCAAACCCTCTGCAATTTCTTGTTTCAATAATTCTGGCATTTCAAACTCACTATATCTTATTTTACACATAATTATTTTCCTCCTCTAATTTTACTAAAAGATCAAGCCATAATCGCACTATCCAAAACTTACCACAAAACCGCATCCTTGTCAATATCAATTTTTTTGGGTAGAATGAAGTTATAATGTTGCTATAAAAACAGTATTAAGGAGTTACAATTTTGCTGTCATTCCGACCGGAGCGAAGCGAGGAACGAGCAAGCGGAGCGGAGGAACCTGTCTGCCGATAGGCAGGTCTGCAAGCACAAAATGCTTTTTTCTAAACAAGAATAACATAAAACGCATATTTTATCCACTCACAGATCCCCATTCGGCTAATCGCTCAGGGCAGGCTCTCGGCTTCGTTTTGTCGCTGAGGCTCCAAAACTTCGCTCGGGATGACAAGTTTTAAAAAATAGTGAATAGTTACTTCAAACAATACAGCTATTTAACAATATAACAATATAACAATTTAACAATATGCCAAAATCAAACTGGGGGCTTCCGGCTTATGTGGGGAGGCCGTCGCCGCTTAAGGCGGCAAACAGAGTTATGCTGGTTATGCTCATAATTCTGATCGCGGGATTCATAAAAGCGGGACTTCGGGAAAATTGGTTTGAACCGATTGTAAATTTTGTGATGCATTAAGAAACATAAAAACAAATTTCGAAATCCAAATTATTCCAAATCCCTGTCTGCCGACAGGCAGGAAATCCAAAATTAAAATAACAAAAGTTTAAGCTTTGAGCTTTGATTTTGATTTGAAATAACCCGCCTGCCGGCAGGCAGGTTTGAGCTTTAATATTTGAACTTTTTGTCTTCGCTTTTATCCTAAAACAAAAAGAACAGGACTAACCCGCTCTCGCGTTAAGCCTCTGTAAAACAATTTATCTATATCCAATTTTTATATTTGAAAAAGATAAATGAGATTGAAGTTATCAGGAACATCAGATAGAGCACGATCCAAAATCCAAACGGCGAATCCATAAAAGGCATTCCGTTTGTCACATTCATTCCAAAAGTGTTTGCCATCAGAGAAAGCGGGAGCACAATCACCGAAAAAGCGGTCAGGATTTTCATAGTGTTGTTCAATTTATATGAAAAAAGCGATTCGTTGGTATGTTCAAGAGCTTCAATCATTTCCTTGTGATTTTCAAGAGTGTTCCAAACTTTTATATTTGATCCGATAACTTCCGCCGAAAGCCTGCTCGGATTTTCATCGCTGATTTTTAGTATTTTTCTTGACAGGCTTTCAAGGACCATCCTTTGCGGTTTTATTATTCTCCTGAAGCTGATTATATCGCGCTTGATTATAGCTATTTCATTGACCATTTTTCTTTCGTTTCCTTTGAAAATCTGCTCTTCTATGTTGCTGATATGATCGTCAATGTGGTCAAGCATCGGCAATCTTGTATCTATCAGTTTATCAAGAATTCTGAAAACCAGCTCAGTGGCGCTGTTTTTTATATAATAATTTTTTGCCATCTCATCAGCTTTGCATTTTTCAAAGATTTTTTTCAGTTCCGGCAAAAGTCCGTTATGGCTTGTAATCAAAATATTTTTAAACAAAATTATATCCAGCTCGGTAGAAATTGTTTTTCTCTCTTTGCGGTCAAAAACAGGAAAATGAATTACGACAAAAAGATAGTTTTTATATTCTTCAACTTTAGGTCTTTTAATATTCGGTATATATTCTTTCAAAATGGAAGAGCAAATATTAAAATCGCTCTTGAGAAATTCAACGTCTTTTTTCACCGGATTGGTAATATTTATCCAGCTTATCTCGCCATTTTTTATTTCTTGACGCATAGGTTTTGAATAATGAATTATGAATCATGAATTATGAATTATGATAATATTATTATACAATTTATTTGAAGTTTTGACAAATGGGGATTAAATTGTTAAATTGTTAAATTGCTGTATTGTTTTTCGCCGCCCGGCGGGAAATTGTTAAAATGTTTATATGTTTATATGATATTCTCTTGACGGCTGATAAAAAACGGCTATAATAGGATTAGCACTCTCATGGTGTTAGTGCTAATGAAATTAAATTCATAAAATTATTAAGTTTTAGAAGCAAATTAGGATTAATATCACATATCAACAGCATGCGTCCCTCTCCCGCTGGGAGAGAACAGGCGAGGGGAAAAGCACGCATAATAATATTATACCTTGATTGATAAAGTTTAACTCCGCAAAGCCCCTCACTCCAACCCTCTTCCCGCGGGAGAGGGAGCAATTATTGAAATTTCTTAGCGATAAATTATTTTAAATAATATGCAAGAAAGGCAGGAATTAATTTTGGGCTCAATCATCAAGGAATATGTTGACTCGGCAGTTCCGGTCGGTTCGTCTTTGCTTTTTGAAAAATATGATTTTGGCGTAAGCCCGGCGACGATCAGAGCCGAAATGCTGGAGCTTGAAAACGAAGGATATTTATACCAGCCTCACACATCTTCCGGCAGAATTCCCACGGACAAAGGATTTCGGTATTTTGTCGACGAGCTGATGCGGGAAAAAGAATTGACCAAAAGAGAGCAAAATTCTTTGCAAGTTGAACTTTTGAAATTGAAAGCGCAAAACAAAATGCTCGCCAGAACAACAGCGAAACTTCTTTCGTCAATGTCGGGAAATCTGGCGGTAAGCGGGATTATTGACTCGGACGATTTTTATAAATCGGGAATCCAGAATTTATTGAGCCAGCCGGAGTTCGGAAACTTGGACAGCGTTTGCAAAATCGCGGAAGTGTTTGACTATCTCGACGAAAGCATTGACGCTCTTTCTAAAGAGCTTAAGAATAAATCCGAAGTGGAAGTTTTTATCGGCAAGGAAAGTCCCATCAGCAAAACGGACGAGTGTAGCATAGTCGTTTCCAAATACAACCTCAAAAGCGGAGAAGAAGGTTTGCTCGCGATTATCGGCCCGAAACGGATGAAATACTCCCACAATGTCTCGCTGATTGATTATCTGAAGAAATTGCTGGTGGAAGGTTAGCATCAAGTATACAGTATTTAATATCAAGCGTTTTTTAGAGTTTGAACTTTTAAAATTCTATCAAAAAATCCTGCCTTTAAAAGCAAGATTTTCTGGTGTGGAGCCAAGGGGAATTGAACCCCTTAATCCAAGCGTCAACTTTGGATAGCCTCACCAGAGGTGGCCCCTTGGCGGCTCCACAAAAATATTATATCACAAGATTTGTAAAAACAAAAAGACCCGAGAAAATCTCGGATCTCAGGGTTCTGATTGCTATCCATAGTTGACGCATTATCAGTATAACAGATTACAAACTTGTGTCAAGGAGCGCCTTGTGGATAACTTATTTTTTGAGGACAAAATAAAAAAAGAGGAATTTTCCTCATTTTATAAGAAAAAATACGTTGATTTTTTCTTTGAAGTCTTTTCTGGTGTAAATGATATAAACTAACATTACAACTACTATAATATAATCAAATATTGATAGCGTTGATAATGATTTCATTGCAGTATTAATCAAAACCACAAAAATAATCCAAACAGCAATTGCAGCCAAAGCAGACATAATCCTTCTTCGTTTTGCTTCATATTTTCCCTTGAGTATTATTGTTACAATTAATTTTATTACTATTAATAGCAACAAAAATATCTCAACAAATCTAACTAATGTTTCTAACAAGACATTACCTCCTTTAACTTTCTTTTAATATAACATAATCTTAGAATTTATGTCAAGCCAAAATTCAAATTCAGATTCCAATTTAGAAAAAGAAAAAGATGAGGAGATTCAAAGCGCGGAAGAAGTAAAAGATGAGAATATAGATGAGCAGAAGGATAAAGAAATAGAAATTGACAATATAATACAAGAAGAAAGCGAGCTGGAAAAATGCAAAAAACAAGCTGAGGAAAATCTGGCGGGGTGGCAGAGAGCGAAGGCGGATTTTTTGAATTACAAAAAGGATCAGGAAAAGTTTTGGGGGGAGTTCAGAAAATACGCCAATGAAGATGTGATTATAAAGCTTCTGCCGACGATAGACAGTTTCCAGCTGGCGACGGATCATTTGCCTGAGGATTTGAAAAACAATGATTGGGCGAAAGGGATAATATGCATCAAAAGCCAATTTGATAATTTTCTCAAAGATGCCGGCGTGGAAGAAATAAAATCCGTCGGCGAAAAATTTGATCCAAGTTCGTTTGAATCAGTCGACGAAGAAGAATCGGGCGAAGAAGAAGGAACTATTATCGCCGAAGTTCAGAAAGGATATAAGATGTTTGGAAAAGTAATCAGGGCGGGGAAAGTGAAAGTGGGAAGGAAAAAATAGATATTGGATAAAAAAAAGAATCAAAGTTCTTAAACTAAGACTCTTAAATATTTAAGTATATTTTCGGGATTCTATTTTTACACAAATTAGATAAATTCCCTTAAAAGGAGAATAAATCATTGCTAAGGCAAAAATATACATTTGCCAAAGCAAACCTCCAATAGTAGTTTCTGTTTCTATTTTTTCCCAATTCTCTTCATCGAGTACTCTATTGGTACAAGAAACAAGAAAATTTCTAAACCACAAAACTATGCTCATCTTCTCTCACCTCCTCCTGTAATTTTTTTAATTAATCGCATCATAAAACTATTTTCGCGGGCTGTCAAGAGAGATGAATTTTTAAAAACATAAAACATACTTATTTGTCATTCCGACCGGAGCGCAGCCCTGTTTTTAAAATTTACTTTGTAAATTTTAAAAACAGGGCGTAGCGTAGCGGAGGAATCTGTGCTTGCGGAATACTTATTGCTAAACAAGAATATTATAAAACGCGCATTTTATCCGCTCACAGATCCCCATTCGGCTAATCGCTCAGGGCAGGCTCTCGGCTTCGTTTTGTCGCTGAGGCTCCAAAACTTCGCTCGGGATGACAAGTATGAGTCCGTAAGCCTTAAAATGACACTTTATAACTTTACAAACCTTTAACTTTTAAACTAATAACCCTATGTCAAAATTATACAAATGCGCGAAGGAGTGCGGAAGCGTGGAGGAAAATGACAGTGAGAAAAAACCGGTTTGTTGCGGAGTGGAAATGATTGAGGTGAGCGAAGAAGAACTATTCAGCTGTCCCGGATGCGCAGGATGCCATGTCGGATGCGGGGGAAAAGAAGAATAGAAATTAGAATATTGAATTTAGAATTTAGAAAATACTTTCATTCTAAATACCAAGCTTAGATGTCATTGCGAGGAGTTTCTGCGCCATCAGGCGCAGAAACTCCTCGCAATGACAGGGCTATTATTGCTATTTCAACAAGAACTAATTTATCAAATTCTTCAATAAAAGAAAGGGGGTGGTAAATATGGATATTATAAAATGGAGCCCATTCAGAGACATTGATCGGTTTTTTGACAGCGAGGATTTTTTCCCAGCGATGCCAATAATGAGCGGAAAATCAAGACCGTCAATGGATGTTTATGAAACGAAAGACAGCGTCGTGGCGGAAGTTTCTTTGGCGGGAGTTGATCCTAAAGATGTGAAAGTTACCGTTGAAAATGATATTCTTACCGTTAAGGGCGAAAAGAAAGAAGAAAAGGAAACTAAAGAAAAGGATTATTACTGCAAAGAAATCAGATCGGGAAGCTTCACGCGCTCTATGAGCCTGCCCGCTCATGTCAAGGCCGACAAAGCTCAGGCGGAAAGCAAAGACGGAATGCTGAAAATCACGATTCCCAAAACCGAGGTAAAGACAATGAAAGAAATTCCTGTCAAAATCGCTAATGAAGCTCCCCACCCCAAGGGGATGGGGTATCTAGCCTGCTTAACATGTTATTTTTAAATCTTAAACAATCTCAATTGCCCCGTTTGGCGATTTATTTCTTTTTTATCCATGCTTTGATTTTTGA
>Ga0180732_1001484_pt1 | contig 14393 bp, 10 predicted proteins | sample KR11_01MetaG_FD_148674 | JGI IMG/M metagenome (GOLD analysis project Ga0180732, IMG submission 148674) | Groundwater microbial communities from the Olkiluoto Island deep subsurface site, Finland - KR11_0.1 MetaG | ecosystem: Environmental > Aquatic > Deep subsurface > Groundwater | place...
CGTTTCAGTTTGGTCAAGGTCAAGGCGGATGAAAATTTTAACCGCAGGAATACATGGAGTATTTCGAGGATTAAAATTTTCATCCAACGCAGAGATCGGCCAAAATGGGACGTTTTGAAACTGGCTCATCCATTAAATAAAATATACCCGTCATAGGCTTGAGCTGATGACGGGTATATTTATCTCTAATCTATAGTATGGTTCAGGATTGGTGATAGGGTACGGAAAATGTTTCAAATTCCGAATAATTATTCGAGGATGGTATAATACCGGCTATACTTGCCTGTAATTGTTTCAATATGTTGCAATCATCGAAACAATCGGGAAGATTGTTTTTCAACTCACAGTCCCTGCAAGGACTTTTCTTAAGATGTCCGGTATAGCAATCAAGTTTTTTCAAGCAAGCAAAATCCATCTTATCCTCCAGTTATTATAGTGATGTTATAGTAGTAAATACTTTATGTCTTGTGTCAGCTCTATATTGGGATTTAAGATACGCAATCAGTATTCCAAATCACAAGACAACCAGGTCTTATCTAAACTTGCAAAGCAATTTCCTTGCCATTATCGGACATAAAAAATAAAAATCGGGAAATTAATAATTAAAATCGTTTAAAAGAAAGGCCTGTAAATGTCTTTTTTACTATCTGAAAAAAATATTCCGGATTTTGCATGCTTTTTTCGCAAAATATAGAATAGAAACGAACTCAAAAACCGGGTGCAACTAAAATTACCAATGTTAGTGAGACAAAAAGGGTAGCGGCCAGCCGGTATTGATCCGGTTGGCCGCTAAGGAGAAAAAAGAATTATTTTGGGGTTAATATGAGTATAAGCAAATAACTTGCCAATTCTGTTTATTTTTTTAATTTTAATACAATATAATCATTATTATTATAAATACAAGATAGTTACAATTAGCTATTTCTTTTATTTCTAATTAATAAATCATTTCTAAGATTTTATAATACTAACAGCAAGTTCAATATTTTGAACCAGCATTTGCAAGTGATGATGTAATGCTTTGATATTAATATGATTATATGCGTTCAATATTTTGAACCTGTTTATGAATATTATTCATGATTACTGGGCGTTCTCCAGGATTTGTAACTTAACCGTATGTGTCCAACCCTGCTTGCTTGGCAAGATAGATCGCAAACGTTTGGAAATGCTTATTAAAATCCTTGGTTCCATAAAGCTTAAGATGGGTTTATGGTATTATTAAAGGCGCAACACAAGCAGGATAACCGCATTTGGAATTAACCCAAAACTATATACAGATAAACTAATGTAATTAGTTGGTTGAGTTATTGGTAAATGCCCGTTCCCTCTCTCAGATTCCCCCTTAGCAAAGGGGGATCAAGGGGGTTGTAATAAAATACGGAACAACCCCCTAACCCCCTTTTTTAAGGGGGAATTTACTGCGATTTATTTTTTATGCGGGGGTTGATTATGTCATTTCCAAATGCGGTTACCTTAATCTCCCGGCAACTCACGCTTGCCATGATTTTTTAACCCGGTTAAATTCGATTACTTCCGCTGCGGCAGGATAACCACATTCGTCATTCCGGCGAAAGCCGGAAACCAGTAATTTTAATGGGTTCTGGATACCGGATCAAGTCCGGCATGACGGTCTATGATATTTGTACAAAACCATTATTTCTAAATGCGGTTACCCTGGCAACACAAGAATATAATCTTGATAATAAAATGTTTTGAACATAAAATACTATATATGTATCTATGAGCTCTTAAGCCAAGAATACCTGAAAAGTTTAAAGAGGGGAATTCATATTTTGATTCATATTCTTATGTTGCATTATGGAACCATCTAACAACTTGGATAAAGGAGGTCATTATGCTTGTTAAGGTTTGCATGAGAAGGAAGATCAAAGAGGGTAATTTAAGGAATGTTTTCGTACTGATCAGAAAAATCCGTGCTATGGCGATGAATCAGCAGGGATATATCTCAGGTGAGACTTTGGTCGACTATAACAATCCTCAAGGAACTTTGGTAATCGGTACTTGGCAGAGTATGGAAGATTGGATGAACTGGAAAGAAAATCAGCTCAGAAAAGAAATAGAGGTCCAGTTGGAAGAGTTGCTGGATGAGCCTACCGAATACGAAGTATTTGTCTATAGTAAGCATCACCTTAAGATAACCGGAGATTCTTCTTTAGGATCTACCTAGGGATAAAATGTTTAGGTGGGGCTTGGTTAGCTGGCCAGCCAGACCTCATCTAAACATTGGTCCATTGGTTTTAGAAATTATTTAAGAGGCATTTCTTTGCCTGTTCACATCTTATTATTTTATTTCCGCTATGGCATTGCTTTTATATAATTACTCCATTCCGTTAAGCTTATGTCGTATATCAATCATAGATTCTTATACTAGTAAATACCACGTTTCATCATTTATTTGCCCTGAGATTGCCAGAATTATCTCGGATAATAATTATTTGGGTTTCAATTAGCTAGGGGGTAAAAAAGAAAATGAAAAAAGTAATCAATGCAGTAGCGCTGTTAATTCTCTTATGTACATTTAATTATGCATGGGCCGTTGATCCAAGTTTTGATTCCTCAAATAATCCAAGTGATAATGAACTAAAAATATTAAGAATCACACCGGAAGGCAATGATGTGCCTGCAGGGCAGCAAGTGGTATTCCAATTCGACAGGCCTGTAGCGCCTATTGGAAGGATGGAGCGGGATTCCAAAGATATTCCTGTAACCATTCGGCCGAAATTAAATTGTGAGTGGCGTTGGTTAAATACCAGTGCTTTGGCATGCCAGCTTCGTGAAGAAGACAAGATGAAGCAGGCTACACAATATGAAGTAATAATAAAGCCGGGAATAAAAACCGAAACCGGAGCAGTGCTAAAAGATGAAGTTACTCATTCCTTTATTACTGCTCGTCCTAAAGTAACTTATACGCAATTTGTTAATTGGTTATCTCCGGGGACTCCTTTAATTCAAGTTTCCTTTAATCAACCTGTTACCAAGACTTCAGTTGAAAAATCCTTGACTATGACGGCAAGAGAAGTAAAGGACAGCGCTGCTGTCGGGGTTGTTGTTTATCCTGATGATATGCAAAGAGAGCAGCCGTGGTGGATGATGATCACTAATGAAGACGATAACGCTGATGACCACAGCATGGTAAATGATAAGCTTACAAATAAAGACGGAGAACAAGCGCGTAGTGTCTGGGTGGTTGAACCCAAAAAAGAATTACCCCTTAACAGTACAATCTGGTTTGATGTTAATCCCGGCTTGGTATCAAGTGAGGGCGGTGAATCCGGTATAGAAAATCGTACAATAGTTAGTTTTGAAACATATCCTGAATTTAAATTTATCGGCTTACGTTGTACACCGAAAGGGGAACGTTTAGCTGAAGATATTGCTTTAGAAACTCTTATCCAGTCAAAAGAAGATCAATCGTTTATAAAAAAGTGCGCGCCGTTAAGTCCTGTTGCATTGTTGTTTTCTTCTCCGGTCAAGAATTCCATGGTAAAAAATCATGTGGATTTTTCGCCAAGATTAGATGGCGGGCGTAAGGATTATGACCCTTGGGAAAATACCCATGACTGGACTCATTTGTCTTCGCCGCATCGGACCGGACGAAATTATCAGGTATGGTTGCCGGAATTATTAAAGGCCTATCAAAAATACACAGTTAAAATTGATATTAAAAACATAAAGGATGAATTCGGGCGTAAACTGAAAAATAAAGCAGATTTTGATTTTTTCACGGATCATCGTGAACCTAATATTAAACTAAATCATGATTATGCAGTTCTGGAAAAAGGTGTAGAAAGTGATGTCCCCTTGTATGTAACAAATTTAAACAAAGTCATAGTTACTTACAACAAACTGGGAGACACAAGTAAAGGCAAAGATCTCACGGCAGAAATTGCGGTCCGGAAAGTTGAGGATATTTCCTATGCTATTCCCCTGGGTGTAAAAAAACTTATAGGTGATGATACCGGCATTCTTTTTGGTAGAGTGCATCCCGACCCCAAGCCTCCGGTGTGGTATGGCGACCCCCAAATATTAGCCCAGGTAACTCCTTATCAGGTGCACTTTAAGGCAGGTCATTTCAATTCACTGGTATGGGTTACCACATTTGAAAGTGGAAAACCGGTAAAAGGTGCCAGGGTAACTTTGCACAAGGGTTCTTACGAAAATTTGTCGGAGCTTGAGAACCTGAAAATATCAGCAACTACAAATGTAAACGGTCTGGCTGAGTTGCCCGGCCTGGCTGAGATTGATCCTGATCTGAAAATTATTTATGGCGGATGGAGAGCTGATAGGCCGTGTTTTTTTGTAAAAATTGAACATAAGGGCGATATCGCTGTTCTTCCGCTTAATAGCCCTTTTTCCATAACTGGCAGTGACGTGTATCCCAGATTACAAAGACAAGGAGGCCATACTCATGCGTGGGGTACCACAGCACAAGGCATCTACAAACTGGGAGATACTATTCAGTTTATAATTTATGTTCGAGAGCAAAGTAACAAGAAATGGGTATCGCCGAAGAAAGAAGGCTATCAATTACAGGTTTTTGATCCACAAAATAAAATAATCTATGAAATAAAAGATGTAATCTTAAATGAATTTGGGTCTTTTGATGGAGATTTTAAAGTTCCTGAACAGGGGGCTGTAGGGTGGTATCAATTCAAGCTTATGCCGGTTAAAGGTCAGGAAGAAAACTACAATAGTTATGCCTGGTCTCCGATGTCTGTATTGGTAAGTGACTTTACTCCAGCACCGTTTAATGTAAAAACCGAGCTAAACGGGGAGCTGTTTAAAGCAAATGATCAGGTTGAAATAACAACAATTGCTACATTACATTCGGGTGGGCCCTTTACCGAAGCGGAAGTCCGATTAACTGCAAAATTAAATCAAGAACCTTTCATAACCGATAATCCCGTAGCATCCGGCTTTACTTTTGGAAGCAGCAGTGGAAAATATTTGGATACAGAGCAAAGTAATCTGCTCGATATTAGAGGAAAGCTTGACGATTATGGGCAATATATTGAAGCATTTACCCTGCCTGAAACAGATATTTATTATGGCTCTGTTGTGGTTGAGTCTGCTGTAAAGGATGAAAGGGGAAAATTTGTAGCTTCTTCAACAAAAGCGAATTATGCCGGCAGAAACAGATTTGTAGGATTACGTAATACCAGTTGGTTGTATGAAAGAGACAAGCCTGCAAAGCTTGAAGCGCTTGTTGTTAATCAATCTGGCAAATTGGTTCCTGGCGTGGATATTTCGATTGCGATTAATCATCGTGAATACAAGGCATCGCGGGTAAAAGGTCCGGGAAATGCATATTTAACCCAAAACATTATGGAGTGGGTTGAGGAAACCAGTTGCAGCTTAAAAAGTGATAAAGGAGCAAGTATTTGTGAATTTGTACCAAAACACCCAGGCTATTATCAGTTTGTTGCAACCATAAAAGATGAAAAGAATAGAGAACATAAAACTGTTATTGACGCCTGGGTTATTGGTAAAGGCAGCGTTGTTTGGGATCAGACCAATGATGCAACTTTGCAGATAATCCCCGAACAAACTAAATACAAGATTGGAGATACAGCCAGATATTTAATTAAAAATCCATTTCCCGGTGCAAAAGCTCTGGTAACCATTGAGCGTTATGGGATTTTGGATAGCTGGATTGAAACATTGGAAACAAGTACTCCTGTTATAAAAGTGCCGATAAAGCCTGATTACCTGCCCGGTTTCTATTTGTCGGTAGTAGCAATCTCTCCCCGTGTTGATAAGCCTCTTGGCCCGGATAAGGTGGATTTAGGAAAGCCAAGCTATCGTATGGGTTATGTTAGTGCAAAAGTTGCTGATCCCTATAAAGAAATTGAAATCAATGTAAGTACTGACAAGAACACATACAAGCCTCGTGAAAAGGTTAAGGCAAAGATTCAGATAAATAAGAAAAAATTAAAAAGCAATGAACGTTTTGAAATAGCTGTTGCTGTAGTTGATGAGTCTGTATTGGCGCTTAATCGCAGCGGTGACAATTATTATGACCCTTACGCAGGGTTTAACCGTCTGGATGATCTGGATGTAAATAACTACAGTCTGATCAGTCGTTTGGTTGGCAGGCAGAAGTTTGAGAAAAAGGGTGCTAATTCCGGTGGTGGTGGTGGTGGAGAAACCGCATACTCAGAACTTAGAAACATGTTCAAATTTGTCAGCTATTGGAACCCCTCAATTAAACCTGATAGCAATGGAATGGCTACAATTGAGTTTGAGGTTCCGGACAATCTTACCGGTTGGCGAATTTTGGCTCTTGCAGTTACAAAAGATGATCGGATGGGACTTGGCGATGCAAACATTAAAGTTAACCGCCCAACAGAAATTCGTCCTGTTATGCCAAATCAAGTAATCGAAGGAGATGAATTTAAGGCCGGTTTTAATGTAATGAACCGGACTGATAAATTGCGAAATCTTAAGGTCAATATTTCCGTTGATGGACCCCTGGCAAAAGGTTCAAAGAAAGCATTTGTATATGACATAAAAATTGCACCATATAAAAGAGAAAATATCTGGTTGCCAATCTTAACAAAAGGAAACGGAAATTTGAAGTTTATTGTCAGAGCCGGTGATAAGCTTGATGCCGATGCGCTGGAGCATTCTGTGCCGGTAAACAAGAGACGTTCGCTCGAAACGGCTTCGACTTACGGCACAATAGTATCCGATGGCGTAAGCGAGTCTGTGAAAGTTCCCGAAGGCATATATACCGACGTGGGATCTATTGGCGCAGTTTTATCTGCTTCCGTTATAGGAAATCTTGACGGAGCTTTTAAATACATTAAAGAATATCCTTATGACTGTTGGGAGCAAAGATTAACAAAAGCTGTTGTCGCCAATTCATATATAGAATTAAAAGAATACCTGAATGAAAAAACGAAATGGCCGGAGCCGAAAAAAGATATCGAGAATGCCCTGAATTCAGCAGCCAATTATCAGGCTCCAAATGGCGGAATGGTGTATTGGATTCCATCTAACCTATATGTAAGCCCGTATCTTTCGGCCTATACTGCAACTGCTTTTAACTGGCTGCGAAGAAGCGGCTATACGATTCCTGAGAATGTAGAAGAAAGGTTGCATGAGTACTTATTGAATCTTTTGCGTCGGGATGAATTTCCAACTTTTTATAGTAAAGGCATGTCTTCCACAGTTCGGGCAGTTGCTTTGGCAGCGCTATCTGAAACAGGAAAAATATCTGCTGATGACATAAAAAGATATGAATCACATGTTCCTGAAATGGATCTTTTCGGAAAATCTCACTTTTTGCAGGCAGCAATAAAAACCACTGGTGTTTCGGAAGAGGCAATCCGGGCGACTGTTAACTCCATTCTGGGGCATGCAAGTCAAACCGGAGGAAAATTCCAGTTTAATGAGCCCTGGGATGATAGCTACAAATATGTTCTTGCAACACCTTTGAGATCTAATTGTGCTGTTCTATCCGGCCTTTTAAGCGCACAGGTGCAATCTGGCCAAAGTTCGGCTATTGGCGATATCCCGTTCAAGCTTGTGAGAAGTATTACGCAAAGCCGGGGAAACAGGGATCATTGGGAAAATACCCAGGAAAATGTTTTTTGCTTAAACGCTCTTATTGATTATTCAAACTTGTATGAGAAAGATGATCCTGCCATGAAGGTTTCTGTCAGCTTTGATGGTGAAAAAATAGGTGATACTTCCTTTTCTTCAAAAACTGATCCGATGGTAACAATAAATCGGCCGATTCGAGAAGACGACCCCGGGCGCTCTGCAAAACTTGATATAAAGAAAGAAGGTAAAGGACGGCTGTATTACTCTGCAAGAATTTCCTATGATTTAAAGGAAGATAATGCAGCCAGAATTAATTCAGGCATTGAAATCCGCAGAGAATATTCAGTAGAGCGTGAAGGCAAGCTTGTTCTTTTAAAAAGCCCAATGGGCATTAAGAGGGGAGACCTGGTTAAGGTTGACCTCTTTATTTCCGTGCCCACTGCCAGGCATTTTGTTGTAGTCAATGATCCCATACCGGGCGGTCTTGAGCCTGTTAATACCGACCTTGCCACGGCATCTTCGGTTGATGCGGATAAGGGCAGTTTTAAAGCAGCAGAAGGTTCCTGGTTTTATAACTTTTCAAACTGGTCTTATTACGGACGGTATTTCTGGAGTTTTTATCATAAAGAGCTAAGACATGATTCGGCGAGATTTTTTGCGGATTATTTGCCTGCCGGAAACTATCATTTGTCCTATACAGCGCAAGCGATAGCCGAAGGCAAATTTAGTGTAATGCCGGTACATGCAGAAGAGATGTATGATCCTGATGTTTATGGCAAAGGGTTACCGGCAACATTAAATGTGGGTGAATAATGCCATCTTTAAATATTTCCGGTCTGTTTAATAAGAAAACAGTACTTGTGGTTTGTGCCTTGATTGTGGCGGCACTCTGTGGCGCCACAATCATTTCTATTAAACCAATACCAGATGATTTGTTGACATATATTTCGGTTACAAAAAAAAATACCTATCTCGATCGTTATGGCAAGCGTTTGAATGTGACGTATGACAACCAATGGAATATCTATGATTTTGTAAAAATTCACGAGATCCCGGAATTCTTGCAAAATGCCTTTATTATATCTGAAGATAAAAGGTTCTATACTCATGGCGGAGTTGACTGGTTGGCCCGATTGGGTGCAGTCAGGCAGAATATTATAGCGGGTGAAGTAGTCAGGGGGGCCAGTACAATCTCTGAACAGGTCGTCAGGATGCTTCACCCAAGGCCCAGATCATTTTGGTCGAGATGGCTTGAAGGCTTTGAAGCGCTACTTCTTGAAAAAAAGTTTTCAAAAGTTGAAATACTCGAATTTTATCTGAATCAGGTTCCATATAAAGCAAGGCGCCGGGGAATTGCCCAGGCTGCAAGTTATTATTTCGATCGTGATATCTCAACGTTAAATAAAAAAGAAATGCTTGCCTTAGCCGTATTGGTAAGATCTCCTAAATGGCTTGACCCGCAAAGACAGGTTTCCAAACTTGACAAATCTATAAATTATTTAATCCGCCGTTTGAATATAGATTCTGCCAAAGCAGCAGAAATATCAAAACAGGAGTTGGTATTGCATCAGGCTGGCATAGAATACAACTTATCGCATTTTATTGGTTACGCACAATCCCGGTTAAACCCGGATATGCTTGACAGCGGTCTTATTCATACAACCATAGATCTGGAATTACAGTTAAAAGCACAAAAGATTCTTGATAATAGACTTGAAAGATTAAAAAAATTTCATGTAACAAACGGAGCATTACTGATTGTGGATCATGAAACGAATGAAATTATTTCATGGGTTGTAGGCTATGCGGGCAAAAAAGATAAGCAGTTCAATAAAATCGATGCTGTTACGGCTCAGAGGCAGCCCGGCTCAGCCTTAAAGCCATTGCTGTATGCCAATGCAATACGTAAAGGATGGACAGCAGCCACCATGCTTGATGACTCTCCACTGGAAGAAAGCGTTGGTTTGGGCATGCATACATATCACAATTACAGCCGTGATCACTATGGATTGATTTCGCTCCGGGAAGCTTTGGGTAATTCACTCAATATCCCGGCAGTAAAAGCTATTCAATACATCGGCCCAAACGAATTTTTATCTTTTCTATATGATTTAGGTATTGAAAGTCTGTCAGGCCACCCAAATGTTTATGGAGACGGTTTAGCTTTAGGCAATGGCGAGCTGACACTGTTTGAACTGGTTCAGGCATATACGGTATTGGCCAGGATGGGAGATTTTAAACCATTATCATTTATTGAGGGTGAACATTTAAGAAACGAAAGCCATAGAGTATTGTCGGAAGATATTGCAAGCTTGATCGCAGATATTATTTCTGATCCCGGTGCAAGGGAAAAAGAATTCGGCTGGGATTCAATCTTAAATTTACCATACCAGACAGCTGTGAAAACAGGCACATCAAGTGATTACAGAGATGCCTGGGCGCTTGGCTTTAATGACAGGTATACAGTTGGAATCTGGGTCGGTAATCTGGATTACTCCGGGATGAATGAGGTAACCGGTTCATCAGGCCCAGCTGTTGCCCTTCGCTCAATATTTAATGAATTAAACAGAAACAGAGAAGTCAGGCCAATCTATTTTAGCAAAAACCTTGTTAAGCAAAGAGTATGCATTGAAACGGGGTTAGCTGCAAGCGCTGACTGTGAGCCCAGAGACGAATGGTTTATTCCGGGAACCGGGCCTGATGGTATGGCTGCTTTAGCTCAGGAAGTTCGTATCCGTAAACCAAGCAAAGGCTTGATGCTGGCAATGGATCCCAGAATTCCCGATGAATATGAATATTTTGAATTTGCTCTTACCGATACAGCTGACATAAAAAATGTTAAGTGGTTTATCAATAATAAATTGGTAGCGACAACAGATAAGCTTACATACAACTGGAAGGTTTCAAGAGGTGAGTTCACAACAAGAGCCGAGATTACCTTAAATGGTAGTATTCGGCCGATTGTTACCGAGGAAATTGAGTACAAGGTTTATTAGTCTGAAATTGGGTATGTAAATAATTCCGGGAAACTGTGTTAAGTACAGGGTAACCGCATTTGGAATTAATACACCATTTAATTGTTTTTTAAACACAAAAACCGCCATATTTGATTTCTACCCAAGAAAACCTACGGAGGACAGCATGAAGAAAATAATATTGATTGTTTTGATATCGGTTTTTATATCTCAAGTTTGTTTTGCGGGAGAGTATGTGCTGGTGAAAGGTAAAGGATGTGAAGTATGCGAAGCATATGGAAAGAATTTGAATTCATTCAACCCGGGTAATCTTTATAATATGGCTTGTGAAAGAAAGATTAATCCTAAATTTACTGATTTAAAAAAGCCGGAATGGGAAGAAATGGATTTGCAGAATAATGTGGAATTATTAAAAAAGATTGAATTATTTTTAGATAATTTTGATGTTACTTCTGACAATTTGGAGGGATGGGAAGAGTATATAAAATCGCGTATCAAAGATAAATATGTATCTATTAAATTATCGCAACTATATATTTTAAATGATGGGACGGTAAATGATGTAGTAAAATATGCAGAAGAAGGTTGCACAAGCGGTAAGCATTATGGTGCGTTACTTCTAGTTCTAAATGATGATCTGAACGATATAAATATTGTTAAAAGCAAGCCACTTATGCAGAATTCCAGATATATGAAAAATGGCCCTTTATCAGAAGGATGGGAGTATTCAATGTATGACGTTTTTATTTATAAAAACAAAACATATTTTGACCGTTGGAGCGCTGATCAATGGCCGCTTGATAAGGCTGGAAAAAACAAAATTAAGTTGCTCAAAGTATTTGTGATTGAAACAGACAAGGCATCTAATGCCAGTGTAAAAGAAATTTGCCGGTATAAATTCAGATCATCAAAATAATAAAATAAAAAGGAGTCGATGAAATCTTAGATTCCTTCCCCCAAAGCTGCTAATCAATAAAGGAGGGCAATATTATGTCCAATAAAGTGATTGTCAGGGTAATACTAATAATGTTGTGTTTTGTGGTGGTTTCGGCAACAGCGTCATCAGATGAAACTCCTGCCAAAGAAGTTGAAAAGAATAATGCGCTACCGGTTATCAATAATATTGGTTTTATGAAAAACCCGCCAAAAGAACTGAAAGAAAGGTTTCCCATGTGTGATGCTTTTTTGAAAGTGGAATGGATCGACAAGGAAAAAATGATTGGCTACAGCCGTTATGATGTTTATTGGAATGGCAAGAAACAAAAGCAAAAAGCTTTTGCTCTGGTGCATCTTGATAAAACCTATCCTACATTTAATTATGATCTGTCCGTTTTTGAGGGCAAGGAAAAAATCGGAACAAAAGAAGTTTTTTCAATCATTAAAAGGGGGAAAGTAGCTTTTCCGTTTTCCTGTCTAAGTGTTGACTATAATTGTGATAAGAATGGTAGTTGTAAGAGTTTGGATTTTACGACGATTGATATTACCCGGCAAATGTATAGTTTAACTCTTGCTGACAACAGGTTAACTGTCGGCATCCCATACCCGGACAATCAGAAAGTGTGGATTGCCGAGGGTAAACAAATAGATAAACTATACAATAAGGAAGAAGCCGTTAAGCTTTATAAAAAAAACAAACATGCGTGGACCTAATCCTGACGCCATAATACTTGACCTGAATTTCGATGGTAAAGAAGACTATTTTAATGGAGTATCAATCATTTATTCATATGACAATGAATATTACGAAATGACACCCTTGTGGGAGAACGATTTTGACGATAAGTCCGACCAATGGAGTTTTCCGCCATCACAAAAAATTTGTGCGCCGAAATGGTTAGAAGGCCCTCTCTTTATAACCTCCGACGGAAAAAGTTACTTTCTTAATAACCAATGTAATTTAACCGAACTAACATCAAATTCTATAAAGGAGTAAGCAGTGGAAAGTTTGGATATGTCAATAAATAACGATCAAAATGTTAGCGATAAACAAGCCGTGAGAGCCAGTTTCAAAACGTCCCATTTTGGCCGATCTCTACGTTGGGTGAAAATTTTAATCCTCGAAATACTCTATGTATTCCTGCGGTTAAATTTTTCATCCGCCTTGACCTTGACCAAACTGAAACGTTTTGAAAGTAGCTCGTGAAAGTTAAATTACCGGATGGGCTTTACCTGAGGAAATAAAAGATGAACTTTATGATTACAGTCCTTGTTATTATCTTTTGTATTATTGGCTTATTAGCCTATGGACTCATTGTCATGGCATCTCCGACAAAGGGTAAGAAGGTTGAGCCGTATGAAAACCCAAAAAAGGCATTACTTGTGATCGATGTCCAGGAGGATTTCACCGGGAAGACGGCAAAATCACCTTATAAAGATTCTGAACGGCTGATTGCAGCTGTGAACTCGGTGATTGAGGGAGCAGCCGGGAAGAAAATCGAAATTGTGTATATTCGTAATGAGTTCGAGAACTTTGTAGCCAAGATGATCTCCAAGCTGCTTTTCAAAGGAGCCACCATTAAGGGAGATCCTGGCACCCGGATAGATGAACGAATTAAGATAAAGTCTGAACTTTCATTTTTTAAGCGGAATGCCGATGCCTTTTCCAATCAGGAATTAGATGCGTTTTTGCCTGCTAATGGAGTTGATGAGCTTTATCTTGTTGGCCTGGATGCTGCAGGTTGTGTAGACAGGACAGCTAAAGGGGCATTAAACCGGGGATACAAGGTTAGCATCATCACAGACGCTGTTATCACGCGGTATGAAAAAAAATGGGACAGCATCTTGAAGCAGTGGGAACAGATTGGTATTGCGTTAATCACAGTTAAGGAGTTTTTGAAATTAGACGAATAGCTCTGTATTTGATTTAAGCCTAAATAAGAGGAGGGGAAAATGAATATTTTGAATATCTATTTTTCGTCAACAGGTAATACTGTGAAGGTGGCAAATACTATCGGGGATGTCCTCCGGGAAACTAATCATCGGGTGGATACTATGGAAGTTACCAAAGATATGAACCTGGATATACTGCCTTATGATTTTATTTTTATGGGTTCGGGAGTCTATGAATGGTTACCCGGAAAGCCTTTGGTTGATTTTTTGACAAAACTTAGACGAAAGTATGCGGAAAATGGAAGCATAAAACCCGCATCTCCAAAAATAACCGGGAAAAAAGCAGTTGTTTATTGCACTTACGGCGGCGTTCATACGGGTATTAACGAAGCAATTCCGGCAGTAAAGTATATGGGGCAGCTATTTGACCATTTGGGTTTTGATGTAATTGCCGAATGGTACATTGTTGGAGAATATCACGGGAAACTCAAAAAGTTCTCAAAAGACGGCCGGTTGGGAAATATTGAAGGAAGGCCAAACGAAGCGGATTTGCTTGATGTTGCGGAAAAGGTAAGGGGAATACTCCTGAGCCAGTTTTAAAACGTCCCATTTTGGCCGATCTCTGCGTTGGGCGAAAATTTTAATCCTCGAAATACTCCATGTATTCCTGCGGTTAAAATTTTCACCCGACTTGACCTTGACCAAACTGAAATGTTTTGAAAGTGGCTCTCCTGATTTAAGATTCTGCTTTAAGCTGTTGGGCGGCCTCATTGCCTGGTTGGAAAAAGTTTGAGTCGCTAACTTTGAATTTTTTTCGAATCCTTTCCAAAGAAACTATTTTTTCAGCCCGGTCAGAAGGAGTTAAAAATGATTTGAGCTTGTTTTCAAGTGCCCTTGGATGCAGATTGCTTCCGATAGCAATCACGCCTTCCAATATGATTCTTTGCAAAAGAATTTCCCTGTCTGTCCGCTCTTGAATGTGCGCTGCAAATGGCCCAAAGATAAAGCTTGCAAACA
>Ga0180732_1001485_pt1 | contig 14392 bp, 17 predicted proteins | sample KR11_01MetaG_FD_148674 | JGI IMG/M metagenome (GOLD analysis project Ga0180732, IMG submission 148674) | Groundwater microbial communities from the Olkiluoto Island deep subsurface site, Finland - KR11_0.1 MetaG | ecosystem: Environmental > Aquatic > Deep subsurface > Groundwater | place...
CACACATGAGATTTTTCAAGGGTTTTGCGTTGAATGTACACTTGCCGATGAGGATGGCGTACACGGCATTCGCAGCCCAATTTGACGAGATGAGCTATGGGACGAAGAGGACCAAGGCCGACACCGACGAAAATTCTGAAGGCACGCGGCAGTTGGCTCGCAAAAAAACGAATGCCTGAGCCGCAACCGCCGCCCGGGCGTCCCAGGCGTCCCGCGTGGATCACGGGGGAGGCACGGAAAGTATGGGATCAGCTGATGCCGCTACTCGAATCGATGGGCATCCTCAGCCAGATCGATCGCAACGCGCTCGCCCGTTATTGCGATTCATTTATCTGGTGGTTGAAGCTTCGCGAGTTCATCAAAAAACGCGGCGAGTTCTATACATCGAAGGACCGCAACGGGAAGCCGCTTCTTCGTTCATTTCCCCAGGTCGATCAATGCCTCAAACTCTCCGCACAACTGACCCGCCTGGAGCAGGAATTCGGGCTGACGCCTTCCGCCCGCAGCCGAATCAGTCTGCCCGCTCATGTGGAATCGGAGAGCGACGCCCGCAACCGCTTCTTCATGAAAAGTTCAGGATGAGGTGAGTGATGCCGAAAACGAAACCTCAGCGACCGGCCAGGAAAACCCGCAGCAGCCGCAGGCGATCAGACGTCCGTCCCGACCGACCGCTTGAAATTCAGACGCGGCGGCTCGCCGATCTCAAGCCGGCGCCATGGAATCCGCGCGAGATCTCTGACGAGGCATTGGAACGCCTCGCCGCCTCGCTCGACCGCTGGGGCTGCGTGGAGCCGATCATCGTCAACGATCGCACCGGCCACGTCGTCGGCGGGCACCAGCGGCTCAAAGTCCTCCGGCAACAGAACGTCGCCGCCACGCAGGTCGTCGTCATGGACATCCCCGCCGTCGACGAGAAGGCGCTCAACGTGGCTCTCAACTCGCCGATGCTTGGCGGCCAGTTCACGCCGGATCTCAACGCGATCCTGGACGAACTCGACCGCGAACTTCCCGACGTCACCGGCAAGCTCGGCCTCGATGGTCTGCGATTATTACAGATTGACTCTCCAGAAGAATTTCCACTCAAGGATGAGATGCTTGAGACGGAGCGTGAATGTCCCAAATGCGGCTACCGTTGGAGCGGGGGGAAATGAAAGAGAAGCCGCCCTATCATATATCGAGCATGGCTGAAATTCAAGTCCTTCCCTGGAATGGCTTCAAGATCATCTCGACCTTCAGCGGGGCGGGCGGCTCATGTCTCGGCTATCGCATGGCCGGGTTCAAGGTGGTCTGGGCGAATGAGTTTGTCCCGGCTGCTCAGGAAACATATCGCGCCAACATGGAGCCTGACTGCATCCTCGATCCCCGTGATGTCCGGACTATCAAGGCAAAAGAAATTCTATCCGCAACGGGATTGACTGAGGGAGGGCTTGATCTGTTCGACGGCTCTCCTCCCTGTCAGGCCTTCAGTACCGCGGGCAAGCGGGAAAAGGGCTGGGGCAAGCCGAAGAGATATGAGCATGGGACGACTCAATGCAATGAGACCTTGTTCGATGAATACATCCGCCTTCTCCATGGCCTGATGCCGAAGGTCTTCGTCGCTGAGAACGTCAGTGGATTGGTCAAGGGCGCCGCAAAGGGGATATTTCTTGAGATTCTGTCAGCGCTGAAATCCTGCGGCTATCGCGTCATCTGCCGCGTTCTGGATGCTCAATGGCTCGGCGTGCCTCAATGCCGACAGCGAGTCATCTTCATCGGAGTTCGTGATGATCTTGGCCTTGAGCCGGTCCATCCAAAGCCACTGCCCTATCGATATACGGTTCGGGATGCTTTGCAATATCGCATAAAAGTAAAAACGGAGATGATCATTGGAAATGATCATTTCAATCCCAAGTGGAATTCCGTGGATCATGGTCCTCATCCGACGATCATGACTTCTCCAGGGAAGACAAGCGGTTATCTTCGAGAAGGCGCTGAGCTTCGCAAGTTTTCGATCGCTGAACTGAAATGCATCTGTGCTTTTCCTGATGACTTCATTTTAACTGGCTCCTATGCTCAGCAATGGGAACGACTCGGCAATAGTGTTCCACCAATCATGATGAAACATATCGCGGTTCCAATTCGGGATAAAATATTACTATTGAATAATCATGGAGCCGAGCGACGATAAATCTCAGGGGCAATGAGATGGCGACGTGCCGACGGCGACAACACGGCAGCATAAACGCAAGCGGTCGTTCTCAGCGTATCGGCCAAAGACACTCCGCGGGATCCTCCGCCTCATCCCCGGCTACGATCCGTTCGCGACTGCCGGGGACTGCTGGCTCGATGAAGATGCCGCCCGGCTCGCGCTCGATTTCTTTCCGGAGGTGCTGACCCACGTCAAAGGCGAAAAGGCGCATCAGCCGTTCATCCTGGAACCATGGGAGCAAGCGATCGTCGGCAATTTGTTCGGATGGAAGCGGCCCGACGGGACCCGCCGATATCGCACGTGCCTCATTTTCGTTGCCCGCAAAAATGGCAAGACGCCGCTGGCCGCTGGGATCATCCTTTACGTTCTTTTTTGCGATGGCGAGCCGGGCGCCGAAATCTACTCCGCCGCTGGCGAGCACAAGCAGGCCGCGCTGATCTTCGAGCACGCCCGCGGGATGGTCGAGCACGAAAAGCTCCTCCGCGATCAAGCGAAAATCTATGAGACCTTCAAGTCCATTGAGGTCGGCAGTTCGACCTACCGCGTCATCAGCGCCGACGCGAAAACAAAACATGGGTTCAATACGCACCTCGCCGTCGTCGACGAGCTGCACGTTCAGCCCGATGCCGAACTCGTGGACGCGCTCCGGACATCCACGGGCGCCCGACGCCAGCCGCTCATCATCTACACGACGACGAGCGATTACGAGCGCGAGTCGATCTGCAATACCGAGTACGATTACGCCTGCAAGGTCCGCGACGGCATCCTGGACGATCCGACCTATCTGCCCGTCATCTACGGAGCCGAGAAAACAGACGACTGGACGAAGCTTTCGACGTGGCGGAAGGCGAATCCGAACCTCGGCGTCAGTCTCTCGGTGTCATTTCTGCGCGAGCAATGCGCCCGCGCCCAGGCGACGCCGAGTTATGAGAACACATTCAAACTACTACACCTCAACATCAAGACGGAGCAGATTTCGCGCTGGCTGCGGATGCTGGACTGGGACGCCTGCATGCAGCCTCTCAACCCGTCTGATCTCGTGGGGCTGGAATGTTCGGCCGGTCTCGACCTATCGAGCACGCAGGACATCACCGCCCTCGTGCTCGCCTTCCCGATGGCGGTCGGCGAATTTGCACTCCTTCCGTTTTTCTGGATTCCCGGCGTGAATGCCGTCGAGCGGGAGAAGCGGGACCGCGTGCCGTACGCGCTCTGGCGTCGCCTCGGCCTGGTGAATTTCACGGAGGGCAACTCCATCGACTACCGGTTCATCCGGCAGCGGATCAACGAGCTCGGGCAATCGTACAAAATCCAGGGGATCGGATATGATCCGTACAATGCCACGCACATCGCGACGGAGCTCGGCGAGGAGGACGGGTTCAACATGATCGAATTCCGGCAGGGCATCCTTACGATGAATGAGCCGAGCAAAGAGTTCGAGCGGCTGGTGCTCCTGCACAAACTCCGCCACGGCGGGAACTCCGTGCTCCGCTGGATGGCATCGAATGCCGCGGTGAAAACCGATCCATCGGCCAACATCCGTCCGGTGAAGCCGGATTCCAAAGCCGCGAACAAGGTGGATGGGGTCATTGCGTCGATCATGGCTATCGCGCTGGCACGGAAGGCGCCGGAGCGGGAAGCGCAGATCAAAATACTGTGACTGCGTGAAAAAATGTGTGGACAACGTGACGGCGAGAATGTAGACTTCTGATGACGCGAATGCTGAGAGGGCTGGCGAACGGGTTGCATCGAGCGGCCGCAATCTGTCGGCGAGGACTGAGTGGCATGCAAGCCTATCTCGCCGCACGGATACCGGGCGTCACCGCACTGGCAGGTCTGATGTTGATCGCCTGGGGCGCGTGGCGGCTCTGGTCGCCCGAGGTGGCCGCCATCGTCGTCGGCCTGGTCATCCTCGCCGATGCGACGTGGTACGAATTTCGTGCAACGCGGAGGATCCGGCGATGATCGGAGTGCTCACGTCTCTGGTCGCACGGGCGACGATTGAAAGCCCCAGCGTGCCGCTGAACGCGGCGAACATCTCAGACATCCTCGGCGATACGGCAACCGATACCGGCCTCACGATCAACCACAAAAAGGCTCTCACGTACGATGCGTGGTATCGCGGCATCGCTCTCATTTCCGGCTACGTGGCGAAGCTCCCGCTCTTCGTCTATCGACGGATCCTGGAGGACGGCCACGAGATCGGGAAAGAGCGCGCGCCGGATCATCCGGCCTATCGACTCCTGCGATACAAGCCGAACGGTGAAATGATCGCGGCGGATTTCCGGCAGACGATCCAGGCGCATGCCCTCTCGCTCGGCAACGGATACGCCTACGTTTATCGCAACGGCAACGGCACGCCCCGCGAATTGATCCCCATGGACCCGCAGAGCGTCACGCCGCTCCGCGCCGATGGACGGCTCTGGTACGTGTACTGGTTTCAGCGCGGCGAGCAGCGAAAGCTCTTTCCTCAGGACGTGCTGCATATCAAGGGGCTTGGATATGACGGGCTTCAGGGTTATTCGGTCATCGACAAGGCGAAGGAGACGCTCGGCCTGCACATCGGCGAACGGCAGTACGGCGCAAGATTTTTCAAGAACAATGCGCGGCCGTCCGTCGTGATCGAGCACCCGGCCAAACTGACCGACGATCAGGAAAAGCATTTGCGCGAGGCGTGGGATCGCATGCACCAGGGCCTCGACAACGTGCATCGCACCGCGGTGCTCGAAGGCGGGATGAAGCTTCACGAGTTCGGGATCAACGCCCGAGACGCTCAGCTCCTCGAAAGCCGCGGCTTCGGCGTCCGAGAGATCGCCAACTTCCTCGGCCTGCCGCCTCATAAGCTCGGCGACAATACCCGCACGAGCTACAATTCGCTCGAGCAGGAAAATCAGGCATTCCTCGACGACAGCCTCGACGGATGGCTGAACAAATGGGAGGGCGAGAGCGAAGATAAACTTCTGAGCGAGGACGAAAAGCGCGCCGATAGTCACGCCGTCGAATTCGTCCGTCAGGCGCTCGTGCAGGCGAATCTCACCGCCCGCGCCGCGTACTATGCGAAAGCGTCCGGCGGCAAGGCGTGGATCACCCCGAACGAAATCCGACGGCTCGAAAACATGAATGCGCTGGACGACGAGGAGGCCGACACGCTGGCGGTGCCGCTGAACATCAAACAAGGCGAGCAATTCGCCGCCGCTCATCGCCGGCTTCTGGCCGACGCCCTGGCTCGGATGACCAAACGCCTCGGCGTGAACGCGAGGCGAGCCGCGAAACACTCCGAGACGTTTCTCGACTGGCTGGCCGCGCTGGAAACGGATCACGGCGAGACGGTCCGCGGAGCTTTGCGGCCGGCGATCGAGGCCATCTGCGCCGCCACCGGCGCCCGCCCTGATCCACAGGTGGAAAAGATCGCGGCGGAACTTTTCGCGCAGGTCCGCGGAAAAGTCACCGCGATCTATGATACGGCCACCCGCGAAGAGTTCGCTGAGCGGATCGACGAGACAATGACGGAACTGGAAACCGCGCTGCCGGAATCGTTGGTTGCATGAAGGAGACTGATCATGCCCTATGCAAATGAGCATTCCGCCCGGCTTCGTGATCCTGGCGATTTCGATGCGGATAGTTTTCGCCGGACGAATGGCGGCACGATCTACGGGTCCAAAAAGGTGCCGGAGACCATCGCCATTATCTGGGGAAAGTTGAAGGGGAAAGCGGCTCCGGATGATCCGGTGCTGCCCCAGGCCCTCCGATTCCCGACGAAAAACTGGACGGTTGCTGAAGCAAAGAAATGGCTCAAGGACAATGAAATCAAATACATCTCCTTCGAGGCTGCGAAGGATTCGGACAGCGCCCGCACCGAGCCGCCGGTCCGAGAGCGGCGGTTCATTTCCGCCGACGCCTGCCGCGTCCGCACGGTGAAGCGCGATGCTGGTGGCACGATCATCGAGGGATACGCCGCCGTATTCTACGACCCCGAGGATCCCGGGACGGAATTTCAACTCTGGGGCGATACGGTTGAGCGGATCATGGCCGGTGCGTTCGACCACGTGCTCACCGAAGGCGATGATGCCCGCGCGCTGTTCAATCATTCGCCCGATCATCTGCTCGGCCGCGTCACGGCGAAAACGCTCCGGCTGACCGTTGACAAGCGCGGCCTCAAATACGAGATCGACCCGCCCGATACGCAACTCGGGCGCGATACCGTGATTTCCATCGACCGCGGCGATCTCACCGGGAGCTCCTTCTGTTTCATCGTCGGCAAAACGATGTGGATTCTGGAAAACGAAGGCACGGATCACGAGCGGACCATCCGCGAAATCCACGAGATCAGCGAGTTGTTCGACGTGGGGCCGGTGACGTATCCGGCCTATGAATCCACCACGGCCGGGGTCCGCAGCGAGAACGATCTCGCCGAGGCCCGCGCGAGCTTCGAGGCGTGGAAAGCCGAGCGAGTAAAAGACATCGCCGCCGACCTGGCGATGCGCGAGCGTCGCCTCCGGCTCCTCGAAGTGGATGGCTTCTGAAAAAAAAGATTTGACACGCTGTTCGTCGGCGTGTAGACTTTGATCGGACAATTCAGTTCAGGATCGCGGGCGGATGTGCTCAGTCGCTCCCGCCGCGAATGACCTGAGCGAGTTCATCCTCGCTGTCAAATCGGCGAGCGAACCCGCGGACGAAACCCTGTGCCGGTTTCGTCGGCGTTCGCCCGCCGATTTTTTTGTTCCCCTCAGGTTGGCGTACCCGGCGAAACCCCTACTCACCGGAGGCGTCAACAATGACCGTCAAAGAATTGCGGGAGAAGGCCGGAAAACTCGCCGACCGCATTAAAGAGCTGGCCCGGCAGGCCGAGGGGCGCGAATTCACGGCCGAGGAAAAAGAGAACTGGGAGAAACTGAACAAGGAATACAACGATCTGCTGAAGCAGATCGAGCGAGCCGAGCTGGTCGAACAACTGGACCGCGATATGGGCGACCCTCAGGCCCGCAACCTGCCCGGCCGCGAAGACACCCACGGCACCCCGGCCGATGACAGCGGGCGCAGACAAGTCGCCACCGACGAGCAGCGCGCTCTCGCCCTCCAGGCGTGGATGCGCACGCAGTCCGGCCTCGAACTCACCGAGCCGCAGCGCGAGGCGGCGGCCGCCTGCGAGTTGAATCCCGGACGCCGCGAGCTGACCTTGCGGCTCTTCACCACGGATCAGTTCACGAATCGCCAGCGACTCATCCGTCACACGCACCCCGGCGTGATCGAACGCGCCCTCTCCGTCAACACGGGCGCGAGCGGCGGGTTCATCGTGCCGAGCGGCTTCATCAACCGGGTTGAGGACGCACTCCTGTTCTACGGCGGGATGCGGCAGGTCGCCGAGATCCTCCGCACCGAAACGGGCGAGGAACTCTCCTGGCCGACGGACAATGACACGAGCAATAGCGGTGAACGGCTCGGCGAAGGCCAGGCTGTCACCGAGGCGGCCCCGACGTTCGGGCAGGTCAAGCTGAACGCCTATGTGTACAGCTCGAAGCTCGTCCGCGTGCCGGTTTCGCTGCTTCAGGATGCCGCATTCGATCTCGTGAACTGGCTCGCTGCGAAGCTGGGCGAACGCATCAGCCGCGCGCAGAACAGCGATTACACGACCGGCATCCGCGGCAATCAGCCCTGGGGCATCGTCACCGCGGCCACGCTCGGCGTCACCGCCGCGGCTCAGGCGGCCATCGACTGGGACGAACTGAAGCAGCTCATCCACAGCGTCGATGTCGCCTATCGGACCGGGGCGCGGTGGATGTTCCATGACAATACCGCCCTGGCTCTGCGGCAGATTCGTGACGGCATGGGTCGAGAAATCTGGCAGTCGAACGCCCGCGAGGGCCTGCCGGATACCATCGAAGGCTATCCGGTCACGCTGAACAACGACATGGCCTCGACCATCGCGACCACGGCGAAAACGATCATCTTCGGCCAGCTCACCAAGTACAAAATCCGCGACGTGCAGATCATCATCGTGCGCCGCCTGGTGGAGCGTTACGCCGAATACAACGAGGAAGGCTTCGTCGCCTTCATGCGTTCGGACGGCGCCCTGATCGACGCCGGCACGCATCCGGTCAAATATCTGCAACAGGCGTAACCGGGAGGAAGAGCGGATGAAAGTCAAGTTGCTCATTCCGCGAGCCACGGCGGCCGGGCCGCAGCGCATCGGTGATGTCATCGACGTGGATCCTGAAGAGGGGAAGCGTCTGATCGACCGCGGAAAAGCGCAGCCCGTGACGCCGAGCGGCGAACCGGTCGAGCCACCCAAACCTATCGAAACCGCCATGCTCGAAGGCGGCAAACCCAGATCACGAAAGAGCAGGAGAAAGCGAAATGAACCTGTTGAATGAAGGGATCAAGCTCACGCGCGTCCTGGCCTATCAGGCCGACGGGCAGGGCGATCCGGATTCGAGCCGCGTCGATATGAGCGGCTTCGACGGTGTGATGTTCATCTGCGAACTCGGCACCATTGATGGCGGAGGCACGGTGACGATGGTCGCCAAGCAGGCGGCGACCGACATCGTCGGCGATGCTCTCAGTGGAGCCAGTGTCGCCGCCGCCGACGACGATGACAACAAACTGTTGGCCATCGACATCTTCCGGCCGACGGATCGTTATCTCGGCGTTTCGCTCACCCGAGCGGTGGCCAACTCCGTCATCGGCGGTGTGACGGCTCTCCAGTACCACGCGCGAACGAAGCCGACGACTCACACGAGCGCCTCAATGGCGGCCGCGGCCGTCGCGCTGGTTTCACCGGCTGAAGCGTAAGCCGACTTCTCGGCTCCTTGTTTGGTTTCGGCTGCGGGTGCCACGCCCCTGGACGCCCGCAGCCGACCCTCAGTACGAAAGGGCATTGCAATGCGAAACCTGAAACGATTCTGGCGGGCTCACCGGCGAGGCCTGATGTTGGCCGCCATCCTGATTGCGGCGGCCACGCTGATCGCCGCCGGGACACGCACGACCAAGATTTATCTGACCGACGGCGGCGATTCGCAGGTCGTCGGCAGCGGCGGCACCGTCACCGTCGAATCGGGCGGCACGGTCGACCAGCAGACCGGCTCGGTCTGGAAGGTCAGAGGGACCACGGTCACGGCGACGGGCGCCGACCTGAACACCATCGCGGGCGGGATCACGTACACGAACTCGGCGACGTTCGAGATCGACAAAGATTCCGAGGCCGCGAAGATCACCCTCGATACGAACAGCGCCACCGGCGACTTCACCCTCAAGCTCGTGCCGACAAACTTGACTGGCGACCGCACCATCAGCTTCCCGAATTCGACCGGCACCGTGATGGTCAGCGCGTATACCGATCTCGACCTCGGCGACGCGAGCAATGCGGGGACTCTCGATATTTTCACCGGCGACGGCACCGGCCGGAAGATGATCTTCGACCCGGCGGATACGGGCGCGAATTCGCGGACCATCACGATCACGAATGAGGCCATCGCCGCGAGCCGCAGCTACAAAATTCCTGACGCGGGTGGCGACGGCCAATTCGTGATGACGAACGCCGACCAGACCTGTGTCATTACCACGGGCGCGGCGGACCGCAGCATTACGCTCGGAGGCGACGTGAGTCTCGCGGGCGGCCTCACTACGGCGGCTGACCTGACGTTCAGCGGTGCGAATGCCTGCGTGATCTCTGTGCCGAGCGCATCGACGTGGGCGCTTCCGACGGGCGGAGGCACGCTCGCCCTGGCGACCGGCGCCGAAAGCGGCACGCACGCGCCGACCTTCACGGTGGATGATGACGCCGCGACCACCCGATTCAGCTTGAGCGGAAATACGGGGGGTGGAACTGAAGTCTGCACGCTCAAGCCCGCGACCCACGCCGCGGCCCGGACAATCACGCTTCCCTATGCCACCGGCGCGACGGATACGCTCGCGCTTCTCGGCACGCCGAACATTTTCACGGGCGCCCTCGATCTTCGCGGAGCGGTCAGTTCCGGCGGCAGCAATCCGGCGTTCGATCTTTCGGGATCCTCGGGCGCGTTCAAGACGACCACGGGCGCGGTCACCATCGGCAACGGCGCCATCGGCATCACGGGTGACGTAACTATTGCCGCCGCAAAGGGAATCACAACCGCCGGAGCGGGTGCGGGGGCTTTTGATTTCTCGGCTCAGACAGGGATTTTCTCCACCTCAACCGGGGCGAATACGCTCGGCGGCGATGTCACGATTGCGGCCGGGAAGCAGCTCGACATCGGCACCGCGCTGGGAGGCGATGCGACGCCGCTGAGACTCTTCAGCGCGACCGCCGCGAACGGCCTCCTGGTCGTGAAATGCCAGAATGATGCCGACGACAATACGACCACACTTCAGTCGGGCAATCCAGGCGCGGCCGCGAATCCGACGATTACATTGCCGGTTGCGACCTCGACACTGGCGACAATCGGTCTCAGTGAAGCGCTCGATCTCAAAAGCCTGACCAATGCCGGAAACATCACGCAGACGGGCGCGACAGGCGTGGTCACAGGGACCGGCGGCCTCGAGACGCTTTCCGCGGACAGCTCGTTCATCGTCGATGCCACGGCGAGCGGGAACGCCGCCTTCGATGTGACGGTGACCAATGCGGTCCACGGCCAGGCGTCGGTCTACAAAATTCCCGACAGCGGCGCCGCGACCGCCCAGGTGGTCGTCACCACCGGCGACAATGCCGTCAAGGTGAACGCGAACGGTTCCGATCGAACCGTAAGCCTTAGCGGAAATCTCACCACCGCCGCGGGCCTGACGACCACGACCGCCGCCGTGACGCTGGCAGCCAATGCCGCCGGATCGAACGTTACCCTTCCGGCGAGCGGCACATTGGCCACCACCGGCAACACCGAAACGCTTGCAGCCAAGACAATCGACGGCGATGACAATACGATTCAGGACCTCGGTCCGGGAGCAGCGAAAGTGGCTGTTGAAGGTACATCGGCCCCAGTGACGGCAGTTCCGGCGATCCCCTTCGTCGTGAGCTACCAGACGCCCGAGGCCGCCGGGACCTATGACATCTACACCGTGCCGACCGGGAAAAAGCTCCGCGTGATTTCTATCGGCGGCTACAAGATCACCCAGGCGGGCGGCGCCGCAGGCACGCTCACCGTCATCAACAGCGGCACGACCAATGCGATCAGCGACGGCATCTCAATGAACATCGGTGATAAGGCCGTATTCGCCGCTTCGACCTTTGACGATGCCGAACGCGACCTCGCTGCCGCGGCCAAACTTCAGGTGACGACCGCGACCGCCGCGGCCTGCAAGCTCGAAGCGGTCCTCAACATCACCTGCGTCTGGGTCACGCCGTAACCGGAGGGCGAGTGATATGAGCTTCGTCGCCAAAAAAAGCGTCACGGTCACCACCGCCGCCGACGAGACGGCGACCGCCTATCTCCCTGCCGCAATGCCGGTACTCAACGGTCTCCTCGACCGGATCCTTTACACGAAGATCGATTTCGCCGACGGCGTTGATTTTGCGATCACGCTTGAATCGACCGGTGAAACGCTGTGGGCTCAGGAGGACGTGAACGCCTCCGCCGTTGTCGCTCCGCGACAGGCCACGCATGACACGGCCGGCGTGGCAGCGCTCTATGCGGCAGTCGGTCAGGCGGTCCGTGACCGCATCGGCATCAGCAACGACCGGATCAAGATCGTCATTGCCGCGGGCGGAGTCGCCAAGCGCGGAACATTCACCGTCGTCCTCGTCTGAGCGGACGGCTTGCGGTCAGGAGGCAGCGCGTGGCGGTCTACGTCCACACTGAACCGACCACGGAGCCGGTCACCGTTACCGAGCTCTCCGAGCATCTGCGGCTCGATATCGTCAGCGATACGCTGATCGTATCGCAGAGCATCAAGCCCGCGAGCTACAACCCGAGCACCGTCACCGGCGCGAACGTCGCGCTCTTCTCCCTCTCGCCCAATGTCGCCTATGCTGCGACGGTCGTCCTGAATGTCGGCGTCGTCGCCACCGGCGGAAATCTTGCCGTGAAGATCCAGGATTCCAACGATGCCCAGACCTGGACGGATGCTATCGTGTTCGGGACCGTCACCGAAACGACGGATGAAACCGCCCAGGATCAGGCATACACCGGAGAGAAACTGTATCTCCGCGCGGTCGCCACGGTGAGCGGCGCAGCCGCCGTGTTTGCCGTCAACATTCAGCTGCAACCGCTCCTCACCACTGAAACCACTTTGTTGGCCGTACTGATTAAAGCCGCCCGGCGATACGCCGAGATCTTCACGCGGCGTCAGTTCGTCACCGCGACGCTCAAGCTCGTGCTCGACAAATTCCCGAAGGTGATCTATGTCCCGCGCCCGCCGTTGATCTCGGTGACGCCGGTCGAATACGCGGATTCCGCCGGCGTGACGAGAACGCTCAGCGAGGCGAGCTACGTGGTGGACATCCGGAGCGAGCCGGGGCGGATCGTCGAAGCCTATGGCGTCTCGTGGCCGACCACGCGGGACATCATCAATGCAGTGACCGTGACCTATCAGGCCGGCTATGGCGCCGCCTCGGCCGTTCCGGCGAGCATCAAGACGGCGATCAAGATGCTGGCCGCCCACTGGTACGAACATCGCGAGGCCGTCACCGACGGCCGGGCGCCGGTCGAAGTGCCGATGGCCGTCGAATCGCTCCTGTGGATGCATCGCGTGAAAGGCTGGGAATGAACTCAGGAGACCTCAGACATCGCGTCGAGCTTCAGCAGCGGGTGAAGTCGCGCAATGCGGTCGGCGAGGAGACCTACACCTGGTTCACCTATGCGACGGTCTGGGCGGCGGTGGAACCGCTGACCGGACGCGAGCTCTACGAGGCGCAGCAGATCTCCGCTGAAGTCACCGTCCGCGTGCGAGTGCGATACCTGAAAAGCATGAGCACGGAACACCGCGTCCTCTTCGATAGCCGCGGGTTCAACGTGAACTTCGTCCAGAATCTTGAGGAACGGAATCGGGAGCTCGTGCTTCTGTGCAAGGAGGCCGCGTGATGCCGATTGTCGAAGTGGAATTGCTCGGCGCGAAGCGGCTGATGAAAGCGTTGAACGAGTTGCCGAAGATCGTGCAGAAGAAGGTTGTCCGGCATGCGGTCCGGGTCGGCCAGAAAATCATCCTCGGCGCCGCGAAAGACAACGCCCGGTCGATGGTTGGCGGCGACATGGGAAGCCGGATCGCGCGGGCATTGCAAGTCCGCGTCCAGAAACGCCAGAAGCCCGGTGCGTTCGGGATGAACGTGCAGATCAATCCCGCGAAAACCCAGGAATTCATTCACGTTGCGAAAAGCGGGAAGCGGACGTTCATCGTCGCGGCTATTGAGTACGGCCATGGCAATGCCGCCGCCATTCCGTTTGAGCGATCCGCATACGATGAGAAGGGCCAGACAGCCATCAACACCGCCGTCCGCGACCTGCGCGACGGCACTGAAACCGAAGCGAGAAAACTGGCATGAGCATCGAAATCAACTGTGGGAAAAGGCATTTCGCACTCATCGCCATCGTCGTCGTCGTGATTATTGCGGTGATGGCCGGCTACGGACAGTGGGCGGCCGCCGCCGCCACGGACCGCGAACTCCGTATCCGTGAACTGGAGAAAATCAGCGCCCGCGTCGATGAGCGGCTGAAAACGATAGAAGCGACTTTGATGCGGATCGAGAGAAAAGTCACCATCGACACGCCGTAGAACGGGTCAGGAGGTCAGAGATGGAACCGGGAATCGACTGGCAGGAAATCATCGAGCTCATCGTCACGGTGCTCGGCATCGTCGGCGCGATTCTCGGCGCGCTCGGCCGCAAGAAATACAAGGACATTCTCAAGGCCGTCATCGTCGGAGTGGAGGCTGCCTCGGACGAGGCCGGCTATGATGTGAAACGGAGCATCACCACGAAAGCGACTGCGGCAGTCGTCGAGCACAAGCTGAACAAACTCGTGAAGAAATGGACGGAAAAGAATGCCTCTGGCTGAAAGAATGTGGAGAATCGGTCGGAATTGGTCACGGATCACTCTAGCGGCGATCCTGGTGATCTTGGGTGCGTGCTTGGGCTGCCAACCCACTGACAACTACGTGCGTGTGGAATTCCTCCAGACGCGGCCCGCCGAAGTGATCCTCGCAGAGCAGGGCAAGGAAGCGCAGGGCGGCGGAATCGTCAGCGACTTTGCCGACGTGGTCTCTGCGGCCGCACCGTTTGCCGGCGCACTCGGCGGCTGGGGCGTT
>Ga0180732_1001486_pt1 | contig 14374 bp, 13 predicted proteins | sample KR11_01MetaG_FD_148674 | JGI IMG/M metagenome (GOLD analysis project Ga0180732, IMG submission 148674) | Groundwater microbial communities from the Olkiluoto Island deep subsurface site, Finland - KR11_0.1 MetaG | ecosystem: Environmental > Aquatic > Deep subsurface > Groundwater | place...
TGCGGGAGCGACCGGGCTCGAACCGGCGACCTTCTGCGTGACAGGCAGACGCTCTAACCAACTGAGCTACGCCCCCATGTTTAGACCAATCATAGGTTCTAAAGTAGCAGGAGTGGGGATCGAACCCACCATAGGTCGCTTATGAGACGACCTCAGACACCAGTCTGCTTCCTGCCGTTAAATGAAAATGAATCAATGTGTCCTTGAATTTTGTAAAAAACACTAGAACTTTTTTTTATGCGAATCGTTAATGTGCCAAAGTGTTTATGAAAATTACTGTAAACTTTTTTATTTTTTACTTTCGCCAGAACGGGTTTTCTAAATTGTTCTACAGAAATTTTTGTAATTTTAGACCAGTATTTAGTTACTTCATCTAATCTGCTTTTATGTATTTCATTTATAATGAAATACATAGTAAACCGTTCTTCGGGTATCAGAAGTATTTCTCTAAACCATCTCATTGTAAAACGAATTATCTGAGGATCAGAATTATGGAAACCTACTCTATTTTCTGTTTTAGATCCCTCTCCCCAATAAAGTCCAATTCCGGCAATTAATAAATCTCTTTTGCTTAATTTGCCAATTTGGTTGAATCCTTGATTTTTAAGTTTTTCTACTTTTTTTAAATATCGTTTCCGTTGCACCTTAGCTCCTTTAAGTCTGCCTTTATATCCTCCTTGTAGTTGTCTTTCATCAAGTCGTGCTATTTGATTTTTTGTAAGATTAATATCTCGACACCAAATACTCACGCTGCCTTTTGAAACTTTAAGTTTTTTGGCAATTTCTTTTATGCTTTGTCCGTTTCGACGCAAATCTTGAGCTTTGATTTTTTCTTTAAACTTAGCCATATATAAACCTCCTATTATTAGATATACTAACATTATACAGGAGGTTCATAAATGTATCAATATTTTATTGTTAATAACCTTGTTGCGGGGGCAGGATTCGAACCTGCAACCTCAAGGTTCTTTGTGATTTCTATTTATAGAAGAAATCTGTATTAGCCATTTGTTTCCAAATGGAATGGACTATCCCATCATCTTTTTGCCTAAAAAAAGATGTTCCCATTATAGTCTCTGAACCTTCCCTAATATGTATTAGGGCTTGGCTGCCGATTGCCGAGGGTTATATAACCCTGACGGTTTTCCAGCAATTTCGGGAATTTTCCACAAGATGTCGCCATCCTGCGCCACAATTTTATTTATGGGCCTCGCGAGCTGCCATTGCTCCACCCCGCGTTGCTATTATAGGGGATAATTTGTTTGATAGCAAGTTTTTTATGTCCACTTGCCCCAAAAGGGGAGAAGTGGTAAAATACACCCAATACGAGAGGGTATGAATTTATCTGTTTATTTATCAGGGTTGTTTATTGCCGTTTTATTGGCGAGCGCCTGTTTGGCGGCTATTTTAATTTATCTTAGTCCAACCCCTGTCAGCCCCTCTATTCTCGTCCTATTTTACTTAAGTTTATCCATCGCTTCCACGGGAATTTTCACTTTGACAGGCTTGTTTATTAGATGGATTTCCCACAGAAAAGGATTCTTTTTATCGGAAAATCGCGTTTTTAGGCAATTGGAAATTTCTTTCAGGCAGGGCTTGCTTCTATCGGTTATTCTCGTCTCCGCTCTAATTCTGCAAAGCCAAAGAGCGTTGGCGTGGTGGCATTTAATTTTGTTAGTAGGTATAGTTGGGATAGCGGAATGGTGGTTAGGACATAGGACATAAAATTTTTTATGCTTAATCAACTTAAACAAAAAGCCCTTCAAGAGATAAGACAAGCAAAAGACATTAAGGCGCTTGAAGAGATATATCGTCAATATTTTGGCCGCAAGGGCGAATTGACGGAGATTTTGCGTTCCTTAAAGGACTTAACAGAGGAGGAGAGAAAAGAAAAAGGGCGTCTCGCTAATCAAATTAAAAAGGAATTAGAGGAAGCGGTTAAAGAAAAAAGGGAAAAATTTTCCGTCAAAGGCGGGCAAGATAAAAAATGGATTGATGTAACTGCGCCTGGGGCTAAAGTTCCCGATGGTCATCTTCATCCGATTACTCTTGTTCAAAGACAGATAGAAGAAATTTTCCAATCAATGGGTTTTACGGTCGCCGAAGGGCCAGAAGTGGAGAGCGAGCATTATAATTTTGATGCTCTTAATGTTCCCAAAGACCACCCCGCGCGAGACATTCAGGACACTTTTTGGCTGAAGGATTTTGATTTGCTTTTAAGGACGCACACCTCAAATATTCAAGCTAGATACATGGAAAAGAACAATCCGCCTTTAAGAATTATCGCGCCCGGCCGTTGTTTTCGCCACGAGGCGACTGATGCTTCTCATGATGTTCAATTTAATCAAGTAGAGGGTTTAATGATCGGCCAAGATGTTTCGGTGGCGGATTTTAAGGGAGTAATGGAGGAATTTTTAAAAAGGTTTTTTAGCCAAGATATTGAAATGCGTTTGCGACCCGGATATTTTCCTTTTGTTGAGCCGGGCTTTGAAATTGACGCGAGAAGAAAAGGGCAAAAGTGGCTAGAACTAATGGGGGCGGGGATGGTTCATCCAAATGTTTTTAAAGCGGTTGGATATATCCCAAGCAAATGGCAGGGCTTTGCTTTTGGAATGTGTCCAGATCGTTTGGCAATGCTGAAATACAAAATTGATGATATCAGATTATTCTACGCGAGCGATTTAAGATTTTTAAAACAATTCTAATGAAGGTCTCATACAATTGGCTACAATCTTTTTTAAACAAAAAACTTCCTAGTCCGGAAAAACTGGCGGATTTGCTGTCTTCGCATTCCTTTGAAACAGAGGTGATTGAACGGGTGGGTAGTGATTACGCTTTGGATGTGGATGTTTTGCCGAACCGGGCGCATGATTGCCTTGGGCATTTGGGCGTCGCGCGGGAAATTGGGGCGATTTTAGGGATGAAGGTTTCTAATTCCAGTGTCATTGCGAGCCCCGCGAAGCAATCCAGTATTGCGATGAACGATGAGATTGCCGCGTCGCGGACTCCTCGCAACGACAGGGTTAAAGATTTTCTTAAAATTAAAGTCGGTGATAAAAAACTTTGTCCGCGCTATACAGCTCGGATGATGGTTGATGTTAAGGTTGGTCCTTCGCCAGAATGGATTCAAGAACGGCTCAAAGTTTGTGGTTTAAAGCCGATTAACAACATCGTGGACACCGTTAATTATGTTATGTTGGAAACAGGACAGCCCATGCACGCTTTTGATTTTGACAAAATAGCGGGTGAGCCAAAAACTCTCATTATCCGCCGAGCCAAAAAGGGAGAGAAGATCATTTCTTTAGATAACGAAACATACGAATTAGACGAAAATATTTTAGTGATTGCGGACGAGAAGAGCCCTCTTTGTATTGCCGGCATGAAGGGCGGGAAGGACGCGGAAATTGATAAGGAGACAAAAAGAATTGTTTTGGAGGCAGCTAATTTTGATTCGCGAATTATTCGGAAGGCGTTTAATCAATTAAAATTAAGAACGGACGCTTCGTGGCGTTTTGAAAATCAACTTGACCCAAATTTAACCTCATCGGCGATGGATATGGCGGTTGCTTTAATTGATGGACAAATTCTTAAAGGAGTTGTTGATATTTATCCGAACAAAGTTAAGCCGAAGACGATAAAATTGGACGCGAAAAAAGTCAGGAGTTTGTTAGGAGTTAATATTTCAGATAAAGAAATAGTTGCTATTCTAAAAAAACTTGGTTTTGAAATAAAAAACAAGTTTCAAGTTACCGTTCCCACCTGTCGTTTAGATATTTCTATTCAAGAGGATTTAATTGAGGAGATTGGACGGCTTTATGGATTTGAAAAAATTCCAAGCCGTTTGCCTTTGGCCGCTCTCATCCCTCCCAAGCGAAATGATGATTTGATTTACCAGAATAAAATTAAAGATATTTTAGTTAATCTTGGTTTTAGCGAGGCGCTTAATTATTCATTGATTGGCGACGCGGAAATTGAATTAGCCAATCCAATTAGCCAGGAGCAGAAATATTTGCGTCCTTCTTTAGCGCTTAATTTATTAAAAAACATTGAAAGCAACAAAAGATATTTTAATGAAGTGAGGTTATTTGAAATTGGTCGGGTTTTTGAAAGGGATAACAACAAGGTGATCGAAAAGAAAAAATTGGGCGCGGCTTTGTTTCCATCCGACTTCTATCGCCTTAAGGGAATTATTGAGACATTATTGAATAAAATGCAAATTAGCGATGTTTGGTATGAAGATGAATTAGAAGGAGATAATTTAAAGAGAGCGAAAGTGATAGTGGGAAATGATTTATTAGGTTGGATTGGAGACAATATTTTCGAACTTGATTTTGAAAAAATAGTTGAATTGGCGACAGAAGAAAGAATTTATTCGCCTCCTTCAAAATATCCAGCCGTGGTCAGAGATGTCGCTTTGTTGGTTGAGCCGGGAACAAAGATAGTTGAAGTGATGAATTTAATTAATACAGCGGGCGGTTCGTTAATCAGCGATGTTGATTTGTTTGATATGTACGAAGGAGAGGAAATCCCAGATGGCAAAAAAAGTTTGGCTTTCCGCGTTATTTATCAAGCGGACGACCACACCTTAACTGACAAAGAAGTCAACGCCTTACAGGAGAAAGTTATGAAAGCGTTGGAAGATGAAGGAGGGTGGGAAGTGCGGAAACAGAAATAGTTATGGTTAAAAAAAATAATAACAATTCAAGTTACCAAGCAAAAGATATTTATGTCTTGGAAGGGCTGGACCCTGTGCGGCGGCGTCCAGGGATGTATATCGGTTCAACGGGGATTGACGGGCTCCATCATCTGATTTGGGAGGTGGTTGACAACGCTTTAGACGAGGCGATGGCTGGTTTTTGCGACGAAATAGAGGTTGTTCTTTTACCTGATAATAAGGTCAAAGTGACGGACAATGGGCGAGGGATTCCTGTTGACAAACACCCGCAGACGAAAAAATCGGCTTTGGAAACAGTCATGTGCACTCTTCACGCGGGAGGTAAATTCGGCGGGGAGTCGTACAAGATAGCGGGCGGGCTGCACGGAGTTGGCGTCTCGGTTGTGAACGCGCTTTCCGTCATAACGCGGGCGGAAGTTTGTCGCGATGGTTTTTTGTATGTTCAGGAATATGATCGAGGCAAGCCCAAAAAAGATGTTAAAAAAGAAGGCAAATGCGGCAAAAACGGAACGACGATCATTTTTGAACCAGACAAAGAAATTTTTCCAAAAATTGAATTTAAGTGGTCTAAGATATTAAAGCGATTGCGGCAGCAGGCGTATTTAACCAAGGGGATTAAAATAGTCGTCAAAGACGAAAGAAAAGAGCCGCGCAAAAGTTATTCTTTCTATTTTGAGGGCGGAATTGTTTCTTATATTGGATATTTAAATCGCGGCGAAGAAACAAAACATAGTAATATTTTTTATGTTTCCGCGGAAAAGCAGGATGTGATGGTAGAGGCGGCTTTTCAATACACAGACGATATTCAAGGATATGAAGAAAGTTTTGCTAATAATATTTATACGGGCGAGGGCGGAATGCATTTAACTGGCTTCAAAACGGCTTTAACAAGAACGCTTAACGATTACGCGCGGAAGAATGGTTTTTTAAAAGAGTCAGATGAAAATTTAAGCGGCGATGATGTGAGAGAAGGGCTGACGGCGGTGATAAGCGTTAAATTAAGAGAGCCGCAATTTGAAGGGCAGACCAAGGCGAAGTTGGGCAATACCGAGGCGCGGACGGCGACTGACGCGATTGTTTCAGACGCGCTGGAGGAATTTTTAGAAAAGCATCCCCAAGACGCGAAGGAGATTATGGCGAAATGTCTTTTGGCGGCGAAAGCGCGCCGAGCGGCGAAAGCGGCGCGAGAAACGGTCATCCGAAAGGGCGTTTTGGAAGGCATGGCCTTGCCTGGAAAATTAGCCGACTGCTCTAACCGCAGCCCCGAAGAGTCGGAACTCTACATAGTGGAAGGCGATTCCGCCGGAGGTAGCGCCAAACAGGGGAGGGATAGGTCTTTTCAGGCGATTTTGCCTTTGCGAGGGAAAATTCTTAATGTGGAAAAGGCGCGGTTGAGTCGAGCGCTTGCTTCAACTGAAATTAAAACGCTTGTGATCGCGCTGGGAGCGGCGATTGCCGAGGAGTTTGATATTGAAAAATTGCGATACCACCGCATTATTATTATGACGGACGCCGATGTGGACGGCTCGCATATCGCCACTTTGCTTTTGACTTTGTTCTTCCGATATTTCCCGCAAATTATAGACCGCGGTTATTTATATGTCGCTCAACCGCCCCTTTATCGCTTACAGAAAGGAAAAAGGGTTGAATATTGCTATACGATTGAGGACAGAGATGAAATTGTTTCTTCAATGGGCAACGAGGGCGTTAATATCCAGCGATATAAGGGTTTGGGAGAAATGAATCCGAGCCAATTATGGGAAACAACAATGGATCCCGCCAATCGAGTTATGAAACAAATCATGGTTGAAGACGCTAAAGAAGCGGACAAGATTTTTGATATTCTAATGGGAGATGAGGTCGCGCCCAGAAAGAAATTTATCCAAACCCACGCGAAGAAAGCGAAAAATTTGGATATTTAGTTTGGCTTCTTTCTTGACATTAGAGCGTTCTTAGAATAAGATACGGGCACTTATTATGCAAATTAGCAAGATACCAGCAAAAGTGGCGGAATTTCTCAGTGAAGTTCGCCTTGAATTAAAAAAAGTGACTTGGCCGACGCGTCAGGAAACGATTAAATACACAACGGCTGTGATTGTTTTTAGTTTGGTTTTATCCGCTTTTTTAGGCGGATTGGACTTTTTATTCAGTTGGTTATTAAATAAGTTTGTAATTTAATATGGCAAAACAAATACAACAAGGGAGAAATTGGTATGTTCTCCACACTTACGCTGGCTACGAGGAGGCGGTTGAGAGAAATCTAAAACAGCGGATTGAGTCAATGGGAATGGAAGATAGAATTTTTAATGTTTTGGTTCCTACGGAAAAGAAAATTAAAATTAAAGGTGGTAAGCGGTTTGTTTTTGAAGAAAAAATTTATCCGGGATATGTTTTAGTGGAAATGATTGTTACGGACGCTTCTTGGTATGTTGTTCGCAACACGCCGCGGGTGACGGGTTTTATCGGCGCGGGGACGATTCCGACCCCTATCTCGGAGGATGAAATTAAGTCGCTTCAGAAGAGAATGGGCGTGGAAGAACCGAAGTATAAGATTAATGTCGCGGTTGGCGACGCAGTTAAAATTACCGATGGGCCGTTCAAGGAATTTGACGGAAAAATTTCAGAGATTGACGAGAAAAGAGGAAAGGTCAAAGTTCTTGTTTCAATGTTTGGTCGCGAGACGCCCGTAGAATTGGACTTTTTACAGATTAAAAAATTATAATTATGGCAAAAGCAATAAAAACAATTATTAAACTTCAAATTCCGGCCGGGCAAGCTAATCCGGCGCCTCCGGTTGGACCGGCTTTAGGTCAGCATGGTTTGAATATTCAAGATTTTTGTCTTAAATTCAACGAAGCGACCAAAGAAATGGCGGGCGATATTATTCCTGTTGAAATAACTGTCTATGAAGACAGGACTTATGATTTCAAGTTAAAAACTCCGCCTGCGTCTGATTTGCTCAAAAAGGCGGCTGGAGTCCAAAAGGGTTCGGGAGATCCTCTTAAAACTAAAGTTGGAAAAGTGACTAAAGAGCAAATCCGCGAAATCGCCGAAAAGAAAATGGTTGACCTTAACGCGTATTCCATCGAACAAGCCGAAAAAATTATAGAAGGCACAGCGAGAAGTATGGGAATAGAGGTGAAGTAATGTCAGTTAGATTTTTTGCTTTTTAACAATTTAGGAAATAAGGAGGGAAATATAATGGATAAAAGACCGAGTTGGGATGAAATATTTATGTTTCAAGCGATAAGTTGCGCTGTTCGCCACAGTTGCCTTAAAAGACCTATTGGAGCCGTCTTAATTAAAGACAGGCGAATTATTGGAACGGGATATAATGGAGCGGCGCCTGGGATTACTAGTTGTAGGGAGTTGGGTTATTGTTATTATGACAAATTAGCTTTTGAAGAAGTAAAAACTAATGGCGGCGATATAAAAAAAACCAGAGAAATTTTTAAAATTTACTGCCAAGCGGTTCACGCAGAAGTTAATTCGCTTAGTCGTTGCGCGAGAAATGAAGCGCAGGGATCAACACTCTTTATTACTAGTTATCCTTGTCCGAAATGCGTTCGAGATGTAGTTGTTGTTCACGGGATAAAAGAATTGCGAGTTTGGAAGGATTATCTTCAAAATCCACATTTAACTATTGATGAAAGAAGAGCAAGCGAACATAAACTTCTTGAGACAGGCGTTTCCGTTAAGTTCATTAAATTAACAGAGGAAAGAATTATGGAGATATCTGTCTATATGGCAAAGCAAGTAGGCGAGAGAACTGATTATAAATTCAAAGAAAAGGAGGTGTAGGATATGAATAGAGTTGCTTTTTTAGAAGCGACATCGCTGAATGACGCATGGTTTCAGGCGCTTAATAAAATTATGACAGAAGGAAGGAAGTATCTCATAACCAAAGGAAGTTACGAAGGTATCTATCGTTCCGGTCTTCCTATAGTTATTGACATTAAACATCCAGGTGTTAGACCATTGGCGCCGATTATGCCTGAAGGGTCAAATATACCTCCTCCGACAACACAAGATGATATAGAAGAATATTTGACATACCTCATGACTCCGGTTAAACAGCCAAATGAGCATTATACTTACGGAGAGGATTTACATTGGCAAATTGAGTGGGTGATACGGCATTTCAAGGAATGCGGCTATGGAAATAATCATTGCTATATGACTGTTGGACGACCAGAAACACTGTATTTTTACGATTTAGGCGTTAATTATAACGAAAGTGTTTCTGTAAAAGAACGCGTCACAGGCGGGATTATTGAAGATTATCGAAGAAGCAATGAGTGGAATGGAAAAAGCAATCCCAGTTCTCAGTGTTTACGGGGAATTGATACATGGATTGATGATAATAAACTTCATTTTTGGGTTTATTTTCGTTCATGGGACCACTGGGGCGGCTTTCCAGTTAATTTAGGAGGCATCCAATTACTTAAGGAATATATGTCTTCCGAAATTGGCGTGGGTGACGGATGTATGGTTGTTTCTTCAAAAGACCTTCATGTTTATGAACATACATGGGTGGTGGCTTTAATGAGAATTGGAGGACTCGTCGGAAAGGAGGGATAAAATGGAACAATGTTTGCATTGCGCAGGTTACCTCTTTTTTAAACCATTGCCGGATGAAACTTTTGCTTGTTGTCAGAAACATGATGAAAATATAAAAGACATTAATCTGAAAACAGGAGCTAGTCCGGCTATTGAAAAGCATGGATTAAAAGGGGTTCTTTGCAAAAAGTTCAAGCCAGGAAAAAGTATTTGTTGTACTTCCGAGGTGACTCCTTTTTTACTTCATCCAGCTAGAGTGGAAGGCGAAAAGGAATTATCAGCGTTAATGTGATTAGTAAAAAAAACAAAGTCCTATCGGGATTAAATCCTGATAGGGCTTTATTTTTTGGCAGTTTTGTTGTAATATTAAGAATAAAATTATGATTTTAGGTATAGACAAATTACATAAATTAGTCAAAGACAAAAAGTTGGTGGAGGGTCTTTGCCAGCGCGAGTTGGAAAATCCAGAGGGCGCCGGTTTTGATTTGCGATTAGATGAAGTTTATGAAATTAGCGGAAAATCATTTTTAGGGATTGAAGAGAGAAAGACGCCTGATACAAAACTTTTAGCTAAATTTAATGAAGATAAAAAAACAAGTTTTGTTTTCAAACCTGGTAATTATTATTTAGTAAAAACAATTGAGAAAGTTAATACTCCAGATGACATATTAATACTTTTTCGTCCGCGAACAACTATTTTTCGTTCGGGGATGATGTTATTAACAGGCAATGCTTCCCCTGGTTATTGTGGTGAATTAAATTTTGGTTTTGTTAATCTCGGTCCAGTTGATGTGGAAATTGAACTTGGGGCAAGAGTGGTACACGCTATGTTTTACAAAGTTGATGGCAAGACGCACTTATACCGTGGGCAATGGCAAGGAGGCAGGGTGACTACTGATAAAAAAGAAAAACAAGTTTAAGTATTGTCGTTTTATAAATGTTTATCAAAACAGACCCTAAAATTAGCAAGTTGATTGAGTTGGAGTTTGCCCGCCATCAAGACGGGCTTAATTTGATTGCGGCGGATAATTATGCCAGTCCGAGCGTGAGGAGAGCGGTGGGGAGCATTTTGAGCGCGCGATATGCGGAGGGTTATCCAAAAAAGAGATATTATTCAGGACAGCGGTTTATCGACCAGATTGAGGAAACGGCTATTTCGCGCGCGAAAAAATTGTTTGGCGCTGCTTACGCCAATGTCCAGCCGCACTCCGGTTCGCAAGCGAATCAAGCGGTCTATTTCGCTTTGCTTAAGCCAGGAGACATAATTTTGTCTATGCGGATTGACCAAGGTGGGCATTTGTCGCATGGTTCGGAAGTTAATTTTTCTGGCCAATTATATAAGTGTGTTTTTTATGGCGTTGATAAAAAAAGCGGAAGAGTCGTATTTGAAGAAGTTGCGAAAATAGCGAGGAAAGAAAAGCCGAAACTAATCATCGCCGGCGCTTCCAGTTATCCGCGGCAAATTGATTTTTCTAAATTCGGTGCGATCGCCAAAGAAGTTGGCGCTTATTTAATGGCTGATATCGCTCACATTGCTGGTTTAGTCGCGGCTGGGCTTCATCCGAGCCCTTTTCCGCATTGCGATCTTGCGACGATGACGACGCATAAAACCTTGCGGGGCGCGCGCGGGGGGATAATTCTTTCAAATAAAAAAGAAATCGCTGAAAAAATAGACAAAGCGGTTTTTCCCGGCCTGCAAGGCGGGCCCTTGCAAAACGAAATTGCAGGGAAAGCGGTCGCGCTTAAAGAGGCGGGGCAAAAAACTTTTATTAGTTATCAAAAACAGGTCTTAAAAAACAGCCAAACTATGGCCGAGACACTTTTGAGCGAAGGACTGGACTTGGTTACCGGCGGCACGGATAATCATTTGGTTTTGGTTGATTTGACGCGGCTTGGCGTTTCAGGGAAGAAAGCGCAAGAAGCGCTTGAAGAAGTAAACATCTATGTCAATCGCAATGCAATCCCTTATGATATTCGTTCAAAATGGGAAACATCAGGGATTAGAATTGGAACTCCCGCGGTGACGACTAAGGGATTGAAAGAAAAAGAAATTAAACAAGTCGGCGTTTGGATTGCTCAAATTATTAAAAATATTAATAGCAATAAAATTAGAAGAGAAATTAAAAAAGAAGTGATTAAAATGGCGAGACGGTTTCCAATTGTGTAAAAGCAATGAAGATTATTGACGGAAAAAAAATAGCCGATAGTATTTTGGCTCGGCTTAAAAAAGAGATTGAGCGAAGAAGAATTAACCCCTGCTTGGCGGTTATTTTAGTTGGAGATAATCCATCTTCTGTTTTATATATCAAAGCGAAAGAAAAAGCGGCGGAGAAAATTGGGGTTAGAATTAAGAAGTTTTTTTTGCCAGCGAATTCATCTGAAAACGAAATTTTAGAAGTAATTAAAAAATTAAATAATAATTTGGAGATTAATGGTATTTTAGTTCAAATGCCTTTGCCAAAAGGAATTAGCCCTGATAGAATTATTAAAGAGATTAGTCCTGAAAAAGATGTTGATGGGCTTCTGCCTAAAAGCGGATTTGATTCGCCTTTTATTCTCTCCATCTGGGAAGCGCTTCAAGCGACTAAAGAAAATTTGGAAAATAAAAAGATAATCGCTTTGGTTAATTCGGAAATTTTTGGCGAGCGGCTTGGTATGTTTTTTAAGAAAAAGGGGTTAAATTTAAAAACCGAAGCCAGGTCTCGAGAGGCGGATGTTTTAATTACAGCATTAGGGCAACCAGGAGTTATTAAGGGAGATATGGTTAAGCAGGGCGTTATTTTAATAGACGGAGGAATTAGTCGAGTGGACGGGAGGACGGCGGGTGATATTGACGAGGAAAGCGTCAAGCAAAAAGCAAAATGGCTTTCGCCAGTTCCTGGCGGTTTAGGCCCGCTCACAGTCGCTTTTTTATTAAAAAATTTAATTTAAACTCATGAAATATCAGTCGGTGATCGGGTTAGAAATTCATAGCGCGTTAAAGACGGAGAGCAAAATGTTCTGCGGCTGTTTTAACGATTTGGACGAAACAAAACCTAATACTAATGTTTGTCCTATTTGTATGGGACATCCCGGAACTTTGCCCGTTATCAACCAAAAGGCGGTTGATTGCGTCATTAAGACGGCGCTGGCTTTGAATTGTCGGGTTCCGAAATCAGCCAAGTTTGACCGCAAAAATTATTTTTACCCAGACATTCCCAAGGGGTATCAGATTTCCCAATATGATATGCCATTGTCGTCTGGCGGTTTTTTGGAGATAGACGGGAAAAAAGTAAAGATTACGCGCATCCATTTAGAGGAAGATACGGGTCGTCTTGTCCATTCCGCCAACGACAACTCTTCTTTGGTCGATTTTAATCGGGCGGGCATACCTCTGATGGAATTGGTGACTGAACCAGATATTGTTTCAGGGAAAGAAGCGCGCCGTTTTTGTGAAGAACTGCAACTAATTCTGCGTTATCTCTTGGTTTCCGAAGCGAATATGGAAAAGGGGCAAATGCGATGCGAGGTTAATATTTCCTTAAAAAACGAAGGCGAGGAAAACGGGACGAAAGTGGAAATTAAAAATTTAAATTCTTTTCGCGCTGTTGAAAGAGCGGTTGATTATGAAATTAAGAGGCAGGCGGAATTGATTGACGCGGGAGAAAAGATTATTCAAGAAACAAGAGGGTGGAATGAGAACAAACAAAAAACTTTTTCGCAAAGGACAAAAGAAACAGCGAAGGACTATCGCTATTTCCCCGAGCCGGACTTGCCGCCTTTGACACAATTAGCGAAGATAAAAAAACGACTTAAAGAAGAAATTCCAGAATTACCCCAAGCGAAAAGAGAGAGATTTGAGAGGGAGTATAATTTACTTAAAGACGATGTTTATATTTTAACCGAAGATAAATTTTTCGCGGATTATTTTGAACAGGTTGTTTCTGAACTTAAAACATGGCTGAAAATTAAAGAGATTAGCGAAAAACAGCCGTTGGTAAAATTAACGGCGAATTATCTTTTAACCGAATTAAGAAAACTTTTGGCTGATAATGGAGTTAAAATAGGCGGATGTAAAATTAGCCCGGAGAATTTCGCCGAATTTGTCACTTTAATTCATCAAAAGGAAATTTCCAGTTCGGCCGCGCAGACCGTTTTGAAAGAGATGTTTAAAACGGGGGAGGACCCCTCTAATATTGTGGAAACGAAAGAATTGAAACAAGTAAGCGACGAGGGAGATTTGTTAAAAATAGTTAAGCGAGTTATGGCGGAGAATTCTAAATCAGTTGAGGATTATAAATCCGGCAAAGAAAACGCCCTCCAGTTTTTGGTTGGCAAAGTCATGGCGGCGAGCAAAGGGCAAGCCAATCCGCAAGTGGCCGGGGAAATATTAAAGAAGGAAATTTTGGATTAGTTTTTTCGCCTGGGAGTAATTTTCAATCCATTGGATTCTTTTGTCTCTTTTGAACCAGGTCATTTGTCTTTTGGCGTATTGGCGAGTATGTGTTTTAATTAAATCTTTCGCTTCTTCAAGAGTGATTTTGTTTTGAAGATGAGCAATTATTTCTTGGTATCCGATGCTGTCCATTGAAATTATTTTTGAGCCGTATTTTTTGATTAATCCCTTCACTTCCTCTATTAAACCGGTCTGAATCATTTGATCCGCTCTTTGGGCTATTTTTTTTTCAAGTTTTTCTTTGTCTGGCTTAATCCCTATTTGTAAAACATTAAAAAGCGGTTTTCCTTTCTTTCTTTGTTGGGAAAACGGTTTTCCTGTTGTGAGACAGACCTCTACGGCGCGAACAAGGCGTCTTTTGTTTTTGGAATCAATCGCGGCGGCGCAAACCGGGTCTAATTTTTTAAGTTTTTCAAACAATTCCGCGTTCTCCATTTTTTCAAGTTTATTCCTCATTTTTTTGTTTGACTCTCCTTTTGGGATTTGGAGATTATCAACAATAGATTGGATGTATAATCCTGTTCCGCCGACCAAAAATGGGACATTACCTCTTTTTTGTATATCTTTAATCGCTTTTATAGCCATTTTTTTGTATTGAGCCAGGGTGAATTTTTCGTCGGGATTAACAACATCAATTAAATGATGAGGAATTCCCTCGGGAACTATTTTGTCGGTCCCAATATCCATTTCGCGATAAACCTGCC
>Ga0180732_1001487_pt1 | contig 14370 bp, 14 predicted proteins | sample KR11_01MetaG_FD_148674 | JGI IMG/M metagenome (GOLD analysis project Ga0180732, IMG submission 148674) | Groundwater microbial communities from the Olkiluoto Island deep subsurface site, Finland - KR11_0.1 MetaG | ecosystem: Environmental > Aquatic > Deep subsurface > Groundwater | place...
TTTAAGTAAAACTCACGGATTAAATTCTGTAAAATTTTTCTTGAAGTGGACCCAAGCATTAATGCTTTGCCGCAAAAAAATTATTTGCAAAGGAACAAGTTTTCCACCAAATTAAGTTACTTATACCCTATATGGTTATATTGATATATGGCTGAAAAACAATATAGCAATATAACCATATAGCCATATTTAAGGAAATATGTTCAATGAAGGCATATTCGCCGTCTACAAGCCGAAAGGCATAACTTCCAATGATGCAGTGCAGATTGTTAAAAGGCAAGCCGGCGGCAAGAAAACCGGACACGCGGGCACGCTTGACCCATTGGCAGAAGGCGTTTTGGTTGTCGGAGTCGGCCGCGAGGCGACCAAACAGCTGAGTGAAATCGTGAAAAAAGAAAAAGAATATCTGGCTGTCGTGAAATTCGGCGAAACAAGTTCCACTGATGACGCGGAAGGAGAGAAAATTGAAATTAAAGTTAAAAACATTCCGGAAATTATTGATATTGAAAAAGCGATAAAAAAATTTCAAGGAAATATTATGCAGATTCCGCCTGTTTTCAGCGCCATAAAAGTAAACGGCCGCAAAGCGTATAAGCTGGCGCGCGCAGGCCGGGAAGTTGAGATGAAGCCGAGAGAAATAGAAATAAAAAAGATAGATATTACAGATTATAAATGGCCTGTTTTAAAATTAAAAGTGGTGACCGGGCCGGGCGCTTACATCCGCGCTTTGGCCCGCGACATCGGAGATGAACTGGGAGTTGGCGGTTATTTGGCTGATTTGGAAAGGACAAGGGTGGGGCAGTTTATCGCGGAGGAAGCGGCGCGGTTGAAAATATAAAATTAAAATTGCGAGAGGTTTAGCCTCTTTTTTAAAAATTTTTGCGTTCTTGCTTTAATTGTAGTATAATTATTAATATAAAATTCATATAATTCTTAATTTAATTGTGGTATAATATTATTTTATTATTTTATTACTTTGTTATTTTTAATTATGAAAAATTTTATTACTCAAATCAAAAAGAAAACCAATGGAATTATCCGGACGCTTATTGGCACAGGAATAATCTTGCTGCTTTTAGCGGTTCTAATCGTTTGGACTGATTTTTTCCTGCGATTGGTTATGGGGCTTTTGATTATGGTGGTGGCTTACGCATTTTTTTACGGAGCTTACAAATTGTGGTCGCTTAAAAAAGACGTGGAGAAGTTTTTTAAATTATAATTAAATTTTTGTATATGAAAAAAGCAGTATTTTTTTGCATAATTTTGTTTTGCGCGATTGCTTTATCCGGATGCGGCAATAAAGGCAAGGACATGGGCCAGCTGTCAGAAGACAATAGCTATCATTACAGCAACAATGACTTGGGCTTTGAAATGGCTTTGCCAACGGAGTTTGAATATTATCAGACTCAGAGAAAAGAAAACCCGGATTATATTGATATTGAAATTTTTGTTCCGACAAGCGACATTGGTTATTTGCAGGAAGTTCCCGGCTACGCCAAGCCGATTGTTGTAAGGATATTTGAAAGCAGCGTCTGGCAGTCAATGAGCGCAGGAAATGAAGATAAAATTATTTATAAAAAGCTGGGAGAGAAAAAAGATAAAGTTTATACTATAAAATTCTGGGATCAAGCGCCTAAGGATTGGCAGGGCAAGTGGAGCGAGGGGATGGGGGATGGGATCATGGATGGTTTTATTATAAAATAATAGAAAATAAGGCAACATTGAGCTTCAATAGCATGTTTTAATTAGCATGCTTTTTTAGTTGACCTCGCGCCTTTTAGCCGGTTTATTTTTTATATTTTTTTAGTTTAAATGTGTTATTCAAAATACTCTAGCTAAAAGGCGCGGGGTTGATTTTAAGCTGGATTAGTGATAATATATTATTATATGATAAACCCCACATTAACCCAAAAAAAAGAAGAAACTTTAACTCCTGCTCAAAGCGCCAAGCGGCTTTTTAAGGTTATTTATGATGAGCAGAAAAAAAGCGGGGAGCAGGACGATGAAGCAGTTAAAATAAAAGTGTCTAATCTTATCTCCAAGATGTCTTTTTATTATGAAAAGATAAGAAATGTGATTGAATACAAAGAAGAGCATTTGTTCAGGAAAAACGCCATAGAAAGGATACTTAAGCGCCAGATTGTGATAGAGGGGATTATCAAGGAGTCAAAAAGCGAAGACATTGCCAAACATCTTTTAATGGAATTAATCAGGGCCGGCTATTTGCCCAACAATAAAATTCCTGAAAGCAAAATAGGCGAGGTAAGCCAAGTAATTTCCAAATACATAAAATTAAAAAAATACTGCTCGGAAAGCTTAAAAAGCGATGGCAAAGAAAGAACCGAATGCGCCAAATGGATAATCGCTTTGGCGGCCAGCGACATAGAGGAAAGATTGGGCCGCGGCAAAATTGACAAGACCGTTGTCAAGAATATGTATGAAATTTTGTTTGATATAATAAAATTTCCGGACGATTCTGATTTTGAAAAAGACAAGGATATCCAGATTTTAGCCGGCATACACAGCTCTTTTTTAAAGTTTGACCGCGACATGGTGTCTTTTATTGTTTTTAAATATTACAATGCTGATTGGCATAAAGCGGATGACGAGGATATTGAGCGCGTTGGGCGCGGCATAAAATTTTTGCGGGAAAAAATAAACGCGCAGATAGATCATCCGATGGCTAAGCAATTAAACAGGATTGTAAGCCGCTATACGGTTTTTTACACTATTTTGATTGATGTCATAGATGATGATCCGGCCGTGGTGTATAATAGCTTTACGGCGGATCCGAAAGCTTTTCCCAGGCAGATAAAAAATAAATGCGAAGCAAGGTACAAAAATACCAAATCAAAACTGTGGCGCTCCGCCCTGCGCAGCATAATATATATTTTTATAACCAAATCCATCTTCGCGGCTATTTTAGAGGTGCCTGCCATTAAATGGTTCGGGGGTGAAGTGAACAACATGTCGCTGTTAATCAATATTTCTTTTCCGGCCATTCTGCTGTTTCTGATAGTGCTTTTTACGTCTTTGCCGTCGAAAGACAACACCAAGAAAATCATTGAAGGAGTTGAGGAAATTGTTTTCAAAGAGCGCGGCCGGAAAGAGCCGTTTCAATTGCGCCGGCCCATCAGGCGCAAGAGTTTTATGAACGCGGCTTTCGGAATCATTTATTTTGTTACTTTTTTTGTTTCATTCGGCTTTATCATCTTAAGCCTGCAGAGAATACATTTCAGCTGGATAAGCATTATTATCTTTTTATTCTTCTTGGCATTAGTAAGCTTTTTCAGCATTAGAATAAGAAAAAGCACCAGAGACTTAATCGTTGTTGATCCCAAAGAAAATATCATTAGCTTGTTTTCCGATTTTTTCTATACGCCGATTATTGCCGCGGGCAAATGGATTTCCGAGAAATTTTCCCGCATTAATGTCTTTGTCTTTATTTTTGATTTTATAATAGAAGCGCCTTTCAAGATTTTCATAGAAATCGCGGAAGAATGGACCAAGTATGTTAAGGAAAGGAGAGAGGATATAGTTTAGGTACTTAGGTACTTAGGGCTTAGGTACTTAGGTGGTTAGGTATATTTATTGCCTATTCCCTAATTACCTATGCCCTATGCCCTAATTACCTAAGTACCTAAATTTATGTTATACATCGTCGCTACTCCAATCGGCAATTTGGAAGATATATCGCTTCGCGCGTTAAGAATTCTCGGCGAAGTTGATTTTATTTTATGCGAAGACACCAGAGTTACCGGCAAACTGCTTCATCATTATAAAATCAAGACTCCGGCGATTTCTTACCATCAGCATACGGATGAAAAAAAGCTTGGTTATATTTTAAGCTTATTGGAAAAAGGCAAAGATTTGGCCTTGGTTACCGATGCCGGCACTCCGGGCATTTCCGATCCGGGAGGAAAATTAATTCAAGCTGTCATAGAAAAATTCAACGATCAAATGAAAATTGAATCAGTGCCCGGACCGTCTGCCGTTACGGCCGCTTTGTCTATTTCCGGAATTCCAACCGACAAGTTTATTTTTATGGGCTTCCCGCCGCACAAAAAAGGCAGGCAGGCATTTTTGAAAAAGATTCTAGCCAGCGAATGGCCGGTTGTTGTCTACGAGTCAAAGCATCGAATTATTAAATTCTTGGAAGAGTTAAAGAATATAGCGGAAAATAATGATAGCGCAAAAACACAAAAACACAAAAACACAAAAACACAAAAACAAATTTCCAATTTCCAATTTCCAATTTCCAAACCATATTCAATAGCCAATAATCAAAATTTAAAAACAGAAGAACAAGATAAAAAAACATTACAATCCATAGTAGTTTGCCGGGAATTATCCAAGATGCACGAGACGGTTTATCGGGGGGAGATAAAAAACATTATTAAAAAAATAAAAGAAAGCCATGGCGCGCGGAAAGGGGAGTTTGTTGTGATAATTGGCAAGTAAATGATTTTGACATTAATATTACGATATGATATGATAAAATAGTAATATTTAATTTAAAATTTATGATAAGCACAACTCAAACAACTAGAATTTCAGCTTTATTGCCTCTCCCATTAGTCAAGGAGGTTAAAAAAGTGTCTATGAAAGATGATGTAACTCAAAGCTCTATAATAAAAAATGCTTTGGAATTTTGGTTGCAAAATAAACTTCGTCAGGACACTAAAAGTTTGTCTAAAATTAATTTTAATGATTTGCCATCCGAGGATGATTGGGCTTTAATTCAACCGCTTGTTTAAGCAACTGTTATGATAATACGCCAAGGAGATATTTATCTTGCTGATCTTAATCCAATTAAAGGCCATGAACAAGCAGGGTTTAGGCCTGTTTTAATAATGCAAAATAATATTTTAAACAGTAATCTTAACACCGCAATCATTGCGCCGATAACATCCAACCTTAAAGCCAAAGGAAAATTAACCACTTATTTTTTATCTAAAAATATTTCCGGCCTTGGTAAGGATTCCATAATATTGTTATTCCAAATTCGCATTTTAGATAAAAGGCGTTTACAAAAAAAGGTTATTAGTCTAAATAAGGGTGAATTTTTAGAAATTAAGAATCAGCTAAGATTTATATTTTAAGAGTGTAGAAAAATTAATTTTGCAGTATTAGTTGGTTTAATTTTAAGTCGTTATTTGCCAACTGTAATTTACCATAACGCCAAATAATGTAAACTATATTTGATGATAATTTGGAATTATAATAAAGTATAGTTTATTATAATGCATAAGCGAAATTATAAAAATTAACAAAATAATAATCACAGTCAAGCCGATTTTAAAATGGGTTTTGGAAAATAAAAAAAGCCGTAATTGAAACTACAAGAATCAAATATAAAGAAGAATTTTTAAAAAGGGGCGTATATGAATTATTATATTCTTCTTTATAAAAAATTCCTGTATTTTTTTAAAGTCTATGCAATAAATTAACATATCACAAACCAAAAAATATGTCAACTTCGCAAAATAAATTCTACATCACAACTCCAATTTATTATGTCAATGATGAGCCGCATATCGGCAGCGCTTACACCACTGTCGCGGCAGATATTTTGGCGCGCTATCATCGGATGATCGGCGAAAAAGTTTTTTTCTTGACCGGCACGGATGAGCATGGAGCCAAAATTGAAGAAAAAGCAAAACAAGCCGGGATGGAACCGCAGAAATTTGCTGACAGCATAGCGGCCAAGTTTGAGTTTGCATGGGATGAATTAAATATCTCCAATGATAATTTTATCCGCACTACGGATTCAAAGCACAAAAAAGCCGTTCAGAATGTTTTGCAATCCCTGTATGACAAAGGCGATATTTATAAAGATAAACATGAAGGGCTGTATTGCGTCGGGTGCGAGCAATATAAAAGCGAGAAAGACTTGGTGGACGGCAAATGCCCGGACCATAAAAAGAAGCCGGAGAACATGAGCGAAGAATGCTACATGTTCAAGCTGTCCAAATACGCTGATCCGATCAGGAAAAAAATTGAAAAAGACGAGTATAGAATCAGCCCGCCGGAGCGCAAGAATGAAATATTAAGTTTTTATAAAGAAGGGTTAAAAGACATTGCTTTTTCCCGCAAAAAAGTAAAATGGGGCATACCTTTGCCCTGGGACAAGAGCCATACCGCGTATGTTTGGGCTGACGCGTTTTTGAATTATTTAACAGGGATTGGCTGGGACGGACATTTTCTTAAGACCTCACCCCAGCCCTCTCCTTCCCAAGGAGAGGGAGCGAATGTTTCCCCTCCTTACCAAGGATGGGGCAGGGGGAGGTTGGAATTTTGGCCAGTTGACTTGCATTTGACCAGCAAGGATATTCTGCGGGTTCACGCGACAATTTGGCCGGCAATGCTTTTGGCGCTTGGCTTGCCCTTGCCGAAACAGCTGTTTATCCATGGTTTTTTTCTGGTTGACGGCCAGAAAATGAGTAAATCTTTAGGTAATGTAATCCGGCCGGCAGAGTTAGTTAAAAAATACGGCGTTGACGGCGCGCGTTATCTGCTTATGAGCGCTACGCCATTCGGCCATGACGGTGATGTGGGCTGGGATAAATTTGATGAAAAATACAACGCGGATTTGGCGAATGGACTGGGGAATCTTGTTGCCAGATCTATAACATTAGCTGAAAAAATGCGAGGCGCGGGGATTGAACTGAGAAATGAAAATCAATCAGGAATTAGGAATAAGGAATTAGGAATTAGGTATGAAAATAGTTTAAAAACAATTAAAATAAATATTGCAGTAGAAGAAATTAATAATGAAATTAAATTTTTAGACGGATATATTACAGAGAATAAGCCATGGGCAATGATAAAAAATAAAGATGAAAAAGTTGGCGGCATAATGTATAATATTTTAGAGAGAATAAGAATAATCGCTTGGATGATATTGCCGTTTATGCCGGAAACAGCGGAAAAAATTTGGACGCAGCTGGGGATAGATCCGGCGGAAGAAATGAAACAAGATTTTAAAAAAGCGGCTGAGTGGGGCGGCTTGAAGCCGGGAACAAAAATCAAAAAAGGCGAAGTGCTTTTTCCGCGCGTTATGTAATTTTTATATAAATATAATTCAAATCTTCAAATTCATTCAAATGCTTCAAATATAAATTATTAAAATTATTTTAATTCGATTCGTAGTTATTTGGAGTATTCGCATATAATTTGTAGATTCGCATTATTTTAGCTATGTTAATAGGAATTTTTGATACTATTCTACTCATCATCTTAGCCGGATTTGTTTTTTACGGCTTGTTTTTCGGGCTTATCAGGGCCGTAGGGTCTTTGGCAGGCGTTATAGCAGGCGCTTGGCTGGCAAGTATTTTTTATATTGACGCTTTTGAGCTGGCCGAGAATTTATTTTTCGGCTATGACACTCTTGGCAGGGCGGTAACTTTTATTGTTTTGTTCACGATAATAAACCGCTTGGTTTGTTTCGGCTTTTCTCTCTTGGATAAAACTTATAACATTATTTCCATCATCCCTTTTTTAAAAACCATCAACCGCTTGGGCGGCGCCGTGTTTGGATTTTTGGAAGGGGGAATTGTTGTCGGCCTGGCTTTGTACATCGCGGCGAATAATTTTTTTGTCGGCGGACTGATTAGCAAATTATTGGAAGGATCAAAAATCGCTCCGTTTTTATTGGGATTTATTGACGCGCTAAAGCCGCTTTTGCCCGGGATGCTGGAGAAGTTGAAGGAGTTGATGTAGCATGGCTTTAAAAATTAATTATTAATTTTAAAAAATATGCGTGAAACAATATCAAATCAACCATCATCACAAGTTGAAAAACAAAAAAACAAAACAGAATCATTGGATTTTATTTTGGAAAAATCTAAAGAGCTAGGGCCTGAAATGATAGAAAATTATAGGGAAATACATGAAAATCCGGAATTGGGAGGCGAGGAATTTGAAACAGCGCGAAAAGTAAAAGATTATTTACAGAATTTAAGCATTGAAATTGTCGGCGAAGGCATTGGCGGCAGCGGAATTATTGCCAGAATTAAAGGCAAGGAAGGCGGACCGACAATCGCGCTTAGGGCTGATATGGATGCTTTGCCGGTGCAAGAAGCGGAAAGCAATTCTCCGCGTTCCCAAAAAGACGGGGTGATGCATGCTTGCGGCCATGATTCGCATACCGCCGCTTTAATGGGGGCGGCAAAAATGCTTAAAGAATTGGCGGATAAAGGAGAGCTTAATGGCAGCTCCATTCTTCTTTTCCAGCCCAGCGAAGAAAAAGCCCATCAAAAAGAAAGCGGCGCGGTGCAGATGATTAAATTTTTGGAAAAAAGCGGCTTAAGAAAAAATATTGACGCTTTTTTGGGACTGCATGTTTTTAATTCATTGGAACGCGGTCAAGTTCAATTAAAGGAAGGCGTTCAATTAGCCAGTTCAGGCGAAGTGGATGTTATTTTGAAAGGTCCAGGAGGCCATATTATTAATGCCTATGATACGCCGAGCTTGCATCATATTTTTTCAAAATTAACTTTGAGGCTAGAGGAAATGTTTAAACCTATGGAAAAAAAGGAAGAAGCATTGGTCGCGTCCGCTAGAACTAAATATGCAGGAACTGGTTATAATATTTTGCCGGCGGAAGCGGAAAGCACATGGGTTGTCAGAGTAACTTCCCCCCATTTTAAAGAAATTTCAAAATCTATTGAAGCTGATATAAAGAGGATTGCCAATGAAGTAGTCGCGGAACATTTGAAAGAAATTAAAGAAGAAACCGGCAGAACTGACATTGGCAATGTTGATATACTCATTAAAAAACGTCCAGGTTATCGTCCCGTGGTGCATCGCAGTCCTGAATTAGTCGGCATTGCCGATAAATCAGCAGAACAAGTTATAGACAATTATCAAAAAAATGAAAAATTACTTATGGGAGGGGAAGATTTTTCTTTTTATCTTGAGAATTTTCAAGGGAAAGAAATTCCCGGAGTATTCGCTATGATAGGTTCGGCGAATCCGGAAAAAGGCTATCCAAAAACAGCCCATCATACGCCAGATTTTAAAATAGATCCAGACGCAATCAAAGACTTGGCCGCTTTATATTCCAATTTTACGGTTAATGCGATAGAGTACTTTAAAGAAAAAAGAGATAATTAGTTTTACATATTAATTAAATTGAATGATTAATAAATTTTATTACTAAATTATTTTTTTACGGTTTCACCTTAAAATAAATTAGCTAAAAAATTTTTGGTCTAAAAAATATGCCTATCAAACATCTTATTTATTCAAAAGATTTGACCAGAGCGGATTATGATGAAATTTTAAGGAGGTTTAATAAATTTGTTGCCGGCGGCATTCCCAATGATTTATGCCGCGGTAAAATTGTGGCCACCTTATTTTTTCAGCCCTCAACCAGAACAATGAATGTGTTTCAAGCTGCTATATTGCGCGCCGGAGGCGGATGGATTGGCGTAACAGGCGAGGAAGTCTTGTCCATGGGCAAAGGAGAAACATTAGAGGATACGATTCGCGAATATAGCTGCTTCGCGGATTTGATAGCGCTTCGCCATCCGGATGATGACTCGGCTGAAAGAGCGGCCGCTAATTCCTATGTTCCGGTAATTAATGGCGGCAGCGGTTCAAGAGAACATGGTTTGGCGGCTCCTTGGATTATTTGCGCAATGGCTTATTATTTGAAACGGCCTTTGGATGGATTGAAAATTGGAATTTACGGCACGCCGGAAATTAACAGAGTAGTAAAAGCAATGGCGCCGGTTTTTGGCCTTTATAATATGGATATAGTGATTGATGACTTGGGCCATTTTCCTTTGCCGAAAGATGTTGAGGAAAGGGCATTAGCCAATGGAGCTAAGAGTGTTAAATATGATAAATTAGATAATTTTATTGGCGATGTTGATATTTTATTTGTAACCAGAGGGCTGCAAAAAGGAATTATTCCTCCGGATAAATTTCCAAAAGAAAAAGAAGAATTGATTTTGAAAAGCTATAAACCAATAACCAAGGAACACATGAAAAAGTTAAGAAAAGACGCGATTTTATATATGCTTAAACCTCGTATTTTTGAGGTTGAAAAAGATGTTGATGAAGATCCTCGCGCCGCTTACGCCAAAAAAGAACCGTATGCTGAACTTGGCATGGCAATAATTACTTATTATTTAGATATTGATATTTAGTTTTTTAAAAAAAGACCCTGCAAAGCGTAAAATTGCTTTGCAGGGCATATTGCGTTTTTGGATTGAGACTTAATTAGTTGCCAGAAGCAGCCAATAGAGTACGCCTTTCCAAAATATGGATTCATCAGGGTTGAAATTTTTAGTATGATGGCCGCCGGAACCTTCCTGCCAAGCGCCGAGCATCATCATGTTGCCAGGCACTTGCGCGAGGTAATGCGCGAAATCTTCGCCGCCGAAAACAGGATCAATCTCAACTACTTCTTCACCGGCTTCGGTTAAAAGATTCATTACCGATTCAGTAACAGACGGATTATTGATGAGGGCTGGGTGGCCGGCAAAATGTTTAATAGAAACTTTTGCGTCGGGGTAAGCCGATACAATGGCTTTCGCTCGGGAATCAAGCGCCTTTCTTACTTGTTCGGCTTTTTCGGCTGAAAGTAAGTGGCGGAAAGCGTACCAGAGAGTCGCTTTTCCCGGCCTTACATTGGAAGCGTTTGGTTCGCCGGCTCCTACGGAAGCCGGGACGAACGAGATCGGCTCAAGCGGGCCGAGGTTAGTAATGGCGAAGTGCCTAAGACCGACAATGAGATCCGCAAGAATATCCGAGGCATTTGAACCGTTATGAGGCATAGCCACATGTCCTCCGATACACTCCGCCTCGATTTTTACTCGCCCTGAATTGGAAAGCATTCCGCCTTTCCGGGTTTGGAATTGCCCGGGCTTAGACTCGTTTTCAGTGAATACATGCAGGGCATACGCGCTACTGATGTCAAAAAGAACATTCTCTCGGACAAGCGCGACGCCGCCTGATTCGGTTATCGGGTTTTCTTCCGCTCTCTGAAATACAAAGCGAAAATTATGCTTCGGAATAATTTTACCCTCGGCGATAAGTTTTATCGCGCCAAGGAGCATAGCTGCGTTAATGTCGTGTCCGCAAGCGTGTGAAACCCCATGAACTGTTGACGAGAAAGAAAGTCCGGTTTCTTCTTGAACCGGCAACGCATCCACATCCGCGCGGAAAAGGACACGGTCAAAATCAGGATTGATTATGAGATCAACTGCTATCCCGCCTTTGTAATGCGTGTAGATTTCGAAAGTACCGACATTTGAATCGGCGGTTATGGTCTTCACCTCGTTAATAATGTAAGCCAGTGTTTTTTCTTCCTGCCACCGCAATTCAGGCATAGAATGTAAATACCTTCTAACTCTTAATACATATTCTTCAACTCCCCTTGCTAATTCTTTCAATTTTTCTGACATTGCGTTTCCTCCTTTTTCAATTGGTTTTATATTATTAAAATCGTTTGCATAAGCAACATGTTTTATAAGGACAATAGACAAAATTAACAGAATGCAAAAACACAAAACTTTTTTCATTGTTCTACCCCCGAATTTTATTTACCAAACGATAACGACATAAATATATGCTAAAATACATACAAGGCGCTACTGTTGATAAATGTAATATAGATTGTAATGAGCAATAAAAAAATATATCATATATTTGATTCTTTGTCAAGTAGTTTTTACTTGTAATTTAACCGTAGTATGCTTAATAATATTGAAAGAAAAATAAGAAAGATTGATTGGTTTTTAGCGCATACGCGGCAGCTGCCTTTATTTACAATGGACATTGCCGCTTATGGCTATATCAAGGTATCTAAAAAGTTGTTTGGCTGGGGCTTTAAGCATATTATGATTATATCAGAGAAAGGAATTGAGGAATCTTATAGGGATGTAATGGATGATCAATATTTTTTTAAGCATTATTCTAAATACGAATCGCAGAAAGGTAAAATTATTAAAAGGGTTTCAGATGATACAGCGTTTAGAGTAAAAAGATTAATTAAAAAATTAGAAAATTTACCTTTACAACTTTCTGACAAAGAGTTAATAAAATTAGTCGGTTTATTAAAAGAAAATTACGGAAGATTGGCCGCTGTTTTAGGCATTACCCGGCCTGTTGGAATATATTACGAAAAAAGAAGACAAAATAAAAAAGCCCATGACTTTGCCATTGCGCGAGGAAAGCAAGGAGAATTATATTCCTTAATAGAAAAAGAATTGGAGAAATTATTTTTGCTTTTGGCAAAAAAATGGAATATAAAAAGCAACTTGCTTTGTTTTTTAATGGCTGATGAGATAATTTCTCATCTTAAAAAAGGCACAAAGCCCGCTAAAAAAGAATTAAAGCGCAGACAGAATTTTTATGTACTTTTTAGTTTTACCGGCGGAACTTTCATAATTGCCGGCCGTGAGGCAAGAAAAATAGCGCGGGCGGTGCGCATAAAAGATATTAAGCATGACAGCAAAGCCGATATTAAAGGGAATAGTATTTTAAAAGGATATGCGAAAGGAAAAGTAAGGATCGTAATGTCCGAAAATGATTTAAACAAAATAAAAAATAAAGATGTTGTTGTTGCTCCAATGACGCAGGTTTCCTTTGCGCCGTTCTTGAAAAATATATCGGCGATTATAACCGACGAAGGCGGCCTTACTTGCCATGCGGCTATTATTTCCCGAGAGCTTGGCGTTCCTTGCATAGTTGGAACAAAAATCGCAACTAAAGTTTTAAAAGATGGGCAAATCGTGGAAGTTGACGCCAATAAAGGCGCGGTTAAAATAATTTAGGGTCATTAATTATGAAAAAATTTGTTTTTATAAAAAACAAAGTATTTTATTCAACTGATGCTTTATTGGAAAAGAATTTCGGCGATAATTTTCAGCCCGCTGTTTTAACCTTACCCACTATTCCGTATTTAGCTTATGTTGTAGACTTGCTGGTAGTAGTTTATATTGAGTTTTTTTATAAAAATAGAGGAGTTAAAAAATTAATATATGAATATTGCGACAATGGAGATAATTCCCGCTGGATTATTGATCATAATGAGTATAAAGAATTAGGAAAAAAAGTATTAACGGATAAAATTTTTGTCAATAACGCGATAAAAGATTTTAAATTAACCAGTGAAAAGTATTATCGTGAAATAAGCAAGCTTGAAAAGCATAATATAAACAGCAAAGCTCTTTTGCAAAATTTTTTAAAATTAACTAAGCTTTATATTACGGAGTTTGCCATTAATTATAGCGTTACCGGACCGGTAACTTTAGGATATGGCGATGTTGCCATTAAGAAGATATTGGCAAAATATAATAATTCCAGACAAATAAAAAAGGCAGTTAATATATTAACTAAGCCCAGAAAAGATTTTTTAAGCCGGGAGAAAGAAGATTTAGAAAGGCTTGCCGGCATCGCAAACAAGCTAAAAATAACCACGTTAGCCAATTTAAAAATAGATGCTCCTTGTTTATACAGAAAACTGGTTGATCATCAAAAAAAGTATTACTGGATTTCAAATAATTATAAGAATACCAAATACTTAGAATTGGAATATTTTTTTGACTCTTGCAAAAAAATATTTTATACCCCTAAATCGATAAGAGGCCGGAAATCGCCAATAAGGCGCCGGGTTAATTTTCGCAATATAGAAAAAGCAGACATAAATACGTTAAAATTATTTGGCAAAATAGCCCTACTGCATGATGACAGGAAAAAAGCTAATATGATCGCAAATTATTGGCTGATTGAATATGCAAAACATATTTCCAAAAGAACAGGTGTTTCAATCTCTGTATTAAAATTTGCTTCTTTATGGGAATTAGTGGATTTATTAAATGGTAAAATAATTTCTATTAAAAAAATAGCTAAAAGAAGAAAAGGCTGTATGCGCATTAATATTCCCGGTAGAGAATATTGGCTTACGGGGCGGGAATACAAAAAGTTTTTTAAAAAAATTGATTTATCAATTAATAAAGAATTTAATCAAGATGTTGTTTCCGGCTTAACAGCGTATTACGGCAAAATAAAAGGCAGGGTAAAAATTATTATAAATATTAAAAAAGATGGAAAGAAATTAAAAAAAGGAGATGTATTGGTTACATCCATGACTCGTCCTGAATTTATGCCGTTGGCGAAAAAAGCACGGGCGATATTGACTGATGAAGGAGGGATAACGTCGCATGCGGCTATTATTTCACGAGAATTAAAAATACCGTGCATAGTCGGCACGAAAAACGCCACAAAAATTTTAAAGGACGGGGACTTGGTTGAAGTTGACGCCGACAAGGGAGTGGTGAAAATTTTAAAATAAATGATATATGCAAATTAATATCAATCCTAAAAAAGAATTATTTAAATGGGGGCCGATTGAAT
>Ga0180732_1001488_pt1 | contig 14368 bp, 17 predicted proteins | sample KR11_01MetaG_FD_148674 | JGI IMG/M metagenome (GOLD analysis project Ga0180732, IMG submission 148674) | Groundwater microbial communities from the Olkiluoto Island deep subsurface site, Finland - KR11_0.1 MetaG | ecosystem: Environmental > Aquatic > Deep subsurface > Groundwater | place...
AGAATCTGCATAAATTAGTAGAATAACATCCCATCTGCCAATACCGCCAACTAACCAACCCACGTACCCCAATAAACCTAATTTTCTTAATAAAGTTTTTTCTTGTTCTTTATTTATTTTTTCAAGTTGTAAGAAAACATAATAAGAATTCAATCCTAGTTTACCAACATTAACTAAAGTATAAAAATCAGTAATCAGTTTATTATCAATAAATCTCTGAATTCTATAGTTAACAACCTGTTTGCTTAAACCTACTTTCTTTGCTATTTCTGAATCTGTTCGTCTAGAATTCTTATCAATCTCAGAGAGTATTTTTAAATCTTTTTTATCTAAGTTAATCATATTTTGTTAAAAGTATAATTAGTATATAAATTTTATGTTTTTGACAAAAAATACTCTAAAAAGTTATTTATATGATAAAATGTATAGTTTAAAGTATAACAAGGAGGTAAAAACAAAATGGAATATGAAAGATTAAAACAAAATGCATACAAAGCCCTAAAAACCACCGTTGTAACAACCCTCATCTTAGCCAATCTTTATGGTGTTGGTGAGCACATTAATGGCGCAGTAACTAATAATGATACTACTGGGCATGTTAGTTCTGATATTTTTTTAGGGAGACGTGAACCTACCGGATTACAGAAAGCAATTATGGATTTTTTAGAGTAGATTAAAAACTTAAATTTTTTTTTCCTTGTTCAACTCTTTTATTCGCCACTGTGACAAGTGCACGCGCAGAGTTTACAAAGATAAAAAGCCTAGTTTAAGTGATGAAAGAAGAAATAAGGGTAAAAATAGATAAAGAATTACAAAGAAAAATATTCTCAAATTTTATCAAAAAATTCAATGAAAATAATTTAAAAGAAATTAAAGAAAATTTAATAAATCAACCTAAAAGTTTATCAATAACTTCTTTTGGATCAAATTCTTTTAAGTCTAAGTAAGATTGGCCACAGCCTAGATAAATTATAGGTTTTCCAGTAACAAAGCCAACTGAGACAATTGCCCCACCTTTGTCGTCTACATCTGTTTTTGTTAAAATTATCGCATCTATACCTATTGCCTCATTAAATGATCGAGCCTGGGTCGTTGCATCATTTCCAGTAATACTTTCACCAACAAAAATCTTCAAATCAGGATTATTAACCCTAGTAATCTTCTTCATTTCTTCAACTAAATTAACATTGCTTTGCTGTCTTCCGGCAGTATCAGCCAAAACAACTTTAATTCCTTTAGCCTTAGCATGTTTAACAGCATCAAAAATAACTGCAGCAGGATCACTTCCATAATCATGTTTAATCACTCTAACACCAATCTTCTCACCATGTTCTTCTAACTGATGAATCGCGGCCGCACGAAAAGTATCTGCTGCAGCTAAAACACAACTAATCTTTTTCTCTTTCAACATATTTGCAATCTTAGCAATTGTTGTTGTTTTTCCAGAACCATTCACTCCAACAAAAACAACTAAAAACACTCCATCTTTTTCTTCAATTTTCTTAAACAAATCAATTTTTTCAACATCAAATATTTCTTCTAAACTTTTTTTCAAGCTTTTCCCAACAATTTTATAAATTTCTTTTTTATCTATAGCTACATCAACTAAATCCATCTTCAAACTTTCTTTAATCTTCTCAATAACTTCAACAGCAACATTATTCTCTAACATTGCTAATTCTAATTCATAAAAAAATTCATCAAATTGGTTTCCATTAATTTTCTTAGTTGTAACACTTTTTTTAAATTTTTGAAAGAACCCTTCTTTTTTTTCTTTAGGCTCTTCAACTGTTTCTTCAAGAATTTCTTCTTCAATTGGTTCCTTTTTTTTCTCTTCAACAAATTCCTCTTCAACTTTTTTCTCAACTTTTTTTTCTTTAGTCTCTTTTTTCTTTTCTTTCTTAACCTTAACTTTTTTCTTCTTAGGTTCTTCAGTTACCTCTACTTCAACCTCCCTTTCAATGCCTTCTTCTTCTACTTTCTTAGAAAACTTACCTAAAGCATTCTTTAATTTGTCTTTTAAGCCACCAAACATATTCTTTTAAAAAAATAGAAACTTTTTAAGTCTTTTCCTTAAGTTCAAAATCAACTGCGGGCTTACCAAACAAATCTAAACTTAATGTAATTTTCAAAAGATCAAAATTCATTACTAAATTATTACTTCCTAAAAAACTAATCGGGATTAATCTAATCGAAGTAAATTCATCTTCTCCAACTAATCTATCTAAAATAACTTGTTCTTCAATACCAACAGTTTGCTCAATCTTAAAACCATTTTCTAAAATGCAACCTCTCCCTTCAGGCTCACATATATAACTATTTGGACAACCACATTTAAAACAATCTTCAACCAATTCTCCATCTTCACAATAAAAAGAACCACTTTCTATACAATCACAATTTGGAACTTTATCACAAATATGGGTATTAACCTTGATTCTCTCAACCAAAACTTTTGAAACTCTTTCAGTCATTTGGTCAGTTATAGAAGCCTCTACAAAAAATATACAAAAAATAAAAACCAACATTAAAATTGTTTTTTTCATTGTAATAAAAAAAGAAATTAAGGTTATTAAACCTTATGTATCTACATCATACCACCCATTCCAGGTGGCATTCCAGAGCTTTCCGATTTACTTCCACTACCTGCAATGATGTCATCAATTCTTAAAATTAATTCAGTAACTTCTGCACTTGACTTTATTGCTTGTGTTTTAATCTTAAGTGGTTCAATAACACCTGCTTTCCAACAATCAATAACTTTTCCCTTGAAAACATCTAAGCCAGCCCATTTATCTCCTTTATCATGTCTAGCTTTCAAATCAGTAAGCATATCAATTGGATCTAAACCAGCATTTTCAGCAAGAGTTCTTGGAATAACTTCCATTGCTTCAGCAAAAGCCATTACAGCAAGTTGTTCTCTTCCACTTAATTTATTTGAAAATTCTCTTAACTTTTTAGCAAGTTCAACTTCGGGAGCTCCACCCCCAGCAACAACTTTACCAACTGTCAATGCAGCTGAAACATCCCCAAGAGCATCTTTAACTGCTCTTTCAATTTCATCTGTAACATGTTCGGTTCCACCCCTAACAAGTAAAGTAACTGCTTTAGGATTCTTACAATCTTGAACATAAGTCATTCCTTCATCTCCAATTTTCTTCTCAATAACAGTTCCTGCTTTTCCCAAATCAGATGAAGATAAATCCTTAAGATTCGTAACAATTCTTGCTCCAGTTGCCCTAGCTAATTTTTGCATATCACTTTGCTTAACTCTTCTGCAAGCAAAAATTCCTGCTTTTGCTAAATAATGTTGTGCAATATCATCAATACCTTTTTGACAGAAAACAACATTTGCCCCTGATTTAACAACAAGGTCAACCATATTCTTCAACATATTTTCTTCTTGATCAATAAACATCTGCATTTGCGAAGGATCTGTAATTTGGATCTTTGCATCTGTTTCAGTATTTTTAATTTCTAAAGCAGAATCAATTAAAGCAACTTTTCCATTTGTAACAAACTTAGGCATTCCTGAATGAACTCTTTCTTTATCTAAAACAATTCCTTGAATTAATTCAGAATCTTCAGTTCCGCCACCAACTTTCTTCTCTAATTTAATATTATCCATATCAATATCAATTACGCCATCAACTTCATCCATAACTTGTTTTACTGCTTTAACAGTTAGATCAGCCAATAATTCTTTATTAGCCTCTGCACCTTTTCCAGTCATAGCAGTTATTGCAATATTTACTAAAATTTTATCATCTTTTGGAGAAACATTTTCTGCCATCCCCTTTAAGATTTTTTGTGATTCTTCAGCTGCAATTCTATATCCTTTTGCAATTACAGTTGGATGAATATCTTTATCTAATAAAACTTCAGCATTTTTTAATAATTCTCCAGCCAAAACAACAGCTGTAGTTGTGCCATCTCCAACTTCATTTTCTTGGGTTTTAGCTACTTCTACAATCATTTTAGCAGCCGGATGCTCAATTTGCATCTCTTCCAAAATTGTAACACCATCATTTGTAACAATAACATCACCTAAAGAATCAACAATCATTTTGTCCATACCTTTTGGACCTAAAGTAGTTCTAACAGTCTCTGCAACTATTTTCCCTGCAAGAATATTATTTCTTTGAGCATCTCTGCCCATTGTTCTTTGATAGCCTTCTGGCAAAATATAAATAGGTTGATTTGAATTTGACATTTTAACCTCCAAGAGTTGGTCTTTAGAACTTTGAACCATTTATAAACCTTTCGGTTAAATTTTTTCATATTGTCTTTCTTCAACCAATAAGTTTGTTAAATCTTCTTCAGAAAATCTAACCACAAGAACTCTATCATCTACAAAGACCGGATCATAACTTCCACGCCAAACATTATGTAAAAGATGAGGAAATGTATCAAGAATTTCTGGAGTTTCTTTTATCTCTAAAAGAACATCCAACCCAATATTTGGAAATATAGTAAAATCTGTAAGACCCTGTGCCACTTAAGAATACATAATATCCATTCCAGCTAGATAAATTACTTCTTCTCTTTGATTAGCAGCATCTTCAAAAAATTTCTTCAAGTAAATAACCATTTTAACCAAAAAAACCGAATAACTCTTCTTTTATAAACTTTTCCCTGATTTTATTGCTAAATAACTATTCATATCTCAAAGAATCAACAGGTTGCAATTTAGCAGCCTGCCTTGCTGGCAAAACTCCACTTAAAACACCAACAATAAAAGAAAATGCTAATGCTCCAACAATTAAATACCAAGGAAAATAGGCTCTTAAAAGCATACCAGTACCCAAAAAAGCCCTTGCAATAATTTCAACCATCTTACTAATCCCCATACCAAGAAGAACTCCAACAATTCCCCCTACCATTCCAAGAACACCACTTTCAACCAAAAACAATTTCTGAATATCAGAATTCTTAGCACCAATTGATTTCATAATTCCAATTTCTTTAGTTCTTTCCAAAACAGAAGTATACATTGTATTCATAATCCCAATACCCCCGACAATCAAACTAATAGAAGCAATACCAACCAAAACAATTTGAACTATCAACAATATATTACCATAAGTTTCCAACATTTCTTCAGGAGTCTGAACTTCAAAATCTTCCTTGCCTTCATCTAATCCCCTATTTTTCCTTAAAGTTTCTTCTACATCCCTTGCAATTTTATTTATATTATTTTGATCAGAAACTTCAGCAAAAATATAATCCACCCTATCCCCAATATCAAAAATTTCTTCAAAAGCTTCTTCAGGAATATAAAAAGTTTGATCATCAACTGGACTTCCAATTTTTTCCCAAATACCAATAACTTTAAACTCTTTTTCGTTTATTAAAACTTTATCTCCAACATTTATGGGATTAGGAAAAACTTTTTTAAAAGCCAAATCATTTCCAATTAAAACTTTATACTTATCGTTCTTTTTCAAATCTCTACCTTCAATAGTCTCAACAGAACCAATCATCTCCTTAACTAACCTTATCCCTTCACTAGTACTTGGCATACTCATAGCATAAGAATATCTAACATCACCTTTAAATTCAGCTTTTGTATTTTGAAATGTAAAATAAGCAGCCTCACTAACTCCTTTTACTTTTTTAACAGCATCATAATCACTTTGAGTAAATGTAACCGTAGAAGTTTCCCCGCCAGGACCATACATTCCCTTAGGCATTATAATTAATTTATTAGTACCTAAAGCCTCAAATTGTTCATTAATCATAACTTGCAATCCTTGACCTAAACTAATCAAAGCAACAACCGCCATTATTCCAATAAATATACCTATCATCGTCAACCAAGTTCTGGTTTTTCTATGTTGCAAATTCCTAAATGCTATTTTAAAATAATCTCCTATCATAGTTTAAACCTCAACGCATCAACTGGGTTCATTCTAGCAGCTTGTCTAGCTGGCATTACACCGCTTATAGTTCCAACTAAAAATGAAAATATCAAAGCACCAATAATTAAATACCAAGGAAAATGAGCTTTTAAAATATCTATTCCAAATTGATTACTAGCAATTATCTCTACTAATTTAGCAGCACTCGCACCTAAAACAACACCTATTGCTCCGCCAACAAGTCCAAGTAAACCACTTTCTATTAAAAATATTTTTTGAATGTCTGAATTCTTAGCACCAATCGATTTCATAATTCCAATTTCTTTAGTTCTTTGTAAAACCGCAGTATACATAGTATTCATTATCCCAATACCGCCAACAAGCAAACTAATAGAAGCAATTCCAATCAATACAGCAGTCACAACTCCCAAAATAGAATTAGCAGTTTCTACTATCTGCCCTGGAGTTTCAACAGAGAAGTCTTCTTCCCCTTCCTCTTGGCCCCTATCTTTCCTCATCTCTTTTTCAATTTCATCTGCTAATTTTTCTAAATCAACATTTTGTTTAGCCTGAACAGCAATAACATTAAACTCTTCTTCATTATCACTTAAATCTCTAAGAACTTCTTCTTGTACAAGAAAAACACCATCTTGCATAAGCTGGCCGGTTTTTTTAATTATTCCAATCACTTCAAAATCTTGCCCATTTATCTTTACATTATCACTTAAAGAAATATCTTTTTCAAAACCATTTTTTTCTCCATTTGCACTAGCATATCCAATAACAACTTTATATTTATCTCCGGATTTCAAACCACGGCCATATTCATACTCAATATTAAAAACCTCTTCAGCTAATTTTCTATCTTCATCTTTTTCAGGACTAGATACAAGAAAGGTATAAGATTCTATATCATTATATTCTATTTTTACAGGTTCCAAAATTCTGCCTAAAGCATTTTCAACACCACTTATTTTCTCAATTAATTCAACATCATCTTTCGTAACTTTTCCAACTGTACCTAAACCAGGTGGACCAAAACTAGAACCAGCACCCTGAACAACTAATTTATCAGTGCCCATAGAAGCAAATTGTTGCGTTATCGCCCCTTGCAATCCCTGACTCAAACTAATCAAAGCAACAACTGCGGCAATACCGACAAAAATTCCAAGCATAGTTAGCCAACTACGCAGTTTTCTATTTTGTAAATTCTTAAAAGAAAGTTTAAAAAAATCTGAAATCATTTTTTATGTACAGGTTTCTTTTTCCCGGGTAAATATTTTTTAAATACTCTCCTCGTATAACCAAAGTAATCCATGAAACTAACAGAAATTAATTTGCCCTTCATACGTTTTCTCCATTTTCTGTAGCTAATAAAATAAATCACAAAGATTACAATTATAATAAATATAACAATTCCCATCTTACTTTGTTGGGGTTCACCCAATTCAGCTGCACTATAAATATTGAATTCAACAAGATAATCTTCAACATATTCTCTATTATTTGCATCTTTGTATTCAAGAGACAATGGCAAGCTAATAGTTTTAGATCTTGTTTTCAATTTAATTCTATAATCTACTGTTTCATAATCATCTGAATCAACACTACCAATATAAACATCAGAATTACCAATAATCTCATAATCTTCAGTTTCTTTCAAAATAGTAGTTAAAAATTTAACATCTGTAACTCCCTTATTAATAATACTAAAAGTTATTTCTCCAGATCCCCCCCTACTATAGATATCAGTGGTATCTAAATTAATTAATAAATCTGGATCGCTTCCAACCATTAAACCTATAACATTATTTTTAGTATAATTTGTTCCCAAGGCATCATGATAAGTAATTATTAAAGGAACCTTATAAACTCTAGAATCTGCATCTGGATAAGCAAGAATACTATATTCCAAAATAACTTCTTCCCGGGGTCCAATATAACCTACTTTTTTCTCTTCAAACCCATCAACATTAACTAAAGGAATTTCATCATTCAATGACGCAGCAGTAGAAGCCAAAGAAGCTTGTAATAAACTTAAAGCAAAATCCAATTTAACATTAACATCATACATTGCACTTAACTCTTGATTTTTTAAAGTAAGATATAACTTAGAAACCCTTCCCGGTTCAATTGGATCTGGATCTAATTTCAACTTAGCAATATCAAATAAAGCATCTCTACTTTGAACTCTTATTTGCATTCCTGTAGTCTCTTCAGAAAATCCACCAGAAATAACTCTAAGTTTTAATTCATGATCTCCACTAACAGCAGCACTTCCAACCCTAACTCTATAACTAAAATAAGATAATCCATTTTGACCTAAATCTCCAAGCGCCTTAATTCTATCTGCTGAAGTAGCAACATAAAACGGATTTGTATCAACAAATTGTATTTTCAAATCTTCCATGGTAGAAGATCCTACATTTTGTAATTGAAAATAAATATCAAAATATTCCCCAGGTTCAACCGGATTTGGAGAAATAGAACTTATATCTATCTTCGCTCTTCCACCAACAAAATAACTTGCGCTAGCAAAACTAACGAAAAATAAACACAACACAATCACCAATAATATTTTTTTCATTTTAACTCAACACCCCCTACTTTTCCATCCTTTAAATAAATTACTCTTTTTGCTTTTTTAGCAATATTCTCGTCATGAGTAATCACAATTACAGTTTTTCCCTTTTTATTTAATTCACCCAACAAATCCATAATTTCTTTTCCAGTAACACTGTCCAAATTTCCAGTTGGTTCATCTGCAAGAATTACATCCGGGTCATTAGCTAATGCCCTAGCAACAGCAACTCTTTGTTGTTGGCCACCACTTAATTGAGTGGGTTTAAAAGTAATTCTATCTCCAAGGCCCACACTGATTAATAGATCTCTAGCAATTTTATGTCTTTGATCTTGTTCTACATTCTGAAATAACATTGGTAAGGTAATATTTTCCAATGCAGTTAAAGTAGGAATTAAATTAAATTGTTGAAAAACAAATCCTATTATTTTGCCCCTAATCTGGGCTAGTTCACTTTCTTCCATGTGAGCAATGTCTTTACCTTCCAAATAAATAACTCCTTTTGTCGGAGTATCTAAACAACCAACCATATTCATCAAAGTGCTTTTTCCAGAACCACTAGGACCCATAATGGAAACAAATTCCCCTTGTTTAATATCAAGTGTTGCCCCTTTTACAGCCTCCACCTTAACTTCTCCAAGATCATAAATTTTCCACACATCTTTTAAACTTATAATTGAATTCATTTTAAAATTAATCTTAACCTAATCATTTATAAAAATTTCTATTAAGAACTATTTCTTCCCAGGAACTTCATGACATTTATTACATCTAGCTTCATAATATTCTTTCTTCTTACTATCAAAACCAGCACCAACTAAAACAATAGGACTATTATACCCAGCAGGTTTTCCATCTATTATCCTTTGAGTCCTATGTGCTTCATCCCCACAAACATTACAAATAGCGGTTAATTTAATAATTTCATCAGCTTCAGCTAATAATCTTGGCATTAAACTAAAAGGTTCACCCCTAAAATCCTGATTCAAACCAGTAACAAAAATATTTATTCCTCTTTGAGCTAAATCCCTTAACCCTTGAATAATATCCACTCCTTCTTTATCAAATCCCTTAAAATTATCACTTAAAAATTGAACTTCATCAATTCCAACAACATTTACATCTCCCACCAAACAACTTAAAATATCTCTAAAAGAAAATACGCTAAATATTGGAATTCCTTCCAAATTAGCACTTCCATCGTGAGTCCCTAAAGAATCTTGATCCCACCTAGTATCAATAGCTGGTTTAAAAATTTGCACCTTTCTTTTAGCAATAGCCTGCCTCCTAAGTAATCTAGCTAATTCCTTAGATTTTCCACTAAACATAGGTCCAGTTATTACAGTTATAATACCAGACATATATTAACTCATGAATGGTGGTTTATTTAAACGTTCTCATAATAAATAATATATTAGTCTAAACCGAATTCTTTATAAAAGAAGAAAACTACTTAAAATTATGAAAACCGGCCTAAAAGTAGCAGAGGCCATGACAAAACGGCCAGTAATAGTTTCTCCAGATATAGTTTTACTAGATTGTGCTAAATTAATGCTAAAAAGAAGTGTAGGTAGTGTAATCGTAAAAGATAAGGGAAAAGTATTAGGTATTTTAACAGAAAAAGATATTTTAAGGAAAGTTGTAGCAAAAAATCTAGATACTAAAACCATACCAGTAAGCAAAGTAATGACTAAAAAATTAGTTACAATCTCCCCAAATGAAGATATCTATGACGCAATGTATTTAATGAGTAGAGATGATGTAAGGAGACTCCCGGTAATCAAAGATAATGAACTAATCGGAATTCTAACCCATAACGACATCTTAAAAATTCAACCAGATTTATTTGAAATCTTTTCTGAAAAAATACTATTAAGAGAAGAAGAAAGCAAACCAATTGGAAGGAATTATTTAGAGGGCCCATGCGCAAATTGTGGCACTTACAGTCAATTATTTAAACATCGTAAAAAGTTTGTTTGTGAAGCTTGCAAAATTAGATAGAAACCTTTATTAATTCTAAACCAACAATCAATTGTATGATTGATAAAAAAGTAAAGGGTCCTAAAATAACCTTAAAAAAAGAGGGTACAATAGATCTTGATTCTCTTTATTCAAACATAAAAAGTTGGTTTGACGAATATGATTATTCCTTTAATGAGGATACCCATCAACAAAAAACAACTCAAAAAGGAAAATCAATAAAGTACACTTGGACAGGAAAGAGAGAAGCAACAGAATATATTCAATTCATAATAGAAGTTAAATTCTACATAACGGAATATTCAGAAAAAGAAAGAAAATTAGAACTTGAAATTGAATCTAGAATGGAATTAGATCATAAAGATAAATGGCAAGATACAGAAGTAAAGAGCAAAGTTTTCAAGATATTTAACACCCTTTTCAAAAATGATGAAATTGGTTCTTTCAAAAAGAAATTATCTGAAGAAGTAGCCAATTTAATAAAATTAGCAAAACAAGAATTAAATTTAGAAACATAAGATTTATTAACTACTTTTTCCAATCTTAATTTATGCATAAAGACGCTGATTCCAAAGAGGTTGTAAAAAGTTTGAAAGTTGTTTACAAAGGTTTCTTTGATATGTCTGAATTATACAAAGAAGTAAAATCCTGGTTAGACAATAAAGGCTACGGGGATGAAAACGAAGATTTCAAAGAAGAAACCTATGTAGAAAGACTAAAAGGTGAATCAAAACAAATAGAAGTCAAATGGATTTGTGAAAAAGAAGCAAGTGACTATTCTAAAAATCAAATAACAATTACTTTCTTCGCCGTTGGCCTATCAGAAGCAGAAGCAGATTGGAAAGGAAAGAAAATCAAAACAAATCAAGGAGAAATAGAAATTAATCTATCTTCAAACTTAATAACTAATGCATCTGGAAAATGGGATCCAAATAGTTTAATGAAAAAAATGTATGAAAAATTAGTTGTAAAAGATAGGATTCAAAATGAAATGATTGAACTTTACAAAGATACATACGACCTACAAGACACAATAAAATCATTTTTAGAGTTAAGACAATTTTAGAAAAGCTTATTAAAATAAAACAACAGGAAAATAACATGTCAGACAAGGATATTATCATAAAAGAAGGAGATCTTGATATTTCTCAAACAGCAGTATTCAATTTTAATGATTTCTACTCAACAACAAAAACCTGGTTTAAAGATAATGAGTATGGCCATGTAGAAAAAAAATACGAAGAAACCATTAAAGGAAAAACAAAAGATATTAAAATTAAATGGGAAGGAAACAAAAAGTTTGATGATTACACAAAAGCAGTTATAAAAATGAAAATTAAAGTATCTGACGCTCAACAAGTTGAACATAAAGATGAAAAACTAACAAAAGGTACATTAAAAATCTCCTTAAGTGCAGATATGATAACTGATTATGACGATAAGGTAACTAATCCATTAAGAAAATTATGGATGGGCCTTCAAGAAAAGTTCTTTTCACCCCACAAAAGGTTAAAATTCCAAAAAGAAATCCAAGAAGACGCCAATAACCTTTACAATAGAATAAAATCTTTCTTAAATATTCAAAAATACAATTAATTTTTAGTTTTTAAAGTATAAATTTGATGATTCTCAAATGGGGCGATAATTCTTATCCCAATTAATCCAGCAATTTCATCATCAGATAAATTAAACGGTATAAACTCAAAGCTATCTGAACAAAATCCTAAACTTTCCTGCACTGCATACACCGAAACCTGCAAATAATCATCATTTTCAACATGAATATTCAACTCACCCCACAAACAAGGTAGCTTTCTGAACGAAATGCACCCCCTACTTCAACATAAAATGGGGGTCCATCTGAATCCAGGGCCTTCAACAACTAACATAGAAACTGTATTAAAAGAGGGTTCTACGATAAGATCTAAACCCCTATAAAACGGGTCCTCAAGCCTTGCAGCACAACTATTCAATAAAAGCAATCCTAATAAACCACCAGTAATAGCTAATTTTCCCATTTTTTATCAAAATGGGATATCTATATTACTTATAAATGTTTCAAAAACACAACCTTTTTAAACAAAGGAAAATAGCTATAATTAAGCCCGTCACGAGAATACTCAACGGAGCTTACGCTAATAGCAAGCTATGAGGCTTGGGAGTTAGTGTTACGGGCTACATAACACTTAGAACAAGAAAATCATTATCATTCATTTCATTTTTATTTGAGGGAAGAAAGAAAAAAGAGTATTAAAGCTTGTTCTAAATTGTAAAATCAATGATCAAAATGATATCCTTGAGGAGGGAAGAAAATGGGAAAAATAAGCCAAGTTTCGGCAAAATATATAATTCATGCTCAAATTCAGATCGATGGTGTTGTAGACAGACCAGACGTAATTGGTGCAATCTTTGGACAAACAGAAGGTTTACTAGGATCTGAACTAGAACTTAGAGAATTACAAAGAAACGGAAAAATAGGAAGAATAGAAGTAAAACTTGAAGTAAAAGCAGGAAAATCTGATGGGGAAATAATAATTCCTTCTAGCTTAGACAAAACAGAAACAGCAATTATAGCTGCTTCTTTAGAAACTATCCAAAGAATAGGTCCTTGCAACGCCAAAGTAAAAGCAGACGGTATTGAAGATGTAAGAATTTCTAAAAGAAATTACGTTATAGAGAGAGCAAAGGAATTACTAAAAGATTTAACTGAAAAAGTACTTCCAGACAGTCAAGAAATTACTGATGAAGTAGCATATTCTGTAAGAATGATGGAAATCAAAGAATATGGTAAAGAAAGACTTGCAGCCGGACCAGCAATAGATGATTCAGATGACATAATTATAGTAGAAGGTCGTGCAGATGTTCTAAACCTATTAAAACATGGTATTAAAAATGCCATAGCAGTAGGTGGAACATCCATTCCAGAAACAGTAAAAGAGCTTACAAAAAGTAAAGTTGTAACTGCTTTTGTTGATGGAGACCGCGGTGGAGACTTAATTATTAGAGAATTAATGCAAGTTGGAGAAATTGACTTTGTAACTAAAGCTCCAGATGGAAAAGAAGTTGAAGAACTCACAAAGAAAGAAATTAATATAGCTTTAAGAGCAAAAGTTGCTGCTGAACAAGCTAGATTTGATAGCAATGGACATAAAGAACCTATAAGAACTACTACAACTCCAAGCAAAACTCCAACCCCAACAAGAGCACCTGTAAGAAGCGTTACTCCAACAAGAGTTCCTAGTAGAACTGTTCCAGATAGAAGAACAACTACTAGACCACCTATAAGAACTTCAAGTGGACCTAGAATACCTCAAAAAGAAAAAGATACTTTCAAATCAATGTTAGATGATTTAGTGGGTACAAGGGGGGCGTATATTCTAGATCAAGATACAAATGTTCTTGGAAAAGTTCCAACATCTGAACTAGCAACTACAATAAAAAGTTTGAATTCAGTTCATGCAATAATTTTTGATGGCTCAATTGATAGAGATTTAATAAAAATTGCTGAAAAAGCTGGATTAAAATATTTAGTTGCAATGGACTCTACAATTCCACCAAGTTCAACAAAAGTTATTATCTTAACAAAAAAAGATTTTAACTAATTTTTTTCTTTTTTCTTAATAGAAAAGTTTAAATAATATCTTTTACACAAATTAAAATATGAAAAAACTGTTATTGCCTTCTATAATTATTGTTTTAATAATACTTATTTTTCTAGGCTTTACTGGATTTACAGGAAAAACAATTTCAGATTCTGGGCCTGGCCAAATTGGTCCAAACCAAGAAGAACAAAATTGTATGTTTGCTTGTGTTTCAGTTGGTTGTAATGAAGGTGACACAGCCTGTATGGAAAGTCATGGGGATGAATGCATGACAGAATGCGGGGTAGTAATGCCAGACCAAACTGAAGATGAAAAATGTGTAGAAACCTGCATCCAAGAAGGTT
>Ga0180732_1001489_pt1 | contig 14367 bp, 13 predicted proteins | sample KR11_01MetaG_FD_148674 | JGI IMG/M metagenome (GOLD analysis project Ga0180732, IMG submission 148674) | Groundwater microbial communities from the Olkiluoto Island deep subsurface site, Finland - KR11_0.1 MetaG | ecosystem: Environmental > Aquatic > Deep subsurface > Groundwater | place...
TGTAATACTCAATGGAGTTGGAAATGCGAGAATGATATAATTTATTGGTATGATGCTTGTGGAAATAAAGAAGATATCTGGAAAGACTGCACAAATTTAGACCAAGTTTGTGATGATGGAGATATAAGTGGGGAATGTAAAGCTCCTTGTCAACCAGTTCATAATTATTTAGGGTGTTTTGATGGAAACGTATATTGGTTTAACGGATGTAATGAACCAAAAGAACAATATGAATACTGCTCAGCTGGGACAACTTGCCGAAACAATCAATGTGTTGAACATTGCATATCTCATTCTTGGAAAAGCTGTTACCAAGGGGATGCTTGGTGGAGAGATAGTTGTAATAATTACGAAGAAATAGCTGAAGAATGTGAGCCTAATGAAAGATGTTATGATATAACTGACGAATGTATCCCTTTATGTAATTCTCATTCTTACAAAGTTTGTGTTCAAACTGCCCTTTATTGGTATGATTCGTGTGGATACAGAGAAGAAGAAGTTGAAAGATGTAGTTATCCTGGAGAAATGTGTACAATTGAGGGCTGTATTCCTAATACTCATTGTGGCGATAATATTTGCAATTATGGGGAAACATGTATGACCTGCAATAAAGATTGTGAAATTTGTGATTATGGTAATAATTTTTGTGGGGATGGTCAGTGTAATGAAAATGAAACATGTAACAGTTGTTCATCAGACTGTGGAATTTGTGCTGAGAATCAATGTGATTCCAACGAAGATTGTAACAATGATGAAATGTGTCATATTGGGGAATGTAAGAAAAACTTATGCTTACCCAAGGAACATATAGTCAACCATGAATGTGTTCAAAGGGAAACTTGCACTTCTAACAATGATTGTGAGGGGGATGAATCCTGCGAAACTGGTGGTTTTTGCGAAGGACTAAATTGTGGGCCATGCACATTTATCAGCAATCACCAGTGCATAGATTATGAATGTTGTTCAGATTCGGATTGCGGGGGTTCTACGACTTGTAATACAGAGGTTCATGCATGCGTTGAGAAAAGTGAATGTCAAGAAGTGCTTATAAATGGAGGTTCCAATACTAAAGCAGATATATTATTTGTTGGAGATGGTTATCATAGCTATGAAGAATTAAAAGAAGATGTTTTAAAGTTAATTGATTATGGGGGGAATAACGGTTATGAAGGTTTAATGAGTGTAGAACCATTTCAATCTTATAAAAATAGATTTAACATATGGATGTTGGAAACGGGAGAAGATATTCCTTATGTTTGGAATGAATGGTTAGAGCAATACGAACCAGATTTGAGCACAGCTTTGTCTATTGCTACCAAATGTACATCTGCAGATTATTACATAGTTATCTCTAAAGAAAATTATAGATCCTATTGTTATTCTGGTATGCCAGGAGGAATTAGTTTTAATTCAATAGGGGATGAAATAACTTACAGAGATGGTAGGTTAATCTTACATGAGTTTGGTCACGGTTTTGCGAGATTGGCTGATGAATATGTAGAACCCGATTTTGGAAATAGGTCCAGAGAACCAAACTGTGCTCCAAACGTACAAATAGCAACAGAATGGTGGGGTGATCTTGTTGGTTCTGAAGGTGTAGGTTACTTTGAGGGTTGTAGTTATGTTGAAAGCAATATAAGGCCAACAAAAAATTCAATTATGCGTTCTCAAACAGTATTAAAAGACGATTATGGCCCTGTTAATGAAAGAAAAATAAAGGAGGTTTTAAGCAACTATGCATAAATCTAAATTAATTATTTTTATGATTGTGTCTCTCTTTTTAATTAATTTATTATGTAGTGCACAATCTGAGGAATTTGTATATTCCCTTAAAATAAACTATTTTGGAGGGGAAATAAGTGAGGAAAACCTAAGATTAGTTGAAGGCAATCCACCAGATAGATTGGTCCAACCTGAAGAGGGATACACTTTAAAAGTAATCTCGTTTAAAGGAGATGTATTGAATTCATTTAAATTTGAGATTCAATTGACCCAATCTTATGAACCACCTGAAGAATGGTTTGATGAAGAGGGAAATCAAATATATTTCCCTGATGAAATTGAAGAACATATTGAAGAAGAAGTAAGTTTAACTTTGATAATTCCTTACTACAAAACTGCACAAAGCATTGAGATATATAATGCTGGCAATGAATTAGTTCTATCTTCAGATGTATCCAAATATTCTACATGTAACCAAGATAATATTTGTGGCTCCAATGAAGATACAAAAAATTGTCCTTATGATTGTAAACAATTCGATTTAAACCTTACAAAAATTACTCCTAATTTTTATTGGATTATGGGGATCATAGTTATAGTTGCAATAGTTATTTTAACTATTTTACATAAATTTAGAAAAAGAAGAAGAAAGAAGCACCATAAAGATTAAAATGACTAACCACCTTAAATCTCCTCTAAAGAAATCTTGGTATACTTGTATAAATAATTTGCTGTTTTTTAGGCCTACGGCCAAAGAAAAAAAAGAAAAATTAAATTAAGAGTTTTTAAGTTTTTAGCTGACCGCAGGTCTCAAACAACATCAAAAACAATTTTTAAAGCACTTTTAAAATTACAAAGCATATTAGAATACATTATATTTGCAATAGGGCAATAACATTCTTTTTTATAAATACTTTTTTTAATCTTAAGAGCTTTTTCACTAAAAAGAACTTTCTTAACATTATAATCATTTTCACGTAAATTACCAAAACTATCACCACGAACAGCACAACACCAAACATCTCCTTGTGGAGTAATTTGAATATGACTAATACCAGCAAAACAAGGAATAACTTGTTTCTTTTCCTTTAAAATCCTTTTAACTAATTCATAATATTTTATTCTTGACATTTGTTTAACTTTTGTAAAACCAGTAAACTTTTGACTTTTCAATTTAGAAATCAAAAAATCAATAGAAGCAGAATAATCATTAAGATTAGGAGTTATATCCATGTTCATAGTATCAAGCTCAACTCTTTTTTCAGCTATTTCAGTAATATAAGCATCTGGTTCTAAGTTTTTCATAACATAAGAGTAAATTTGAGGAATATTTTTAACATTAAACTTAGAAATTACAGTATGAATTCCAAGTTCAAAGTTTTTATTTTTAATTTTCTTAAGATCATTGTAAACTTCAACAACTTTATCGAAATCTCCTTTAATACCACGAATTTCATCATTTTTATCTCCAATTTCATCTAAAGATAAATTTATACTGATAATTGCTTTTGGGCATTTTTTAACAATTTCACGAACTTTAAGACCAATAACTTTTGAGCCGAGTAAACAATTTGTTGGAATAACAATTATTTTTGGTTTGCATATTTTATAACCTGATTCAACAATATCGATTATATCTTCTCTTAAAAGAGGTTCACCACCTGTGACAACAAACCAATAAACTTTTTTCAAACTACGAAATATTTTTTTATATTCTTCTAAAGATAATTCATTTTCAGCAATTTTTGGATTTTCTCTGTAAATTTTTCCAATCATACAAGTTTTACAAAGAGAATTACATTTATTGGTAACAGCTATTGCTACATTGTTTGGCATTATTCTAGGAAAACCAAAATTTCTTTGTAATTTGTATCCAATTATGTTTTTTGCTAGTGATATCATTTTAGTTTTTTTGGTGATGCTAAACTTTCCCAATTTCCAGTTGTTGAAATCTCTTTTTTGTAATCTCTTTTTGCTTTTATTACACAATAAATTTCTACAAGAGCAAAGAAAGGCATTACTGGCCACATAAAGAGATTACTTCCCATACTTGTGAAAAATGCATTAAATAGTGTTAAGGAATTAGTGCTTGCCATTTCTAATCCAGAGATTTCCATTAATTGTAAATGAGCTAAACGCACTCTTACACGTTGTGAAACAAATTCTTTTAAGTTATTTGGATGGCGGATGTAAACTTTTGATTTTGGTTGATAAAATACCCTCCAACCTTTTTTGAAGATCATTGAGCCAATATAACCATCATCATTTAAAATGTCTGGAATTTCGCTTATTATTTCTTTTCTGAAAGCATACAAATATCCAGAGGTATGGAAATATGTTCTTTTTTCATTTTCCCATGAGTTTATTTTATGGAACATTCTGTATCTATATTTTGCAATGTAATCCCAAAGGAAGTTTTTATCATCTAAAGTTATTACTTTGCTGCTAACTGCCCCAATTCCTTGTGTGAATGAATCTATTAGGATGTCAAATGAGCCTTTTGCAGGAAGAGCATCTCCATCTGTAAAGATTATTATTTCAGACTGGTTTTGTTTTAATATTTTGTTTACGGCAGAAGGTTTTCCATTTCTTTCTTTTTCAACAATTAATGTTATTCTTTTGTCTTTTTTTGCAATTTCTTTAACAATATTTTCTGTTTTGTCTTTACAGCCAGATGAAACTACAATTACTTCTTCTAAGTCATTTTTTATGTTTTGATTTAAAATAGAATTAAGTAATATTCCAATGTTTTCTTCTTCGTTATATGTGCAAATACCAACACTAAATTTCATGATAAAGTGCAGAATTAAGGGTCTTTTATTAAGTTTGTGATTTCTATGTAAAATTCAACTCATAAATTATTAATGCTACTTGTGTTTGCTGTTCATCCATGTAGTAAGCCATAACTGGTGTTATTTTTGTTGGATTTTCTTGTGCATATGTATAGGCCCATTGAGGGTAGGTTTCAAAGATAGAAACTATAAAGTAATCTGCCCCTTCTGCTATTGCAAGCTCTTCAAATTCATCTTTTGTTAAATATGCTTCGCTTTCGTTTAAATCAGCGAAATATCTTGTTGCTTTTTTTGTTAATCCTATATGTTTTCTGTTTCCATAAAATTCTATTTGTGGCCAAGATTGAGAGAAAATAACATCGTCAGGTCCCGCATTTTGATCTATCCAGAGTCCTGCTTCTTTTACTTGCATGTAAGATGGAGCTTTTACTTTTATTAACTCATCGCCTTGTTTGAATTGGTAAGCCATTGATGAAATAACTATTAAGAGAATGACTATTACTGCAGCTGGTTTACTCCATTTTTTGACTAATTCATAGCCTTTCATTAAAACATCTCCTACAACCATGAATACTGCAGGGAACACAACAAGAATGTATCTTGGTTCAACCCAACCAACCCAGACACCTAATAATAAGATTGGCAGTAAAATCCATAAAATTACAAAAAAGGTTCTTATTAATTTTTTATCTTTATTTTTAAACATGATATCAAAGCCAATAATTAGGTTGAAAAGATAAATAACTAAACCAATTACGAATAAAATTAATAGGATTTTTATTGGGCTATTAAGATAAGTTGTATTAAAAAGTTGTATATAATTAAAAAGATTGGTAAAATGCTTAGTTATTGCCCCTGCTTCTGAAGCACTCCCAAACCATTCTGAGGCCCAGGCTAATGGCATTTTGTAAGTTATTTGGGACCAAATCATATAAGGCAGCATTACTATGAAGCCACCTAATGCAAAGAACCAAACTCTTTTATTTTTTATAAACTTCCAGCCGTCTTTTACAATAAAGAGTGCTAAAACTGGAACAACCATCATTGCAAGTGTTGTTCTTCCAAGAATTGTTAGAGACATAAAGGCACCTGCCCAAAACATTAGTTTTTTGCTTGGTTTTGTTATGTAACCTCGCCATAATAAGAAAACAGTAATCATCCAGAAAGTTGTTCCAAAAACATTTGTTGAGATTCTATAACTCCAAAAATTGTATAAGTAGAAAACAGACATTAAAGCAGAGGCTATTAATCCTGTTTTTTTGTTATACATCTCTTTTGCTGCGAAATATGTGAATAAAACTCCTATAAAGGATACAAGCATCATTAAGAATTTAACAGCTGTTTCTCCATTTAATCCGAGTAAATAAAAGAAAGCACCTGCAAAGACAATTAAAAATGGTTTATGTGGAGGTAAACTTGGCTCCATTAACAAAGCGTTTTCATCCCAATCTGGATTAAACCAATTTCCATTAGCCATGTCTCTAGATCTCCATAAATATTGAGATTCATCCCACCACATAGCTTGGTCATTGTAATTAGAAAAATAATATATTCTTATACCTAAAGCAAAAATCATTATGATTAAAAATAAGTAGAAATAAACTTTTTTACCTTTGAAAAAAGAAAGTGCTTTTTCACTTCTTTTTTCTAATTCGTTTTCCATATTTTTAGGAGATTTAGCTTTGTTTATATATTTTTTGTATTTTATTTAAAGGTTATTGAAATGTCATTTTCGTTGTACCAAACCGGGCATTTTGCACATTTTTTTCCTTCTACTATAACTGTGTATTCTGTTTCTTCTTGGCACATACCATAAAATTTGTCTATACAACCTCTTAAGTTGTGTCTAGGTGGATTGTGTGGACATCTCCCAAATTCTTCTTCAGCTTTTTCTTCAAGTTTCTTTTTTTCTCTTAGTCGACTCTGCTCTTTTTCTGTCATTTTAACTCTCTTTTTGGGCTTTTGCTTCTTCTCTTACTTTTGAATCAATAGTTATAGTTGATGATATCCCCCCCCTTGGATTCAAACTTAAAACAAGCCTTAGGTATGCTGGTTCATAAACTTCCATTAAATGTTTGAAAACGGTATCTGCAAACCTTTCATAAGATATTACTACCATCCTATATTGCTGTAAATACTTCTTTAAAGATCTAAGTTCAACTAATCTTTTACCAGGATACATAAAAAGATCTAATACTCCATAATCTGGTTGGTCCTCAACTCCCATAAATGTTAGTTCTGGTTGATGCATGTGTATTTCATATTGTTCGCCGGTAGGATTTTTTATTGATTTTAATACTCCAATATCAATCATTTCTTCTAATTTCATTTTTCAAATTTATGGCAAAACTCTAAAACAAGGTGGCATACATCTGACATATCTTTAGCACTGGCTATTGTTTTTAAAGTAACAAGAGTTTCGTCACCATCTCCTAATTTTTTATAAGGCACTTCAGGGTCTCCAATAATAGTGTCGAGCCCTCTTTCCATTGCAAGAGTAAGCAAAGCATTTTGTAAAGGGAGTCTAGCTTTTTTCTTAATTTCACGTGGTAGGCCTTGTACAAAATTTGTTAATCCAATCAAAGAGTGAACCATATCTGGATTGCTACTTACTCTTTCTAAAGTGTCCAATGTTCTTTTTAACCCCCCTTCATAATCAGCATAAAAAGGTATGATAGAAGGATCAAGATAAACTTGTTCTGGTTCAAAACCAGCATCAAGTGCTCTATAAAATAAACCATCAACGTCTGTTCCTGTTTCTGAGAGCATCAACACAATTCCACAATCTCTTTTTTGCCTAAGCGGGAATATCTCAACTGATTTAGATTCAGTAGCTGAATTTAAAATCGGCGGTATTCCATTTGCTTTTTTATAATCATAAGCCATTAAACCAGCAGCCAATTTAGAGGGATCTACTGAGTCAATACACAAAGGAACATCAACAATACCCTGTATTGCATTAACAATTCTAGCCATCATCGCATTTGGCAAGGTATCAACATTTACATCTAAATAAGTAACTCCTGCTGCTGCTTGTTCTTTTGCTATACCTTCTATTCTACTAAAATCTCCAGAAGCATTAGCGTCATCTAATAGTATTCCAATCGAAGGTATAAAACAATTTATTCTTTCTGAAATAATTGTTAAATCACTAATTTTTTCTTTAGGTTTTTGTTGATTCTGATCGTTCCCATCCATCCTTGTACTCCTTTTTTTTTAATTTTAGGTCAAATAGCAAATTAATCCAAATATATAATCTTATCGGGTATAGAGTTAGTGTCCAAAGAAATTCTTTGGCATTTCTTGGATATTTTAAGACTTCTAAACTTAATCCCTCTAAGATTTCATTTTTTAATGTTTTAACTTTTGGGAAATCTGGTGCATACTTTGTTAGCTTTTCATGGGAATTTGCAGTTCTTTTTTTCTGTTTTATAAAATCTTTCATGTTTGTAGGATTTTTTACATATACTTTTGCGTTTTCAGCGTAAGCTATTTTGTATCCTCCTTTCCAGAATAAATAAGGAGTTATTGAATCTTCTGCAACGTCTAGTGGTAATCTACCGATTACATTATTTCTGAAAGCAAATAAATATCCAGAGCATTCTAAGAATTTTCCTTGCTCATATCTTTTTTTCCTTGAAATCTCGTGAGCACCAACATCATAAAGAAAATGTGCCCAATAACCAAATAAAGTATTTTTATCATCTTGTGCTACCGGCCTTCCTGAGACACAACCAACTTTTTCATCTTCAAATTTTTTAACTATTTCATTTATGGAATTTTTTTCTAGAAAAACATCTCCATCAGTTAAGATTAAAATTCTTCCTTGAGATATTTTGAAAACTTGATTTAAAGCAAAAACTTTTCCTTTTCCAGGATCTTTGAAATATTTTAATTGAGGATAATCTTTAGAAAGTTGTTTTACTATATTTTCTGTTCTTTTATCTGGTGCGGCCACAATTAATTCATAAGGCTCTTCTACTGTTTGATTTAATATAGAAAAAGTAGCTTTTTCTATTAAAGGTTCATTGAAGGCTGTTATTATTATAGATAACATGTTTTTGGGAAAAAGACTAGATTTAAATTGCTTTTGGATTACAATTCTACCTTTTAATTATGTTGCATAAAGGTTAAAAAGGTTGATTTTTTCTTTTTGGTCATGGAAGACGGAAAAGGAGTAGCATATTCAATGGTTCTTTTAGCTACTTCAAAAGTGGTTACATACTTTTTATTATTAATTTTAGCAAATTTATTTTTGAAAGAAGTATATGGAAGGGCTGCTTTTGTAATGAATATTTTTACTCTTGTTTTATTTTTTAGTTTAGTTGGGGTTCCTTATGCATTAGTTCCTTGGATTGTTAAGAAAAGAGATATTAATTCTGTATTTCACTTTTTGATGTTAGTATCTATTTTTTGTGTTATTGCTGGGATTATAATAACCTGGCAACATAAGTGGGTAATGCCCCTTGTATTTCTTTTCCCTATTTTGTTAGTTCGGGGATTTTCTGGAGCTTATTTATATTCTAAATATAAACAACATTTAGTTGTTATGGCTGATTTAATTTATATCTTTTTTGCTTTTATTTTAATTTATTTATTCCGTCATTTTAGTAAGGGAGGTATAATCATGGGTTATGCTATTGCAGCTCTTATTCCTTCTATGATTTTAATCTTTTTAACTAGAAAAGATCTGGCTCCATTATTTAATAAATTCAAGATAAATTTTTATATTGTAAGAAATTATATTGGTAATGCCATTATAACTTCTTTGATATATATTTCTTTTGCTTTTTTAGATTTATTAGATTCTACGATAATTGGAATTTTATCAACTTTTGAAAATGTAGCAATGTATAATGTCGCGGGCCCAATTTCTAATGTAATTTCTTTGATTCCAGTTACATTTGGGTTGTTTCTTTTAGCTAAAAGTTCTGAAATAATTGATAGGAAACATTCAAGAATGATTTTATCTAAAATGATGAGGGTGTCTTTTTCACTTTCCTTTTTGTCTGCAATTGCTGTTGTTTCATTATCTTATTGGATTGTTTCAATATTTTTTCCGAAATACATTGGAATTGAACCCTTTATAGCAATTTTAATTTCTGGGGTTGTTCTTTATTCCGCATACAATATGATATGTAGTTATTTGCTTGGGAGATTAATGCCTAGAAAAGCATTATTTGCAATAGGATTTGCAGCTATTTTAAACATAATTTTAGATGTTTTGTTAGTTCCTAAATTTGGATTGTGGGGGGTTAGTATAGCAACGTTTATAGCACATTTAGTAGCTTTTACTATTTTGGTTAAGAAGATGGGGTTGTTTAAATCTTTTTATAAAATTTATTTGTTAATTTTGTTTATTCCATTAGCCCTTTATATGGAGGTTTATGGATTACTTTTAATCGTACTTTTAGTACCTTTATTAATATTCGCTGGTTTATTGAAAAAAGAAGATATTTATTTTGCGAGAGATATAGTAAAAGATATATTTAAGATTAAACCTAAAATCAATTTGTAATTTTTATTTTTTTAGATTAAACTCAGAAATTTTTGCACATTTATATTTTGATAGAAAATCTGCTATTTTTTTGAATAACTTAAAATCATCCAAGGTAGCCATTGTTGCAGGATGGATTAAAATAATGCTGTCTACTTTATTTTTTTCGTTTTCTGTTATCCTTTTTTTAAAAATTTCAAACCATTCTTCTGGAAAAATCCTCCCTTTTGTGCAACTTGCAAAAGGACACCTGTTTTCTGGGCTTAGAATGCCATAGGATATTGTATTTTGATCTACTGGGATGTTTATTGGAAGGTGGATTACTTGATCGTAAAAGGGTTTTATATTGCCTAACAAATCAGAAACAAATTTGACATCAAACTCTTTTAAAAGTTTGAAAGTTTCTTTGTTAGACCCAAAAGCGTGGGTTCTCCAGGAGTTCATTTTTAAACCAAATTTTTCAAAGGCTACTTTGGTTTTTTTAATATCTTTTTTTTGGTAGGATTTTGATCCATAAATGCAACCCCATTTTTTTCTATAGAAATAACTTTTAACTAGACTCATTTTTCCAAAATTATTATATGTGTGACCCCCAAGTTCTACATCATAGTTTAATAGTTCTTTGCATTCTTTGGGTTCAGTGGTAAAGCAAATACCGTTTACAAAGAGGGTGCAAGGGAGTTTGTATTCTTTGAGAATTTCTAAGTACGTTTTAGAAGATTTTATTTCAGATCCACTTTCTTTTTGTTCCCAGTTGTTTGGATCTAAGGTGTGAACATCTCCCGTTAGGTATATCATTTGTTCTTTGAAAGAGGAAAAACTATATAAAATTATCTTATTTACTCCTTATATGAAAGGATAAAGTTATAAACTTTAAATAAATCCCAAATTAAAGGAGCTTAAAAATGGTTATAAAAACTAAAATAATTAAGGTTTTGAAAGAACCAAAAAGTTTACTTTTTAAGTTAAAGGGTTTGGATGCAAATTCTTATTTTCATATACTTTCTCTAAAGAGATTTTCTAAAAAGATTGGAACTATGATTGATGTTGGGGCAAATAAGGGTCATTTTATTAGGGCATTAAAGAAAGAATTTCCTAATACAGAAGTTTATGCTTTCGAACCAATTAAAAATTTTTATGATAAATTAAAAAAGATTCCAAATGTAACTGCTTTTAACTGTGGATTATGGCATGCTGAAAAGGAAGCTGCATTACATTATAACAAAAAAGATCCTGATGCTAGTTCTTATTTAACTTATAGTAAAAATTATGATTATAATACTGAAATAGAGAATGTTAAAACAGAGCTTAAAAGATTTGATAGCTTTGGCATAGACATCAAGAGGCCTTGTTTTCTTAAATTGGATGTTGAAGGTGCAGAGTATGAAGTTTTAAAGGGTTTTGGAGAGGAATTAAAGAAAGTAGATTTTATATTGATGGAGCGTCATCTCCAGAGTAATTTTGAAGAAGAAAAAAGATTTTCAGAGATATTTAGATTGCTTGAAGAAATGGGATTTACTGGTTTTTTGCAACAGAATGTGAATAATCAACATGGGTTGCCAGATCAATGTGATTTTTTCTTTTTTAGGTTTAAATCTTAATTATCTTTAACTTTGATAAGCATAACGAAAAGTTCTCTTGCCGGGAATAATCCCTTTAATATGGTTGCTTCATATAATTGAGGGCTTATTAGTTCAACTAAAGGTTCTATAAGATAATTCCAAAATAGATACCCCTTTTCAAACCTTAGTTTTTTGTACTTTAATTTAAATCCAAAATAGTCTATAAAATCTGCGTCTGTAGAAGTTTTAAACAAACGTTTGTTTGTGAAAGAATTGGTAAAACAAAAAAATCTATGGTGAAATTCAGAGTTAGCAATTGCCGATGAAAAATGTGGAACCCTAATATAAAGTGCCCCATTCTTTTTCATTATTCTATTTAGCTCACCCATAGTTTTTTCATAATCTTTTACATGTTCCAATATGTGGAATGCAAATATTCTGTCAATAGAATTATCTTCAAAAGGATAAGGATATTTATCAAGATCCCAGACAATATCTACACCATTTAATTTAATTTTGTCTACGTTGATACAGTTTTCTTTGATATCACTTCCACAACCTAAATTTAGTCTAATATTTTTCATATTTCCTCAACAAAACTCTTTTTATTCCTTTTAAGGCATATTTAACTTCTCCAGCTTTTACCCAATAAAAAAACTTTTTGATATTATATTTATAAAATCCGAAACTAGCCATTTCTTTTAAAGTTTTTATTAATATTTCGTTAGGTATTTTACTAGTGTTGTGTTTTATTTCTAAAAAATCTCCGGTCCAATGGGCCCATTCTTCTAAAGTAGTTGGGTTTTTTATTAAATTATTTGTAATACAATAATGAAAAGCTGCTGTACCTGGAAGGGGGTTGAAAATTAATATGTTAGTAATGTCTGGTTTATATTTTTTTATAAATTGTTTTGTCATATTTAATTCTTCAAGGGTCTCAGTGGTTATTCCGATCATAAAACTAGTGTCTGATACAATACCATATTTTTTACAAAGTCTAATGGCGTTTATGTTATCTGCTATTTTGGTTCTTTTATTTAAAAAATCTAAAACTCTTTGACTTCCGGATTCTGCTCCAATAAACAAAGTGTGGCAACCTGCTTTTTTCAAAGCCCCCATTATTTCATCGTCTAAATAATCTGCTCTTCCAAAACAAAAGAAGTTTACTTTGTAAAAAATATGGAGGTCGCAAACTTCTACTGCTCTTGTTTTAAATGCCACAAAATTATCATCAGCGATTGAAAATGATTTAACATGATACTTTTCTATTAATTCCTTAAATATTGCTTTTACTTTTTCAGTGCTTAGGATCCTTATGAATGATTTTCCATCTTTCCCCCACATTCCGCAGCTATAACAAAAAGAACAATTACCTGAACAGCCTCTGCTTAAACTTACAAAAATTGTAGTATACTTCTTTAGATCAATTAAGGAATAATCAGGTAGTTTTAAATCATTTAGGTTAATGTAAGGTCTTAAGGGGTTTTTATTGATATTTCTAAGTTCTTTTAATTTTTTAGGATTTTTATCGTGAGTGTTGCAGAATTCTAAAAATGCTTCTTCACCTTCCCCCCTTATTACATAATCTACTTCTGGCCGATTTAAAAAGGTGTCTGGTTCTATTGTAGCATGAATACCCCCAATAACAATAGTTGTTTGAGGCATCTCTTTTTTTATGAGTTTACATACGTAACTTAAATCAAGAAGCATTTCGGTTGTTATGCTTCCCATACCTACTATGTTTGGTTTGTATTCTCTAAGAACTTTTAAAAAATCATTATCATTAAATATTATGTTTCTATCATATATCTTAACAGGATGAAAATCTTGTATTGCTGTAGCAATGTATATTAAGCTTAATGGGGTGGAAGGATTATCGAACGGTTTGTTCATTCTTCTGTCATTATGCGGTTGAATTAATAGTACTTTTGCCATTCTTTGGCTACTAGTAAAATGCCTTTCTTTTTAAATTTAACTCATTTTGAATCCAAAAATATATAAATCTTCTATTTTTTACTTTATGCACCATGATTAAAAAGATATGTTTTTTCACAACCCATTTTGACTTTCCAAGGCAAGGCTATCTTAATTATTTTGAGAAAATATTGCCAGATAATGCAGAGGCATTCTTATTTTGCTCAGAAAGTGAAAAAGAAAATTTTAATACAAAAAAAATAAAAAAATATGGATATGCGGGCAATAAGTTTTCAGCCCCATTTGCATTAAGAAATTTTTGTAAAAAAAATGATATAGAATTAGTGGTTAATCTTTCAGGTATGGATGAAGCAGCTTTTACTATTGCTTTTGCTTCTGCTTTTTCAAAAACTAAGGGGGTTTATTGGATTACTGGAAATCCAGTTTATACTTTGAAAACATCCTTGTTTTTAATTTCCCAGTTTTTCTTGGAGAGATGTCTTGTTTCTGCTAAGGATATTACTGAGAAAGTTAGAAAATTGCTAATTTTTAAGAAGAAAGTATTTAATGTGCCTCTAACTGTTGATACAGATTTTTTTATCCCTATCGATAAAGAAAAATGTAGGAAAAAGTTAGATATAAATAAAAATGATAAAATTATAATTTTTGTTGGAAGGGTGCAATATCAAAAAGGATCAGATTGTTTGCTTGAATTGATAAAGAAAAACTCAGATAAGAAGTTTATTTTAATAGGGGATTTATTTGATGAGAATTATAAAGGAGAAAAATTAGATAACCTTGTTTTGTTACCTCCGAAATCACAAGAAGAATTGGTGGAATATTATGGTGCAGCGGATTTATGTGTTTTTCCTAGTAGAAT
>Ga0180732_1001490_pt1 | contig 14357 bp, 19 predicted proteins | sample KR11_01MetaG_FD_148674 | JGI IMG/M metagenome (GOLD analysis project Ga0180732, IMG submission 148674) | Groundwater microbial communities from the Olkiluoto Island deep subsurface site, Finland - KR11_0.1 MetaG | ecosystem: Environmental > Aquatic > Deep subsurface > Groundwater | place...
TTTTTTCCTCTCCTGCCTTTGGAGGCTCTAAAGAAGCAGTAACCTGCTCGGCCAGGAAATTTATAATCACCGGCACATGACGAATATCAATTTCCATGGCTACCTCTTTGGTCATACCCGGAATTGCTTTCATAAGCATATTGGCAAGTATATCGCCTTTGACTTTCGCCGGGTCTGTGCTGATATCACCAACAGCTAATTGTAACGACTCAAGCATATTGCTCGAAATGCGCTCGATGCTGAACTTCTGTTCCCCGATAATAATTTTAATCGGATCAAAGATTGTGAGAGTTATCTGCGGCATCTTATTCTCCGAGTGTCAGTATTTCGTTGATGTTCGGCGAATCCTGGCAAACGAAAATCTTGAAGGCGACCTTGTAGATTTTCTGCCCGGTATTGTCGTTGCCAACTTCCCATCTTGCTCTCGGATACGCTTTCAGGAAAGTGACATAGGTGGTCGTCACGACTGACGAAACGTTGTTGATCACCGGGCGTAATTGGAGAGCCTTCGCATCTGCGTATTGTGCTTCCCCGACCGGATTCGTCACAGTCAGCACCGAACCTACCAGCGTGGATCCTTTCGTCAGCGTTTCGAGCTGAGCCAAGGTAAACCGGCTTACGGGTATTTCGATGTCGGGGATTTCCATCCCGACAAATACCGCATCAACCGGCATGGCTCCAAAAGAATCCTCATTGATTTCGACGTCCTTCGCCTCGACCTTGAACTTCACGCCCCCGGTCGTCGGGCCGACAAGCACGTCATCCCAATAGATGTTGCACGGTCCCAAATCACCTGAAAAAATTACTTTTCCCATTTTAACCTCCTACGGTTAAGTTCCATTTTTATCATAATAAGCAACGCGATAATTTGTTGAATACTCATAGCGTAGCTCTTCGTCCTGCCCTATGTATTGCGGTGGAGCAACCGCCGTGATTGCCCCGATAATATATTCAGTCGCTGGAGCCACTCCGATTGTCAAGCCAGCGGCTCCATGCAAAAGCGCATGAATCGTTCGGGCGTCATCCCGCGCATTGAAATAAGTCACACCCCTGGCCACTACTTGAATCTGCAGCCATTCCATATCAGTCTGCCAGAAGTTCGTATCGCCGCCGGCCGTTTCCTGGATCACGACGCAACGATCAGGCGCATCCTGTTCGCGATGTCCGACCTGTAAAGTCGCGCCGATAACGAAAGCAGAATGATCTTCAATATATTGTGCGAGTTCTTTAATCATTATTTATTCTCCCGCTTTTATCCGATCGGCGATCAATTTAAAATACTTACTTCGCAGATCGTCCCGCGCCATTTTTGCCTCCAGGTATTTTGGCCCGACGCCCGGTTCGCTCCAATTAATGGCTTCACCGACAGCTTCATGCCAACGCGCAGCATACGGCGCGCAATAGGTGACAAGGATCGAAATGATAGATGGCGAAATTTCGCCTTCCGTGATTTTCGGAAACCACTCTTTATGTGTAGTGCTGCTGCCCCTCACTTTTGCGCCTCGAATAGCATCGCCTCTAAGGCTGCCGTGTAAATGCGGAGTCTTTGGTTCGATTTCATCAGCATCTTTTTTGAGCGCGGCTGCAGCTTCCCAACATGCCTTCCTTGCAATCCCCGGTATTTTGGAACGGACGATATGATCAAGGTTTTTCATAAAGTCGGCCATGTCCAAAGTAAAGCTGCCGGTATCACTCATTTTATTTCCACCTTGATTTCATGTAATCTCTTTGTCACCCTTTCGAGAATAAATCGTATTGGTTCATGTGGCCATTCTTTCCGATCAGATTTTATTCTGAAATAATAAATTCCTTTCGGATTCTTTTTGGTTTTCAATTCTTTTACAAAAGTTTTTAATATTGAAGTATCGACAGTAAATTTTAATTTTACTGGTGTATTCATTTTAAAAACACCTCCAGAAAACCCCAGGAAAAATCTCGCGGCTTCCTCATGTTGATTATAACATATTCCTTCCCGTCAAATTCTATGCGGTCTTCATGCGTGAGTGTTTGAGAGGCAAGCATCACGCTGGCACTTGCATAAACATTCTCGCCTTTGATGTCTTTTACCAGAGCGGTCCCGATCTCGAACTTGCCCTTGACTGTGGTTTCGGTATCGGCAAGCGGTTCACCCCATTTATCATTTCCACCGCTACGATGAATTATAATTGTGTCTGTGCAATATGCTGAGATCATAATTCACCTGCTGCAACCAATATGGCGCGCGTAACTGGATTGAGATTGTGCTCACAATTACTTGACAAAACCCCATTCGCAATATATAATGAGGCTTCGGTCTGGAGGTCATAGACGAAGCCATGATAAAAAATTCTATTGACAGCAATGATCTTTTGCGTTTGTATCGGGCGGGTGCTCTTGAAAGCGATCTCGCAAAGCAATTTGGGATTTCCTATCAGGCCATTCATGTCCGGCTTAGAAAAATCAACTGCGATTTCAGGACTATTTCTGAGAGTCACAGAATCGCTGCCGCTCGCGCGAGCCAAAAAGAACGGAACCGCCGCGCGTCTGCCGCCCACAATGCTGTCCGCGGCAAGCGCCAAACTTTTGAGCACCGTTGTAAAATCGCCACTACCAGAGAGATTACTTGCCCCAACGTTAGTTATATGGAAATTTTCTTTTTCGGTCTTTTGCGGCAAGCCGGATTTTCTTGCACGCCACAAAAAGCTATCGGTCCCTATAACGTTGATATCGCCGTGAATGAACCGCCCATCGCCGTGGAAATCTTCGGGGGAAATTGGCATACTACCGGAACCCATGCCCTCAATTTTCGCAAGCGCTGCGATTATCTCCTCGATTGCGGCTGGCTGCCCGTGATCGTTTGGGTAGGCCGCGATCATCCGTTCGGACACGGGGCAATAAAATATATCGTCACCCTCGCGAAGAAGATGCGCCGGGGCGAATCCATTGGGAGTAAGGAACAGATGATTTTTGGTAACGGATATCCGCGCCCCGTCGGCAAGAGCAAGATCGACTTGCCATCCACTATAAAATAATTTTGATCCAGCAATAATATTTCCGGGAGCTTCAATCATAGTGCCCGGCAAGCAGCATCGAGGATGCGGAAGTCTCGGATCCACATATACGGTTTTTGATCCGGTCTTTGAATCCACGGTGACAGGGACCGGATCATTTAAGGCCGGGAAATCCGGGTCGTTGCCTGAAATTGAAAAGACCATTCCTTCCAACGGCGCGCATAAATCACAAGGGCTGTCATGCCGGGAGAATTGCATCAGATCATTTCCCCATTTTATACTTTCATCAATTGCCGCCTTGACAAATATTTCATGCAATGAAGTTCGGGCAAGCTGTTCGGCAAATGATTTAAGTGCATAGAACCGTCCATTGATTTCGATGAAATTTTCCCCGTCAATAAGTTCAGATAAGTAATCGCGCAGTTTACGGGAGATCGCACCTTCGCTATATCCGCGCGAGGCATACCAGCTGACCTTCTTGGAAATTTCTGCTTCCATGGCTGCGTCCATGGATTGTATTTGAGTATTTTGCCTTGCGGTCCGGGCGCCTCCCATTGCCGTTTCATAAGCAGCAAGAAAAGCATGGCAGGTCTTTTCAATCGAAGTATTTACATTAACAAACTCTTCGGCTATTTTATTAGCAAGGTCGGAGATTCTTAATTCGACAGGATCGGGTCCTTGCCCGGCAGCAAAAACGGCAGCGGCTTTTGCCAGCGGAGCCACTTCAATTCTCTTTGATTTGTAGGCTTGCGCAGTCGCAGCCCTTGACCATTTCACCGCTTCCACATTCAGGCGGCTCACGATTAAATGAATTTTAAACTTTGCAGCAGGGATAGAACTTTCCTTTGCTTTGAGGTTCGCGAATGGACGCAAGACGTTTGCCAAAACTTTTTGATATATCGAATACGTCCGGGCCAGGTCGCCGGAAAGTTTATTGGTTAAACTTCGCTTTTCGCCCATAGTCATATAACCTCTCTATGGCCCTTTAACACTGTATACAAATAATCATAATCCACGTTTTTTGCTTTCCGCCCGGAAGGGCAGCGGTCATAACTATTTCTGTCAAGTAAGGACAATCCTTCTTTAATACAATATTCTCCAAGTTCACAGCCAGGGTATGGCGTGAAAAAAGCCCAGGATGGCATCTCTGCATTGATCACGTCAACCATGCGCGCCGTTGCCTGTATGTCCCCTTTCGTCTCCCACGGCAAGCCGAGCATGTAATTGCCATAGATTTTTGCGCCTGTGCTTTTAATTATCCTGGCCGCTTCAAGGTTCTGTTCTACCGTCGTTCCTTTTTTCATAAGGTCAAGGATTTTCTGGCTACCACTTTCAAAGCCAACAGAAATAAGTTCCCATCCGACATTGACCAGCCGCTTGACCATATCGGGATTATTACAGATTCCATCCGCCCGCGCAGAAGCCCAAAATGGCAAACCGATTTGCGGGTACTTTTCGATAAACTCTTCAATCCATTTTGGCTGTATCAAAAACGTATCATCGTGAATCATTACGCAATCAGGGTTATAATCCTGCTTCAACTGCCACAACTCGGCGATGATGCTGTCAACGCTTCTGCGTCGCAACTTTTTCCCGAAGTGATTATTTTCCAAAGGCTGGCAAAATCCGCACTTGAATGGGCAACCCCTGGCGGCCATGACCGTAACCATGCGAGCCCGCTTGCCGTCATGCCACCAGCCAAGACAATTTTCAATTGGTTCCCGAAACATATTCCTAAACATGAAAGGCAAGTCATCCAAGTTGGCCGGTTTCTTGCCGATAATATGCCGCGAAAATTTGTCAGGACATTTCAAAAACTCTGGCAATGTGATTTCGCTTTCGCCTTGCAGCACCCAGTCAATGTCAGGATTTTCAAGCAACTGTTCGGGCGCTGCCGTGGCGTGGTAACCGCCGACCATGACTTTCGATCCCTGGGCCTTAGCCATTCGGATGACTTTCATCCCGATTGAATAATAAGAACTTTTCAGGCCGAAGGAAATTAGATCGTAACCTTGGAGCGCGGTTTGTAATTCGGCGTCGCTATACAACCGCTTCATGTCTAGGAAATGAACTTCATGCGAAGCGATCCTTGCAGCAGTAAATGTCATTCCCGCGCCATGATCAAGCCAGGCATCAAGCCCCTGAGCGTTGTATGGGTAGAGGGCGACGATCAAAGTTTTCATTTAGTTTGATCCCATGCGAACCCTTGCCTATTAACAATAAATAATGGATGTTGCATCAAGTCATGATAATTAATATCCCTGGTCTTTGTGCCAGACCTTTGCGGACCACTGACTACGATCGAATCGAATTCGACGAGTGATTCATACATTTTTCATTCCCCACTTCTGTTTGAGATAGGCATGATTTTTTAGAAGGAGGGCCTTAACATCGAAATTTTCTTTTTCTTGCACCATATTGAAAGTCGAACGGCCCCGGTGATATATGCAAGTGCTATAAAGCAATTTGGTTTTAAAACCAGCCTTACGCGTGGACAAGTTGTAATCATTATCGTCATACATCCCGCAAGCATAATTCACATCCAGGAGCCCAACTTTACTAATGACTTCCCGCTTGATTACCGCACATAGAAAAGCAACGAAAGCACAGTCGGCCAGGATACCATTGCATTGGACTTCTATATTCCGGTTGAAATTTTCGAGGTCGGAATAAGGTGGGAAAATCCTTCGACATGCATGGTCTTCGATATGTCGGATATTGTGATGCGAATCATAATTTGTCGGGAACTCTGGCGGCGGTGGAGCGGTAATCGGGCCGACAATACCAAGAGTAGGATCAAGCATAAATGCACCAATTAGTTTCTCCAGCCAGCGAGTAGAAACAACCGTATCGTTATTGAGTATGCAGACGAAATCTGAATTGGAAATAGTGAGTCCCCTATTTACTGCGCCGACAAAGCCAAGATTTTGCGGCAGTCTGATAATAATATGATCCATTCCTTCCAGAGCCTTTTTTGCTTTAGTAATATTTCTTGAACCGTTATCCACCCAGATAATACGGTACGTTCCCGGCTTCGTGCAACGCTTAATACTCTCAAAACAAGCAATGGTAAGATCTTCATTTTCGTAAGTTGGAACGATGATATCACAAGGCACTTTTCGGAAAGCGATTTTATTCAAAGCATCTATATAAACCTGATAATCTTTTGGAATCCATTTTTTGAGCATTGCTCTATCAATAGTATCTTTATTATTTCGATAAAGAGATTCCTTGTGCCCGCCACCAATACCGAGGCGACCAGGCAGACCTTTCATGCTGGTAAAAATCGGTTTATCGGCATCCGCAAATAATTTCCCCTGGGCATAAAATGTTTTCCAAAGTTGAATATCAATAAATGGAGTTTGGCACTCAATTAAAATTTTTTTTACAGCAGGTAATATCATTGCACGGAAAGCGGTTTGTGCAAATGACGCATGGCGATCATTATGGTTTTGATAAAATCCGCCTGTCGGTAAATGATAATATTTTGCATTTATAATCCCGGCGATAACATGGGAATCCAGCATCCTGGACATGACTGCAATATATTCTGGAGCATAATAATCATCGTCTTCAAAGATAATAATTTTATCGCCTTCAATAAGCGGTAATGCTTCTTTTAAATTCAAAGCCAAAGTGAATTTCGGATCATTTGCTTTTGGTTCGCGCCGGACATATCGCATAGGGATTTCTGGCTGCACCGGAACTTTGCCATCGTCGATTACTAACCATTGATCCGGTTGTACTATTTGCGCAGCCATCCATTTCTGGCAAAGCGCAAAAGCCAAGGGTCGATCACCGGTAGGGGTGATTACGGTTATTTTTGAGGCTTGCATTTATTTACAGGATGCCCCAGGAGCGACGATCTTTTTATGGTTTGTATATATTTCCACCCATGGGATTTCGATTGATTTGCGCGCAGTTTCCCGCCCGTTTTTAATATCAATATACCCCCCTCTCGTTCAGCGAATTATCCACGTCGGTTGTATCCTGATCCGCCCCGGCAGGCTCGCGACGATCAACATCAACCGCATAGAAGGGTTTTTTGGTTGAAAGCAGTTCATCCAGGACGTCGATTACTTCTGCCGGCAATGGGATTTTATCAAGGCTGTCCTTGTCGTAAACCTCCTTGACCAGCCCGGCCGATATTACTCCCTGCGCTTGCAAACCCTTGCGCCTGTCTTCATCCAAGAGATGAACATACATGTACCAGGCTGTCAAATCCTGGGCGTAAGCAAGTTCTGCCTTTTGCGTTGCACTTGGAGTTACGGGAATCGTCCAACGTGAATCATGGAGAATCCTATTCCAGGCAGTCGTTAAAAGCGCAGTCGAATCCGCAGCGGCGAGTGTCGCCCAAGCGCTGCAGCCGTATCGAGTGACGAAAAAAGTAGCCGCGTCAACTTTTGAAGTCCATCCAATATCGGGCATATTGATCCTCCTTTATTTTTTCCGCTTGCCGCCGCTTTTGCGCTCAGCCATCCAGTTGTATATCTGCGCGGTCTGCTCGGCGTTTCTGTCCACAATGATTTCAATCTTTGTGATCTTTTCAAGGATGTGGCCATAATTGATTTCCAATTCAAAGATTCTATCTTTACTTTCCTGCATCTCTTGTTTTACTATCCTGATTTTATCACTGTGATCCGTGAACTTATCCCCGCAAGGCTTTTTGATTTCCGTCGATTCTTTTTTCAATATGGCCTCCGTTACTATTTTGACAGCGCCGAGGATAGCCAGTAGTCCGGCGCAGACCAAAACGATGAATTGATATTGCAACATTTACTTACGCATTTCCTTCAGATAGCCAAGCAGAGTGCTAACGAGTTTATATCCGCCATTCAATAGCGCGGTCCAGATCAGGAATTGCAAAACCGTTGCCTCAGTCACCGGGAAGGAATGGAATGTCAGGTGGAGAACTACAAATGCAAACGCACCTACAATCCATGACAGACAAAGCTTGAAAAAACCGATCTCCAGTAATTTGCAAAACCAGATGATCTTGCCGAATACTTTTTTCAATAATTCAGTCACGGCCAGCGTTGCGAAAATAAAAACCAGCACAGCCAGCACGTCAATTTTTCCAAAGATAAATTCCATGTTAACCTCCTAACACATAATCGCTAAAACAACAACAATGAATATCACCACCAGACCAAGCCAGCCCTGCCAAGTGATATTTATTTCCGGCAATAGCTCGGGCCCAGGCGGTTCCGGCGGGATCGGCGGTTCCGGTTCCGGGTACATCTCCTCATAGGTCGGGACGTTGTCCCAGTTCTCCGGCCAATCACCAAAAAACTGCTTTTTCGCCTCGGCCATGGCCTGCACGACTTCGACAATTTGCGCCGTTGTTTGATGGTTCGGTAAATAATCAAACCACAGTTTTGGCTTGCCATCAATCAGCGGGGTGGCTTTGTAGCGGGGATTACTCTGCATGACATAGAGCATGGCCGCCTTCATCCTGGCCGCCGAAGGACGGCCCCCCGGCAGGTCGGCACGATCCACGCCGTCCGTGGAAAAGCATATCCGATTGCTGGCAAGGTTACGATCCACCCATACGGTCTTTGTATAATCCGTCCTGGCCCCGTATGGCCGTTCTTTACCATAATCCATTGGCGCCCCCTCAGCGAATGAATGCGAAACATAAAACGCCTCATGGGTTGCGTTGGGATACTTGGCATCGTAAACTTTTACTAGCCGGTTCATGAACAGATCGTAGTTTTCAAAATCCGGCGGATGTAATTCATTCGGCCAACGTTCCCTGAAATCCACATCGGGATGGGTGTAGGTGTAATCCATAACATCCGCCCCCAGCGAAATATTCCACGGCTTGACATCGGCAGCCAGCAGTTTCGGCAACATGGCCTCGACCGCCTCGACCGAACCACTTTTGCGCCGGTGCCCCTCGTTTATCAATTCAATAGCAAAATCAGTCCCAGCCAACGCTTCCAAAATCCAGTCGGTCAAGGTTGCAATGAACGGCAACGCCTTGCGGTCATACAGGCCCATGACGCCATTGACATTATGGTAGAATGGCGATTGCTCACGCCGATCTGCCTTGCGCTCCTCGCACTCATTGAGAACGCAGACTATGATTCGCAGTTTCATTTTGTTTGCTTCGATTACTTGTTGCCGAAGGATATCAAAGAACACCTGATTTTTTACTCGCATATCCCAAGCATCTTTATCAGGGACAAACACCCACGGCATGAAGCACTCGCTACGGAGGCGATCACCGCCTACGCAGTACAGGAATATCCGGTGTAGATTTGCCCCGGCATTAGCCAGCGGTCGTATCCATAACCAATACACCTTTTTGTCAAACAGCCATTGCCCGTCAACATGGTGAATGAATGCCTCGCCATCTGCCGCCTCGTTAAAAAACGTCATGTCACAGCCATATCCGGCAGATAAAATCAGTTTGTCAGCCATCATGCCCTCCTATCGCTTCGGTGAATGGAATTGTATCAAAATAATCCGACAGCCGGGAGAAAGGTAAAGCCGGCCATTCTGGATTTATAAGTCGAACTCGTTTCCCTTCAACAGTCGTTGAAAGTTTAATGAATGGATGAATACATTTACGAAAAAGTTGCCGCTCTGAAGTTCTTTCAGGATGCCCGTCATGATGATGAGTATGATCGCCATCATAGCGCAGATCGATTCCCAGGATATAAACCGGATCAGCGCCCAGGGCCAGGGCCAGGGCAACGGCTGAATAACCGGAATTATTTCCGTGATAGATTCCCTGTTCAATCGGAATGATCGGGCCTGATTCGCCCAGTGATTTAATTTCCTGGACGTCAGAGATATGAGGATGACAGATTCGGATCCCGACCTTGATCCCTTTGTAGCAAGCCAATTTATTTTCAGCTTCGCGGCTATATTTGCCATCCAAAACCCATTGATAAAACCGGGCATCAATAGCTAATAGAACGGTCGGGGAAAAGAATTCATAAGCCCGATTGGTTCCGATAGACAACCTGCCATCAAGTTGTGAAAAATTAAAGTGCCGAAGGGACGGGCCTCCGCCGACAACAAAGCACGAATGGCCGTGCCAGCAGCCACTCGCCAGGAGGTCAGCTTTTAAGTTTGTCATTGTCAACCCGCCCCTCCGACGGGGATGAAAAGCGAGGCGGCAGGGAGAAATTCCACCGCCCCGCAGAAAGTCAGATCACGTCTATGCGATATCGCAACGTTGCAGCTGATCGGCATCACCGATCCCGCAACCGAACCGCATCCAGTCAACCTGAGTGGTCGACCGGGCCAGGATATTCTCTTCGGTGAGTTCTTCCAGGTTCATTCTCATACCACTCTGCGCGCGGGCGCCGGGGAAGGCGACGATGTAATGGTCCACGGTATCGAGCATCATAGTCGTCACTTGGCGAATGTTGTAATCGAGTTGAGCCGGGGAGCCGCTGAAGGCCTGTAAGACCTGTCCGGCTGCCCGACGAATGCGGCCACGCAGTTGCAGCGGGGTAAAAACAACGAAAGTACTTGACGGGGTGATCCCGTAGCCCTTGTCGGCGCAAGCCAGCGCGATAGTTTGGCACGCGGCATTGATCGTCTGCGCGTCACGATTCGCCATATAGAGCTGATCGGTATTCGCTAGCGCAGCGGGTTCGGGAGCCGTCCAGCCGGTATCGGCTTTGCTCGCGGCAACAGCCTCGATTAAGAGGTAGTGAACCGCAGCATAATTCTGATAGGCCGCAGCACGGAAGGCGGTCAACAGATCAGCGATCTGAGTCCATTCGGCATCTTCGATCAGGATTTTGTCCCATTCCAGGCCGGCACCATACTTATCGAAAGTGATGGTTTCTGCGCTGCCCTTGATGTTCCAGATGTTGGCTTTTGCGCCGGGCGGGATCAGTTCGAAGTCAACAGTATTCTCAAGCAAAAGCTGGCGAAAGCCGCCCTTGCCGGAGCTGGTGAAATCAAGCATTTTGAAAAACTCTTTGAACCCTTCATCGAAAAAGGGTACAGCGGAAATGCCAGGCTGCAGCGGGTAAAAGGTTTCGCCGGAAGGGAAATCCGACTTGTCCGTCCAGCCCTGCATTTTCTGCATACCCATCCATGCCTGAATCCGCGAAGTATTCTCTTTCGAGAATTTAGCGGTTGTCGGTTCGCGCATGAAGGCGGCAACGATCTTGGTGTAATCAACGCGGTCCTGGCCTTGCAGAGTAGCGAGTTTCTTTCCACGAAATCTTGCGAGTGAAGCGTTAAGATCAATCATGGTGTCCTCCCTATGCCTCGAGGACAGCATCGTGTCCCCAGAAATCTACCTCGACGGTCGTATCGGTCGCGGCCGCAGCCACACGGCAGACGCCGCAGCGATAATACCCTACCGCGTAGGTCGTCAGGTAAAGGTTCACTGAATCGAAGTAAACATAAGCGCCTACTGCGAAAACAGCGGTCGTCGGTTCCTTCGGCAGCACAGCGCGCTCGGCTTCGATGATCTTCACGCCTTCGACTCCGGTCGCATAATCTTCAAGCCAGAAGTAAACCGTGTCCTCATACAGTCCCATATCCCCTTCACTTACTCCCGGTGATGGCACGGTGTAAATAAGGGAATGCGTGTCTTCAATTCGACATTTTAAAACGTCAGGCATTTTAGCCCTCCTAAGTTTAATTTTGTCACCGAAACTCGGCGTCTGTCACCCAGGAGGGCGGTTGTCAGTTCGTGGCCATCCGCGAACCGCTAGTCAACCCGGCTTGCGCCAGGTCGGAAGTCACTCCATGCGGAGTGTTATTGTTGTACTAAAAGATCGGGATCGCCTTTGTCTGCCGATCCCTTTTCATTACTTTTGTCAGCAATCTTGCCGGGATTGAATACTGTTTCCAGTTTCCCGAATTCGTCGATCTGCTTGTCAATAAATTTATCCAGCTGCCCTTTGATTGCAGCATCATCAAAAACATCGCCTTCGATTTTAAATTCCGGCATTTTGAGCGTGACGAATTTTGCTTTGGGCTCCGGCATTTTCCTTTCGGTGATGATCGCCTGGGAAATCGACTGCGCCTTGCCGGTCGTGATCGACTGTTTGAGCGTCTTGTTTTCAGTTTCCAGGCCCGTCACTTTGGTTGTGCCTTCACTTTTGAGGGTATCGAATTCTTTTTGCAAGCGTTCCCGCATATCGAATTCAGCCTTGATCTTGCCACGGACGACCGGATCAGCCGTGATTGAATCCTCAGAAAAAAGTTCACTCGGTTTCAATCTGCGCAAGCCGATAAAATCCCTGATAGTTTCAAGTGTCATATCTGACATTTTTCCTCCCTTATCATCCCCCTGTATTTCAAACGCCTGCAGTTGAGAGATAAGCCCCGCAGACGCAAAAGCCGGTTTATTATATTTTCGATCCCCGACCGCAATGCCTGTAATCGCTCCAAGATGAACCGCATCGACTTCATTCGATCTGCCTGTCGGATCAATATCGACTTCCGCTTCAATGCTCACGGCATCGGCAATGATTTCCCGATACTGCGGATAGATATAAGCCACGGCAACGGCTCTCATTTTCCCGCCGATGTATTCCAGCGCTTTGCCAACGAGTTCACCGACGATCGTCCGGCCGGAATGCTCATTTGTCGCAGCGTGATTGTGAAATATCTTTGTACCGAATTGCAGCTTTTGAACCATTGCAGATATCGAAGCCCGGAGCCAGTTCAGCACCCGGCCGCCTACACCCACAATATTCGGCGTCGCATCTCCTTCCTCACCTACCACATAGGCCCGGAATAGGGGATGCTGATCCTTCGCTTGAATGGCTGCGATAGTATCGGGCGGGATGTATTGCATGATCTCGCCTGCGGCCATCAGTTGAAGGTGGACGGTTGTTTTCATTTTCTTTTCTTAGGACCATAATCGCCAGCAATGCGAAATAGATGATCATTAATCCAGATTTTAATTCCCAATTTTAACCATACCCAAAAATTAGGAATACCCATTATTGTTTTCATTTTCTGAATTGTAGCACAGCGCGGCCTTGCTTGTAAAGCACTCTGAGTCCATTCGCATCGAGCCACGGTTGCGTATAGGGCGGCGGGGTATTCAGGATATTTGAATGCTTGCTTGTCCTTATCTGTTCGGGCGCGCGGATATTGACGACGATTGGCGTTTTGAGTTCAGCCAACGGTATGACTTTTTCCTCGCCACGGTTTTCATGAAGGATACGCATGGACGATTCCTTGACAATCCCGCTCTTCGGAAATTCAGGCTTTCTTTTTCTTGCCATGTGTCACCTTCTTTTTCGCGACGGGTTCCTTGCTCGCCGGAGCCTTTACGAATTCAGTTGGCAGATGTGCAGGTTCAGCGATCTTGGCTTCAGCCTTCATTTCGTGAACGTTATGGATGGTGATGATCCCCTTTTTTTCGGTTTCAAAATCAGCCAGGATTCGCTTGTCTTCCTTCGTCCTGATTTCAGGCGGGATCGCCTCGATGCGCTTCGTAACTTTCAACATTTGCAGCCGATGCGAAGTAAACATCATCGGTTTTTCTTTTAATTTACTGCTGATCATTTTCCCCTCCCTTTTTCCCAAACTGATCCTGCGGATTATTTATATTGGCCTCTGCCTCTCGATGTGCTTGCTCAAGTTCAGCGCTGATTATTGCAATCTGTGATTTATCAGATTCATCACGGCGATCAAGTTCTTCGCGCAGATTAAAATCGGGTATTTGTGATAGGGCGGCTTCACGGGTGATTAAGTCTCTTTCAAAAGCTGGCAGCCAGAAAGAAATCAAGCGCTGCCATTGCTCATCCGTTATAAGCGAAATAGTGATCGCAATTTTATTCGGGTCCAGAGCAGCTTTGCTTGTCCCTGCACTATACATCTGCATGGCCTTCGTGATCAACTCCTCATAAAATCCTGTCCAGATCGCGCGTTCGCTGGCCGTATGGATCAATGCCGATTCCATGATATTTTCAGAGGTTGAGCGATTCGAGAGCATATCGGGCAGCAGGAATTGCAGCGGGTAGCCGGTCGTGCCTGCAATGAAACATGATAGACGCATGATCTCTTTTTCCAGGGAATCAATGCCTGTCATTTCCGGGCCAGCAAATCTGAACGATCCTACAACAGCCCAGGCCTTTTTGATTTTAAAATTCAGGCCAGCCTTAATCGCATCTTTTATTGCTTCGGCTTCCTCTTCAGTTTTGCATTCAAATATAGGAACAGGCGTGGCATACAACCGATTGATTTCGCGCCAATCCCGGAACGCCTGGTCAACCTGTTCAATCGCCGTCAGCACGCGCATGACCTTTGTCGTCGGATGGACCGCTGAATTGCGGCCGGAAAAACGACGGCATACTAATTTATCCCCTTCGGCTTCACCAGCATCAATGCCGGCAGCAACGTTCGCCTGCCAGGTTATCTTTTCAATTT
>Ga0180732_1001491_pt1 | contig 14342 bp, 15 predicted proteins | sample KR11_01MetaG_FD_148674 | JGI IMG/M metagenome (GOLD analysis project Ga0180732, IMG submission 148674) | Groundwater microbial communities from the Olkiluoto Island deep subsurface site, Finland - KR11_0.1 MetaG | ecosystem: Environmental > Aquatic > Deep subsurface > Groundwater | place...
GGACTTTTTCTTTGATGACAATGTAGCCGTTCCGATTGTAGACCGCATTATCCATCATTCACATATTTTTATGATGGGTGGAGAAAGCTATCGGCTGAAACAAAAAATCAACTTAAACTAAGTGCCGAGGGGTGGGTCAGTTTTATTGTCCGCTACTGGGTCAGTTTTATTGTCCATTGACAGTGAGTGCCCTCATATTCCGAATGTTTTTGATATTTACCCTTATAGTATGGTGTTATCACATGTGGATCTTTTTCATTTAGTACAAAGATGTCTTCTGTCAGAGTTGCGTCTTTCTTTTTGTAACGAAGACCAATCGTAATCGTTTCTCCAATTAATGTGGGTATTGATAAATTCGTCCATAACAATTCTCCATCATCTTCACGACACTTAAATCCCCAGTCATTTAGCAATGATGGGATTTTCCGAAGCTCATTTGGGTCATGAGTTTCTACAGCTATTTTATGAATATTCTTTATTTGTTCGTACTTTGTAGTCATATCAGCCAACCATTGATTAACAAACAAATTTGCTTTGACCCATTATAAACTTTTATACTTTTAATTTATCAGACTTTAAAGCATACGCTATCGCAATGCCTATAATAAAGATTGCGGCAAGATTCGAGGCAATTATGCGATTGTTATGTGATTTTTTTGGATTAAACAATGGCATGGGTTTCTTTAAATCCAATGACATTATAATGACGACGTGATGCTTTCCATAAATCTAATTTTGATTGCATGTTAAGCCAACTTTCTGGTGAAGTCTCAGTGGCTTTAGCAATTTTGATAGCCATTTCAGGGCTGAGAGAAGCCTTACAATTAATTAATGCAGATAATGTTTTACGGGTAACACCTAATCGTTTGGCGGCTTCCGTTACTGTTAAACCTAACGGTTTAATAACATCTTCTCTAAGGACTTCACCTGGATGAGTAGGTTCTCTTTGAATTCTCATATGAATAAATCTCCCATAGTTAATTAATGGTAATCTTCATAGTTAATGGCAACTACATCAACACCTTCGAAACGAAATGTAACCCTCCAGTTTCCGCTTACCCATACTGACCATGTTCCTTTTTCTTTTCCTGAAAGTTCATGTAATTTATATCCTGGCAAATTCATGTCTTTTGGGTTCTGCGAAGCATCCAAACGGTCAAGGATACGTAAAAGCTTTGGGACGTGTTGAGGATTAACATGTTTTGAATCGTTCTTTAAAAATAGTTTTTTCAACCCGTTATGTTTAAAAGCTTTGATCATACACCTTGATCTTTCTTTTGGGCATTAGAACTGATTCAGTAAATTGTAAATAATATATTTTTTCTTTATCATCCAATATAATAGGATACCTGCAACGTGTCAAGTTGCACGCAATTAGAGCAGAAATTTGGTTGGCTGAAAATGGATTTTTTACGAAGCCGTTATACTTTTAATTTATCAGACTTTAAAGCATACGCTATCGCTATGCCTATAATAAAGCTTACGGCAAGATTCGATGCAATTGTGATTCCCAGCATAACCAGAACAACAAAAAGTTCCTTTCGCAATTTCATATCAATTATAGTGAGTGCAAGCTGACTTCCGGCAAAAACGAGCAATACTCCAAGAATAGACATAGGAATCAGATAGATAATTGAAAGGGCATGCACGCCAAACAAAACAGCCAACAGGATAAATATAGAACCGATCATCAGGTTTGAGCCTGCGGTGCGTGCCCCGAAACGGTAATGGGCTGCCAATCCTCCGGCTCCGTGGCAAAGCGGCATACCTCCAAAAATAAAGCTCATGAAATTTGCAAGCGCCATGCTGATAGTCAGGGAACGATAGGTAACTTTTTTAGAATCTTCGCCAAAGTAATCCTTTGACAGATCAGCATTTGCAATTACTGCATTCCCAATTGTCATGGGCAGTTGAGGAAGCACTACGGCAAAAAGCGCAAATGTTAAATCAGCATTGGTGGGAAACCCGAATGGCAGAAATTTAGGAAGATTAATGCTCAGACTCAGCCTGTTCAGGCCTTCATGGGTACCTAATATTGCTCCCAGAACTAAGCCTGTAAAAATCACCAGCAGCCCTGCCGGGATTTTTTTGTTCTCAAGAAAACAAAGGGTTAATATGCCGCCTGCAATTCCAATTATAATTCCAATCGGAAGGGGGCCGATATTCTGCAAAGACAGATAGGGTTCTGCCGACTGCTGGAGTATCTGAAATTTTGAAGTCCCGATCATAAACCTGACACCCTGCGCCATTAAAAGCGTACCGGTTGAAACCTGAACTCCTCTTATCACGGGTTTTGGTATATGTTTTCCCAATAATGTTATTGCATTTGTTCCGCCAATGATGAGGAGAAAAACACCTATCAAGAATCCGGAGGCTGAAATCTGTGATGCGGTCATGCCGGTTGCAATAGCATAGGCTCCAATAACTTTCATCGGCTGAACAGGCACAGTGATACCGTAGTAAATTCCCGAAAGAATAAAAAATACACCTATTGAAAAAAACAGGCCCATCGGGTCTAAGCCATTGATCATGATCATACCTATGGCTAATGGAAGAAGAGTACCCATATCTCCCAATGAACCCGCAAACTCTAATCGGTCAAATTTGTAAGGCAATGCCATAATGTACCCCCTTTTAATCCACAGATTACGCAGACCCGCCTGCCACTGCGAGGCACAAGCGGGCAGGTTACACAGATTTTTGTGACTTATTGGGTTAAATTCCCCTAAGCTTGCTGCGGGGCAGTTCATTCTATCATATTACAGATAGTTCTTTGCCCAGAAGCCTTATGTGTGACATTTCTTCTCTAATAATTTCATCAATCTTCTTTTTACCCATATTTTCAGGCACCAAATCCTTCATGCCAAGATAAAAGACAATTGAATCTTTCTCGGCAGCCATTGCATACCTAATAATTTTCTTAGCAAAATCCTTTTCAGGCTGATTTATATTAGTCAATACATCTGGAATATCTTTTTTTAAAAAAATCCGGCTGTCTGCAAGAGCTTTTAGATAAAGAACTGACTCATCTTCAGGGTCAAAAACAGTTTTTTCTTTCTCCTGATCCGACAGGTTGGCTCTTAAGGAAATAAAAGTCTTTTCATGCTCAATTTCCATTGCCGCCAACTCTATCAAAAGTTTTTTGACAGAGGGTTTGTCAACTATCTCTGCTGCCAGCTTATAAAATTTTGCACCATTTTTTTCTATCTGCCCGGCTATCTCAAATATTTCGTCTGCATTAAAATCATAACTCATTTTATGTACCTTTCATAAGAAATTGTTTGCAGTTGTTCTATTATGACTTATTTTATGTTAAGAATTGACGGCTTCATAGAAAGTCCATAAAAAATATTAACCAAGGAGTAATGCTATGCGAACAATAGTCATTTTTCTGATAATTATTGGAATATGGTTTCTGTTACAGGCTTATATCCTGCCGAAATTGGGCATTTCAACCTGACTGCGAAAATCTTGTCAGGTGACAAACGACAAAGAAAAATTAGAACACATAGGCTCTGATAAAAAACCAGAATAGATGCATAATGAGTTTGTTTTTATATGTTATCAATTCATCTATTGTTCAATATGTTGAGATAGATCTCGACAGGATGCTCGACAGCTATCTTTTCCCCTGATTTTGATATCATATCAGAAAGCTGTATCATGCATGCAGGGCAGCCCGTAGCAACTACCGAACAACCTGTCTTCTTAATATTCTCAAGCTTTCTTTTTCCGATCTTAACCGAAATATCATAATACTGCAAATTAAAGCTTCCCCCCAGCCCGCAGCACCAGTCGGATTCGTGCATTTCTTTAAGAGTGTATCTTGGGTTCGCCTTAATAAGCGCTCTTGGTTCGTCTGATATGCCCAAAGTTTTTAATAAATGGCATGGGTCATGATAGGTTACAACCTTCTTTTCATTTCCATAATAGCTTCCCATGGTAAGCCCTGTTTTTGATACTAAAAACTGATTTATATCCATTGTTTTCTCAGCAAGCCGCTCAACTCTGGACCTGATTTCAGAGGATTGCTTTTTAATCATCATGGGCCAAACTTTTTTAATAATGGCAGCACATGTGGCACAGGCAGTTACCAGATAATCAAACTCAGCAGTATAGAATTTGTCCAGATTGTGTTGCACCAGCCGGTCAAAAGTTTGTGTGTCTCCAGTTGAAATAGCCGGAGCCCCGCAACATGCCTGACCTTTCGGAACAAAAATTCCAACTTCGTGATAATTCAGCACACCAACTACTGCTTCAGCCACATGGGGGAAGATCTTATCGATCAGACAACCAGTGAAAAAAGCAACCTTTAATCCTGATTTGCCTGGATTTGAATTTAGACCCGGTATTTTGCTATGAAAAGGCACAGGTGCCAGAGATTTAAAGTGCCTGTCCTTTATTAAAGGTGATACAAAGCGGGCACATGAAGTACCCAAATTTTTGCTGGCCGGTTTTGTAAAAATTTTCTGGATTCTCGGCAATAATTCCATAAAGTTGTCAAAGGTATAAGGATGGGCCAGCATAATCCTTAAAATTGCTCTCTTTACCGGAGACAGACCTATAAAATGTGTAAGAATCGCACGTGCTTTAATAAAAATTTCAAGGACTTCAACCCCGCTGGGGCAGTTCGCCTCACATGACCCGCAAAGAAGACATCGGCTGAGACGTTCATACACTCCCTTGGGATCCTTAAACATTTCTTCAGCAAGGCCTTCGAGCAAAGCCAGTTTCCCGCGGGCAACATCCGCCTCAATGCCTGTCTGTTCAAAAAGAGGACACACAGCCTGGCACATCCCGCACCGCGTGCAAATATTGAGCTGATGTTCCAGTTCCTTCATAAGAAGGGCAAGCTCTTTCATGCTGGGCATTTAATATATACTCCTAACCAATATTTCTCATGAACAAATCATAAAATGAAGCGGAATTCATTGCCTTATTTCCTATATCACAATTATAATTTTGTTTCATCTTGCATTAACATTGCAAATATAATACTTCAAACTCTTACTAAAAACCGCATTCGGGCATACGTTTTTAAAAAGATTAACGGATTTTATATCCTGTCAAAAAAATAGAAAGAAGGAAAATATTTAATGGGAATCGCTAACAATGACGATAACATACATCGTCTTTATTTTGAAGATAAAGAGATAATTCTTTTAGGTACAGCCCATGTGTCAAGGGAAAGCGCGAATCTGGTTGACTCGGTAATAGAGGAAGAAAAACCCGACTGCGTCTGTGTTGAACTTTGCCAGTCCAGATACCAGACTATCCGTCAAAAGGATAAATGGCAAAAGATGGATATAATAAAGGTTATTAAGGATAAAAAAGCATTCCTTCTCCTTTCCAACCTTCTTCTTGCTTCATTTCAAAAACGCATAGCTAAAAAATTTAATTTAAAAGCCGGCGAGGAAATGATAAAGGCCATAGAAAAAGGGGAAGAAATTGGAGCAAAAATACATCTTGCAGACAGGGATATTCATATTACCTTGTCAAGAACCTGGCGCATAATGGGTCTCTGGGATAAGCTGAAACTGCTGTTTCAGTTTACCTTGTCGCTGGGAGGAGTTGATGAAATCAGCGAAGAAGAAATTGAAAAAATGAAGCAGCAGGATGTGCTTCAGCTTATTCTTGCAGATATTGAAAAATCACTTCCGGTGCTGAGAAATATACTGATAGACGAAAGAGATCAATATCTTGCATATAATATAAAGACTGCACCTGGTAAAAAGATTGTAGCTGTTGTCGGTGCGGGACATGTGTCGGGCATAAAAAAATACTGGAATGCTGAAATAGATCTAAAGGCTCTTGAGGAAATACCGCCAAAAAGTTTGGCCTCCCGTCTTTTTAAATGGGTTATTCCTTTTGGCATATTGTTGCTTTTTATCGTCGGCTTTTTCTGGGGAGGATATGATACAGGAGCCCATATGATAACATGGTGGGTTATGGCTAACGGTATATTGGCTGGACTTGGAGCATTAATAGCTTTTGCCCATCCCCTGACGGTACTTTCTGCTGTACTTGCAGCTCCCTTAACTTCTTTAAATCCCATGATTGCGGCCGGCTGGGTTTCCGGGCTCGTGGAAGCTGTTTCAAGGAAACCAAAAGTAAAGGACTTTGAAAGCCTTCCGGAAGATATACTTTCTATAAAGGGTTTCTGGAAAAACAAAGTGACCCGTATTCTTCTGGTTGTAATATTTACAAATCTCGGCAGTACTCTGGGAACCTTTGTTGCCATACCTTTAATGCTAAAAGTATTGTAACTATAGACTTTCAGATAATTAAATTCACTGCGTTATCAGTCGTCGACGTATAACTAATACGCCTTCCTCCTTCTGGCCTTGTGAATTTAATTATCTGAAAGTCTATAAGAACTTGGGCAGTTATAAAATTTTAACCACAGTTCTTTCGATCTTTTTGCCGTTTTTCAACTCGTATGACATCCTGACAGTTTGCAGACGTCCTCTGGCAAAATGCTCTATGCATTCAGGATATAACTCCCATTCAAGCTTTAAACCTTTTTCCTTAATCGTATCCAGTGTATCATTACTCGTTATCTGGAATGCCTTCTGTCCTATTATAGGGCCGGAATCTTCTCCGTAATCAATAAAGTGGACAGTACATCCACCAACCTTGCATCCATACCTGAAAGTATCTCCATATCCATCGACTCCGGGGAACGATGGAAGCAAAGCAGGATGTATGTTCATTATGCGAGGATTTGCACGATCAGTATTAACTCTGTCAATAAAATAAGGGGTTAAATTTCTCATAAAACCAGCCAGTACAAGGAGATCAAAGGGATAGGGCTTCATTTTATTTATTAGTTTTGCCTCGGCAACAGCCCTTGTTATTAAAAAAGATTTAACTTTTTCTTGAGGCGTATCTTCTGAAGAAAGATGCTGTTTTGTAATGATATCATCCAGGTCAAAATCATCTGGAATTTTAACGCTATCCGGATTCTGTTTGTAACTCTGTATTATAGGTTTATAATCAACAACAAATGTCGGTATTCCATGTTTGCTGCTTCTTTCAAGGCCAGATGCCTCTGGATTGTCGGATCCTACAAATGTTATATCCCCGTTTATCTTTCCTGATTCGCAGGAATCAATGATTGCCTGTAAATTTGTTCCGCTTCCGGATATAAGTGCGCCTATACGTATTTTCTTGTCCATTTTGGAATCCTCCATGAAAATACTAAAAAATCAATTAGTCGCTGATGGTGTTCTTGAGATTCGGCAATGTCTCTGGTTTGTCTCTTAGCATAACTTTACTCTCTCCATCACGAGCTGTAACATTTTCATAAACACCATCATCACGCCTAACCAGCTTGGTAAAACCATGATCACGCAGCTCTCTGTTGGATTTAGGGACACTTATATTAATACGAGAAATGAGTTTTCGTACTGATGCTGAACAATTAGGGCACTTGTTCAGCTCATCATCCTTAATAGACTGCTTCACTTCAAACACCTTGCCAAGCAAACAAGGTTTATCTATGTGTTCGTATTCATAAATTGGCATAATTAAGTATTTATACGTCATGCAAGCCTGTTTAGTCAACCTATGGCTTTGTTTCCTAAATAAAAAAGGTTACAGAAAACTGTAACCTTTTGAATTGCATGGTAGGCGCGGACAGATTTGAACTGTCGACTTCTACCGTGTCAGGGTAGCGCTCTCCCCCTGAGCTACGCGCCTGAGATTTGAGACCTTTGCAAAACGCCCCCTTTTGCCCAAATAGCGCTAAAGGTTAGCGCTGATGCTTCACTTCGTGTCACTTCGTGTCACTTCGTGTCAGCGTCAGCCTCAAATTTTAAGCCTCGAAATACTCAATGTATTCCTACATTTAAAATTTTCGCCTTCCTTGAACTTGAACAAAATTGAGCATTTTTCAAGGGTCTCAATTTTAAATGCCGATAACACCAAAATTTTTTACTGTCAAGGGAAATGAGTCTTTTTCATCCGCTCTATATAGTCACGCGTTAATGATGCAAGAAGGGGGCTTAAGACTATGAGAGCAATCAGGTTGGGAATAGCCATAAGTCCGTTCATTGCATCACAAAAGTCAATTACCACCCCCAGATGAATCACAGAACCTATGAATACAAAAGCCACGTAAACCCAGCGGTAAATTATAACCGCCTTTCTGCCGAAAAGATAATCGACTGCACGGCCTCCGTAGTAGGACCAGGAAATAAGTGTGGAAAAAGCAAAAAAAATTATAGTCAGGGAAACCAGCGTGCCTGAACCAGGCATGCCCATTTCAAAAGCCGCGCTTGTTAGTTTGCCTTTAACTTCAACAAGTTCAAAAGCGCCTGTACAGATTATAACAAGGGCGGTTATTGTACATACAATGATTGTATCAATAAACGGCCCGAGCATGGCTACCATTCCCTGGCGAATTGGCTCCCTTGTCCGGGCAGCGCCATGAGCTATGGCTGCAGAACCGAGTCCGGCTTCATTTGAAAAAAGACCCCGTGCAACACCAGAGCGAATTACTCCTCCCAAAAGACCTCCGGCAACAGATTCCGGGGCTGTAAAAGCGTATTTGAAAATTAATTTTAAGCCATGAGGTATAAGTTCCGCATTTTTAAAAAGAATAAAAAGGCCTGCCAGTATATAGAAAACACACATAAATGGAACAATTTTGCTCGCAACATTTGCAATACGCTTTATTCCACCCAGAATAACTATAGCCACCAGGCCGGCTGCTATCAGGCCGACTATCAGATTGACCATTTCTGAAGATTTAACATCATAACCGTAAATAATGGTATTAACCGCTGTGGCAACATTGTTGATTTGGAACATGTTGCCGATACCAACGCTTGCGATGGCGGTAAAAACTGCAAAAAGAACTGCCAGCCACTTAAAGGAAGGCCCCATGCCCATTTCAATGTAATACATGGGCCCGCCATGGACCTCGCCTGAATCATCTATTTTCCTAAAATGAACAGCAAGTGCACAGCAGCTAAACTTGGTGGCCATTCCCACAAGCGCGGTTATCCACATCCAGAAAACCGCTCCAGGCCCGCCGACCAGAATGGCGGCCGCGACTCCTACGATATTTCCAGTACCAATGGTTGCGGAAAGTGCGGCACAAAGAGCGCGGAACGGACTTATCTCGCCAGGATCATCCTCTTTGCTGAAGTGGTTAAATAATACTTTTATTCCGTGACGGAAACCACGAAACTGGATGAATCCAATGCGTATTGTCAGGTAAAATCCGGTGCCGACCAGAAGAATCATCAATGGAGGTCCCCAGATAAGCCCGTCAACTTTTGCTATTAAATCGGCTATGTCCATTTATATTTTCAAAAAGCTAAAGTGTTGCACACAAGCTTTTTATTACTTCGGCGACTATTTTACGGGTTTTTATGAACTGTTTTTTCCTGAAGCCGGGATGCCACTCATATGTTGCCAATTCATCGGAAACGACAAGAATACTTCCTATTTCTATATTGCGAAACCTTCCGACTGTGAAGAGCGCAGAAAGTTCCATGTCAACTGCCAGAGCGTCCTTTGCCTGATAATACTCAAGTTTCTCGCGTGTCTCTCTGTATACGGCGTCAGTAGTCCAAACAAGGCCATCATGGAATTCGATTTCATTTTTATTAAAGATGTGCTTTATGCTTTCTACAATCAGAAAAGACGGCTTGCTTCTCAGGCTTTCATCCGCATTGTAATGCTTTGATGTGCCTTCATCAATTATTGAATCTGTTGGTACTACAATATCTCCTATCTTAATCTCCGGAGAAATCGCTCCGCACATGCCTAAAAATATGACTTTACGTGCACCCCATGCAATAAGTGTTTCTAAAAGCATCACAGCATAAGGAGCACCGATAAAAGGGCCTGCCACAGACAAACCTTGCTTGCCTGAATCCTCAACATATACTTTACTCATCAGGAGCCTGGTAAAATTATCTTCACTTATATTGAGCAGCTTGCAAAAAAAGCGAAGGTCCTTATCATCGGCCATTAATACAGCAACCGGCCCCAGGCGTGGAGAGTTTTTTCTTTTTAAAGGCTTTATTATTGAATTATCGTAAGGCATTTCATCCATTTTTATATCAAAATCATTCCGGCTTTGCCAAACTCAAAAGTTCATCTTTAACTTCATCAATAATATCATAAAACCACATAAGATCCTCAATAGAAAGTCGCCCTGCCTTACCCGGGGCTCTATCTCCTCCATCTTTTTTCTTTAATATTCTGGGGCCAATCTGAAGTTTTGGTCGAGCTTCGCCGTATTGATTTATGGATACAACAAGGCCTGTATCTTCGCATTTCCACACTTTTAAGACTTTATCCTTTTCAGGGTCAAACGCCATATTATTCTCCTTTTATTCATATTCTTCGTAGACTTATATAATTCGTTGCAACATTTTAGCCTTATGAAACAGACCGGCAGCGGATATATTTTCAAAAAGCTAAAATGTTACAATTCGCTGAATATGTCAAATTCATTTTTACGCCCGCCAAATAGAGACCTTTGAAAAATATTTTAAGATTTTCCCCATCATATTGAGACCTTTGAAGAATGTTCAATTTTGTTCAAGTTCAAGGAAGGCGAAAATTTTAAATGCAGGAATACATTGAGTATTTCGAGGCTTAAAATTTGAGCCTGACGCCGACACGAAGTGACACGAAGTGAAGCATCAGCGCTAACCTTTAGCGCTATTTGGGCAAAAGGGGGCGTTTTGCAAAGGTCTTATATTGATTTTACGACCTCGGTGCCTGATTCCCCTGAAATAGCCTGCTCAATATTTTCAAGTGAAGTTATTACAGCTCTTTTCCCGCCTCTCTGGATAAACTGCATTGCAGCTTCTATTTTGGGTTTCATGGAACCGGCAGGGAAATGGCCTTCTTTGATGTATAGTTCAGCCTGTTCAATGGTGATTGATCGAAGGAATTTCTGATCCTTTTTGCCGTAGTTTAACGCAACTCCCTGAACATCTGTTGCTATAATAAAAATATCCACACCTACTTCCTCTGCCAGTTTAGCGCTGGCAAGGTCTTTGTCGATGACAGCATCTATTCCCTGAAAAGCCCGTTCTTCCCGAATAACCGGAATACCGCCGCCTCCGCAACAGATTACGATAAAGTTCATTTCGATCAGTTTTTTGATTTCACGCTTTTCCACAATGGTGACAGGCATGGGAGATGCTACAACCCGCCGAAACCCCTTTGCGGTTTTATGAATCAAGTAAGGTAAAGATGCAGCCTCCTGTTCAGAATATATCGGCCCGATGGGTTTGGTGGGTTTCTTAAAGGCCGGGTCTTTATCATTTACAACAACATAACTGATAACGGTAACAAAGAATTGGTCATTGATCCCAAGTTTTATGAGTTCATTGTCAAGCGTAGTTTCTATCATGTAACCGATCTGGCCCTGAGTTTGAGCTACAAGGATTTCAAGGGGCAATTTGGGGACAGCATCGCAGCATTCCTGCTGAAGCAAAAGGTTCCCGACCTGAGGCCCATTACCGTGAGTAATGATGATCCTGTATTTTCTGGAAAGCCTGGCTATTTGGCTAATTGGTAATACAAGATTTTCAAATTGCTGCTCGATTGTACCTTCCTGGCCTTTTTTGATGAGAGCGTTTCCGCCAAGAGCCACCAGAAGAGTTTTATCAGTTCTTTTCATAATGCTATGTTTTTTGTAATTGTTTTAAAATGACTTCTTCCAGAAATGGTCTGTCATGATCCCGATATTCATAATAAACCCTGATAAAAGGCTTATTGATTGAAACGATTTTAGGGAGATCAATTGGTGTGGCAAAAAGAACCAGTTCGCAATCCACCTTATTAATAGTAAGCTCCAAATCATGAATCTGATCTTTGCTGTACCCCATAGCAGGAAGCAAAGAGTTAATATGGGGATATGTTTCGAATGTTTCCTTTATGGTTCCGGTAATGTAAGGCCTTGGGTCAACAATGCCGGCTGCGCCATGCTTTTTAGCGGCAATGGTTCCTGCCCCGATAGACATGCCTCCGTGAGTTATCGTGGGGCCGTCTTCTACTACCAGAACGCGTTTTCCCCGGATAATATCCGGATCATCTACCAGAACTGCTGATTCAGCCATTACAATTTCGGCGTTTGGAGCATATTTTTCTATGTTTCTTCGTACAATTTGAACATCGGCAGGGTCTGCACTGTTCACTTTATTGATCACTGCGATATCCGCCATTATCATATTTGTTTCACCAGGATAATAAAGCCTCTCATGTCCTGCGCGAAAAGGGTCAAAAACTACAATATGCACATCAGGATAATAAAAAGGCGTATCATTGTTTCCACCATCCCATACGATAATATCTGCTTCTTTTTCTGCTTCTTTGAGGATCTGCCCGTAGTCGATTCCGGCGTAAACAACAATATTCTGCTCCACAAGGGGTTCATACTCTTCTCTTTCCTCAATTGTACACTTATGCTTCTCAAAATCCTGATAACTTGAAAAGCGCTGCACTATCTGTTTTGTTAAATTCCCGTAAGGCATTGGATGACGGACAACGACAACCCTTTTCCCTATTCCCTTAAGTATTCTGCATACATGACGGGCGGTTTGTGATTTGCCGCATCCTGTTCGTACCGCACAAACCGCAACAACCGGTTTTTCGGATTTAAGCATAGTATATGTAGCGCCAATAAGGATAAAATCAGCTCCACATGCCATGGCAACAGAAGCCTTATGCATTACTTCTACATGCGGAATATCGCTGTATGAAAAAGCAACTAAATCTACTTTATGTTTCCTGATAAGATCTTTAAGCTGATTTTCAGGAAAGATGGATATGCCTTCAGGATAAAGATTTCCCGAAAGCTCGGGGGGATAGAGACGATATTCGATGTCAGGAATCTGAGCAGCAGTAAATGCGACAACCTTATATCGAGGGTTGTCTCTGAAATATACGTTGAAATTATGGAAGTCCCGCCCAGCAGCTCCCATGATAATGACCTTTTCAATCATTCAATTACCTTCTCATGAGAAATTCAGATTAATTAGCGCTAAAAACATGTTCAATTCTTTCCATCGCCCAGTCGATCTCTTCTTTTGTGATCACAAGGGGTGGAGTAAAACGAATAATGTTTTCATGGGTTTCTTTGCAGAGCAACCCCTGGTTCATCAAGGCTTCACAATATTTGCGTCCCCCGCCTGCTTCCTGGAACAGCTCTACGCCGATCATAAGGCCCATGCCCCGAACTTCCTTGATGTCAGGGCTCTTAATTTGTGACAACCTGGACTTGAAATACTTCCCCATGACAGCAGAATTCTCAATCATGTTTTCTTCGACCAGAACCTTCAGGGCGGTTCTTGCAACAGCGCAAGCCAGAGGGTTGCCCCCAAATGTGCTTCCGTGTTCGCCGGGACGCAATACATCCATTACTTCTTTGTTGGAAAGTACAGCAGATACAGGATAAAAACCACCGGAAAGTGCCTTTCCTATCAGCGTCAGGTCTGCCTCGATATTTTCATGCTCCTCGGCCAAAAGCTTGCCTGTCCGGCCAAGACCGGTCTGGATTTCATCCAGAATCAAAACAACATTATTCTTCTCACAGATAGATTTTGCCTCTCTCAGAAACCCGGCCGGAGGTATGACAACACCAGCCTCACCCTGAATCGGCTCCACCATGAAAGCGACCGTGTTGGGTGTAATGGCCGCCTCCAGTGCATCTACATCGCCAAAGGGGATAATCTTGAAACCCGGTGTAAAAGGGCCAAAACCTTCACGGGAATTTTTATCTGTGCTGAATCCGACAATGGTAATGGTGCGGCCGTGAAAGTTGTTTTCACATACTATGATTTCAGCCTGATCTCTGGGCACTCCTTTTACCTTGTATCCCCACTTGCGAACAGCCTTAATAACTGTCTCTACAGCCTCGGCCCCGCTGTTCATGGGTAAAACCTTGTGTGAATTGGTAAGTTCGCAGATATCTTTGTAAAGCAGACCAAGCTGATCATTGCGAAAAGCCCTGGAGGTCAGGGTCAGTTTTCGAGCCTGTTCGATCATCGTATTCATGATCTTTGGATGACAATGTCCCTGATTAACCGCCGAATAGGCTGAAAGGCAGTCCATGTATTTATTGCCTTCCACATCCCACACCCAGACACCCTCGCCACGGTTCAAAACCACATCCAGAGGCTTATAGTTGTGCGCCCCGAATTCGTCTTCCAGATTTATGTAATACTGCTGATCCATTTTAAAAAACCTTTTTAAGATAATCCTATGTTCCTTGTTTTTGTTTACGCTCAATTAGGGTCTTGTTTACCAAATTCATTTCTACAAGTCAAAAAATAATAATGAAATCTAAATGTTACTTGTCAAATATCCTT
>Ga0180732_1001492_pt1 | contig 14341 bp, 20 predicted proteins | sample KR11_01MetaG_FD_148674 | JGI IMG/M metagenome (GOLD analysis project Ga0180732, IMG submission 148674) | Groundwater microbial communities from the Olkiluoto Island deep subsurface site, Finland - KR11_0.1 MetaG | ecosystem: Environmental > Aquatic > Deep subsurface > Groundwater | place...
AGTCTACTACAATCGCCGAAGAAAACATTCTACTAATGGACATAAATCTCCAGCTCAATATGAGAAGGAATGGTGGAATACGAGAAAAGCGGCTTAACAACGGCTCCACTTTGTTGTGGCAAGATCAAAGCTTGCCAACTTCATCACATAGAGAGTTTGAAGTCTTCTTTGTCCACTCTGCAGCGATGCGGGCGTCTTCCTCATCAACTTTTCCATCACCATTCAAATCGCCTATTAGAACCGCCGTTGACGACACTGTATCCTTGGCTTTTCTGGCAAGACTCTTGAGTTTGTCAAACATGGCTTGTTTCTCCTGTTAAGGATTGATTTGTGATCAGTAAAACTAAAAAGGGTCATTGATAACTTTTCTCATCTCTAAAGATCACTTTCTCTGTTCTCATCAACACACTATCACCTCCATTACCCCATCAGCAATTTTTTACTAACATTCGATGAAATAAATTTCTTTTCTTACCCTTTACCCCTCAGTCAACACACTCACGTCATTCCTGGACTCTTAAACCAGCACCCCTATCAAGGAGTAACAAAACTAAATCCCACTTCTCACAAAGAAACGTTTTTTTATTCACATCAAGCCCCTTGGCCACCCGGTCTTGGGGCTTTTTTTTATTCCCCAAACCAAAATGGAGGCACCATGCATGTATTAACTAATCCCAATGAGCTAGAACCCCTTTTCCTGCAGGAATCTGCCTTACGCGAACTTCGGCAACAATTGTTCATCCCTGGCCACAACCCGAAAGAACTGTGTGCCCTCTGGCAAGACCTACCCGCCAGTTTGATCTACTTCAATGAAGGTGACCTGCCAGAGGTTCTCTTAATGGGCCTGCTGGCTCAATTGCCCCCACCGGAATTTGAAGTCCCCATCAATGAGTCTCTACGACTACGGTTGCACGTGCTGAACGACTATGGTGCCGGTATCTATTTTTTATATCACATCAACCCGAATTAAAGGAGGCCCAAATGAACCACAAAGAAATTGCCAGTCAACTGTCCCAGACCTTCCCCTCAGAGGTGATCTTTACAATCACTATGGAAACCGTCATGTCCGCGATCGTTCGGCGTCTGGGAGTGGAAGCACTCACCCTGTCCCCGGACGACCTACGGCTGGCTCGTGAAGAAGTCCAGATCGCCATCGATCACAACTTGGATGAAAGAGACTTCATCGATATTGGTCTCGATGCTTGGGAGATTGTCCGAAAGCTGTAATCCGCAAATATGTCGTAACCCCATCCTCCACCAGTAATACCCAGTCTGATCCCCTCCCCCGTTCCTAAATAACAAAAGCGGCAATTATGCCATCTTATATGAAGGAGAAAAAAATGCGTATTCTCAAGATTGAAAACTGTCCATCACTGTCAGGTAACTCCCTCTTGACCTACCACATCGGTTGTTCCGACCAGGGTGATATCCAATTCCGCCTCCAAGACAATACGGCCAGCGGCTACTTCAGTAAAGAATGGGTCTCCTTGGTGCATATGGAGCCAATACTCAGCTCCGAAAAGATCACCTCCGGTTCTTTAAAACCGCTCTTTGAGGGTAAGTCGACCAATAGTAGTGGTTTCCTTTTTGCCGTGCTCATCCATGAAGGGCTCGTCGAGAGGATGCCCCAAAGCCGAAGTTTCGTTCGTACCGATCCCGGTAAATTCCTGTTGGCCATTAAGGCACTCATTGTTTCGGACATATCACTTGACTCCACCCCACCACCGACAAAGCCCATCAAGACCAAAAAGGAAGCCAAATGATTGGCCTGAAAACTGTCGGTAAAGCCATTGGATTCTTGGTGTTGTACATCTGCGTCTTTTATCTATTGGCTCAATTGAGTGTTTACGTCGCTTTTGTTGGAGCGATCCTGGCCACGAAATGGGTCATGAAAAGGGGGATATGATGAGAAAGAGCACCGCTGTTAAGGCCATCACACCCACCATTCTATTCTTTGTTATCTTTGGCTTGATGGCAAAATATGGCGTTTATGCCGCCGCCGTGGTGGCCATTTTCGTCACGGCGCGAATCATTAGAAGCAAATGTGGAGGATGAAATGATGAATCGTAAACTGTTGAATAATACTCAACGTATCAACCACCCAGCCAAAATCTTTGGCGTTCACTTCCCTTTTCGTCTGGAACCTTTTGTGTATTTCATGGCTGACAGTCTGTCCATTGACTACAAAGGCGGATACTGGGAGATGTATGAGATCGGCAACGGAGGATTCTACATGGCACCACAAGGAGAAACCTTCCAGGTGTCGTGCCGGAACGGATACGAAGGGACTCTTTCCGGTGATGCTTTCGGTATCACTGTTTGCTTGTACGCATACAGCCAGATGGCTTTCTCCGAGATTCCTGAACTGGCGGAAACCTGTGCTGAACACTATCACCTGCTTCGGGAGTATATCTTTGAGCATGAAGAGGTGGCGGCGATTCTGGGGGCGATCGACTGAAAGCCCGAGAAAATGTGAATCTGAAGGAGAGGGCAATCTGAGCCACTAGGAGCCTGTCGGATTATCCGAATTTTAAAAAGATAACATGTTGATATTACTACATATAATTAAAATTGCAAGTTGCGTAACATTTCTAGTATTTCTTTAAATATCAGCAAGTTACGACAACTGAATCACCATAACCCAACAGACTCCTAGGGTCCGGTCGGGGGGGGCGGAAGGGTCGTCGCCATCGGGCCCCGGTCCGATCGTGCCATATGGTGCAACCTGTGGCCTAGTTGGACCCCCTGAAGGCCGGGAGGGAGGGGAGCTCCGGGCCAGAATTTCAGGATTTCACCGTTTCACATCCGTGCCTGTGGGGGCGAAAAGCTGAGAAACTGAAAAACTGGATCGGTATGGTCCCTGAAGCCGACTTCACGATGCAGCCCTTGACCCGTCAATATGGCCAAGGGATACTCCAACTACGGCAGTGGATTAAATTATAAGGCGCTGTAAATTTGCTTTCCACGTTCGCCTTTTACGAAGTTCCAGCAGTGCTGTAACGGACTATCACCCGTGTATTTTTCTATAATTTTGAGGACTGCCCGTTTGCTGGCTCCAGAGTGATCAGCCCCGCAGGCAACCATTAATCGTATGGGGCGATCTACGATATCATGTAACTCTTTGAGGAGTGCTTTCTGACGAGCTTTGTCAGTTGTCACCTTGGCGATATCCATTTTGCTTGCCTTTCAAGTCAGGTAGAGATTTGTTAATTTCACCTGGAGGTATCATTTGAATGATTAACAGCTAAACAGAAAAACTATAGAGTAAACCATATAGTTAATATTCTATTCCGGCGCTTCAGCCTCTGTTTTCATAGCTTTGTAACTTTCAGATTCGGTAATTTTCTTTTCTTCTATTTTTTCGATTTCAGCCCGAGTTAGATGAAATCGCCCGCAAGCCGGACATGTTCCATCAAATTCATCTCCCACTGCCCTGGCCTTGAGCTCCTCAACAGTCATATGATCCAACTTGCCACATGCTCCACTGGGATTCTCTGCACGTACCAGAGGTCTTTTGTTGTCTGACATAACCGCCTCCTGTTTTGACACTATTTTTATTAAATGGTGGAGAAATTGTTAAACAAAACACAAGTCTTCCAGCATTAAATGAAATGAACAATGGCGGGCGAGAAAATCCTCTTACCCACCATTGTTCATTTTCGTGTTTTTTGCCCACACTTACTCATCGTTGTCACTGGCACCTAATTGACAATCCTGTCGATCTCTGTTCCTTCAGAATTGACAATACTAATTGCTACAGGGATACCGCCATCCAGGCGGTGAGTTGCACAAGACATTCAGGGGTCATAGGCCCTGACAGCCATCTCCACCTGGTTCAGCAATCCTTCGTTATACACACCATCTTTTATGAGAGAGGTTGCTGCCTGTTTCACACTCATATTCATTGGTGCAATATTATGGGTCGTTCCAACAATGAGATTCGCACTCGTTATACAACCGTTATCATCGGTTGTATAATCGTGGATGAGTGTACCTCTTGGTGCTTCAACGATTCCTATCCCTCTTCCTGCTTTCGGCTCAGCCTTTGCTCTCACGTTCGGATCGGTAATACCTTCCCATTCGAGCAGCTCAATTGTACGCTCACAGGCATAAACAAGTTCAATCAGCCTGGCATAGTGATAGAGCAGAGTTTGCTGGGCAGGACGACCAAAGGAACTTCGGAATGCCTCCAATGCTGCCTGGGCCTTTGGAGTAGATATTTTGTCGCAGATATTAATTCTGGCAAGAGTGTTGGAACGATAGATACCTTTGGGCCGGGCCAGATCCATATCAAAGCCTTCGTTCCAGGACTTTGCATATGGCATTTTCGAGTAGCCCCAGGGTTCTACATGCTCACCGATATAGCTGGCATAATCGTCCCCTTCGAAGTCAACATAACTGCCGTCATTTTTCATCAGTCTCTGTATTCCGTCGTAAAGCCGGAGAGAACCATCCTTACGGTCGACCGTTCCCAGGAAACCGGTTTTGATCACACCGAGTTCTCCGATGACATCCATGTATTTTGAAAATACATTGTTGATGGCATAATCCAGGGCAAAAGTGGAAAAGTCCAGCAGGGTTCGCGTCCCCTCAAGCAATTCTCTTCTTTCCGATTCAACCATTGGCTTGGCAAAGCCGCCGACAACACCGGCAACAGGATGAATTGCTTTACCTGCAAACTTATCAAGCATCATCTGTCCGAGTTGCCGCATCTTGACAACTTGAACAGCAAGGTCCGGAGCAGCTTTGACGACTCCTATTACGTTGCGAACAGAGTAATCCGCATCAGGGCCTAGAACAAAATCCGGAGATGCAAGAAAAAAGAAGTGGAGAATTTTGTCATTGATATGCGCCATCACCTGACACATTTCACGGAGTTTGTAACCGGTAGGTGTCGGGGTGACACCAAAGGCACCATCAACAGCCTTGTTCGAGGCAAGATGATGCATCCACGGACAGATACCGCAGATACGGTTGACGATACGGGGGACCTCTTCAGCAGCTCTTCCTTCGATAAATTTCTCAAACCCGCGAAGGGACTGGATGTGGAGAAATGCATCCTCCACATTGCCGTCATCATCCAGATGAATGGCAATTTTTGCGTGCCCTTCAATGCGGGAAACCGGTGCTATGTTTAATATCTTTCTCATTTCAAACTTCCTCCTTCTCAACTTGCTTTTTCACGGGACGCAGTCTGCCGTGTGCTCCTGAGAACCTTAGAATTGAACGACGATCAATGACTGATTTATAGTCAATACCATTGCTTGCCAGGGCATTCATCATGTCGAGCAGTTGGTTACCGTTTTTGAGTACAGGACCAAAACAGCCCCGACACGGAACCCTGGCATTAATACAACTCGGTGCTCCGCGCTTAGCACAACCAGCTGCAGTGACAGGGCCCATGCACAGATACCCCTGTTCAAGAAGGCATCGCATCTCATCAATGGGGGCACCAGCCTCAAATTCAGCATTCTCGAGAAAACGTTTCACCATACTCACCGCCCCCTTGCCTTCTCTCTTAGTGGGGCAGGTATCGCAGACGCTTTTCCCGGGCAGGATCGGATCTCGTCCTTCGACGAGAGAAATGATTACCTCCGCAATAAGTTCAGGGTTCGGGGGACAGCCCGGGAGCTGCAGGTCAATCTTTACCTTTTCATCACAAGCATAAACTCGATCAAGGGGTGCCGGAACTTCCACATTGGGAATTTGGGCACCCGGGTCGGTGGTTATGGTATTAAAGATCCCTTTCCAGCTGTCAGCTCGATCCTGACCATTCATCAGAGCAGGAATGCCGCCGTGGGTTGCACAACTACCAAGGGCAATGAGCACTGTGCACTTTCTGCGCATCTCTTCCAGAACTTCAAGGTGTTCATGATTGCTCACTCCGCCTGTGACGATGCCGACAACAGCATTTGGAATCGTCAGGGTTACGCCTTCGCCGCACTGGCCATAATATTTGTGATCCATGAGAACTGGAGCATGCACAATATCCAGAACTTCAGTTATAATTGGAACGAGGTCTTCACCGATGTTCAGGATTGCGATTTCACATCCTGAACAGGATCCTAACCACTCCAAAGCAGTAGTTACTCCCATTTCTCTCTCCTTTCAGGTGGTCTGGACTTCTTGACTATTTACGGGGCCTAACTTTTTGATACGTGCTGTCATCTCAGTTACGGCTGCAACAAATTTATCCGGTTCGGCAGAAGAGACCCAGGTCAACTTGACCCTCTCCGCTTCGTAGCCAAAATCTTCCAACAATTCGCTTACCATCTCAGAACGATCCAACGCTTTATAATTACCATCCAGGTAATGACATTCACCGAGGTGTCAGCCAAGTATCATGACTCCGTCAGCCCCTTGGGACAGTGCATTCATGACAAACTCAGGATGGACCATGCCCGAGCACATTACCCGTACAATCCGTACGTTATGTGGGTACTGCATCCTGGCAGTCCCTGCGAGATCAGCTGCGGCATAGGAGCACCAGTTGCAACAGAATGCAACAATTTTAGGCTCAAAATTCATGTGATCTACTCCTTTTATGTGAGTGTAGCTTTAGAGTTCATCCCTGGAAGTCCTCCTGCCAGTCTTAGCGATATCGGCAAGATTGGCAGAAGGTTTTCCGGGTTGTCCATTTTTATATTCAGGCTGCCAGAGCCGCCCGAATCTGTGCGTTGATCTGCTTCATTGTGAAGCCGGCAACATTTACACCTCTTTTGGGACAGGTACCCTGGCAGAGACCGCAACCTTTACACTGTGCTTTGTTTACCACGATTACTTTACCTGCGTCGGCACCAACGTCTGTTTTCTTCTCCACAAGGGTGATCGCATGGTATGGACAGACATCAACACAGAGGGCACAGCCGTCACAATGTGTTTCGTCCACAGTTGCCTTGATGGCATCCAGAGAGACTTCCGTTTTGGATAACAGGGTTACGGCCCTTGCGGATGCAGCCAGGGCTTGGGCAATGGCCTCTTCAATCGGTTTTGGATAATGAGCCAGACCCGCAACAAACATTCCGTCAGTTGAAAAATCAACCGGTCTGAGCTTGGCATGTGCCTCTTGGAAAAAACCGTCACCATCCACTGGAACTTTATAGAGTGCACCGAGTTTCGAGGCGTCTCCCATGGGGCGGATAGCTGTGGCCAGGATGACCATATCGGCATTCAGTATTAATGGTCGGTGGAGAACATGATCCCATACTTCAACATCGATTACTTGACCATTTTCGCGGACATTTGGTTTTCCATGGAGTTCGTAATTGATGAAAATCACACCAAGTTTTCTTGCCTCCCTATATAAAGCTTCCCGCTGGCCATAGGTGCGCATATCTCTGTAGAGAATATAGATATTACGTCCAGGGTTATCCTTTTTCAGGGCAATGGCCGATTGAACCGAGTGGGTACAGCAGACCTTTGAGCAATACATGTTGTCTTTTTCACGAGAACCCACACACTGAATAAAGACAAAGTTCTTCGCCTTTTTTACATGGATTTCATTTAATTCATAAAGCTTGTCAAACTGGACTGACGTTACAACCCTGGTAATAGAGCCATAGTTGTATTCTGTAGGGACATACGGCTCAGCACCGGTGGCCACTATTCCTGCACCATGTTCAATAACTTTTTTTGAGCCGTCCTTGCCGGTAATTGTGGATTTGAAGTTGCCGACAAAACCTTCGACATGAGTTACCTCAAATTCTTTATGGATAATAACTTTATCATGTAAGACGACCTTTTCGATAAGTTTGGCAACTGCAGTTGGAATGTGTTCCCCGGACCAGGTATGTTTCAGGTGAAGGGCATTGCCGCCGAGGGTATTAGTTCTTTCCACCAGGTGGGCCTCGAATCCCTGCTCAGCCATATTCAGGGCTGCAGTCATGCCGGCAACACCACCGCCGATGATCAGTCCCTTCTGGAAAATAGGTACGGAAACAGGTCTTAGGGAGTTACTGTAGGCAACCTTTGCCACTGCCATGCGCACAAGATCATTGGCTTTTGATGTTGCTGCCTTTGGATTTGCACTATGGACCCAGGCATTATGATTTCTGATATTGGCCATCTCAACGAGATATTCGTTTAAGCCGGCAGATTTCAGGGTTTCGCGGAAAAGTGGTTCGTGGGTTCTCGGGGTACAGGCAGCAATGACTATCCGGTTCAGATTCTGTTCCTGAATCCTCTTGGTAATCATATCCTGGGTATCCTGGGAGCAGGAGAAAAGATTCCGCTCTACATAGACGACATCAGGGAGCGTGGCGGCGTATTCTTCCACCGCTTTAACATCAACGACACCGGCAATATTGGAACCGCAATGACAAACGAAAACACCGATTCTGGGTTCATCTGCTGAGACATCTTTTTCCGGCGGGAAAATAGCCTCTGTAGTCAACTCGAAGCGGGCTGGCGCCAGCAGATCGGCAACCGCAGCAGCAGCAGCAGAACCTTCAACAACAGACTGGGGAATATCTTTTGGTCCGGCAAAGGCGCCACAGGTAAAGATACCTTGCCGTGAGGTCTGGACTGGTGAAAAATCTGAGGTAGCTGCAAAATTGTCTGCAGTCAGTTTGATGTCCGCCTTGTGAGCAAGTTCCAAGACATGTTTCGGCGTCTGCAGGCCAACAGAGAGAACAACCAAATCGTAGAATTCTTCAATTTGGCGGCCGGCTTCATTTACGTAGCTCAGACGCAGATCATCACTGTCACCATCTGTCTCTACTCCGTTCACACGACATCGGATAAAGCGCACTCCTGAAGTCTCTTTGGCGCGCACCATATACTGGTCAAATTCCTTGCCATGGGTCCGCATATCCATATAGAAGATAGAGGCCGCCAAGCCGGGAACATGGTCTTTGGCAATAACTGCTTCCTTGATGGCATACATACAGCAAACTGAGGAACAGTATCCGTTGCCACACAGGTTTTCGTCCCGCGAACCAACACACTGGAGAAAAGCAACTTTGTTGACAGGCTTTCCGTCTGAAGGTCTGACCAGATGTCCTTCGGTCGGACCTGATGCGGAGAGATATCTTTCGAGCTGCAGAGAGGTTATCACATTTGGGAAAATACCATAACCCCAGACTCCTGCATCTTTGGGATCATACACTTCGAAACCGGGAGCCAGGACCACCGCTCCCACATTTATTTCGTGTATCTTTTCAGTGTCGTCAAAATTGATAGCCCCGGCATCACACACCGTTTCACAGAAACCACAGGCACCCGGTTTTTTCAATCTGATACATGAGTTCGGGTCAATCTGGTACTTCAGAGGCACTGCCTGGGCATATTTGACGAAGATAGCCTTACGTTTGCCGGTTGCAGCGTCATACTCACTGTCTACTTTTTTCGGACATTTTTCCGCACAGGCGCCACAGGCAATACATTTATTCACGTCCACATACCGTGGAGCTTCTTTCACAGTTACAGTAAAATTCCCAGCAGTGCCGGCAATACCGACCACTTCACTGAGAGTCATCAATTTTATGTTTAAGTGCCGACCGCACTCAACCAATTTTGGCGCGATAATTCACATCGAGCAATCATTGGTGGGGAAGGTCTTGTCCAACTGAGCCATGGCGCCGCCAATAGCCCCGGACTTTTCAACCAGATAGACGTAGTATCCTGAATCAGCGAGATCCAAAGCAGTCTGCATCCCCGTGACGCCACCTCCTACGATCATTACCGACCCAACTCTTTTTGTGTCAAGCATGACAGGCCTCTCCTCTCTATTCTAATGTTTCTTAGGTATGATCAGTGAATCAGCAACAAGTTGCCAAATGTACTTTACCTTTATGCCCAGATCATACTCATGATTCATGGACTTCATTATCTGATCGCGGCAATTGTGACATGGTGCAATAACCAGTTTTGCCCCCGATTCCGTGATCTGCCGTGCCTTGATGCGAGCGTAGAAAACCCGTTCGTCGGAGTAAGGCAAAGCCCAGGCCCCGCCCCCGGCCCCACAACAATAGGCACCGTTTCTGTTGGGATTCAGTTCTCTTACATCATCGCAACAGGCTTTAGTCACCGCGCGACCTTCTTCAAAATAGGCCTTCCCAAATGCCTTCAAGGACTTTCGGCCGTAATTGCAGGGGTCGTGATAAGCAGTCGCAATATTGTGAATCGATTTATCGAGCTGTATTTTTCCGCTCGTTATATATTCAAGGAGAAGGTCGAAAACTGTTGCGATTTTGAACTCTTTGAGTGCTTCAGGATACCATTTGTTCAACCCAGACCGGGTCGCAAAGTATGCATGGCCTCACTCGGGGAGGAGGAGTACCTGACAATTCAGCCTCCTCATGTTGTCAACAATTCTGCCGACAATTGTTTTCATTGCTTCATCGTCACCTGAAAATAATCCCCAGTTAACACCTTCCCAGTATTCAGATGATATAGTCCATGATTCGCCGGCGGCGTAGAAGATCTTCCACCACCATTTCATGTCGTCAGGTTCCCCGAACGGTTCTTTGGAATTCACGGTGACAAGGACCCTTGCCCCATGCACATCAATAGGAGTTACAAATCCCGGACATTCGTCAGCCGCCAGTTCTTCGCCCAATTCTTCGCAGAGAAACACAAAGTCATCTTTGGGGATTCCCAAGTTGTTGCCACGCTCAAGGCACATAGCTACACCTTTGTGAATAGGCCCGGGAACCTTGGCACGATCACGGGCTCCACGGATTTTTCTCATCAAGGCAATTATCTGAATATTGGCAGGGCATGCTTCTTCACACTTGGCGCACATGGTGCATTTCCACGGCCAGGATGATTCTACAAGTTCTTTGTCCATGCCCAAGGAAGCCATGCGGACAATTTTTCGAGGATCAAGTCCGTCCACACCGGAAATAGGACATGCGCTCGCACAGCTTCCACAGGTCAAACAGGCATTCGCCCATGAAGAGTCCTGAACAAGCCGGCTCTTCATTCCCGTAATGTTCAGTGGTTCGATTTCGGTTTTTTCCAATGCGCCTAAAGCATCCGGGTTGACATGGTTTCCGGGGTGAACATGTGGCTCACGCCCAAATTTTTTACAGAGAAGCTGGTATTCATGGAACTCCATAAGGTACTTGCGGCCGGGACCTTCCTTGGCAGGAAGGGTACCGGTATTAATCCAGTTCCTAATCGTGTTCCGATGGACCCCAAACTCTTCTGCCATTTCGCTGACTTTAAATTCGTACATCATAAAAGGTCACCTCCATTAACGTTATCGTTTAGAATTCGTGATATGTGCTCACATGCTTCAGTTACGGCAAGAGACATGGCGGATGAGAGTCCCGGCTCAATTTCTTCCGGGATATATTTGACTTGGGCAGCAAGAATCAGAATTTTGATTCCGGTATGTTGCTCAAGTTCCTGCAGTAAATTTACGGTGGGGAATTGGTGAAGGGAAAAATCGTGAATTTTTTTTGCCGGGATGGTATCCGGAAAAATTTGAAACACGTCACCAGGATTGTGATCTGGAAAATCAACTGCATCAAGAATGATAATTTGGTCAGGTCTGCCTTCTTCTGACAGGAGATAATCAAAAAGATACTCACGGACACATGTGCCCACATCAATGGCTTGAACAGAGTCGGGAAGATTGTAGCAAGCATTCAACTTATCTACAACTGCCGGCCCGTAGCCGTCATCACCCATGATCACATTTCCGCAGCCAAAAATCATCGTTGTATATTGTGTCGGTATCATTGTGCAAACAGTGCCTCCTCGTTTAATTATAATAAACAGTATCATTGCGCAAAAAGAAAATCAACGATAATTTGCGGGCAACTATCGATTTTTTCTATAGTGCCTACATTTAAAGCATAATACGCACAGTAATTCATTAAAGTTTGCACAGGAAAGCACATTGATGGACGAACGCTGAACACCTTCGTCTCTTTGCTGCAGACACTCTTGACCGAAAGGAGTCTCTGCAGAGGAATGCAGAAATTTCCAGGCAGGTATCTTGGCGATGTGCTTCAAAAGAAAATTTATTTTCTTCGATATCTCTACTGTAAAGCGGTAGAAAAGGCGCTCAAGCTGTTTCGTCACTTTGCGTATCGTGCAACGTAGCCGGAGAAGATTTCTAAAAGCTATTGGACCTTTTATTTTTTTAGCTGACAACATTCACTCTTCAGTCCTTTTCCCCTGAGCAGGCCATCGATCCAAACCCAGGACGTGTCTTTCGGAGAGCGAAGAAAGATGAGCGGCAAATGAAGACCAGACGCAGATGGGCTGCAGCTGGGTGGTGTTTGGGTGAGAAGGAAATAAGCACATAGGCTCATCACAACACCTTGAAAACAATCAAGCCACCACCTTTTTTCCAAAAAATGCTGGTATCAGTGCACCGTCAAAGGCGGCCGTGAATGACGTGATATCGACATCCTGCAACTGGCCCAGACCTTTGAACTGCTGGGGTGCAGGAGAAATACCCCTCAACTGTATTGACAAGGATGGGACAGCGATTTTGATCATGAACTGATCAGGCAGGTGCGAGGTGCGGAATCTACTCCGCGATCGCCTCATCGGGTGCAGGCTCGGCCCAGCATTTTGTCGACGTCTTCCAGGAAACCGATGTGGAGGCGGCACTTGCGGCCGGCAACTTCCATCGTCAGGAAGTTCCGGTCAATGAGGTAAAAGAGGCAATGCGCAGGAATGGTATCGAGACCCGGTAAGAAAACCAAGGTACCCTCAAGAATGATTACATAAGAGCCTCCAAAGGAAATCAACTTGGAAGCCTGACCCTATTGACTTTCTGTTTTTTCCGTCAGCGGTCTATATCTTCTTTATAAAAAATATCAGATTATCTTTCTATTTTCGCTGAAGTACCGTATCAATCTCAACATCAACCCGGTCGGCCACTTGAAGTATGCCAAAAGAACTTGGCGGCTCCAGCTCGAAGCTTGCCAGGGAGAGAGCAAACTTCATCGTGAAAGTGATGATTTCAGAGGTGACATTGAAGTCGCGTACCTCGGCTTGCACCCGCTGTAACCGATCACGGATTTTCAGATCAAACTCTAACTTAGCCGGCTGAGTGCCGGGTGATGCCATTATCTGTAAAACTGCCTTGGGATTCAGATCACCGAACAGCCCTTCGATAACCGGGAACTTCTCGCTATCAAACATATCGCGCATCTTTTTGTCGCGATTGTCGCTATCGGTATCCATGGAATCGACCCGTACTGTAACAACCGGCCGCCGGATAATTTTTGTCTCTTTTTCGCCCGTCAGGGTGAACGGCTTACAGGCGGTCTTTCCTTCAAAACCATGCAAGGTTGCATCACCGAAAAATCGGATTGAGCATTCTCCCGTAAAAACTTCCGCATGGGCAATTGATGTGTTCAGTAACAGTACTATTACGATAATAAATAAGCGCTGAATCATAGAATTTCGTTCTCTCTTGTAAAAGTGATAATAATTCGCTTTTCGTTGGGGGAAGTACCATGGAGAAAAACATGATTCCAGCCCCCAGTTTAGCATGCCAAACGGACCAAAAACTAAAGCTAGCGAGTAGCCCATTTCGACCCTTTGTTTGTTACCACAACTTCCTTCACAAAGAACAGCAGCAAGTACAATATCCCTCATTCCCAGACAAAAATTATAAAAAACATCCTATAATACTCCCACCAAAACCACAATATCAAAAAAACCGCCCTGCAGAAACATTCTGCATTGAATCATATCTCGTTATTCCAGTTAGCTGTACAGCGGCGAACTCCCGCAGAGCACAAAAATATTCCTTTAACTCACCACAGGTCATCAGTCGCCGTCGCAACAGGACTCTTCATAGACCGGCCTGCAATCGTCAACTGATTCATAGCGTTTCTCCTGTTCAAGAGGACCAGAGGGGGCAACTAGAGGGCCCCAGAAATTCGGACAGTGTTAAGTTGGACAGCCACACACTAACAATGGAGGGAGACGCCCCAATGAATAAAACAAAACGCAAACGAATCAGCCAAGTTCAAAGCCAAGGTTGCCTTACAGGCAATCAAGGACGAACAAACCGTATCTGAGCTAGTTTACCTCTATGCTTTTGAGACAGAATGCGAGGTTCGGAAAGTCTCAAGTACTGGATTGATTTTTACAACTCACAGCGTCCTCATTCCAGTCTTGACGACAAAACACTGACTGAGGCATCTTGGCAAAACAATCGGCTCGGCTACGCCGGACCGATCTACAAATTGGCGGCATAAACATGAAGGCTATCCACCTTATATTCGTCGCCAACCTGTCCTAGTACAATGTAAAATTTAAGTCTTCGCATTCTGTGTAATGTTTGCTATAATTGTCTTTAATAGACAAGGAGGTCAACATGGCACCAAGATACAGAGTGACACTTACAAAAGAAGAGCGGAAGGAT
>Ga0180732_1001493_pt1 | contig 14338 bp, 13 predicted proteins | sample KR11_01MetaG_FD_148674 | JGI IMG/M metagenome (GOLD analysis project Ga0180732, IMG submission 148674) | Groundwater microbial communities from the Olkiluoto Island deep subsurface site, Finland - KR11_0.1 MetaG | ecosystem: Environmental > Aquatic > Deep subsurface > Groundwater | place...
GGTCATCAGGTGAGTTTGCCGAAGATGTTGTTTTTGCTATGATTGATGCCATTATGGGGGCAGCAGTTGAGTTCATTCAAACAAGCAGACGGTTAACTGTCAATTCTGTCATGCATTCAAGAAGTTAGGTCAACACAGAAAGTTGAGTAAATAAGAATGCGGTGTATTCACAGTAAGTCATATTCGCAATGCAAAAAGAGGTGAAAATGGAGTCAATGTCTTTTCGGTCAGTAGGAATTTTTGGGTTGATACTCGTTCTCTTTGTCCTTATTTCCCCTATGTCTTGTCCGGCACAGGAGAACTTAAATCCGAATATCATCAAGTTTGGAATTTTTCCCTATAAAACTCCGAAAACGATTATTGAGATGTATGGCCCCATTGCCACTCATCTTGAAAAAAAACTCGGTAAACAAATCAAGATTTCTTCGGCGTTGGATGCAAACAGCTTTCTTGAAAAAGCCAGGGAGGGAGAATATGACCTCCTACTTCTCCCTCTCCTGCAATATTATAAGTTACGACCAAGTGGATATAAGGTGATTGCTCAAGGGACTCCACCCTTTTATGGCGGGGCCATTGTCCGCATGGACAGCGAAATCAAGAGTGTTGAGCAACTCAAAGGGAAAAAGGTGGCGGCCATTGGCGATTTTTCCTATGCCGGTTACTACTTTCTTCTGCCCCAGCTTGAAGCAAGGGGAATCGATCCACAAAAGGAAGTTGAATTCCAGTTTCTCGGCAAAGTGGACACCGTTATCTATGGGGTTATCAACAAGAAGTACGATGCTGGCCTGCTTAGGCTGGACGCCCTTGATCTTCACGATTTTATTAGAATTCGGGAGCAGGTCAGAATTATTACTATTTCGCCTGAAATTCCCCAGTTTCCCTTTGTAGTGAAAAACAGCATGGATAAGTCAACCATCACCGCCATTCAAGAAACACTCTCCGCTCTTGCTCCGGACAAACCAGAGGCCTTGGAGATCCTTAAGAGTATGCAGGTCAAAAAAATCGTGGTGGCCACGGATGCTGATTATGATCAATTCCTTGAGCAGATCAAAGACACAGATTATTTTGGGAAGCCATGACCTCTTTTCGCCTGCGTACTTATCTTATTGTCTACTGCACTATTATTCCTTTGTTGCTGACGGCGGTGATCATATCTCTTTATTCCAGCCGTTTTAAGGATTATGCCATTGATAACCTTACCGCTTATGGCAAGGTTATTACCAAAAATACCGCCTTTACCGTGGCCGATGACCTGATTACAGAAAACTACGCCCCCTTGCAGGAGTTCCTTCAGGATATTGTTTTCAGGAATGAGGACGTGGATGCTATTGAGATCAGTGATAGTCAAGGGATGATTCTGGCTGCTTCCGATGTGAAACTTCTGGGCTCTGTTATGGAGAATGAGCCTGCTGGTAAATGTATTACCAAGGACGAACAGGGGTGCGTCTGTATTGATTATGATCAGGCCCAACTCATTATCACCGCACCCATCGTTGTTGGTAAGATTGAGCTTGGTAAAACCCGGGTCTTCCTGCCCATGCGGGCTAGCTTATCCCATCTCCATACAATACAGAGAAATGGGGTGATCATTGGTCTCTGTTGCTGGTTGTTGGCCGTATCTATCGGCTATTTCCTCGCAAGATATCTGACTAGTCCGCTGCAGAGATTTATGGCAGCAGCCGACAGTATCAGCCGTGGGGGATTTAATGTACAGATCCCTGAGTCCCGCTGGGTGCTTGAACTGGACAAGTTTGGTCATACCTTGAAAGCGATGGCCTGTGCCATAGCGAGTCGCGAACAAAAAATACAGGACTCTGAAAAAAAATTCCGGCAGCTGTTTGAGCGGGCTATAGAAGGAATCTTTGTTGCTGATGGAAAAGGACAGTTGCTGGATGTCAATCCTGCCTTCTTGCAGATACTCAGTGCTGCCTCAAGAGGAGTCTTGCTTGACCAGAATCTGTTTGCCAATATCTTTGAAAATGAAGAAGCCCTTGTTCATTTTAAGGAGGAGATAGCCAGAAAAGGATTTGTTAAAGATTATGAATTGACCTTGATAAAAAGTGACAGCTCTTCCGTTATTGTGTCTTTGACCTGTCATATGGTCAAGGGAAATGATGGATCTATTTTGAAGTATGAAGGGCTGATTCGGGATATCAGTGTCCAGAAAAGAGCGGAGAAAGAAATTGTCCGCATGCGAAATTATCTCAACAATATCATAGAATCGATGCCATCCATGTTGGCTACGCTCGATGCGGATTCGATTGTTACCCAATGGAACAGTGCGGCTTGTCGGCTTACCGGTATCTCGTCCCGCGATGCCATTGGCAGGAAAATTTATGATATTGCCCCAGTTTTCAGTAAATATTACCAGCAGGTAGATACCATAAAATATCAGCACCGTCCGCTCACACTCTATCGTGAAAAGGTGACGGAGGATGCCGAACATCTCTATAACGTGACTTTTTTTCCTCTGATTGCCAATGGAGTGAATGGGGTTGCTCTTCGTCTTGATGATATCACCGAACTTGATCTCAAGGAACAACAGCTGCGGCAGGCCCAGAAAATGGAATCTGTTGGTACCCTGGCGGGAGGTCTGGCCCATGATTTTAACAATGTCCTGGCTGCGATTCTGGGAAATTTGTCTTTGCTCAAGTATAAAATTCACAGTCCGCCAGGTCTTTCTGTCTCAGAGATTCAAGAATATCTGGAACGGATGGAAACAGCGGGAAGTCGCGCGGTAGACATGGTGCGGCAGTTACTCACTTTATCCCGTCGCCATCAGATTGATCTGGTACCAGTTGATCTGAATCTCTCAGTAACACATGTGCGGAAAATTGGTGAGAATACTTTTGATAAATCGGTACAGGTGGTTGTGCATCCGTCTGAGTGTCCGGCTTATGTGCTGGCTGACATCACGGAAATGGAACAGGTCCTTCTGAACCTCTGTATTAATGGTATTCACGCCATGACCATTATGCGCGGAGATGGTGCCTGGGGCGGCATCTTGACCATTGCCATTGATAAGGTCGTGGTTGATCAGCTCTTTCAAAAAAGAAATCCTGAAGCCACCGGTAGTGCTTATTGGAAGATCTCGGTCAGCGATACCGGGGTTGGTATGGATACCAAGACGGCTGCCAAGATCTTTGATCCATTTTTTACTACTAAGGAACATGGTAAGGGGACAGGTCTTGGGTTGGCTATGGTCTATAATATTATCAGACAAGAGCATGGCTTTATTGACGTCTATTCGGAGCCGGGGCAAGGTTCAACCTTTAATGTCTATCTGCCTTTGCTGGAGCGTGAAGGTGAGGAGATCGCTCCTACCCGTGATACATCTACCATCAGTCGTGGGGATGGAATTGTTCTGGTGGTGGATGATGATGACATAGTCAGAAAGATGGCTGAGGATATTCTACAGTCCGTAGGGTATACGGTGCTGACTGCGGCAAATGGTAAGGACGGTGTGGAAATGTATCGGCAACATCATGGCAACATCAAGGTTGTTCTGCTTGATATGGTTATGCCGGTTATGTCTGGCCGGGAGGCTTTTATGGAGATGAAAAAAATCAATCCTGAGGTGAAGGTCCTTCTTGCCTCGGGATTCAGACAGGATGAACGGGTAGAAGATATCTTGGAGCTCGGGGTGAAATCTTTTCTGCAAAAGCCATATACAATTACCAGTCTGGCCCTGACTATGAAGCAGGTTCTTGAGTCATGAAAGTCTTGATTCTTTCTCTCTTGGTTGTGCTGTTTCTTTTTCCCCCGCCGGGTGCGGCAGAACTGGTTTATGTGCCGCTGCCCCTTGAGAATGCGGAAGCAGTCATTGCCAGTCAGGCCCCTATGATCCGCTATCTTGCTGAAAAACTTGGGGTGCAGATCAGAATCCGCTATGAAAAAGATTATCAACAGATCTTGCAGCTTTTCAAAGAGGGGAAGATCGATCTGGTACAACTAGGGCCGCTACCGTATGTGACCTTGAAAAAGGAATATCCACAGGTACAACCTTTGGCAATCATCAATGAATCAGACGGAAAACCGGCTTATACCTGCGCTTTGGTAACAAGTTTTGATGGCCCTCAGTCGGTGCAGGAGATAAATAGTCCACTGACCTTGCCTCAGGCTCTTTCAACTTGCGGGCATCTTTCGGCGGCCTTGTTGCTGAAAGACCATCAACCTGATCTCGAACAGTTAGGGTATCAATATCTGGGCAATCATGAGAAAGTGGCCCTGGCAGTCGTCCGAGGTGAGTTTAAGGCGGGTGTTATGAAGACGCAGGTGGCAAGGAAATACCAGAATTTAACGCTGAAGGTTATAAAAGAGACAGTACCTTTCCCGGGATTTGTGATTGTCGGCAATAAAAAAACATTGGACATCAAGCAGGCAATGCAGATTGGGCAATTGCTTATTCAGGTAAGTCCTGAGACGAGATCTTCCTGGATAACTGGTAAAGATGGATTTTCTGTCGCTGCAGATAAAGATTTTGATCTACTCACCCGCCACATGACAACTATTGGCATTCAATTGGATTGAATCAAGAATATGTTTACTGGGATTTTTTATGTAGCAGCTTTTTTGTGTCTTCTTTGGTCCAGTGGTTTTGTCTATTTGCGACATGAACGCAACACCCTGGAAAGAATGCATCTTGCCAACCAGACCACAACCTTGAATATGGTTTGGCAGGCTGTTGTCAAGTCACATAAGACTGGAATGCAGGTCTATTTTGACACCTATATCATGCAGCCACAGGTTCTTGAACTGTTGCGGGCGGCACAGGGTGGCAGTGAATCGGATCAGGCTGTTCAGCGGGTGCGATTGTACAGATATCTTTACCCAATTTACCAGAAGCTGCGGGAGAGAGATGTACGACAGTTGCATTTTCATACCCCGGACGCTCGATCTTTTCTTCGTTTCCACTCCCCCAATCATTTTGGTGATTCCCTGGCTACCATCCGCCCCTCTGTGGTTATGGCCAATCGCGATCATAGGTATATCCAGGGATTTGAAACTGGACGATGGCTGTCAGGTTTTAGAAACGTGTTTCCTATTCTTTATAGCGACGAGGATCTGGGAAGTGTTGAAATCAGTCAACCCTTTGAGTCTCTTCGACGGGAAATATGGCACTTGGATAAATCCAATGATTTTATGCTTGTCTATAAGGCGTCTCTGCTTCTCCCCAAGCTCTTTGAAGAGCAGAAAAAAATATATGGATCATCTCTTTTCAGTCAGGACTGGTTGGTGGAAGATCCAAGGTGGGAGCTTCCCGATTCGCCGCCAAAAATGTCTGGTCCAGCCCAGAAAGTTTACGCAGGACTGTCAGAATCACAATCTTTTATTCAGGCACTGTCTCAAAAACAGCCTCAGTCCGTTGCTGTTAAGGTCCAAGATGAATTTTACAGAGTAACAATTATTCCACTCGAAGATGTGGAAGGTCTTACTGCTGCTGTCCTGCTTTCGTTTTCTGCCGCACCTGAAATTGATGAGATGTACTGGAATTATCGCACGGATCTCCTGATTTTTTCGGTGATGGTGCTGTTTGGGGGCATTACCTTTCTCCTTTTTCTACAGAGCAAGCAGGTTGTAGTCGAAAAACAACGGAATATTCAGTTGATTGCCAACACCATGAACGATGGTTTGTATGTTATGAATGACAAGGGCGTGATTACCTTTGTCAATGCTACCGCGTCTGAGATTCTGGGATATTCCTGTCACGAATTACTGGGACAGGAAGCGCATGCCCTGTTTCATTTTCATGACAACGGCAGATGTTCGTTGTCGGAGTGTCCAATCTTTAATGTTTTACTGAGCAATGCAAGCTATGCCGGAGAAGAGGTGTTCAGGCGCAAGGATGGAAGTTCATTTGTGGCCGAAGTTGCCAGTGAGCCCATGTTCAAGAAAGAGAAAGTCGTCAGTGCGGTAACGATTTTCAGGGATATCACGGAACGTAAAAAGATGGAAGAGCAACTCACCCATCTTTGTAATGTCGATCCCTTGACCAATGCCTTTAATCGGCGTTATTTTCTGCAGGTTCTGGAGACAGAGATACAGAAATCAAAGAGATACAGGACTCCGTTTGTACTGGCAATGGGTGATGTAGATCATTTCAAAAGGGTGAATGATGCCTTTGGCCATGAGGCTGGTGACAGGGTGTTAAAAGAGATTGTTGCCTCTATTCATGAGAGAATTCGTAGTGCTGATGTCTTTGCCCGCTGGGGTGGAGAAGAGTTTGTGTTGTTGTTGGCCAATACCTCGCTGTCAGTTGCTGTTCCATTGGTGGAAAATATTATTGCCAATATACGTCTATTGGATTTTGGAGAGATCGGGGTTGTCACTATCAGCTTTGGTGTGACGGACCATCATAAAGAGGATACCATTGATACCCTCTTGAACAGGGCCGACAAACTGCTTTATGAGGCCAAAGAAGCAGGCCGAAATTGTATCAGAGCTTCAGAGTGATTTCTGAACAATGATATTGTCGCTTTGTAGGGTGGTATTCATTTTGACAACTGAGCATTATTGCTGGCGGCTGTCATCGAGTTATTCCGATATGCATTGAAGCTGGCACCTTCGTCGGCTGCACTGCACGGCTTCTCACTGTACTACCCGTACTACTTCGTCGCCGCGCGCTTGTCTTCTCGGTGTCAACTTGAATGCTTTTTGGAATTAGAATATTGACCTGTGTTTGTTGATTTTTTCAGAGAGCGGCAGTTGAACAGGTAGAACAATTCGATCATGACAAAGACATTGACCGCGGCGGTGCGCGCTTCTGTCAGAGTGGCGCCGATCCTCTGTTCCCAGGCAAAAATCCAGAAGGCAGCGCCAAGCATCAGCAGGCTTACCAGAGTAATTCGGAAAATCATAATGCGGGTCAGGATCGGTGCATTGGGTGCCCGGGGTGGCCTCAGCATGATACCGGGCTCTTTGGGTTCAAAAGCCAGTGCCAGACCAAGAAATCCGGCAGTGGTCATGTTGATCCAGAGGATCTGTACCGGCAGGATGGGCAGGGTCACACCAAGAAAAACAGCAGTGAGGATGACTAATCCTTCGCCAAGGTTGGTGCGCAGGGTCCAGACAATGAATTTGGTCAGATTGTCGAATACGCTCCGCCCCTCTTCCACCGCCGCTTCCTTAGCTACTTCAGTCCCGGTGATACCCATGGCTACACCGATATCCGCCCGTTTCAGGGCTGGGGTGGGGCATTATTAACCCCGTCACCGGTCATGGCCACCACCTGGCCCCTGGCCTAGAGGGCTTCCACTAGACGGAGCTTTTGTTCCGGGGTTGCCTTGGCAAAGACCGCAGTGTTTTCGGCTCGATCGATGAATTCACTGTCTGAGAGCTTGGCAAGATCCGCCCCGGTGAGTACCGACGCAGTTTCACCCAGTCGTCCTTCCGCCGGGGCGATCCTTGACACAAACGACACTGGGGCATCCTCCTTGTCCTGTGTCCTTGGTGCCTGCGGTATTAGACCATTCCTGGCCGTCATCGTCGGGTTCGAAGCCAGATTTAAGAGCCCGACCTGCCGGGCAATGGCTACAGCGGTTGCCGGATGATCACCGGTGATCATCTTTACCCGGATGCCGGCGGCCTGACAAGTTGCGATCGCGGCAATTGCCTCTGGTCGCGGCGGGTCGATCATCCCCTGCAGGCCAAGAAAAATCAGACCTGTCAGTAAATCAGGATGGGAGATGCCCCGTGTTTCAGGGGCCATCTCCTTGCGGGCCAGGGCCAGCACTCGCATCCCCCTTGGCAGCCATGGCCTCCACAGCGTCATGAATCTCGACGGCGCGCAGGGGAATGGGATTGCCAATGTTGTCAAGTTGAGCCCCGCATCTGGCCAGAATTGCCTCTACCGCCCCCTTAGGATAAACTAAGCGAGGGGTACCCAGACCGGCATCGTGCAGGGTGGCCATGTACTGGTGTTCCGATTCAAATGGCACCGTGTCCAGGCGCGAATTTGCGGACAGCGTCTCAGGGCCGAGGCCCCCTTTGCGGGCTGCAGTCAGAAGCGCCCCTTCGGTGGGGTCGCCCTGCATCTGCCAGACACCTTCCTTTTCCACAAGCTGGCCGTCGTTGCAGAGAAATCCGGCCCGCAAACATTCTGCAGGGCCGGAGAGATGGAATGGTTGGCAGCCTTTTTCAGATTGTCAATGGCGCCGACCAGAGGATTGTAGCCGGTACCGCTCACCATATACAACTGGCCGTCGACCACGATCCCCTGCACGGTCATCTGGTTTTCGGTGAGGGTTCCGGTCTTGTCGGTACAGATTACTGTGGTGCTGCCGAGGGTCTCTACGGCCGGCAGTTTACGGATAATAGCCCGATTTTTGGCCATACACGAGACACCGATAGCAAGAGTAATGGTAACCGCTGCCGGTAAACCTTCGGGGATAGCGCCAACGGCCAGGGCTACCGCCGCCATGAACATGTCGAGAAAGGTCTGGCCCCGGAGAATTCCGACCAAAATGGTCAGCCCGGCCAGGCCCTGGATCACGTAGAGGAGGACGTTGCTGAAGGCACTGATCTTGCGAGTGAGCGGGGTGGCCAAGGCCTTGGATGTGGATATCAGCTGAGAAATACGTCCCATCTCGGTGTTGTCGCCGGTGGCTGTAACAATGCCTGTGCCCTGTCCATACGTGACCAGGGTCGCGGCGTAGGCCATGTTCCGTCGGTCGGCCAGGACTGTTTCGTGGCCATGTAGTCCGTGGTCCTTGGCAACGGGCACTGACTCACCGGTGAGCGCCGATTCGGCGATCTGCAGATCACGCACCTGGGAAAGCCGCATGTCAGCCGGAACCTTGTCGCCGCTCTGCAGGAATACAATGTCACCGGGCACCAGTTCCGTGGCCGCAATATGCCGCTTTTCTCCCTGTCGCAGGACTGTCGCTCCGGTGGTCATGGTTCTGGTCAGGGCTGCCAGGGCATCAACAGCCTTGGCCTCCTGAATATAACCGACAAAGGCATTAACCAGTACCACTCCGAAGATAACTTCGGAGTCTACCCGCTCCCCGAGAAAGGCCGTGGTAAAACCAGAGATAATAAGGATATAGATCAGCGGTTGATGGAACTGAAGCAGGAAACGGATTAATGGCCCCCTGTCCCTTTTTGGCGGTGATGGTATTGGGCCCAAAGGTTTCAAGTCGGTGCTCGACCGCGAACCTTTCAAGCCCCTGTTCCTTGTTTCCTTCCAATAACTCGATTACTTCGGCAATCGGCAGGTGGTGCCAGTGCCGGGCGATCAAATTTATATTTTCCATGCTAAAAAATTCCCTCCAGAGGTTCTAATAGCTTCGGATCTGATTCCTGAAATGATACCGCAGGAATGACGATTGAACAATAAGTAAACCTGAAGACAGGAACCCCACTCAAAATGAGGTTTCCAAACGGTTCCTTGACGTCAATAATGGAAATCAATATACTAAAATAAAGTACACGTATCCTAATCCCTTCCCTAGTAAAAAGACACTTGGAAAAAAGCTGATGGGCGATACTTCATCTCACAAGGGCCAGATAGGGTTTATTGAAACCTCCAGCGGCGTGATGATCAGCAGCAGTGGTGACTGGGTGATTGAGGGGCTGCGGGATGTGGACAGGAAACTTGAACATTTTGCCGGCAAGGCCAGCAAGATGTCTGTCCAGTGGGATGTCTCTGCGGTGGGACGTGTTGATTCAGCAGGGATGATGCTTTTTATCAGGTACTATGATCTGCTGCAAAACAATGATTGCACCATTGAGATCATCGGCGCCGATGCCGACTATGACACAATGTATCGGTTGCTGAGACAGTATGTCTCGGCTCCTTCTGTTGCCGGGCCGACATTCTCTTCCCGTTTCCTGAGAATTATCCATGAGCTGGGGAGAGACACGGTATCCTCTTTTGTGGACATGATAGCTTTTCTCTCATTTCTTGGTGAAAATTTTATCATTTTTCTCTTGGCCCTGCGTCACCCTCTTTCCATTCGTTATGGCGCGATTGTCAAAAATATCGAAGAGGCAGGGGTCCGGGCTATGCCTATCGTTGCTCTGACCAGTTTTTTAATCGGGGTGGTAATCGCCTATCAGGGGGCGGTGCAGTTGGAGAAATTCGGCGCCCATATCTTTATTGTCGATATGATCAGCATCTCAGTGACGCGGGAACTTGCCCCCCTGATTACCGCCATTGTCGTGGCTGGCCGCACCGGCTCCTCCTATACTGCCCAAATTGGAGTGATGAAGATAACTGAGGAAATTGATGCCATGCGGACCATGGGTTTTGATCCCCTGCTTTTTCTGGTGCAACCGCGGATTATAGCCCTGATGATTGTCATGCCGCTGATGATCTTCTTTGCTGACATGGTGGGGATTCTTGCAGGGATGTTCATTTCCAACATCCACTTGAACCTTTCCTATGGCGAGTTTCTCCGTCGACTGCAGGTGGCACTCGAGGTCAAGCATGTGTGGATTGGTCTTTTCAAAGGACCATTTTTTGCATTTTTGATCGCGGCGATTGCCTGCTTTCGGGGCTTTCAGGTCTCGAAGAGCACGGAGAGCATAGGACGCTATACCGCGATCAGTGTGGTCAACGCAATTTTTCTGGTGATTGCCTGTGACGCTCTTTTTTCAGTCCTTTTTACGGAGCTGGGCATTTGAGTGATCCTGTTATCACCGTCGCCAATGTGGTGACAAGGTATGGCCGCAACCTGATTCATGACGATATCAGTCTGAACGTGAGGGAGGCGGAGATCTATGGACTCCTTGGCGGCAGCGGAGCCGGAAAATCCACTTTAATGAGAGAAATGGTGATGCTGCTCTCTCCGCAGGAGGGAACAATCACGGTTCTCGGGCATGAGCTGTCAACGATCAGCCGAGTTGAGGCCTCTCTGTTGCGGCGACAGTGGGGGGTCCTTTTTCAGGGAGGAGCTCTCTATTCTTCTCTTACCGTTGCCGAAAATATTGGAATAGCCCTTAAGGAATATACCGATCTTTCCGACTCTCTTATCCAGGATATTGTGCGCCTGAAGATTAATATGGTTGGTCTTCCTGACCATGCAGCAGATCTCTATCCTGCCGAATTGAGCGGCGGCATGATCAAACGGGCATCCATGGCGAGGGCCCTGGCCATGGACCCGAAGCTGCTCTTTCTCGATGAACCTTCCTCAGGCCTCGATCCCGTTGGCGCTGAGGCCTTTGATAAGCTTATTCTCAAATTGCGCGATTTACTTGGTTTGACTGTAGTTATGGTTACCCATGATCTTGATTCCATATGGACTGTTGTTGATCGTTTTGCAGTTCTGGGTGATAAAAAGGTGATTGCCGAAGGCACCCTTGCCGAAGTCAGAAGAAATCCCCATCCCATTGTCAGGGATTTTTTCGGGGGCGCACGGGGAATGATACGGAGCCAGAATGGAAAGTAAAATCAATTATACTATCGTTGGCATCTTTGTGGTCCTGTTGTGGGCCGGGCTGATCATTTTTGTCTATTGGCTGGGAAAGTATGGATACAAGCAGGAACATGACTATTATTACGTCTATATGGTGGAGTCGGTTTCCGGCTTAAGTTCTGAGGCCTCGGTTAAATATAGGGGTGTGGATGTCGGTATTGTCGAGAAGATGGGATTGAATCCAGAAAATTCCGAAGAGGTGGAGCTCCTGTTAAAGCTCAGGCACGGTACCCAGATCAAGGTGGATACTAGGGCCACGCTCAAATCCTTCGGTATAACTGGACTGGCATTTGTAGAACTGACAGGAGGGCGTAAAGATGCCCCGCTGCTGAAGAGAGTGGATAAAATCCCGGTCATTCCCGCAGCCCCTTCAACCTATGCCCGACTTGACGAGTCCTTGACTCTCCTGACAGAAAAACTGGATCGGGCCCTGGATAAGATCGATCGGCTGCTCAGTGAGCAGAATTTGCAGAATGTTGCTGGTATTATTTCTGAAATGAAGGTTCTTCCTCAAGATCTCAGGTCACAATTACAGGGGTTTAAGCTTCTTGTCGATAACAGCATAGCCATGGAAGAGGGGATTACCCAAGCCTTTGGCAAGGTTGAGTCGGCAGCCTTGGGTGTTGAGAAGATGGTCGGGAACCTGGAACATGATTATGCGGATCCGGATCAAAATATGACCACTCTGGTTCGCCAGAATCTTGAATCATTCCATCAACTGATTTATGAACTGGATATCCTGGTAGGAGATATGCAAAGAACAACCCGGGCAATTGAGGCCAGTCCAGGTGATCTGATCTTTAAACGATCCCGGTTGCAGCCTGGACCGGGAGAGGAGGGGTATGATGGGAAATAGATGGAGGAAAAATATGGTCTTTGCCATATTGGTCACGCTTATTCTATCTACAGGATGTACTTTTCAGAACCTTCCCGCAATGGAGGTCTATGCTATTGATCCTGGGTGGAGCCAAGGGGCTCCGGCACAAACAGCAAAAACTGGTCCAGTCATTATCCAGATTGCCCCAGTCCGGGGGAGTGATGCCTTTAGCACCAATGACATCCTCTATACGGATAAACGGCACCGTCAGCAGAGCTATGCTTTCAGCCGCTGGAGAGACGCACCGATCAGATCGATGCAGACTGTGCTTGAGGTGACCTTGGAGAAAAGTGGCCTTTTCAAGGCAGTACTTCCGCCAACTTCGGTGTCCCGAGCTGATTTACTGTTGGAGAGCACCCTCTTTGAATTCGGGCATCTTTTCGCCGAGGACGGTTCTTCAAAAGGGGCCGTCAGGATGCGTTTCTATCTTGTCGACACGAGCAAGAGGGTTGTTGCCAGTAAAGAACTGGTTGCCATGATGGAGGTTGTCACCTCAGATGCCAGCGGCGCCACTAGGGCCATCAATCAGGCAGCGCTGAGTGTTGCCAGCGATCTTGTCGTCTGGTTAGGAGCCGTTACAAAATAAGTTATTTTTTGTCTTCTTTAATGTCATCTGTCTGAGTGGTCGTTTCCATGGAAGTTGACCTATACTGTCGCCTGGCCAGTTCCCGCATGGTTTTTGCCTTGTCCGACTCATCCATAATCTCTCGACCAACGATTTCTTCCAGAATATCTTCCATGGATATGATCCCGGTTATGGCCCCGTATTCATCCACAACCACGAAAAGATGCTGGTGCCTCTCATAAAAATCGACAAGCACTCGATTTAAAGGGGCGGTCTCTGCCACAAAATGGACCGGATTCATGAGCTGTGACAATGGCAGGGTGTTTTTCTGTTCAGCTGCAGCAAGTAAGATATCCTTACGCATAACTATCCCGACAACATCATTAGGGGTGTCATGATAGAGCGGAATCCTGCTGTGACGGCTGAACATGCTTTCAAGTTTTATGGTGTCTGCAACGGTCAGATCCTGATTCAGGGAAAAAGTGACCGTGCGAGGCGTCATGACTTGGCGGACAATCTTATTGCCAAGCTCCAGTATATTATTGATGACTCGTGCCTGATCCGCTTCGATTTCCCCTGATTTCAATGACAGGGAGGCGATCGTTCGTAATTCTTCAGCGGAAATATTTCCTCGCTCCTTGTTCTGAGGGATAAGGCGGGTGATCATCTGGCAGAGCCAGATGATGGGCTTGAACAGGATAACCATCCAGTAGAGTGGTCTGGCAATCACGGGGGCAAGTTTCACCGCATAGCTAACCCCGATTGTTTTAGGAATAATTTCAGAAAAAATCAGAATCGACATGGTAAAAAAAGCGGAGAACAGAAGAATACTTTGTTCTCCAAAGACCGCAGCGGCAGAAGCTCCGGCTACAGTGGCCCCGACGGTATTGGCAATGGTATTCATGGTGAGGATGGCAGTGATAGGTTTGTTAATGTCGGCTCGTAAGGAGCTCAGCAGGGTTGCAGAGCTGTGCCCAGTTTTTTTGAGCATCTCCACCTGGCTGGTAGAGATTGAATAGAGAATTGCTTCAAAAAGTGAACAGCAGAAGGATATTATAAGGGCCAACGTGACTGCGGTAATAAGGGTGGATAACACAAGTATACTCCTGAAAGAAATTTAGGATCCGTAATGGAGTGAATAATGTTTTTTTTCTTTTTCATTCCTCTTACGGATCCTTAAGCAATTGCATAGCCATTAAGGAATGAACTATGTCTTTTTATTCATTCCTTCTACAGATCCTTATGCTAGTCACGGCATTTCAATGATACGTTTTTTTCTGAACAACGGCTAGCCCTGAAGGATACAGAGTGAAGTTGATACGTTAAGCATTAAAATTAAGTAAAGGGTAGGTATGCAGGGTGAATTTATCCTAACTCGCTTACAAAACAATATCGACAAGTTGCATTATATCCTGGACAACACCTCCCACAACTGATAGAAGATTCATATTACAAATATGAGGGAGGAGTTACTTTGAA
>Ga0180732_1001494_pt1 | contig 14334 bp, 15 predicted proteins | sample KR11_01MetaG_FD_148674 | JGI IMG/M metagenome (GOLD analysis project Ga0180732, IMG submission 148674) | Groundwater microbial communities from the Olkiluoto Island deep subsurface site, Finland - KR11_0.1 MetaG | ecosystem: Environmental > Aquatic > Deep subsurface > Groundwater | place...
ATTTTAAGCGTCTCGCCTTTTGACAAAACCCGCTTAAATAAGCTAATTTCCGAAACTAAACTGCAAACTTTTGAAGATCATCTTCAAAAACAGGCTAGTTTATGGGATTCTAAGTGAGACACTAGTGATATAAACATATAAACAATTTAACAATTTAACATAAATATCCGTGTTGTTCAATATCTGTTTTATAAAATATATAAATATGCGAGCGATAATTATAAAAATTCTTAATATATTAGCAGGAAAAATGCTGGCCAAATATAAGCCGGTGGTTATTGGAATTACGGGAAGCGTCGGAAAAAGCAGCGCGAAAAAAACTATTTATGAAATATTAAAAAGAAAATATAAAGTCCATTGCGACAGAAGCTGCTATAGCGCCGACATAAGCATTCCTTTGGCTATAATCGGCACGGAAAGCGGAGAGCGTTCCGCCGGCAAGTGGATTGGAATTATTTTCAAAACCATAGGCAAGCTGCTGAAAAAAAACGGCTATCCCGATGTAATAATTTTAGAGATGGGAGTGAACAGGCCGAATGATATGAAAAAAATGCTGGCTGTGATAAAACCTGACATTGGAATTATCACCGGCATCGGAAAGTTTCCTTCGCATACGGAATATTTCAAAGACGCGAAACATATCGCGCGGGAAAAGTTTTTGCTGGCGCGATCTTTGGGAAAAAAAGATCTGGTCATTTTAAATTCAGACGACGAGTTCATAGGAGAGCTGCCGGGCAATATTAAATCAGAAACGATTACTTATGGTTTTAATAAAAACGCGGATATAAAAGCGGAAGAGATTTTGCTGGGAAATAAAAAATTCAAAACCGAAGACGGTTCATTGGGAATGAGGTTTAAAATTTCCCATAAAGGAACTACGGTTCCATTTCGCTTTCCTTATGCCTTGGGCAGGGGGCAGATTTATTCCGCTCTGTCAGCCGTGGCGGTCGGAATTCATTTTGGTTTTAATTTGGTGGAAATGTCGGAAGCCCTTTCTTCCTACCAGCCTCTGGCGGGAAGAATGAAAATGATTGAAGGAGTTAACGGTTCTTTGATCATAGATGACACTTTTAACGCTAATCCGGATTCAGCTTTATCCGCTTTGGAAACGATTGAAAAATTGGAAGTGCCGAGAAAAATCGCGATTCTGGGGGATATGCTTGAACTCGGAGAACAATGCGAAGCCGGGCATCAGGAAGTCGGAAAAGCGGTTCCAAAATCCGCGGATTTTCTTTTTACGTACGGCGCGAAAAGCAAAATAATCGGCCGGCAAGCGCAAAAAAGCGGAATGAAAGAAGAAAATATTTTTCATTTTGAAAATATGAACGAGCTTACTGAATTGCTGAAAAATACCGTCCAAGCCGGAGATGTTGTTTTGGTTAAAGGCTCCCGGGCTATGCGCATGGAAAAAATCGTCAGAGAAATTATGGCGAAACCGGAAAAGGCGGATGAGCTGCTTGTAAAATAGTTTGAATTGTGGTAGGTTGAATTAGTCAAAAGTCCATAAAGTTATAAAGTCCGTGAAGTAAAAATAACTTTTAATTTACTTTATAAACTTTCAACTTTACAATTTTACAAACTTTATGACTTTATAAACTACTTTGCCGCCTTCGTCTAATGGTTAGGACACTAGGTTCTCATCCTAGAAACAGGGGTTCGATTCCCCTAGGCGGTACCATAAAATTGTTAATTCCATTTTTAAAACTGTTGGCTCCATACCCCGTGTGGAGCCTTTTGCGTTTTTTATGATCTTTTCCCCTTTATCCTTTTTTCCTTTACGAATAAGGTTTTTGGGAGTAAAATGAGATTATTAGACATTGATGATTAAAATAGCAACAATTTTATATAAATTTTATTTTTTATGAATAAAGAACAACAATTAAAAGAAAAAATCGGGAAGCTGGTAAAAAAATATGAAAATTTATCGGTTATGAAAAAGAAAATTTTAAAACTCAAACCATTTCAAGAAACTCTTAACGCGGGGATGTGCGGTCCTGCCTCGTTAAAGATAGTTTTGCGATATTATGGCATAGATATAGAAGAAAAAGAATTGGCTGAAATGGTTGGATGGAATAAAGAGTTAGGAGTAAACGATAGAGGGATTAAGAAGGCGGCAGAAAATCTTGGATTTAAGGTAAAGATAAAAAATAATAGTAGTTTCAAAGATATTGAGAAATGGCTAAATAAAGGCGTACCAATAATTGTTAATTGGTTTACGCGGGGGAGAAGTGATTATTCTGGTTCGGAAACTGCCGACGGCCATTATTCGGTTGTAGCTGGCTTGGATGATAAATTCATTTATCTTGAAGATCCGGAGATCGGAAAAATGCGAAAACTGAAAAAAGATGATTTTATGTCAGTTTGGTTTGATTTTTCTGGAAAATACATAAAATCAAATGAATTGGTTATAAGGCAAATAATTGCTATTTATAAATAAATCAAAAATGAATTTATTAAATATTTTAAAACAATATAATCTAGAAGAGTTTAGCAATCCAAAACTTATTAGAGAATCCGCTGATAATATTGTTTATCTAATTAACACTAAAGACAAAAAAATATTGCGCATAAGCAAGAGACTGCCAGCCGAAAATATTGAATTTGAATTTAATATATTTGAACATTTATCAAAAAATAATTTTCCTGTTCCTAAATGGAATAAAACAAAAGACGATAAAATATTTGCGCGACACAAAAACACGACTGCGGTTTTATTTGATTTTTTAGATGGTTATCAAGTTAAAGTAGATGGATAATCTTCCTAATAAAAAACAATGTTATGCCGCGGGTAAAAATTTAGCTTTGATGCATAATATTGGCTTGAATTTCAAAACTGATTCTTCAAGAAAGAGAAATATTTTTTCCGAGTTAGAAAGAGCGGTCAATAGAAAGAAATTTTTTATTAATGAATTTAAGGGTGGAGAGGAATTTATAGAGCAATTCGAAGAAGCGGTTAAGTTCGGAAAAAAAGACAGAAGTGCAAATGGACTGATTCACAATGATTACAGGCCTGGCAATGTTTTATTCAAAAACGATGATAAAATAAATGTGGTAATTGATTTTGATTGGAGTTGCAGGGGTCCGATAATTAAAGATTTGGCGCTGGCGGTTGTTGAGTGGTCGTTTCCTGACGGTCAGGCAGAACCAGAAGGGGAGTTATTTGATATGTTTCTTTCGGGATATAATTCTGTCGCTAAGAATAAATACGAAAAGGGCGCGCTACTTTATTTATGGATTAAATTTGCTTATCTATCCGAATCTTGTATATTTTTTGCCGATGTAAACGAAGGACAATATTCCGATAAGGTAATTAATAATGTTGGTCAATGCTATATGTATAGGAAATATTTATTTTTTCTTAAACAATGCTAGAGATTTTATATGAAAATATTATTAGAAAAATTGAAGAAACTGATTTTATAGATAGCTCATATTCTTTTTTACACACGGATTTTAATCAGAGAAATTTATTTGTAAATCCGAATTCCGACGAGATCGCTGGAATTATTGATTGGGGCGAAGCAATGTTTGGAGATCCTATTTATGATTTTGCCAGAATCAGAATGTTCATCCGGCATTTTAATTTAGAGGACAAGGCGCTTGAAGAATATGATAAATCAATGTCATTTACTTCTCAGCAGAAACGGTTGGAAGAATTATATTGGCTTTCCAGAGTTATAGAATATTTAGCCTATTATTCCGAAGAACTGAATAATTTTAATGTGAGGAGAATAAAATTGCATCAAGAATTTTTGAGAATGCACGAGTGGAAATAGCATACTAGAAAAGATAGAAAAGCAGATAGAAAGATTTACGCAAGTTCATCTAGCTCCTTTATTCCCACATCCCATTTCTTAATATCCGCCAACAAGGGATTTGAACTCTCGATGCTAGGCGGTACTGATATATAAAATACATCGCAAATGCTCTTTGCGATTTTTTTACGATCTTTTTCCCTTTACGAATGCGGTTTTTGGGAGTAAGATGGAATTATAGGAAAGGTTTGGGATAAAATTAAGTAAAATGAGTTATTTATAAATAATTTATGCCAAAAATAAAAGATTTACCAAAGCATGAAAGGCCTCGCGAGAAGTTGATTGAGAAGGGCGTTGAAAATCTGCGGGATGGCGAGTTGATGGCTATTTTGCTTAGAACCGGAATTAAAGGAAAAAATGTTTTAAAGGTGTCGGAAGAAATATTGAGCAAATTTCCCAAGAAAAAACTTCTATCTCTTGATTTTCAGGAGTTGTCAAAAATAAAAGGAATAGGCAATGGAAAAGCATGCTTGCTTTTGGCGGCTTTTGAATTGACAAAACGGGCTTTGGATGTTGAAGATAATAATTTACCGATGATTAATTCGGCCAAAGATGCAGTGGCCCAGCTTCAGGAGTTAAGAACAGCCAAAAAAGAGCATTTTGCTGTTTTATATTTGAACGCGCGCAATCAGTTAGTTTGTAAAGAAACAATTTCAATCGGAACGCTTAACGCAAGTTTGGTGCATCCGCGGGAAGTTTTTAAGCCGGCGATTGATTGTTTGGCGTCAAGTGTAATATTGGCGCATAATCATCCCTCTGGCGATAGCGAGCCGTCAGAAGATGATTTAGATTTAACCAAAAGAATGGTGGAAGCCGGTAAGATATTAGGGATTGAAGTCATTGATCATGTTATTATTTCAAATTCAAATTCATTCAGTTTTAAAGATAAAAATTTAATTTAAAATATACTATGGAAAATAATCAAACAAAAGAAAAACTTCTTGCCGAAATTGAACGGCTGAAAAAGGAATTGAAGAAAAAGAAGAAATATGGCTTGGTCTGGGAAGATAAGCCGGAGGATGTCGTGGAAATGTGCAAAGAAAAATTGCCGGTTCTAAAAGAAGTAAAAGGCAAGGAAATAATCACGGATAAAAATAAGCCGGTAAATTTGCTTATTGAAGGCGATAATTATCACGCGCTTTCGGTTTTAAACTATACTCACGCCGGAAAGATAGATGTAATTTATATTGATCCACCTTATAATACGGGAAATAAAGATTTTGTTTTTAACGATCATTATATTGATAAAGAAGATGGCTATAGACATTCTATGTGGCTTTCTTTTATGGAAAAAAGATTAAAACTAGCAAAAAATTTATTAAAAAATGATGGCGTAATTTTTATTTCTATTGATGATAATGAAGTCGCACAGTTGAAATTACTGATGGATAATTCTGATTTATTTGGCGAGGATAATACTGAAATAATGATTTGGCAAAAAACTGATTTTACAGATGGTGTTCTCAAGATTACGAAAAGATTTAGGACAGAACATGAATATATAATTGTTTGCTATAAAAATAAAACCTTAGCTGAATTTAATAAAGTTTTACAATATTCTCAAATAAAAAATGAGTATGGTAATCCAGATAATGATCAAAGAGGTCCATGGATATCGACCGAACTTGGGAGAAGTATGGAAAAATCACGAAAAGATAGCCCAAAATATTACGCTATAAGCTCTCCAAATAAGAAAAAAAGCTACAGACAGTGGTTATTTACTAAAGAAGAAATGGACACCCTAATAAAAGATGGAAGGGTATATTTTGGTAAAAATGGAGATGCGGTACCAAGATTGAAAAAATTTGTTAATGAAAAAAGATATAAAGCAGCGACTTCAATAATAAGAGATTTCGGATCTGCTCGTGTTGCCATGGAGGAACTGGATGAAATTTTCGGAGGAAGAGTTTTTAATTATCCAAAACCAACAGAATTGATAATATATCTTCTGAATCTTTTAAAAGAAAAAGATATAATGGTATTAGATTTTTTTGTCGGTTCGGGGACAACCGGAGAAGCTGTTTTAGAATTAAATAAAGAAGATGGCGGAAATAGAAAATTTATTTTATGCACGAATAATGAACTTAATGGATTGGAAAAGGAATTGCGAGAAAAAGGAATGAAAGAAAGTGAAATTCAAGAGCGCGGAATTTGCCGGCAAGTTTGCTATCCTCGCATTGAAAAAGTTATCAACGGCTATAAAAATTCAAAAGGCGAGAAAGTGGAAGGATTGGGCGGGAATTTAAAGTATTATAAAACCGAATTTGTTGATTATAAAAATCCAAATGATAAAAATAAAATAAAACTGACTAAGGAAGCAGTAGAAATGCTTTGTGTTAAGGAAGAAACTTTTGAATTGGTTCAAGACAGCGGGGATTTTAAGATTTTCAAAAACCATGAACATTATACGGGAATAATTTTTGATCAGTTGGTGATTAAGGATTTCAAAAAGGCCATTGGAAATATTTCCGCCAAAGGCGAAAAAGGTAAGTTCAGCGTTTATATTTTTTCACTTGGCGATGATTCTTTTGATGAAGAATTTGAAGACATTAAACAAAAGGTTAAATTATCACCAATCCCAGAAGCGATTTTAAAAGTTTACAGGAGAATTTTTAAATAAAAATTATGGCATATTGGGAACATTTAGACTTAGATGAAAAAACAAAAAAAGCTCTTGAGATAAAAGACAAGGAATTAAAAAATAAAAAAATATTTTTAGTATTATTTTTAGTAATTATTTTATTTGTTTCATATTTTTTGAAGTTAAATAATTGGTTAACGCAAAATACTTTTGAATTGATTTTTGTAGCATTTATCGGTGGATTTATTGGTTCGGCTTTAAGTTTTATAATTAAAGGAAATGAATAATTTTTTACAATTAAAAAAATAATATAATACAATATGAGAATACCATTTAATAATGTTTTTATTCAACATCCTGACGGAACACTTGAGCCACAACAACGAATTAGGGTGGGTGGAATTGAATTTGGTCCGGGTGTTAAATTTTCCAAAGGAGTTGCTTTTGGTGGTATAGATTTTGCACAATTTATTGGTCATGATTTAGATGTTGAAACAGATGGAGAAATTTTAATAATAAAAGGTATTTATTAGTATGAATAAAGAAGAACCAAAAATAAAGATTCCTGATCCGTTAGAAGAATTTAGTAAGCGCTTTGATAGATTGTTTTATCTTGTCATTGGGGCAATGTTGATTGGCTTTATTTCTTTATTGTTTATGGTTGCTGGAATAGTAATTGAAACATGGCGATTTAACTCATCGGTTTATAAAGAATCGCAACAATTAAACATACAGGAAGAGAATATTAAAAATACTGTTGAGCAACAGAAATTGATGATAGAAGAACTAAAAAAAATTAATAAGGAATTAAACGAGATAAAATCTAAAAAATAATTTTATGCAATTAAAAATATATCAAGAAGACATTACCGAGTAAAAATTAAAGCAAAAATGCATGGAAACAACAAAAATCGCCTTGTTTAAAGGCAAAAAAATCAGAAAAACCATTTATCAAGACGAATGGTGGTTTGTCGTGGAAGATATAGTTTTGGCGTTAATTGATAGCGTTAATGTTAAAGATTATATCAATAAAATGCGGGCTAGGGATACAGAATTATCCAAAGGGTATGGACAAATTGTCCGTACCCTTGAAGTGCCTACGGAAGGCGGCAAACAAAAAATGAATTGCGCCAATACCGAAGGTATTTTTCGCATTATTCAATCAATTCCATCGCCTAAAGCCGAGCCGCTCAAGCGCTGGTTGGCTCGAGTTGGTTATGAACGAGTGCAAGAAATAGAAAATCCTGAATTGGCGATAAAGCGGACGAGAATGCTTTACAAGCTAAAAGGATATTCAGAGGATTGGATTGAAAAACGAATGCGAGGCATCGCTATTCGCGAGGAATTGACCGATGAATGGCAAAAACGCGGAGCGCAAGAACAAAGGGATTACGAAATTTTAACCGCGGAAATTTCTAAAGCGACTTTTGGCATTACGCCAAGCGAGTATAAAAAACATAAAGGCTTGGAGCGGCAAAATTTACGCGACCACATGGACGACTTGGAGTTAATTTTTACAATGTTGGGCGAGCGGGCTACTACTGAAATTCACAAGACCGAAAATTCGCAAGGTATGCCGAAATTAAAAGGCGACGCTATAACCGGTGGTGATATTGCCGGCGGCGCCAGAAAAAAATTGGAAAAAAGATTGAGAAAATCAATTGTTTCCGGAAAAAACTATCTAAAGAATCCTCAAGATAAAAAATTGTTAGAAAAATAAATATGCAACTAAAAACATACCAAGAAGACGCAATAGACGATTTGTTGGATAAAGCCAAGAAGCTTTTGAATATGGCAGATGGAAAGAAATTAGTTTTTAAAGCGCCGACTGGCTCTGGTAAAACAATAATGATGGCAGAATTTTTAAAGCAATTGGTTGATGATAGGGAAATCAAACAATCGCTTAGTTTTATTTGGACTGCGCCAAGAAAGCTTCATATTCAGAGTAAAGAAAAACTGGATATTTATTATGAAAAAAGCCGGACTCTGGAGTGCTCATATTTTGAAGAATTAAACGACAGAAAAATTGATGAAAATGAAATATTATTTTTCAATTGGTCCAGCGTAAATAAAAAAGGAACAAATACAATTGTTAAAGAAAATGAGCAGGAATTCTATTTATCAAAAGTTTTGGAAAGAACGCGCGAAGAGGGTAGAAAAATTATTTTAATTATTGATGAGGTTCATTATTCTGCCGGGCAGATGGATAAAAAGGAGAAGTCTGCCGCACTCCAATTACGCAAAGATATAGAGCCAAGTTTAACAATTGAAGTATCAGCAACTCCTATTTTGGCGGGAGATTATGAAGTAAGCGTTCAAACGGAAGAAGTGAAAAAGGAAGCGATGATCAAGAAGTCGTTGATTTTAAATCCAAATTTTGTCAATGTTTTTAAAGAAGGAAAAATAAAGACAGAATTGGGAGAAAAAAAACTGGAAAAAGATAGTGAAGAAACTGTAATCAAAGAAGCCCTAAATAAAAGAAAAGAATTAATAAAGAGTTATCAAAAAGAAGGCAGTGATGTAAATCCGCTAGTATTGATTCAATTACCCGACAGAAAAGGACAAAGAGAAGATGAATTAAAAGATAAAGTAATTAAAATTTTAAAAGATAAATTTAATATTTCAACAGAAAAAGGAAATAATAAATTGGCGATTTGGCTTTCAGGCGAGCATGTAAATAAGGATGATGTGGAAAGAAATGACAGTGAGGTGGAAGTTTTGCTTTTCAAGCAGGCGATTGCTTTGGGTTGGGATTGTCCGCGAGCGCAAGTTATGGCGTTATTTCGCGAATGGCACAGTCCGGTTTTCTCCATTCAAACCGTGGGAAGAATTATGAGAATGCCCGAGCCGGACAGAGGCGAATATTACAAAGAAGAAATTTTAAATTACGCTTATATTTACACAAACATAAACGATATTGTAATTGATAAAGATGTTGCTCCGGGATATGTGTCATTTCTAACGAGCAAGAGGCAAGCAGATTATAAAGATATAAATTTACTTTCATGTTATTCAAAAAGACATCGTGAAAAAACTAGGTTGTCTCCGCTATTTATAGAGATGTTTTTAGCGATAGCAAAAAAGCATAACTTGAAGAGCAAAATAAATAAAAAGGTAAAAAAAGTTGATATAAAAATCATTTCAGATTTTAGAGCAACAGATATAGACACATTAGCAGGTTTAAAAATATTTGGCGATAAAGCGATCACGGTCAGTAGTTTTGATTTACAGAAATTATTTGATTATTTTGTGAGAAATAGTTTGCAACCTCAATTTTATCCAGAGGATCGATCTGTAAATAGAGCGAAAGAAGCAATTTACAAATTCTTTGAAAAAGAATTAAAGATGGATTATTCTGAAAAATGGGAAGAAATTGTGCAAATAACTTTGGATGAAAAAAATTTACAACACTTTATTAATGTGTTAGATAAAACAAAGATTGAATATCAGAATGAAATAATAAAAAGGGAAAGTGAGCTTTCTTTATTGGACAACTGGAATATACCAGAAATCATGTCTTTTGGCAGTGATTATGTTGAAGAGGACAAAAAAAGAGCAGTAATGGCGCCATTTTATTCTGATAGGCGGTGGAAATCAGAAAAAACATTTATAGATTTTTTGGATAATTCGGGAAAAGTAGAGTGGTGGTTTAAAAATGGAGACAGAGATGCAACTTTTTTTGCTGTGCCATATGACAATAACAAGATACCATTTTATGTAGATTTTGTTGTTAAATTTAAAGATGGGAAAATTGGATTGTTTGACCCACATAGTACTCATTTAGCAGATTTTGGTTCAAAGTCTGATGGGTTGCAAAAATATATCAAGGATGAAAACAAAAAAGGTAAAAATTTGCTTGGCGGAATAGTTGCTAATACTGACGAAAAAAACTACAACGGAAGATGGATTTATTTTACAGAGAATAGTAAAGGATTTAAAAAAGGCAAATTTAAAAATTGGATAGATCTGGAATTTTAACTCTAAAAAATAAAAAGAGGCAAGACAGTTTCGTTGTCACTAAATTCGGCGACACTTCTTCATTAATGGAAAATAAAAACCCCTCGAGAACGGTTCTTCGGATTTCCCCAGTCAACAGGAGATCCCATTCAGCGTTTTAAATAAACTAAAACTTAATTTTTTATCATGCTCACCAAATCCGATTTTCAAAAACATATTCAATGCGTGAAATATCTTTGGCTTTATAAGAATCGCAAGGATTTGTTGCCGTCGGAAGTTGACCCCAATCTTCAGAGAATTTTCGATGATGGCTGCGAGGTTGAAAGCTATGCCTATAAATTGTTTCCGGGCGGCGTTGATTTTGCGCAAATATTTGAATAATCAGGTTTCATTTAAATTGTTTATTTCCAGTGTTATAATATCATTATATGGACTCGGGTATTTATTCTTAGAATTTGATTAAAGCCTAAAATTTTATGAATAGAAATATTTTCTTTTTTGAAAACTAAAACCATCCAACTATGTACCACCTCTACATCCTCAAATGCTCCGACGAAACTTTATATACGGGCATCACTTGCGATCTGAAGCGGAGGATATGGGAGCACAACTTTTCAAGTCTTGGCGCGAGATATACGAGATCCCGCAGGCCTGTCAAATTGGCATATTCCAAAAACTTCCGCAACCGCTCAACCGCATCCAAAGAAGAAGCCAGAATCAAATCGCTGTCAAGAAAAGAAAAACTGGAGATGATAAGGAAGAATGAGAAATTATGAATTATGAATTATGAGTATATAGGCGAATGAAAAATATATAGGGTCTGCTGATTTTCTTATCATACGACTTGTCCCTCATTCGCGCGAATGGGCGAACGGCAAAAATGAATTTAAGATAATATCAACTATATATTTGAGAATAAATTAAACTTAAAACCATGCTTCAACAACCCCACAAAATCCCTCTCGCTGATAGAATGCGTCCGGAGACGCTGGGGGATTTTGTCGGGCAGGAGAAGATTTTGGGAGAGGGGAAAATTTTGAGGAAGGCGATTGAAACCGATAATATTCCTTCCATAATATTTTGGGGTCCGCCGGGGGCGGGGAAAACTACGCTGGCTTATATTATCGCGAAAACTACAAAAGGGGAGTTTGTAAAATTAAGCGCGACAACGAGCGGGGTGAAGGATTTGAGAAAAGAAATAAAAAAAGCGGAAGAGTTGAAAAAAAAGGGCAAGAAGACGATTATGTTTATTGATGAAATTCATCGCTTTAATAAATCCCAGCAAGACACATTGCTATCTCACATTGAAAATGGCACGATAATTCTCATCGGCGCGACGACCGAAAATCCAAGCTTTGAAGTGAACAACGCTTTGCTTTCCAGATCCCGCGTTTTTGTTTTGGAAAAATTATCCGGCGAAAATATTTTGAAGATTTTGAAAAGCGCTTTGGAAAATGAAGAAAGGGGATTAGGGGAAATAAAAGTTGAAATTAGCGAAGATGATTTGAAATTTTTATCCGCTATGGCAGACGGCGATGCCAGAGTCGCGCTTAATACTTTGGAATTTGCCAGCGATATAAACAAGAAAATGAACAAAAAAATAATTCAAGAAGCCCTGCAAAAATCTCTGGCTTATGACAAGAACGGCGAAGAACACTATAATATAATTTCAGCCCTCCATAAATCTATGCGCGGAGGAGACGCGGATGCGGCGCTGTATTATCTTGCCAGAATGCTGGAAGGCGGGGAGGATCCGCTGTATATCGCGCGCCGCTTAATCAGATTTGCTTCGGAAGATATCGGATTAAAAAATTCTCTCGCGCTCAATCAAGCAGTCGCCGCGTATCAAGCCTGCCATTTTATCGGTATGCCCGAATGTTCCGTTAATCTTGCGCAGGCCGTTGTCTATATGGCGAAGAGCAAAAAAAGCAATGAACTGTATAAAGCTTATGGCAAGGCGGTTGATGATGTAAAAAAATACGGCAATCTTCCAATCCCGCTTCACATCAGGAATGCGCCGACCAAATTGATGAAAGAATTAAACTATGGCAAAAATTATAAATATTCCCCGGATTTTGAATATAAAGAAAAGCAAGAATATTTTCCAGAAAAACTGAAAGGCAGAAAATATCTAGAAGCCAAAAGTCCGTAAAGTCGTAAAGCCTATAAAGCCATTTAACTTTACAAACTTTATAACTTTCAACTTCTCCGTGTGTTGCCAATAATGGTTTATTAAACTATTATTATAAGGGAAGGCGAGCGTATAATAAAATTATGGCCATCAACATAAAAGAAATAAAAAAAGAAAAATATAAAAAGCATTTATACAGTTTTATCGTTCCAGCTCTAATAATAATTCCAGGATGGGGAACCACGAATAAGCCGGAAAATGTCCCGACCGACTTTCGGCAGGCCATTATGAATCTCACGAATTTTATACTGGGACTTGTCGCTGTCATCGCCACTTTGATGATTATTTACGGGGGCGTTCTTTATCTTACTTCGCTGGGAAATGAAGAGGCTTCCGCTGTGGCAAAAAGAACAATCGCTAACGCGATTGTCGGAATTTTTATAACAGGGCTGGCTTACGCGGCGGTGATCGTGGTCACGAATGTCATTCTTACGCAGTAGATTTTATTTTTAATTAATTATTTAAAAAGAAAGGGAAAAATATGGAAATTGATCCAAAGAAAATAGATTTTAGCAAAATGAAGCCATATCAAGACCTAGAAAAAAATGACAGAGAGAATGTTGGCGAAAAAATATCAGGTGGTTTCTCCAGCTATAAAGATAATTCAGGCAGCGATAAGGAAGATCAAAAATATAGCGAAATTGGAGATAACAATATTTTTTTAGGAGAAAAACTTATGAGCGTTTTCGGGCTTTTGTCTCTTTCATGGAAAATGTTCAAGGAGAGATGGAAGCAACTCGTTGGATTGGCCCTATTGTCAATCGCGATTAGTTTGATTCCGAATATAACCAGTTTTATTTTGAGATTATTCGGCGGTTCTTCGTTATTCATAATTTTAGAAATCATAATTGTCCTGATTTTTTATATTCCAAGCATGCTGATCGGAATTGCCATTATTGAAGTGATGAGAGATAAAAATCTGGGAATTTTTGAAGCGATAAGAGGCGCTGTCAAAAAGTTAATATCTTTTTTTATCACAGGATTGGTCGGAGTTTTGGCGATGATTTCTATATTGATTGTTAATATGGTTGTCGTTATTGGCGGCTTTTTGGTTTTTGCGTTTATAACGACAAGTTTGCTGGGCTCGCAAGGAGGGATTATTGTGTCGTTTATTAATGTTATCATTTGGCTTCTTGGGTTTGTTGTTATATTATTTATGCTTCTGCCGACTTTCATTGCTTCAATCTGGCTATACTTCGCCCAGTTCGCTATTGTTCTAGAAAATATGTCTCCCATGGAGTCTCTTTCTTATAGCTATGAATTAATGAAGAAAAAAATGCTTTCGGTTGTTTGGAAGAATATAGCCGTCACTATATTATTTAGTATAGTTTTGGCGTTAATGTTTGTCGCAGTACTAGTTCCTTCAATCATTATTCCGTTTTTGATGGTAATTGCGATTATAGCTATGATTCCGGTTATGCTGATTTTGATTTTTATAGTTTCTCCTGTAATGTATCTTTTCCAATATAACATTTATGAGAATCTGAAAGGGATAAAAAAAGATAAAATGCCGCCGGACTGCGCCGCGAGGCATCAAAGAAAAATAAAAATATTTGCCGCGATTGGAGCTTTGATAGTGGTTTTATTCATTTTATTTTCCGCGCTTTCCGGTTTTTCGTTTGATAATCTAGAAAATAAATTTATTTATAACAACTATCTTCAAGATAAGACTAGCGAAGAAGACAATACAAGTAAAAAAGCCGGCAACAACGAAACGCTTTCTGAGATTGAAAAAAGAGATGAACAGCGCGTGTCTGATTTGGACTCTATTTCTCTTATGCTGTGGCATT
>Ga0180732_1001495_pt1 | contig 14332 bp, 9 predicted proteins | sample KR11_01MetaG_FD_148674 | JGI IMG/M metagenome (GOLD analysis project Ga0180732, IMG submission 148674) | Groundwater microbial communities from the Olkiluoto Island deep subsurface site, Finland - KR11_0.1 MetaG | ecosystem: Environmental > Aquatic > Deep subsurface > Groundwater | place...
GGTCACGGAAAATTCCGGCAGAACAATTTCTTTTCCTTCAAGTTTTTTCGCTTCAAAGCAATAAAAGCCGTTTTCTTTGGTGATTTTCGCGCCGAGTTTTTCCAGCGCCGTGAAATGCGAGCCGATAGGCCGCGCTCCGATCACGCATCCGCCCGGTTGCGGCATTTTAAATTTTCCGCATCTGGCCAAAAGCGGGCCTAAAAGCAATATAGACGAGCGCATCCGGCTGACGGCTTTGAAGTCCATTTTTTCCGGATTGACGCGCTCCGCTTTTATGCGGAGCGCATCCGTCTCCAGCCAAGAAATTTCCACTCCCATGCTTTCCATGATTTCAATCATTCGAAAAACATCGCCAATGCGGGGAACGTTTTTAATAATGCATTCCTTGTTGGTTAATAACGTTGCCGCGATTATCGGAGTAGCGGCATTTTTATAGCCCTTTACCGCAATAGCGCCGCTGAGTTTTTTCCCGCCATGAATAATAAATTTTTGCATAAAAGCATATTAACATTTAAGCATATTAACATTTTAACAAAATTTTATGACTGTTTAAAATGCAGGTATGCCGCTATGTTCAAATTGAGCGTATTTATATAGATATTATACTAATTTTAACATATTGACAAGGCCGAGAATGCTAATTTTGACAAAAACCGCATAAAGTATATTATATAAAGAGGGATTAATGAAAAATTATGGCTAAAAAGAATATCGTTATAATCGGCGGAGGAACCGCCAGCGCTTGGCTGCTTGGCGGCCTTAAAAGATATATTGATAAATATAACTTAACAGTAGTCGGTTCTATGGCGGATAATGGGGGGTCAAACGGCAGATTGCAGGAAGGGCTTGGGGTTGCGGGTCTGGGCGCTTTAAGAAAATGTCTTTTGGCTTTAAGCGAGGCGGATAACGATATAAAAAATACTTTTGCTTATAGGTTTGAAAAAAGTGAATTGGACGGGCATGTGGCCGGAAATATTTTTATGGCCGCTCTCGAAAAAACTTCCGGAAGCGCCGAAAGCGCGCTGGCAAAGATTCATAAGATATTAAAAGTTAACGGGAAGGTTGTGCCTGCAAGTCTTGACAAAACCACCCTTTTTGCCGAGTTGGAAAATGGCGAGATCGTAGAGGGTGAAACAAATATTGATATTCCAAAGCATGATGGCAAGATAAAAATCAAAAAGATTTTTTTAAAGCCTGTTCCAGAAGCCAATTCTGAGGCTATTTTGGAAATCGGCAAGGCGGATTTGATTATTATCGGTCCGGGAGATCTCTATTCCACCGTTTTGCCTAATTTTTTGGCGCCAAGAATAGCTGAAGCGGCAAAAAAATCAAAATCCAAAAAAATATTTATTGTGAATTCTTTGAATAAATTCGGCGAAACTAATGATTTTTCCGTCGAGGATTTTGTGGATGAGGCGGAAAAATATTTGGGCGCGCGAATTGATTTTGCAATTTATAATTCGGGGATTTTTCCCGAGAAAAAATTGTCGGAGTATAAAAAAACTAAGCCGATGGCCGCCGATTTGGTAAAAGCCGGCAAAGATTTGGATAAGAATAAATTTATAGGAAAGAATCTTTTATTAAAAGGAAAGGCGGATATGGATGCAGAGAAATTAATAAGAGCGATATTAGATATAGGATTTTAACTTAAAGCGTAAAGATTAAAATGATAAAATATCTTTACAATAATTTTTAATTTTGAATTCTGAATTTCGAATGAATAACTTAATGACTTAATTTTGAAACATTAAAACATTCAAAATTCAATAAAAATTCGAAATTGGAAATTCAAAATTTTAGATTTTACATTGTCATTTTTCATTTTGATATTTAAATTTTTCATTTTTTATCATGCGAATCATAAAAATCAATTCAAATAATCCTTCTTTGGAAACGATTAAAATTGCCGCGAAAGTTCTCAAAAATGGAGGAGTAATAATTTATCCTACCGACACGATTTACGGATTGGGAGCGAGCGCTTTGGATAAAAACTCCGTGAAAAAAATATACGAAGTAAAAAAAAGGCCCGCAACCAAGCCTTTGTCTATTGTGGTAAAAGATATAAAAATGGCAAAAAAATATTGCGCTATGTCTAAAAAACAGGAAGAGATATTTTCTTCGCTGTTGCCCGGGCCTTTTACGCTGATTTTTAAAAAATGTTCGGATAAATGTCCCTCACGGATTTTTACCGGTTATAAAAATACTTTTTCCGTAAGGATTCCTGATTATAAAATAACGGCGCGTCTTGCCAAGGAATTAAAAATTCCATTTACGGCGACTAGCGCTAATATTTCCGGGCTTCCCGGGAGCGGAGATATTATGGAAGTTTTAAAGCAATTAGGCATTAATAAAAAAAATCCAAATCTGCCCCGAAGACTCGGGATTGATCTGGTTTTGGACGCGGGTGTTTTGCCCAAAAAAAATTCGTCAACGATTATTGATTTGACGGGCAATGAGCCAAAAATAATAAGAAAGTAGCGCTGAAATGGAAATTTTGCTATAATAAAAGAAGTTATAAAGTTGAAAGTTATAAAGTTTATAAAGTCGGAAAAAATTCTTAAAAATTTTTACTTTATAACTTGATGAACTTGATAACTTTATAACTATTTCGTGTGCCGAAGGAGGGGGTCGAACCCTCATGGACGTAAGTCCGTACGATTTTGAGTCGTATGCGTCTGCCAGTTCCGCCACTTCGGCAATATTGATATTATTAAGAAATAATATCTCATAGAAGCGATTTTGTCAATTACAACAAGTGTGATTGGTGGAGTAGTATTTTAAGGCTAAATTCTAAATTTAAAATTTTAAATCAATTTTAAATGAAATAATTTTAAAATTTAGTCATTTAGGATTCATTTAGAATTTAAAATTTAGACTTTAAAATTATTTGAGATGGCCAAGATAATCGGCATAGTCAATCAAAAAGGAGGAGTGGGAAAGACTACCACCGCGGTAAATCTGGGGGCTTTTTTGGCTTCTAGGGGCAAGTATGTGCTTTTGATCGATTTGGACCCTCAGGCTAATGCTTCCAGCGGCTTGGGAATAAGAGTTAATAACGAAGAGGGGAAAGAGCCGTCCCTCTATGAGGCTTTAATGAATAATATTCCAATTTCTGATGTTGTAAGAAAAACAACGATTTTGGGTTATGATATTATTCCTTCCACTGCCGATTTGGCCGGGGCGGCGATAGAATTGGTATCAAGGGAGAATCGGGAATTCGCGCTTTATAATTTGCTGCATTCCGTCAGGAGTTCTTATGATTATATTATTATCGATTCTCCGCCAAGCCTTGGTCTTTTGACAATTAATGGTTTGGTGGCTACCGAGCAATTATTAATTCCGATTCAATGCGAGTATTATGCTTTGGAAGGATTAGTGCAGCTCTTGAAAACAGTGGATTTGATAAAAGAAAATATCATCCATTCTTTGGATATTATGGGGGTTGTTTTGACGATGTATGATAAGAGAAATTTACTTAGCCGCCAGGTAGAAAAAGAGGTAGCGCGTAATTTTCCCGGAAAAGTTTTCAGAACGATTATTGCTCGCAATGTCGAGTTGGCCGAAGCGCCTTCTTTCGGCAAGCCGATAATTCTTTATAAGCCGAATTCCGTCGGCGCGAGGTCATATGATAATTTGGCAAAAGAAATAATCGCGATGGAGCGAAAAATAGAACATCCAAAATTCACGATTTAAAAATAAATTTTGAATTTCCAATTTTGAATTTCGAATGAATTTAAAATGAATTAATTTCGAAACAAAAGGTTTGACAATAAGTTTCAAAATTAAAAAATTAGAATTTGATTCAAAATTCAAAATTTATAATTCAAAATTAGTCAAATTTTATGTCAAAAAATGTTTTGGGTCGAGGATTGAGTTCCCTTATTCCTTCAAAAAATAAAGCGCCAATCTTTGCCGCAAATTCCGCGCTTGGCAAGGAAAATCAAAATGCTTTTTCGTACGCGGGAATTATTGCTAATATTGAAATTGGAAAAATTTCCAAGAATCCCGGCCAGATGAGGAAAATTTTTGATTCCGAGGCAATGAATGATTTAGCGGAGTCAATAAAAATGCATGGAATTTTGCAGCCGTTGGTCGTAACGGAGAAATCACCCGGCGCCTATGAATTGATTGCCGGAGAACGAAGGCTTGAAGCTTCAAAGATCGCCGGTTTAGTCAAGGTTCCTGTAATAGTTCGCACTGCCGATGCTCAGCAGAAATTGGAATTAGCTCTGGTGGAAAATATTCAAAGAGAAGCGCTCAGCCCCATAGAAGAAGCAACGGCTTATAAAGAATTGAGCGCCGAGTTTAATCTTACTCAAGAAGAGGTTGCCGCCAGGAGCGGAAAAAGCCGGTCGCGGGTAGCTAATTTTTTAAGGCTGCTGTCTTTGCCGCTGGAAATTCAAAACGCTATTAATGAAAAAAAGATTTCCGAGGGTCATGGAAGGGCGATTTTATCGCTTGCAAATCCTGAAAAGCAAAGAGCGCTTTTTCAGGAAATTCTTAAAAATAATTTAACGGTCCGCCAGGCGGAAGAAAAAGTAAAGTTGGTTTCGGTGGCCGGCCACACGAGAAAAATTGGCAGAAAGGACTCTCCGTGGAAAGAAACAGAAAATATTTTATCGGAATTTTTATCCACTAAAGTGGAGGTCAGGAAATCGGGCAGCGGAGTTAAAATTATCATAGATTGTTACGAAGGAGATATGGATAGGATAGCAGGCAGTATTTTAAATAAAGAAAAGCAGGGATAAAGCTGTTTGTCCCGCGTCGACTCCGCGGCTTAATAGCCGGATTTTTAAAATAGTTAATTTTTAATATTGACTTTTGCATTTTGATTTTTTACTATGCGCATAATTGATATTTTTCGACTTTCAACGAGAATTTTTAAAACTAATAAGCTAAGGACTATGCTTACGGTTTTAGGCATTTCCGTCGGTATTGGCGCCATACTGTTTTTAGTTTCATTGGGATCGGGGCTGCAGCATATTTTAATCAGCGAGATTGCGGCTTCAATGCTTTCGATGGACATCAAAGTTGACTCTAGCGCGCTGATAAAACTGGACAAAGATCAAATTGAAAAAATAAAATCTATAAATGGAGTTGCCGAAGTGAGTCCTGTTTTTAAAATTAGCTCTATGATGAGGGTTGATGAATTGAGCGGCGCAATTTCCGCCATTTTGGTTAAGCCGCCTTTTTTCTCTATGGAGGGGCTTAAAGTCGCAAATGGCGTTTTTTTTACAGGCGATTCTGATAATAAAATTGTTGTTTCAACCGCTACTTTGCAGCTTTTTAACTTGAGCGCGGATAATACTTTAGGGAAAACAGTTCGTTTTGAATTATTTATGCCGAAAATCGATGAAAATGGAAATTTAGTTAATTCGGAAGAAGTTGAAACAGTACGCTTAGAAAAAACTTATGAAATTGTCGGCATAGTCGATGATAGTTCTGAAAGTTACATTTATATGCCAATGGATTCCGTGGAAAATTTAAAAATTCCTTTTTACACTCAGTTAAAGTTAACCGCTAAGGACCAAAAAGATATTCCGGAGATAAAAACTCAAATTGAAATTATTGGTTTTGTCCCGACAGCATTGAGCGATACTATTAGCGACGCGGATAGAATTTTTCAGGCTATTCAGATAATTCTTTCGGTGTTTGGCGCGGTGGCGCTGGTCGTATCAGCCATTGGAATGTTTAATACAATGACGATTGCTCTTCTTGAAAGGACGCAGGAAATCGGAATTATGAAAGCGCTAGGCGCTTCCCGCCATGATATTTGGAAATTGTTCTTGGCCGAATCCGTCATTATTGGTTTTTTGGGCGGGGCAGTTGGAATTATTCTTGGATTTTCGGGAACATACGCGGTAAACGCGGGTGTTAATGTTCTTGCTAAGAATTTCGGCGGGCAGCAGGTTAGTTTATTCTATACATCGAATAGTTTCGTGTTTTTTATTATCATTTTTTCCACGATAGTAGGTTTTGTAACAGGATTATATCCCTCGCGGCGCGCCAGCCGCTTGAATCCGCTGGAGGCGCTGAGGTATAAATAAAATCCGCCAAAAGCAGATTTTAAAATTCCGGCTAAAAAGATATTAAAGCAATAAAAGCATGAGCTTTGTTAGAAATTCACAAATCAATCAACGTTGCATAATATAAAATGAAGACTTGCCATGAAAACAAAAATTTCTAACCTCGTTAGAAATAAATTTTTAAACGGGACTAACAGCGAGAATAAGTCATTTACTATTCACGACTTGCCAAAAGAGGAGCGGCCGCGCGAGCGGCTGGTTAAGTTTGGCGAACAGGCGCTCTCGGCTCAAGAATTATTACAAGTTATTTTGGGGCGCGGCATTGCCGGCGAATCAGTCGCGGTCACGGCGCAAAAACTGCTGTCGCAATTCGGCAGTCTTCAAAAATTAGCCGAGGCGAGCATTGAGGAGCTGTCTTCGGTCAAAGGAATTGGACCGGCAAAAGCGACGCAGATAAAAGCTGTTTTTGAAATTGGCCGACGGCTTTCTGTTCAAACCCCGCCATACAAGAGCAAAGAACTTACTGATCCAAAAAAAGTTTATCAGTTGATAAAGAGCAAACTCAAAGATTACGCGCGAGAACATTTTTATATTATCGCTCTTAATAGCAGGAATCACTCAATCGTGGAAGTTTCGGTTGGCAGTCTTAATGCCAGCATTGTCCATCCGCGCGAAGTATTTTCAGAGGCCATTAAAAACAAAGCCGCGTCGGTTATATTTGTTCATAATCATCCATCCGGCGACCCCGAACCATCGGAAGAAGATTTGGCGATTACGAAAAGATTGGTTGAGGTTGGCAAGATTTTGGGGATTGAAATTATTGACCATATTATTGTGACAAAAAATGGATTTTTGAGTTTTAAAGAGAAAGGGTTATTATAGTTTTGACATCATACATTATGTACGCTATAATGTACATATAATAGATAATATAAAAATATGAACATAAAAATGAAAAACATAATATCAATATCCGAAGCAAGAAGCAGGATTTTTGAAATTGCCAATGAAGTACAGGCGTCAAACAGGGTATATACGATTACTGTTGATGGCAAGCCCAAGGTGGTTATTATGTCTGCCGAAGAATATGAGTCAATGATTGAAACCGTGGAAGTGGAGAGAATTTTTCCTGACTTGGATAAAGATATTGCTGAAACAGAAGAAGCATTTAGAACAGGAGAATATAAAAAATGGCCAACCCTCGAAGACTTGGAAAAAGATTGGGGTTTTGCCGCAGCGGAAAAACCAAAGAAAAAATATGGCATTCGTTTTACAAATAAAACCAAAGGCAAGAAAAAATCTCGATAAATTACCCCGGACATATCGCCTGAGAATCAGGCGGATTCTCCGAGAAATCGCATCTGATCCTTTCTCCGGCAAGAAATTATCGGGAAAGAGAAAAGATCAATATTCTATTCGTGTTTGGCCGTATAGAATTATTTACATCATAAAAAAGATGGAACTTATTGTTTTTGTCATTGATATCGACCATAGGCAGGGAGTTTATAAATAATAGGAAAAAATTAAAAAAAAGTTAAAATTAAATTGATGAGCAAATACGAGAAATTTTCAAAAGAAGAGTTAATGGCGCTAGTTGAAAAACAGGACAATGAATTGGCGTCCAAGAAATATGGGCTAGTGTGGGATTCCGAGCGGGAGCTGGAGCAGGTGGTTTTGGATTGCGAGCATAATTTGCCGGTGCTGAAAAGAGTAAAAGGCAAAGAAATTCGCGAGCCGAAAAATAATGAGCAGGAATATAATATTTTGATCGAAGGCGATAATTATCACGCGCTGACGGTTTTGAATTATACGCACCGAGAAAAAATCGATGTGATTTATATTGATCCGCCATATAATACGGGGAATAAGTCTTGGAAATATAATAATAATTATGTGGAACCGGACGATGAATATTATCACAGTAAATGGTTGAATATGATGGAAAAGAGGCTGAATATTGCGAAGAAACTTTTGAAAAAAGATGGGTGTTTAATTTGTGCGATTGATGAAAACGAGTTTGCGAATTTATATTTATTGCTCAATAAGATTTTTTCAAATTATAAAATCGATCAGGTCGTTATTGTTCACAATCCGCGCGGCGTGCAAGGCAAAAATTTTTCATACATTCACGAATATGCGTTTTTTGTTTATTCGAATGATGGGAAACAATATATTGGAAAAAGAAAAATTGAAGAAAAAGATATTGACTGGAGAGGTTTGAGGGATAATGGCGGTGAATCTTTAAGGACAGATGCAAAAAACTGTTTTTATCCGATGATTATTGAGGATGGAAAAATTATTGGGTTTGACGGCATTGTTGACATAAAAGAGCATCCCCGAAGACAAACAATTAAAAAAGGAAATAAGTTTTATGTATATCCAATTGATAAAGAAGGTATTGAGAGAAAATGGCGATATGCAAGACAAAGCGTTGAACAGATAAAGCATCTATTGAGAGTAAAAAAGACTGCTAAGGGTTATGAAATAGAGATAGGAAAAGACTTTGGTTCGTATCGTACTGTATGGATTGATAAAAAATATGACGCTAATGAAAATGGATCAAAGCTGGTAAAACAAATTACAGGGGTAGATTTTCCCTATCCCAAATCTATTTTTACGGTTAAAGATTGCATATCAACGATTATTGGAAACAAAAAATCTGCTCTTGTTTTAGATTTTTTTGCTGGTTCTGCCACTACTGGACATGCGGTTTTGGAATTAAACAAAGAAGATGGCGGAAATAGGAAATTTATTTTGTGCACCAATAATGAAGTTAATGGAATAGAAAAAGAGCTTAGAGAAAAAGGTTTGAGCGAAAAAGAAATTCAAGAATATGGCATTTGCAGAAAAATCACTTATTCGAGACTTGAAAAAGTAATCAAAGGCTATAAAAAAAATGGTAATGGTGAAAAAGTTGATGGACTCGGCGGAAATTTACAATATTTTAGAACTGATTTGATTAAGGATACGAAAAACAAAGATCAGATGAGGATTGATTTGACTGAAAAATGCACTGAGATGCTTTGCGTGAAAGAAAATATTTTTAATTTTAAAATAGAAAAAGAAGATTATAAAATTTTTATATCTAATAAAGGTGATAAGTTTTTGTGCGTGTATTATAATTTGTTCGATGAAAGTTTCAAGGAATTTTTGAAAGAAATTAAAAAATTGACCGGAGAAAAAAAGATTTATATGTTTTCAATTAACGGAACGACGGATAAAAAACTTTTTGCCAGCGTTAAAGATTGCATTATTGAAGAAATCCCGCAAAAAATAATTGAAATTTATAAACAACTTGTAAAATTGAATATTCCAGTAAAAGCCGATACGATTTTTTTGGAATTTGAAAAAGCCAATAAAAAGATTTTTACAGACAAGGAAAAAGACGAAAGCGCGAGAATCTTGCGCATTGTGCTTGAAAAAACCATTCAGAAAATCGCGCAGAAAAATAGCATCAGTATTTTTAAAGACAGTCACAAGGAAGAAAAGATTGCTGTTCTGAATGACAAACTCAAAGAAGGCAAGGTATTTAATAAAGTGCAATGGGAAGAAAATAAAACTTATTTAGCTATTGGAAATAACGCTTCGCACGGAGATTATAGCGACTATGACATTAAACAGGTTGAAAATTTTTATCGGCATATTCAATTACTTTTTAATGATTTTGGCATATAAAAAATAATATACAAACATATGGCTATAAAAGAATTAAAACAATATCAAGAAAAAGCGGTGGAAAAACTAATTTCGAGAACGCGAGAGCTTTTGGGCGAGAAACTTGATAAAAGAACGATAGTTTTTCAATCTCCGACCGGAAGTGGCAAGACTTTTATGATGTCTCAATATATTGCACAGCTTATTGATGAATTGAAAGATGATGATTTGTGTTTTCTCTGGCTATCTCCTGGAAAAGGAAATTTGCACGAACAGAGCCATAAATCGCTCAAAAAAGAATTTGTCGGTTTTCCTGTTGTTTATTTGCTTGAGCAAGAATTTGTCGGTTCAAGGCGGACGATTGATAAAAATGAGGTGATTGTCGGGAATTGGGAAAAATTAAGCAATAAAGACGGCAAGACAAACGAATGGAAATCAAAATTGATGAAAGACAAGGAAACTGTGAATTTTCGCGAGCTTATCGAGAATACTCGGAATAGCAAAACAAAAATAATTCTCATTATCGATGAAAGTCATTCTCGCGATAAAGCGGAAAGAGCTTTTGAATTGCGCAATGAAATTATAAAACCGGATTTGACGATTGAAATGAGCGCCACGCCAATTTTGCATGAAGGAGAGTATAACGAAAGAGTCGAAGTCCAGTCAAATGATGTAATTGAAGAAGGAATGATCAAGAAGGAAATTATTATCAATGAAGATATTGATAAGGTTGACGATAATGAAATAACTTCGCAAGAACTTGTTATGGAAATGGCATATCGAAAAAGATTGGAATTAAAAAAGATTTATGATAAAGAGAGAATTGATATTAATCCACTGGTTTTGGCGCAGATACCAAACAGCGAAACAGGCGATGATAAAAAAGATTTCATTGAATCTTTTTTGGGTGAAAAAGGCATTACAAAAGACAATGGGAAGCTGGCTGTTTGGTTGACTGATGAAAAAATAAATCAAGAAGCGGAACTGATAACTAAAAATGACGACAAAGCGGAATTTTTAATTTTTAAACAGGCGATAGATACCGGTTGGGATTGTCCGCGGGCGCAAATATTGGTTAAGTTTCGCGAGACAAAAAGTTTGGTTTTCGAAATTCAAACGGTCGGGCGCATTTTGCGCATGCCGGAAGCTTTTCATTATAAAAATGATGTTTTGAATAAGGCTTTTGTATATACGAATGTAAAAAGTTTTACTGTTGAATACGAAAAATACAATCCAAATATTATCAAATCCATTTTTGTTAAAAGAGGGGATATTTATGAACCTTTAAAATTAAAATCATATTATCGCAACAGGATTGATTATGGCGATATTACGGCGAGTTTTAACGGTGTGATGGATGATACATTTTGCAATTATTTTGGTTTTAAAAAAGGTGATTTTTCCGCAGCCGCGATATCTAAAAATCTGAGAAAGATTAAAGATAAAATTGATATAGAAAATTTGGTGGGGAAAGATGAAATTATTCTCAATAAGAAACTTGATGCGAAATTATTCGACCATTTGTCTGATGAAAAAATAAAATCGGATGAAAATTTTCAGGCATATTTATCGGCGGATGATAAAGAAAGAGCGTTTGAGAATGTGATCAAATTGAATCTTGATGGTTATGCGCCCAAAAGATCGCTTCCAATTGTAAAAATAGCGTTGTACAGGTGGTTTAAAAAATATACTGGAGTAAATCTTTTAAACGGAGGAATTATTTATATTCAAAATATTACGCTAAATAATTATGAAGTTTTTGGCAAGCTTTTTGATGGAGCTGTACGAGCGTATGAACCGGTAAAAGACACGGAAATAAAAGAAAAAATTGAAGAAGCGGAAGAATGGAACAACGAATGGGAAATCTCGGAAAATAGAAATTATAATCCAAACACGTATAAGCCGTTTAGTTTCAATTTGTCGTTATATAAGCATATAAAAGATAAAAAAGTATATTTGAATTTTGACAGTGAGATTGAAAAAGAATTTATTGATTTTCTTGAAAAGCACAAAGAGAAAATTTTGTGGTGGTGGCAAAACGGCAATGAGCATATGGCTTTGAATTTTGGCGTTAAATATAATGGCGGCTCAACTTTTCAGCCGGATTTTTTGGTGTTATTTAAAAATGGCAAGCTTGGAGTTTTTGATACGAAAGCAAGCGGGCAAAGAGAAGATGAAAATAAATTAAAAGCCGAAGCATTGCAAAAATATATCAAAGAAGAAAACAAAAGAAAGAAAAAAGAATTGATTTTTGGCGGTTTGATTGTTAAGGAAGGCGAACATTTTAGAATTAACAGTGATGAAGAATATCGGTCGTTTAAGTTAGCAATGGAGGTAAAAGAAAAAGTTGTACAATATAGGGCAGATTCTAAATCTAAAAAACAAAAGGGGTGGAAGTATTTTGAATTTGATGAATAAAAAAAGGCAAGAAACTTTTTGGCGGAATAGCGGCGAATACTGATGAAAGAAGTTATAAAGGCCGTTGGGTTTATTTTGCGGAAAACAGCAAAAAATTCAAAAAAGGCGAATTTGGAAATTGGATAGATTTGGAATTGTAATTTTGGCGGGCAGGCAATCAGGCGGGTGAAAAGTCATAAGCGTAATTTTGAATTTTAAAAAACAGCCCAAGCATTTGGGCTGTTTTTTTTAATTGATTTAAATTTATACTTGCGGCGTTTCTTCCGTAGCAGGTTTTTTAGATGTCGCATAGTCGCATTTTGGATATTGATTGCAGCCGTAAAAAATCCTTTTAAATTTTCCTTTTTTCTCAACCAGTTCTCCTGGATTGTCTCGCTTCGCGAGATCTGGCGAAGCCAGACATTTGGGGCATTTCATTCCAATCGTTTTTTCTATTTTTTTAATAGTTTTACAAGCGGGGTAATCAGAGCATCCCAAAAAAGATCCGAACCTTCCTGTTTTGACTTTCATCGGTTTGCCGCATTTTTCACAAACTTCATTTGAGTGTTTTTCGTGCAGTTCTTTTTCTTCGCCCATGGGCATGGTGGTTTTGCAGTCCGGATAATTAGTACAGGCCATAAATTTTCCAAAACGGCCAAGTTTTATTATCATCGGCGCGCCGCATTTGGGGCATTTTTCGTCGCTTTTTTCTTCCGTAAGATCTTTTTTGTTTATTTCCTTATCTTTTTTTAGCAAGTTTTCTTTGAATGGCCCATAAAATTCTTTTATAACCGGCACCCATTGTTTTTTGTTTTCCGCGATTTCATCCAGATTTTCTTCCATTCGGGCGGTAAATTTTATATCAACGATTTGCGAAAAATGTTCGACTAAGACTTTGTTGACGATAACCCCGATTTCTTTGGGATAAAATCTTTTTTCTTTTTTTTCCACATAACCGCGGTCTTGAATCGTGCTTATGGTCGGCGCGTAAGTGGACGGCCGGCCAATGCCGTATTCTTCCATAATTTTAATCAAGCTTGCTTCGTTGTATCTTGCCGGAGGGGATGTGAAATGCTGATCGCTTGTAACTTTTATTAAATCCAGTTCTTCTTCTTTTTCTAATTCCGGCAAGATTATTTCTTCGGATTTTGAGGGATAAATTCTGAGAAAACCGTCGAATTTTATTATTGATCCCGTGGCGCGTAAAATGTAGTTATCATCTTTTGCATTGGCGCTTATATCAATGCTAGTTGAATCAATTTTAGCGCTTGCCATTTGAGTAGCGACCATTCTTTGCCAGATTAAAGAGTATAGTTTGAATTGTTTTGAATCCAGAAATTCTTTTACACTCTCGGGGCTTTTTGCCGGGTCCGTAGGCCTGATTGCTTCATGCGCTTCTTGCGCGCCTTTGCTTTTTGTTTTAAATCTTCGGGGACTGTCGATTGTATAGCGAGCGCCGAAGTTTTTGCCAATATAAGCTTTGACGGCGGCAAGAGCGTCTTCGCTCAAATTTAGCGAATCGGTCCTCATGTAGGTTATTAATCCTACAGATCCTGATGCGCCTAAGTCCATACCTTCATATAATTGCTGGGCAATCATCATCGTCTGTTTAGCGCTGTATCCGAATGTGTTGCTTGATGCCTGCTGGAGCGTACTGGTGGTAAAAGGCGGCAGAGGGTTTCTTTCCGTTTCTTTCTTTTTTATTTCCAGCACTTTGTATGTTGATTTTTCCAGTTCATTTTTTATTTTTTCCGCTTCTTCTTTTGTTTTAATCCCGAGTTTAGGCAGGACTTTATCGTTTATTTTGGCTAATCTTGCTTCAAATTCCGCTTTTGATTTTTGACTTTTGATTTTTGACTTTATTTCCCAGTATTCATCGGGAATAAATTTTTTTATTTCTTCTTCGCGCTCCACGATTAAGCGGACAGCGACTGACTGCACTCGTCCGGCCGAAAGGCCGAAGCGGATTTTTTTCCAGAGAAGAGGGGAGAGTTCGTAGCCGACAAGACGATCAAGCACGCGCCGCGCCTGTTGGGCGTTTACCAGATTCATATCGATTTGGCGCGGATTGGCCAAAGCTTTTTCAATGGCGGTTTTGGTGATTTCGTGAAAAACAATCCGTTCGTAATGCTTTTGATTTTCTTCTTTTTTAGTTTTTTGAGTTTTGTTTGGGATTTTATTTTTTGAGTTTTGTTTGGGATTTGAGATTTGGGATTTGTTATTTCCCAAATTAAGTATTTGGGCCAGGTGCCAAG
>Ga0180732_1001496_pt1 | contig 14329 bp, 12 predicted proteins | sample KR11_01MetaG_FD_148674 | JGI IMG/M metagenome (GOLD analysis project Ga0180732, IMG submission 148674) | Groundwater microbial communities from the Olkiluoto Island deep subsurface site, Finland - KR11_0.1 MetaG | ecosystem: Environmental > Aquatic > Deep subsurface > Groundwater | place...
TAATGGCATGGAATACTGATCGGAATAATCGTCAAACCAAGGTCGATTGGCAGTTCACCACGAATGATGCGCGAATTAAACTGAAACGGCTATATCCGAAACTTTAAAATATACGCTGTACTAGTGCTGTTTTCAGAACCAGTAAATTGTCGAGCGACAAAGAGTGATTCGTCTAATTCGTGCATAACAAGGCGCTACTGCGGCGCTCCTGACGTCATACCGCAGCAGCGCCCGGCTGAGCTTGAAAACGTTGGGGGTATCTTAAACGCCAATCTTAAGATTGGCAAAAATCAATGCATGTCGGAGGGAGAGTGGCGCGTAAAGAATCGGCAATCAATTCTTTCTGTGCCAGGGATGGTGAAACGTTGATGCTCAATATTCTCGGTAAACCCAGCGCCAAAAAGGATGCTATCGGCAAGACCAAAGGTGATCAGCTCAAAGTGAGTGTCACTGCCTCGCCAGTGGCGGGCAAAGCAACCGATCGTATGGTTGGTTCGATTCCTGGCAAAAGAATTCGGGGTGACAGCCAAGGATATTGAAGTTGTGTTTGGCAGATTCAATGTCAACAAACAACTGCGCATTCAATCGCCGGAGAAACTACCCTCTGTAATCAGCAAACATTTATTCCCGGAAGTAAAAAAGGTCTGACAATTTGTTCAAGCCGAAGCCGTTTCGTTGCTCGGCTGAACTCAAGCGTTTCCAAAATCAATAACCCTCCTGCTGATCATCCCCATTCAGAAAGTCAACGTCTCTCTATCGGGAATTGACCAAAGCTGAGCCACCATATCTCCTGTCCTAACTGAACCCGAATTACAGCAGGAAAAGACATCCCTTGGCAGCCCACGGCTGGGCAGTACACTTCATGGTGATAGATGTTTCCTGCATTATAGGACAGAAGCAAGGTGTCAGATTAAGTCTGAGCAACTACACTTAACAATATCAAAGGGATGCGCCCCGCCCTTCTCAGGGAAATCTGGGGTGCATCCCGCGCTGTTTAAGCATCTCCCGCACATTACCCGCTTCATCCTGTTTCGCCTCATTCTTCTTGGCGGCCTGCTCTTCCTGAAAACGCTTCAAGGCCTCGGCATCAGGCTGGGCCGGTTGCACCTGGGCTGGTGCAGGGGGCGGTGCTGCCTGTGGCTGAACCTGCACAGGGGGTCTTCCAGCGCGGAGCTCCTCCGGATTTATGGTTGGTCTGCCCCTGAGTTGTCTGGGCATCCTGCCTTGCTCCGGCATCTGTGGCTGCCCACGAAACAGAGGAGTCGTCTTTTCAGTACCTGCCGGGACTGGTTTTACCCGGGCAGGTATAGGGGGAGTAACGACCTGGGGCTGCATCTGGACAGGGGGGGCAGATCGGATCACATCCTGATCACCCTCCCTGTTGATGGTTGGTCTCCCCCCGAATTGTCTTGGCATAACAGTATGTTCAAGCATCTGCTGCCGCTCACCGGGCGTAGGTGGATCCTGTTCCCTACCCTGTTTTACTGTGGGATCAGGACTCATCCTGATTGTAGGAAGCAATGGTCGTGGTGCTCCCGTTGGCCTAAAGACCGAACGATCACGCTCTCTGACCATAGGCCTTTCTCCACCAACTGTCCGTCCCGGCATTGACCGAAAATGCAGGGGTGGTTGGTGCTCCCTGGGAATATCCCTGACAATCGGCATCATGGTCGCCCGTTCAGGCTCAAGCCTGGGTCGGCCGATATTTATCTGCTCCCGCAGAAAAGGATTTTCCCTATGTCCCATATTCTGATACTGGCCTCTCAAAAAAGCGTCCCGATGAACCACGCTGACCGCATTACGCACATGGACATTCCGGTAATTTCTTCCAGGAACCACGGCAGAGATATCGACATCAACAATATTGACACTATGCGGTCCATAATGGCCATGACCATAATAAATCTCGCCAGGTGCCAGCGGTACCCACGCAACATCGGTATTGGTTGAGACCCAACTAACATAACCTGGCCCCCAATAGACTTCATGGCGCGGCGGTGGAACCCAGCACCAGCCATAGGAAGAGACATGCGACCAACGACCGTAATGATAAGGGGCCCATCCCCACGGTTCACTTGCAATCCAGACGTAATCACCCCCGATCCAGACCCAGCGGCCATGACGATACGGGGCCCAATCAGCAGAGATATCGGTTGTTGGGGTCCAGACATATCCATACTCTTGGGTTTCAACCCATCTTCCATTTCTATTCAGGTCCCGCCCATATCCTGACAGTTCCTGCGGGAGATATTGCTCGCTTCCCTCTCCCTCAGACAGCGATTCATCCCACTCCTTGTTCCACCTCTCCCAGTCGTCAGGAGGGGCCAAGGCCATAAGTGTGGGCAACTCATCATCCATGGAGAGCATCTTGCCCGCACCCACCCGGACCTCACCAGTCCTGTTTTCAGCAAACACCGCACCTCGAAATACGGAAATTTCGGTATTACCATTTTCAGCCAGGGCAACATTGAGGGTCGAACTGTCATAGATCCTGATCGAAGAAACCGGGGTATCCACCTGGAGCATGGAATTGTTAACCTTCTTGAAATTCAGATAGGCCTGTCCCTGACTGAGGTACACTTGCAGAGATTCCTCATCCACTGCCAGAATCTCCAAGGCACTGTCCGCATCAAGCCTGAGGACATTCCCTTCTCGTGTCTCCACCTGGACCCACGCATCTTTAGGTACCCACAAACGGTCTCCTTCCTGTACCGGAAGATTGATGGTGGCCGGGGTCCACTCGGTCAAATCCTTGGACTGGATCTGGACATCACCCTCCATCTGACTCAGGCGCAGGAAGCCAAGGTCTTCAGCACCAGCCCAGACTGGTAAGCAAATCACCATCCAGAATAACAGCATTTTCAACAGATATTCTCTTTTCATGGGATCACCATCTGTACCTATTTTTTTATGAGGTATTATTTGTTTCGGCCAAGAAGTTTAAAGGCAAGAGTAGCAGCCTGACGGGAAGCGCCGGGATTTCCAAGTTTACTACGAATCTCTGCCAGTCCCAGACGCATCTCACTGCCTGCTTTGTCGTCAAAAAGGAGGCGGGCAAGCTCTGCTTCAATCTTGCCTGGCTGGACATCGTCCTGCAAAAGCTCTGTCACCACCCCTCGTTCAGCAATCAGATTAACCAGGGAAAAAAATTGCATATGCCTGACCAGTAACCTGCCTATAAAATAAGTATGAGGAGACACTCTGTAAACTACCACCATGGGAATACCAAGAATGGCAAGCTCAAGGGTAACGGTACCGGAAGCGGCAACGACGGCATCACAGGCTGCCATCATATCATAACGGTCTTCACGGATCAGACGAAAATTGATCAATTCTGAATAGTCGCCCAGGCCATTGTTCCACAATTCCTCTTCCGAGACCGTGGAGGCGACAGGCAGGAGAAAAACAAATTCATGATCATATTTTCTCAGCAAACGCTTGGCAGCAGCGAGAAAATCGGGGAGCAGCGCCGATATTTCCTTCTTGCGGCTGCCAGGGAGAAGGCCAATCAATTTGTGCTCAGGATTAATGTTATACCTTTGGCAAAAAGTGTCGCGATCACTTGATACCTTGACCGAGTCGAGCAGAGGGTGTCCCACATAATGGGCCGTAACCCCACGGCTGCGGTAAAAGGGCTCCTCAAAGGGAAGAATCACCCCTATAGTATCAACCAGCCGGCCGATGGTCTTCACCCGTCCTGTGCGCCAAGCCCAGACCTGCGGGCTGATATAGTAAAAGACAGGGATGCCGAGTTTTTTCGCCTTTTTAGCCAGCATCAGATTAAAATCAGGAAAATCTATCAAAATCAGCAGGTCAGGGGGATCTTCCCGCATTCGTTTCTTGAGTATTTTCAAGGCGCGGATTATGTCAGGAAAATGAGTGAACACTTCGGCCAGACCGACCACTGCAATGCGGGCGGCATCAAAAAGAATTTCGACGCCTGCAGCTGTCATCTCCCGTGAGCCCATACCACAGAAGAGAAGCCCAGGGTCCTGTGCTTGCATGGCCTGCACCAAACGGGCTCCATGGAGATCCCCAGAGGCTTCTCCCGCAATGATCATTATTTTTTGCTGCGAACCAGAACGGTTTTGAGAGTTCATTGCGAGTTATCTCTTTTTTAAGGCCGCAGTAACCTGCCGGTACACTTCAAGATCCTGATTCTGCCGGATCTGTTCCATCACCTGCAGGGCCACCTCAAGTGCACGACGTCCAGCCCGCCCAGAGACCAGGGGCTCAGTTCTGGTTCTGACACTTTCCACAAAATGGGCAATCTCATCCTTCAGGGCATCGCTTGCTGGAAAAGACGCGATTTCAACATCCTGCCCTGGTGCGCCATTGGCCTGAATCTCATCGGTCAGATTGATGGTCATCACCTTTCTGCTGGCAAAATCGACATTGATATAGGAACCTGGCTGAAAGATCCGCATGGTGCGAATATTATTGCGAGCGATCCTGCTTGCCGTCACATTGGCGGTGGCCCCATTCTCAAAGACAAGACGAGCATTGGCAATATCAGTGGTATCAGTCACCACAGGGGCACCCACGGTTTGAATGGACTTCAGGGGTGAATGGACAATACTGAGGATAATATCGATATCATGGATCATCAGATCCAACACCACATCCACATCGACGCCCCGGTTCTTGAAGGTTGAGATCCGGCTGCTCTCAATAAAGACAGGGACGGTCAGAAATTTCTCCATGGCCTGAACCGCTGGATTAAAGCGCTCAAGGTGCCCTACCTGGAAGATCAGTTTTTTCGCATCTGTCCGCTGAATCAGATCATCTGCCTCGGCAAGGGTGGTGGTGATCGGTTTTTCAAGCAGGATATCAACGCCAGCTGCAATACAATCAAGTGCCACCTTATGATGGTAGCTTGTAGGTACGACTATGGAAACGGCATCAACTTTTGACAGGAGATCCCGGTAATCAGTAAAAGCAGCACAAGCACAATCTGCGGCAACCTTTTCGGCAAGGACCGGGTCCACATCTGCCACGCCGACCAGCTCAACCCCATCCATACTCGCATATTTCTGGGCATGAAATTTCCCGAGATATCCAACACCAATCACCCCTGCTTTAATCATCTTCATCATTTAACCCTGTTTGTTTCATAATATTAAATCCCTAAATATGCCTTCTGAACATCAGGATTGTTCAGAAGCTTATCTGCGCTATCAGCCAGAATAATCCGGCCATTTTCTATGACATACCCACGATCAGCAATATGCAGTGCCTGATGTGCATTCTGCTCAACAAGGAATATGGTGGTATTGTGCTCCTTGTTGATTGCCTTAATGATCTCAAATATCTGTTTGATGACCAAAGGGGCAAGTCCCATGGAAGGTTCATCAAGGAGCAGAAGTTGCGGACGGGCCATCAGAGCCCGTGACATGGCCAGCATCTGTTGTTGGCCACCGCTGAGCGTACCGCCGGACTGATGCCTGCGTTCAGCAAGAATGGGAAACAGCGAGTACACATATTCCAGATCCTGTTTTATCCCAGCCTTATCTGTACGGAGAAAGGCACCCAGATCCAAGTTCTCCCGGACGGTCAGATCAGCAAAGATATGCCTTCCTTCCGGGACCTGACAGACCCCCAGGGCCACAATCTTATCCGGGGAAAGAGCTTGTATCTCCTGACCTTTCAACAGGATCTTCCCTCGCCTGCAAGGAACAATGCCGGAAATAGTCATGAGGGTAGTACTTTTACCGGCACCATTAGCCCCGATCAAGGTAACAATCTCTCCGGCATGGATGGTCAGATTCACATCCTGCAAGGCTTGGATGTTGCCATAACTGGTCTGGACATTTTTCAGTTCAAGCATTATCTGGGCCCACATCCTCACCAAGATAAGCCTTGATTACTGCCCGGTTAACGCGAATTTCAGCCGGCGTCCCCTGGGCAATCTTTTTCCCGTAATCCATGACAAAGATGCGATCTGAAAGGGTCATTACCAGTTTCATATCATGTTCAATGAGGAGAATGGCATGGCCCTCATCTCTGATCTGCAGGATTAAGGTAACAAGATCGGCAGTTTCCTGGGGATTCATCCCTGCGGCTGGCTCATCAAGGAGCAACAAAAAAGGCTCGGTTGCCAGGGCTCGGCCGATCTCCAGGCGTCGCTGCGCCCCATAAGAGAGGCTACTGGCAAATTCATTGGCCTGCTCGGAAAGCCCCACCTTTTCCAGGATATCATAACTTTTGTCGATGGTCTCCTGCTCTTCCTTACGGGTCTTGCGAGTTCGGAGGATAGCGCCCATGATCAAAGAACTTGTCCGGCAGTGCCTGCCAATCATCACATTCTCAAGCACGGTCATCTGAGAAAATAAGCGGATGTTCTGAAAGGTCCTGGCCACACCTTTTTTGGTAATTTTATTGGGTTTCAGACCATTAAGCCGGGACCCCCTTCCAGTTTGCGGACTTACCAGCCGGATATCCCCGTCACTGGGCAGATAAATCCCGGTCAAACAGTTGAAAAATGTAGTCTTTCCTGCGCCATTAGGACCGATCAGGGCCACAATCTCTTTGGGTCCTACATCAAGATCAAGACGATCAAGGGCACGGATGCCGCCAAAATCCATGGTCAGACCGCTTACCACGAGGATTGATTTATTCATCATTTTTTAGTGCGGTATTGCTTTTTCTGCCCTGGTAACAATAAATTCTGCGGACATTAGCAATCAGACCCTCAGGTTTGAAGATCATCATGGCCACCAGAATAGCGCCAAAGGCCAGCATCCGGTATTCAGACAGGGCACGAAGATATTCAGGGAGAAGAACCAGAATCAAGGCACCCAAGATGACACCGACAATGGAGCCCATTCCCCCAAGCACCACAATGGAGAGGATAATTGCGGATTCCATAAAGGTAAAACTCGCCGGATTGACAAAGGTGGTCTTGGCTGCAAATATCACCCCGATAAGACCGGCCCAGAAGGCACCGAGAGAAAAGGCGATTAATTTTGTCCTGGTTTTATCAATCCCCATAGCCTGGCAGGCGATTTCGTCCTCACGCAGGGCCAGCCAGGCCCGACCCAACCGTGAGTCCTGGAGCCTGTTCACCACAAAAATGGTCACGAGCAGCAGGCCGATCATCAGATAGTACATATAAATCATTGCCTGATCAAGCGACATCTCCAATCCGAAGAATCCAGGCCGGGGAATATTGCTGATCCCGCTGGGCCCCTTGGAAAAGGCATTCCAGTTTTCAAGGATCAGGCGGATAATCTCCCCAAATCCCAGGGTGACGATGGCCAGATAATCCCCCCGCAAGCGGAGCACCGGAAAACCGAGCAGCACCCCGAAAAGAGCAGCAAGAAGCCCGCCAACAGGCAGTACTGTCCAGAAGCCCAGACCGAAATGCAGGTTGAGCAGCGCGTAACTGTAGGCGCCAACCGCATAAAAAGCGACATAACCAAGATCAAGAAGGCCGGCCACTCCGACCACGATATTTAAGCCCAGCCCCAGTACGATATACATCAGGGCAGTGGTCATGATATTGGCCTGATAGGTGGAAAAGAGATGGGGAAACGCCAGTACAGCCCCTAAAAGAAAAGCGGCCAAGGGGTAGCGATATCCAGGCCTTTGCAGAATCCTCTGAATGATCGGGATTCGAGCATGGCAGGAATCCTGTTGCCGGGCCATGCGACGTTCTTTTCTCACAAACCAGGCCTTGGCCAACAGAGAGATGACAAAAGTACCAATGGCCACATACACCATATTACTCCAACGCCAGGAGACAGTTCTCTCGTAGGGATTAACCTTAATCACCATGAGCGGAAAGGTGAGAAAAACAAACCAGAGCGAGACCAATAACGATCTTTTTACTTCTTTAACTGTTATCATAGCCCCCGGCTCACACCTTTTTGGTCTCAGCCTTACCCAGAAGGCCGGACGGTTTAAAGATAAGAATCAGGACCAGCAGGGAAAAAGCAAAGACATCTTCATAATCACTGGAAATATAGCCGGTGGCAAAACTTTCGGTCAGGCCCAGAATCAGGCTCCCCAGAACAGCTCCCGGAATAGACAATTCCTCCCAGAACTGCGGCAGTAAAGGCCTTGATACCCGCAATAAAACCAATGGCAAAATTGATCTGACCGATATGCGAGGCAATCAACAGTCCGCCGATAGCAGCCAGGGCTGAGCCGATAATAAAGGTCGCAGAGATAACCCTATCCACATTGATACCAACCAACAGGGCCATGGTCCGATCCTGGGCCGTTGCCCGCATGGCCTTGCCGATTCGGGTAAATTTGATAAGAAAGGTAAGCGCCAGCATCACCACAGTTGTGGTCAGCAGGATGACAATATCAGAAGAACCAATGATATGGGCAATAGGTTCCATGAAGGCAAATTCAGGAATCAATTCGGGAAAGGGAAGAAAGTCAGAGGTCTGGGCCAAGAGCACATAGTTCTGCAGAAGAATGGACATCCCGATGGCGCTGATCAGTGGAGCCAGCCTTGGTGCATGACGCAGAGGTTTATAGGCAATTTTTTCCACTGTATAACCATAGGCCGAGGACCAGATCGCCGCCGCGACTCCGGCCACAACCACAATGGCGGCTAAGGGAAAACCATAGATCGACAGCACTGTGGCCACAATAAAAGAGGTAAAGGCCCCGATCATGTAAATCTCGCCATGGGCAAAATTGATCAGGCCAATAATACCATAGACCATAGTGTAGCCGAGTGCAATCAGGGCGTAGATGGATCCCCGGGTCAGGCCACTGCAAAAAAGTTCAATGAAATAATCCATACAATTTCCATGCAGATAATCAACTGCCGAATATCGGCAATCAGCCATGCAGCGACACAACCAGAAGAGTGTTGTGTCGCTGCATCATTTTCAAACCCAACTGAGTGACAAACCAGACAGATCAATCTTCTGCCGACAGAAAAGAAGATATTACTCCCTCTTCTCCTGGAGATTGGTGACTTTTACGAGTCCTGACTCTCTATCTATATCTTAAAGATTATAGGCAACCTAGAGGCAACTGGCCTCCCACGTTGTTATCGCAGGCAACACAAGTAAATCCGGTTCAGGAAACCCCGTTAATAACGGTGGACTGACTGACCCTGGTGTTCGTGCTTGTAGAATTGGAAAGGCCATCAGTGTCACCGGAAATCGTACTGCGTCGAATCGTTACATTGTTGGAACTACGATTGCTTACACCAATATCATCACCTGCCGCTCCCCACACTAAGATGTTGGCCCCATCTATTAGCGGTGATGAATTTGAAACATTATATACACCCATATTTGCTGTCCCTCCACACACAAGGGCATTCACCCCAAGCATGGTCGGCAAAGAGCCAATGACATTATAAATACCGATGCTCACCTGTACCCCTATCCCTTGCACAGCTATATTCACCCCGGATATGAACGGCGACGAAGAATTATAATTGAGGACACCGGCATTAGTCTCCCCTCCCTTAGCATATACGGAAAGCTGTTGCAATCGGGCCGTTACATTGAGTCCTGTCGTAAAGATACCGAACGAATTCTCGCCGCCACCAGTGTTGCTGACACTGAGATTGGACAGGGTGGTATTATTGGCCCCTTTGACGATGGCCGAAGTCTCATTAATATTAGAACTGCTGATCGCCCCTATCAGCCAGGTGACAGTTTCACTGCAGCCGCTGACATTAACAAACGGCTTCATCACCAGGGCACTCGTCAAGGTATATTGCCCCGGAGCAATGAGGATAAGATAGGGGTTGGTGGCGCTGGCGTCGGTAATTGAGTTCATCGCCGCCACCGGATTAGTGAATTTACCACCGGCCTTGGCCACGGTAATAACATTCTGCAAGGGTTTGCCACCCCCCAATGGGACCACCACTACCCGGTCTGCCGCCTGGGCACCTGTCGTTAACCAGACGCAGAAAAGACCAGCCAATAGCAATATCATCTCGAAACTACTTTTTCTTGTGTTCATGACATAACCTCCCTTGAAAAAGTTAAAAATGCCATGGGTGTGTGGCACATCCATGACTACAATTTCAATCCCTCTCTCCTCCCAATATCCTTGGGGGACAACACAGGAGAAGCATACAAGTAGATTAGCACTTAACTCAAAAATAAAGCAAATCATCCAAACAAAAAAGAGCCTGGAACAGAGGACACTCCTCTATTCCAGGCAGTACCACAACACCAAAGAACTTCTATTTTACCTCGACATACTTGCCGTTCTTTACCTGATACATGGCAAAACCAACACCAACAGCATCCCCTTTCTCATCAAAGTGGATATTGCCCACCGGCGTCTCTACATTTTCTGTCCGCAGGGCCTTCGTCACCGCCGCGATCTCTGTGGAATCAGCCTTCTCGATGGCATTCATAATGGCCAGGGCCGCAGAATAAGCGCTTTCATAAAAGGCACCAGGATCACTGTTATAGGCCTTTTTGTGCGCGGCAATAGCGACCTGGGCCACAGGATTTTTAGAGTTATCCTGAGGACCTGTGGCATAAACTCCCTCCGCATCCTTACCGGCAACCTTGATAAAGGTGTCGTCCTTTACTCCATCATCGGAAAGGAATACAGTATCCATCCGTTTTTTACGCATCATGGAGACAATTTTTGAGGCCTCGGGATGATAGCCGCCAAAGATAACGGCGTCAGCTTTGGCTTGTCTGATCTTCTGAACAATGGCTGAATAATCAACAGCCCCTGGAGTCACTCCTTCAAAGAGGACGACTTCACCCTTGCCGGATTTTTCAATAAAGCCTTTGGCAAACTCAGCCAGCCCCTTGCCATAATCACCCTTGTCATGGATCACCGCAATTTTTTTGACGCCAAGTGCGTTCAAGGCATAATCTACTTCAGCTTTGGCCTGCATATCATCAGAGGCGATGGTCCTGAAAAAATTCGGATAGTCACCACTCTGGGTCAACTCAGGATTAGTCGCCGAAGGAGAGATCAAAATAACGCCTGCGGCCTTATAAATAGGAAGGGCGGATTTGGTAGCACCGGAACAGATATGACCAATAACTGCATCAACCCCTTGGGATACCAACTTGGTGGCACTATTGGTTGCGATCTCAGGCTTACAGGCATCATCCTCAATCAGCAGTTCCACTTTTTTACCATTGACTCCACCCTTGGCGTTCAGCTCATCCACCACAAGCTTTGCAGCGTTCACGGTTGGCAGACCATAGGAAGCCAGATCCCCGCTGTGCGCTCCGGCAACGCCAATTTTAATTGTATCTCCAGCCAAACCGGCTATAGGAAGCATAGTAACCAGAGCAACTGCCGCCGCAGTCACCAGAGGATTTGTTCTCATTTTTAATTTCACCTTTTTCCTCCAATTAAAAAACATTAATCTATAGTCCATTGGGAAAATTCAATTGGTTCCAAATGGTTTGAGGCCTTGGTTCATTCAGCTCAGATATTTCGGGCTGAATGTTTTTACAAAAAAGAGTAATCTAGAATCCTGTTAACTTAAAACAGATCCGATAATACCATCTGAGGGCAAAAAAACACCATTTTTCACTCTCCTGACGAATAAGCAGCCCCCCCAAAGAGGGAATATTATAACGGGAGGCAGCACTCAGTTCAAGGACAGCCCAGAAAACAACCTTGCAACGAATTAATATCTCTTCGTAATTATAGTCATGCCAGATTATAGAAAAAACCTCTACCTCCTTGGACGGCCATTCAGTCCACTTTACAGCGCGACCATGAAACTCCGCTCTTTCCTGTACGCTCGAAATTTCTTTCGACGATACAAAATGGAGGTACCGGTCATTTCCATAGGTAACCTGACCATGGGCGGCACTGGAAAGACCCCTATCGTCAGTTACCTGGCCACTTTTTTGCAGAAGCAGGGGTATAAGCCAGCTATCATCAGTCGTGGTTATGGCGGTGCTATTGATAATAAGGTCAATGTGGTGTCAGATGGTAAAAAACTCTATCTTAATGCTGAAGAGGCCGGAGACGAACCACGGCTTCTGGCCGAGATCCTGCCCGGCATCCCTGTTCTCACCGGCATTGTGCGAGCCCTGCCTTCTCGACACGCTATTCATGCCTTGGGCAGCGACATCCTCCTTTTAGACGATGGATTCCAACATCTGGCCGTGGAGCGGGATATCAATCTGGTACTCTTCAGCGCCGAATCTCTTGCCGGCAACAGCCGGGTCTTTCCAGGTGGCGATCTGCGTGAGCCGGTTTCAGCACTCCTGCGAAGTGACGCTTTTCTACTTACCGGTACCAACGCAACTAACAAAGAAAGAGCGGAACGCTTTGCCGCTCTCCTGCAAAATCGTTTTCCTCATAAACCTGTTTTTTTCAGTTCTTACACCCCTTGTGATGCAAGAGATCTGAATGAGGGTAAAACAATACCCCTTCCGGACCTGCCGACGCCACTATATAGTTTTTGCGGTATTGCCAGGCCCGAGGCCTTTCGCAAAAGTCTGATCGAACAGGGCATTACCTTGAGCGGCTTTACCGACCTCAAAGACCATCAACACTACACACCTCGTATTCTCCAGCAGCTTCAGAATGAAGCTTTGGCGACCGGTGCTCAAGGGATAATTACCACCGCCAAGGATATGGTTAAGTTAAAAAACTCTCATTTTGACCTTCCCCTTTTCAGTCTGCAGATGCAGACCCATATTGACGATGGCCTAAAATCCTTTATTCTAGAGAGGCTCAAACTGCTCCAACGCCACAAGATATGATGCATTTCTCCCTCTATACTTACAAGGCTGTGTCTTTTGTCCCACAGTAACACTTCTGACAATCCAACCATACCCGTGATGTCAACTAACTGAATAAGCGTAATTTTATTATTATACGGATTTTGCTGTCACCGTGGCTTGTTTTTTGCATATTGAAAAACATAATTACGTTGTTATTATTCCTGAACAATAAGGTTTTTATATGTCACATCAAGCAGAGCCACATCAGCATACCGTTCGCAAGACCATCCGTTTTTGCGGAATCGGGCTGCACTCAGGGAAACTTGTCAATCTGGCCATAAAGCCCGCTCCAGAAAATAACGGTATTCGTTTTTTCCGTTGTGACCTGACTGCCAGTCAACATATTCAGGCGATCATGGACAAAGTCATTGATACCCGTCTTGCCACAACCATTAGTGACAATGGCATAACAGTGTCCACTACTGAACACCTCATGGCCGCCCTTCTCGGATTCGGCATCGATAACGCAGACATTGAACTTGACGGGATCGAAGTGCCGATTATGGATGGCAGTGCCGGTCCTTTTATGCACCTCCTTAAGAAAACAGGAAAAAGAAAACAAGCGGCCTTTCGTAAAGCGCTGCGCATCACGAAAGAAATCATTTATAAGGACGGCGACAGCCTGCTTCGCATCCTTCCTTATAACGGTTTCAAAGTAAGCGGCCAGATCAGCTTTAACGATGAACTCATCCAAACCCAGAGCTATTCCATAAACCTGACAGGAGACCGTTTTGCCAAAGAGATCGCCATGGCTAGGACCTTTGGCTATGTGGAACAAGTTGAAGAGCTATGGGAGAACGGCCTGGCTCTGGGTGTAAACTTGAGCAATGTTATCGCCATTCACTGGAACAGGAAGAGCGTCCTGAACGAAGAGGGTCTGCGGTTCAGTGATGAATTTATCCGCCACAAAGTCCTTGATCTGGTCGGAGACCTCGCGCTTCTTGGTTGTCCCGTCCTAGGCCATGTTATTGCTCATCGAACCGGCCACACTCAACATCTTGCCTTCATGCAGGCCATCGCCAGCGCTCCGGACTGTTGGGAGCTGATCGAACTGGATCGGAACGGCAATCACTCCGTGCTCAAGCAGGTCCTCTCAACCACAAAAGCGGCAGGTGACATGCTCATCCCCCTTTTCAACCCCTATCCAACACAGACAGCTATAGCCACAGCATCATCCTGCTGATTGTTTGTTGTTTTTTGGATGACTGACATAATAAAAAAGGGGCTGCTGCAAGTTAACTTGCAGCAGCCCCTTTTTTATTATGAATGCCTTTCTCACTTCACCAATAGGGAAAAAGAAGTCACCTTCTTGCGAGTTAGATTGAGTCTATCCTTGACCTACCCAAGCATACTGTAAAATATTTTCATGTCAAAACAAGCAGGTATAAAGTGGACCCCTGTAAAGCGGGCTAACCGCCCGCAACCCAAATGATCGAGCAATATGAGCCGCCACTGTTGTATAATGAAAGATCCTCACAAATTTCAATACAACAGGAGGCAGCTCATGAAAGAATTTATAAAAAGATTTTCCGATCTGGTCAAGGGAACTATCAGTGGATTTGACCGAATAGTGTTTAAAGGGCTTGTCCTTCCTTTGATGTCCTCTGTTGAGGTGATGTCTTTTT
>Ga0180732_1001497_pt1 | contig 14328 bp, 18 predicted proteins | sample KR11_01MetaG_FD_148674 | JGI IMG/M metagenome (GOLD analysis project Ga0180732, IMG submission 148674) | Groundwater microbial communities from the Olkiluoto Island deep subsurface site, Finland - KR11_0.1 MetaG | ecosystem: Environmental > Aquatic > Deep subsurface > Groundwater | place...
AGTAGTTCCCGCTGCTGCCCGACGTGAACCCGCTGCCCGATGACGTGCACACCGATGCGCCGGCGGTCGTCGGCGGCCAGTAGGCGAACTTGATTGCCGTCAGATCCACGATGGCACCGGACGATGACGCCACCGACGACAGGTAGCAGTGCACCGCCTCTCCAGGGTGGAAGTTGGCCAATTTTGTCATCCGATCACCTCGTCTAGCGTCCCGTTGTAGCCGCTGATTTCGTCCAGCGCCCCCGCGATTTGCAGGTCCGGCAGCCGGTACTCGACTACCAGTTGTGGCCGCTCAGCGGCTGTCGTCCAGTCTGCCGAACGCCAGAACCGATAATCGCCGCTGCCATAGCCGTCCATCCAGAATACGAAGCCGTAGTTGGCGGCCACCATCGTCTGAAACTCGCCGGCGTCCAGGATGAATGTCTGCGCGCCGGTTCCCGTACCCGGGGTTCCGCTCCACAGCGTGGCGGCGGCGTAGTCCGTGCCCGCTGTCGAGCAGCCATCCGAGCCCGCCCATGCCGTGTTGGGCGCCAGCTTGCGATAGGCCCAGCATGCGCCCGTTGCCGACCAGTCTGAGTTGCCGGCGAGAATGCGGTTCATCTTCCATGTGAAGGCCGACGCGTCACCGCTCGAATATAGGTAGAGCGTGAGAGTAGCGGAGACGATGGTGTAGCCTGCCAGCGTGGACAGGTCAAACTTGGCGATCTGTTTGTAGCGCACCTCATTGGTGGTCGGATTCTTGCCGCCCGTCACCCACCCGACGTGCGTCGAGAAGTTCGTGCCGGTCTGGTCGCGCGCCAGCCACGTGTCATTGCCCGTCGTGCTGTCCGGCTGAAGCGTCAGCGTCGCAACGTGCAGCCCGGTGCGGTCATCCATTGTGCCCTCAAACTTCACCAGGTCAAACAAGTCCCCGGCCACCGGCCCCCAGGGCGTGACCATCCACATGTCGAATGGCGGGGTCAGCCACAACGCCCGGTCGAAACGGTCAACTATCCCATCCGGCGCGTGAACGATCCTCACGAAGCCGCCCCCTGCGTCTGGGTAGTCCCGTCGTCAGAAATGGTCTGGGTTGTGTCGACCACTACACCAGCATCGGCATAAGTCTTGAGCGCCGTAGCCGTCATGGTTGTTTTCTTGAACCACCGCCGCCAAACTTGTACCACCATCCCTGGCCATGTGGTTGCCACCGTGCCGGGGTCCGTCACCGTGATGGCATCCAAACCCGTCGCCGCCAGGGTTAGCCCGTCGCTGACGCGTTTCGTATCGCCTATATCAGAAGCCACCACATTTGCTGTGGCAATCGTCGCGATGGTAGCAGTGATCCGCATCTCCACTGATTGCCCTGCTGTTAATGCCGGCAAAGTAACGCTAAACTTGTATGGCGCCCCGCCGCTAATCGTGACGGCATCCGCCGTAACCACGCCAGCCACATATAGGCTACCCACTGGCCCTGCTGTTGGTACGGCGAGGGCCCCGGTAGCATCCAGCGTATCAAAGATACCCGTCCAGACCTGGCCGCTTTTCAACATCTGGCACCCCTGGCGATTTGCACATTTCGCCTAGTAGTAGTATACTGACAGCTACATAATGCTGCTGTTACGCTGGCAAGAAAGGACTCCACGGTATGAAATATCACGTCAAGCATCCCGATCCCAACGCGATCCCTTTTGAATACTGCCATTGTGGGTGCGGACAGAAAACGGCATTGGCGCGACAGAAACACCCGGAACGAAATATGGTCATCGGCCAGCCGATGCAGTTTATCCACGGCCATAGTTCGCGTCACCGCTCCATTCCCATCCCTGAGCGTTTCTGGAAACACGTCTCTATCGGCGCGCCTGATGAATGCTGGCCCTGGATGACCTACACATATCTTGGATATGGGATCTTCTCTGTCACCCATAATCAACGTGCTCAGGCGCACCGAATGGCTTATGAGCTCATTTATGGTCCAATTCCAGACGGCATGCTCATCTGTCACCGCTGCAACAATCGACCTTGCTGCAATCCTGCACATCTGTATGTGGGCACCGATGCCGAGAATCTTCGCGATTCGATAATAGCCGGAACGGCATACAAACTGCCCGCTCTGCAAGGTTCTGCAAACCCACGCTCCAAATTGACTGAAGGTGCCGTGCAAGAAATCCGCCGCCTGTATGCTACTGGCAATTACCATGTGCGCGATCTTGCTCCGTTGTTTGGTGTTCACTTTTCGACAATCGCCCGTGTCTGCCGTAGTGAAGGCTGGAAGCACGTCGCCTAGTGTCATTTCGTCGCCTCAATTCGGACGCCGCCCGGTATGCGTAGCTCGTGCCGCCTGCCGTAAATGCCCACCGCGCCGCCCGCCGCTGGCGCAATCCAGTACCGCCTGCGCGGTGCCCACGCGTTCCACTCAGGGTTAACATCGCAGTAGGCCATCTGCATCGACGCCAGCCACCCCTCGGCGGGGGTGAGGGTGCGCGAATAGACGACGAAGGCTTGAATATTCTCTGTCTGATAATCGCCTTTTGTGCCGTCAATCGAGCGCGCGCTGATTGGCATTGCGGTCGTGTTGATGTTAGCAAACGCGCCAAGCGCCGTGTCGGAAATCCCATTTTTGTAACCAACCGACCCCGCAATCCCTACTACGCCGGAAGTTATGGCTGCGGTAGCGGAAAGGTAAACAGATGCGCCATAAAGGAAACGCAATCTATTGCCAACGCCCGCACAATCTATAGCAAAGTAAGCCAAAGCCGGAACAATGGTTAGCGCACCGAAGAACGAAGCGTTTGTAATTACATCGCTAAATCTGATGAGGGCACTCCAGCCAGCATTGGGAACGATAGTCGTCATTATGTATCGTGGACCTATTGTTGAAGTTCCCCATCCAGCGCGTGAATTAAACAATACCGGCCATTCTGCAACACCCACAGCAGCGGTGTAACTGCCAAGCAGGCGCTGCCACAAGCCGATGTTTTGCCGGGCGGCGATGGCATCAGGCGCGCCGATAGGCTGGTAGGCACTCACTACCCCCGGCAGTGAGTGCCACACGGCGTTGGACGCGAGGCGATACGGCATTAGCTTGCCCCCATCATTTGCACCGTCTCAGCGTGCGTGATATAATTAGTGCCATGAAGCAAGTAAGACATTGGAGTAACCGCAAGGCATGGACCGAAGAAGAAGATGCCGTCCTTCGTGAGCATTACGGTGTTCGGCCTCTCAGTCAGTTCAAGCACCTCCTGCCCGGACGCACTCCTGACGCAATTCAACTTTACGCTACGCGCCGACTTGGATTGAGATCGGATCGTCGCGCTATGTCTGCGCTGACCGATCATCGGTGGTATGCCAGAAATGACGCCTTTTTCTCTGAGATTCGCCCCCTTGCCTCTTACTGGGCCGGTTTCATCGCCGCGGATGGATGCGTCGGTAGTCCGATAGGTGGCATCAGCATTCATCTTGCAGCCAAGGATCGAGCGCATCTTGAACGACTGAATGCCGATTTGGAGTTCAGCAGGCCACTGAGGACAGAAATACCAAAGTCGCGCGGTGGTCCCCAATGCAACTTTACGGTATGCAGTTCTCAGATGATTGATGACCTTTGGCGCAACTACGCTATCGGGCCGCGCAAGAGCTTGACGTTTACTGCGCCAAGGCATCTTGACTTCGAGAATGCTCTTGCATTCATCATCGGCTACATTGACGGGGATGGCTGTATCAGACATCGACAAGGCGAAGGCAACTGGCGCAACTATGTTGCCTTGAAGATTCTTGGCACTCAAGATTTGCTTAACTGGATTGCGGATGTCTTTCGTACTATCATGCCCGATAGCAAAGCTGAAGCACGGCCGCGTCCCACGCGATATCATATCTGGACATACGAAGTGGCCGGGCGGAGGGCAGAGTACATCCTTGGTCAACTCGCCATGATTGACGTACCAAAGATGCCGCGCAAGTGGAATATGATGCATCAACTGGATTGCTCCGAGTACAGGCGATAGGCCAATGTGTTCCCACTCGCCGCCAGTGACACGCCCGCGCCATTTAGTGCTACCAACTTGAACGCAAACGGTGGCACAGGCAGTCCCGTCAAGTCGCGCGCCTTCGCTCCGGCTCCTGTACTCAGCGCAGCGAAACAACAGACGTAGTTCTCTGGCCCTGGTACAACGGCCCCCCCACCGTCCGGAAACGTCGTATCCGTGCATGGCAAGAGGTACACACTGATACCAGTGTTGCCTGTCGCCGGCGTCAGGGATGCCAGCCGTAGTTGCAGTGCCGTGTAGAGGTGCCGCAAGGTAGTATTGTCGATGGCCGACGAGGCCGCGGTATAGGCGCCGTTGGCCAGGGCATTGAGCTCCGTGGCCAACTGCGCCACGATGGCGGTCGGCGTGCTCCAACTCAACTGTGTTGCCATGCTCTATGCTCCTGCCCGCGCCCGCTCGACTTCGCCAGCGGTCACCACGCCCAGTCCGAGTTCAGTCGCCCGGTTTACCGCGACTGTACTATTGCCCAGCGCCACCAGGTTGGCGCGCGTCATCGTGCCCACTCCGAACAGCGTCCCCAGGATTGACCGCACGTTGGCGCTCGTGATGTCAAGGCTGTCCATTTGGATGAGCGCCAGGTACACGTCCCGCGAGGCTGCCGTGAGGGCCGTCAACTCGGCCACGCTCGTGCACGCCAGCAGGTCGCTCCCGCTGATGCTCGTGCGCGGGATGGCGCGGTTCACGGCATTCAGGCTGTCGGCGGCCTGTTGCCCGGTCATGCTCGCATACCCGCGCGCGAGCGGGTCCTGTGTCAGTTCGTCGCGAAGTCCCATGGCTCAGCCCCCTATCACGAAATGTAGAAGTCGATGTTGCAGTATTTGGTGTCCTGCGTCGTCGATCCACTGGTGATCGAGACCTGTATCCGCTCGTTATACAGCGGTACTGGACTGGCGCCGGTCGATGCGTCTGTGCTGGTTGTCAGGTAGTGCCCGCTACGCGGGTACCATGCTCCCAGATTGGCGCTTGACGCATTGGTCAGGGTCAGAATGGGCAGCCCCGAGACGGCCGCCGTAATCGCCACAGTGCCCGTCCCGCCGCTGGAGATATTGCCGCTACTCGTGGCTGCCGCCAGAACCGGGTTGTAGTACACGGCATGGACGAAACCAGTGTGGGTGCCAGTGCTCAACGTCGTAATGCTTCCGCTTGACGTAGCCGAGCACAAGACCCGCTCATATCGGACGTAACTCATGTCAACCTTCCTTGGCGATCAGCCCTTTCCAGTTCTTGCGGATATGCGCGGTGTCCTGCTGGGCGCCGCGGTAGTTCTCGCGTGTGGCAACGGCCCGCTCGATCTGTTGGTCAAGCTCAGCCACCTTCTTGGTCAGATCCGCCTCGCGCGCCTGTAGCCGTGCGTTCCAGCGCTCGATCTGCTCCTGCTCGTAGCCGTACAGGAAGTCAGTCTTCAGTAGTTCGCAGTCGGGTGGGATCGTCACCTTAATGCCGCGCCCCTGGGCGATGCCGATGAAGTATTCGCAGCTTGGGCGTTGTGATTGGTACTCTGAGTCATGAGCCATATCGACTCCGTATACTCCAAGTTCACTACATCCTTCCATGATCGCGAGTGCAATCATGTAACTAATGGAATTTGTTAAGTAGGGCCTGGCGTTTGCCGAACCTGGATTCGGGAACGCCTGCGCGATAGCCTCCAGTGGGTAGCGCACGCTCATGGGAATGTCGGGCCATACCTGGTGCATGTACACGGGCACGGTCATGGCACGCATGGCGTAGATGTGGTCGCTCGTGCGTTTCTTGTCAGCCTCGTAGACGGCCCGTGTGTGCAACTCAAACCAGCGTGAGAACCGCGGGATGAGCATGTACAGCTCATTCAGGCCCCAGATTTCCCACGACGGGTCCCCGAATGGCGCTTGCTGCCACGAATCGGTGAAGCCGAGCACCGCGATCTTACGCCCCGGTGTCAGAGCCGGCGCGTCTCCCACGGCCTTGGCGGCCTGCGTGCGCTGAATGTGGTTGCCCTGCGTCTGGTAGTCGGGCATCTCCACGGCGGGTGGCTCGACAGCTTCCGCCTTCAGCGCGTCTACCCGCTCCTTCAGTTCACCCTGTTCCATGTTGCCCCCCTCCTTCACCTTTCTATCTCTTACCTATTGACCCGGACACGAGCCAGGTAGCCGAAGTCACCAATGATGATCTTCAGGTTGCCTGTGCCCACGTCTGGGACAGGTCCGTCGAAGACCACCGGATAGCCGAACAGTGTAGCCCCGGTAAGTTGGTCTGAGAGATCACGGCCTGCGTTCCCGCCGCTGTTTGCCGACGGTAGCTCGTTGTCATCCGCATCCGCCTGTTGTGGACCCACTCTCGCACCTCCTGTGCAAGTAGTTCCTCCTTCCAGTTGGTCAGGGCTGGCGCTGGGGGAGGGAAGGAGGAGGAAGCCCCCACCAGCGCCAGATCCCCACTAGGTCGTGCTGGTCAGCATGTCCGTCGACTTGTCCAGCGTCATCCAGTTGGTCGTGTTCTGCCCCATCAGGTGCCACCACTGCCGGTTGGTCGCGCCGGTGGTGAACAGGATGGTTGTGATGCTGTTGTCAATCAGGTAGGCCGCGGTAGTCTTCACTATCGCGGGCGCGGTAGCCGTTGATCCGATGCAAATGAGCCACTTCTCGACGCCAGCCACAGGCGCCGGCAGGTTGAACGTCCGCCCGGCCGTGCTGCCCGCTGCAGATGACCACACCTCGCTGATAGAGTGGCTTGCCATCGTAGACGGGTTGGCTGCGCCGGTAGCGAACTGCTCGAATGGGCGCACAAAGCCTGACGAGAGCGTGAGAGTGTTCGCCACACTCAGCGCGCTCGATACCGCCACGCCGCCTGAGAAGTTTCCGGTCGTCGCCTGGAGCCCCGACGTAAGGGACAGCGCGGCGCCGAACGAGCCCGCGCTACTCACGGCGATTCCACCACTGAAGTTTCCAGTAGTCGCGGTGATGCCGCTGGTAAACGACACAGCCCCGCCGAACGATGCGCCGCTGGTGATGGCCGCCGTCGATGCGGCGATGCCACTGGTGGCCGTCACCTTGCCTGGGAATGTCACATTGCCACTGGTCAGGCTACCGATGGCCAGGTTGCCGCCGGTAGTGATGAACGCCGAACCGCCGATCTGCAGCGCGCCGCCGGCTTCGATGTTGAGAATGCCGCCATCCTCGACGGCAATCATGCCGCCTGAGCTGACGACCAACTCAGTGGCGCCCTGCTGGCGGTAGACTTTCGGTGAGTAGGTTGCCATGTGTCATGCTCCTTTGCTGCCCCCCAGGCGAACCCATGCCCGCCTGGGGGTAACCCGTCTCAGGGGTGCGGAGTTAGCTGCTCGTGCCGCGTACGATGTTCCAGTCCGCGATGCCCTGGCCGGTGCTCGGGCTGGTCGGTTCCGTTTGCGCCCGGTAGAGCAGGGCGAACACGCCGCGGATCACCTCGCCGGTAGTACCGCGGTCGATATAGACACGCGCATAGCGCCGGCTTGGCCGGAACACGTCGATGCCAAGCACCGCCTGCCCAGTCCCAAAGCCAGTCGAGTGCGTGACGGTCGAGCCGTACACGTCGATGTAAGTGCCGGTTCCACTGGACGTGGCCGACAACTGCGCGTAGGCGGTGTACGCCGTCTCCGCGGTAGTCTCCGTAACCACCAGAAACTGTACCCCGTCATAGCCGCGTGTGTCGACGGCGTTGGTGTAGTGGTCGGTCGACGTGTCCGACGCGGCAATGCCACTGCTCAGCAGCACCGGGTAGACAGCAGCTCCAAGATTGTGCAACATGATGCGCCCCCTATGCGCTGCAAACCTGGCCGCGGACTCGCCAGTCCTCGACCAGTTGCCCGCCGAACCGAATGCGGCCGAGCAGGACGATCTGATTGGTTTCGGCGTACAGTTCGCGCAGGACCTGGATGCTCAGCCCGATGCGGTTGACCAGGTAGTAGCCGCCGAGGTCGCCGAAGATGATCGGATAGGCGCCCGCGCCCACGTTGGGCATGAACGCATTGAAAAGCACCGGGTAGCCCAGCAGCGGGCGGTTGATGGCCTGGTCCACGAGGCCGCTGTTGCCCATGCTCCAGAACGGCCTACCGTCGCCATCCACCAGCGATGCCAGAGCCAGCGCGCAGTTGGTCTTGTTCATCACGACGACGCTGCTGCGGTCGTACTGCTCGGGCAGCGCGTAGAGCAGGTTCAGGATGCCCTGCCAAGTCAGCGCCGCGGCGGCGGTCGTGTGCACGTCGTTCGTCACGAAGTTCGCGTTGATGAGGATACCGCTCGGCTGCGCGACCCCGGTCCCGTTGACGATCATGTTGTCTTTCAACAGCCCAATCGTCTCGGAGAACTTGGTCGAGCACCAGCCCATCACGTCCGACGCGCTGTCCTCCACGAAGTCCACAGACAGGGGCAGGCTCATCATCGCCGTGTAGATCGGGATGCGGTACTGGCCATAGACAGGTTCTGTCACGCGCGCCGTGGTGGCCGCGGCGGGCAGCTCGCCAGTCCAGGTCACGCGCATGCCCTGGGTGTAGATATTGTCCGTAGTCCATACTACGCGCGGTGTCACCCAACTGTCGCGCGTGGTGTTGAAGTTGGACACACGCGGCGCCAGGTTAGTGGGCGCCGGCTCTTTGGCGATGATCTTGTTCTGCATGTCCTCAGGCGCCAGGAAACCGCCCTGGCTGTCGATGCCCTCCTGCAGAACCTTCAGCTCAGCCGCCTTCAGGTTCCGCTCCCCGCCACGTAGGTACGACCGAAACGCCCGCTTGTACTCGGGTGCGGCGATGGCCTTGTACACGTCCTCACTGATCAGCGGCTCGCCCTCATCGGTAACGAGGATGCTCTTGCGCCCGCCCGACAGCGGTTGCGTGGTGACGGTAGCGGCTCCTGCCGGCGAGGTGCCCACAAGGGACATCATGCCGCCCGACTTGTTGGCCCAGTCGCGGAACTTGCTCAGCTCCCCGAGGGAAGCCATCTGCTTTTCCATGTTGCCGCGCTCGGCGACAATGGACTCGATGCGCACTTGATCGGCTTCGCTAAGTTGGGACTTGGCGGCGATGGTGTCGCACTCCGTTGCGAGTTCACCCACGCGCCTGCGGATATCTTCCATTCCCATCGTGATCACTCCTATGTGCTGTATGCGCACATACTGCGTAGTCGCAGGCTCTCAAACTGCGCGCGTAGCCGTCGCAGCGATTGGGCGTCAGCTTCCGCTTTGCCGTTCACGCCGCTGCTTGTCAGTTCCGCCAGCCCCGTCACGGCTGCCTTGATATTCTGCAGCGCCTGCCGCAGACTGTCCAGGTTGCCGTGGCTCAGCTCGCGATCCTCCAGTGCACGCCGTTCACGCAGGTCTTTCGTACGCTGCGCCAGCGACGCCGCCATGCTCGCGGTGTAGCCCGCGTGGTCAGCCAGGGCGATATCCTGGCATTGGTCCACAAGGCCAGCCAATCCGGCCTTGTTTGCCCCTAATGTCTCCAGGTCCGGTACTTCCTGCCCGATAGCCGCGTAATGTGCTTTGACGGCCACCAGCTCCACGTTCGCCAGCGGGTTGGCCGGCGTCGGCGTCAGGCTGCCCTCAATCAAGGGCCAGCGCCGAATCTCACCGCTCTTGTCCACTTGCACCAGGTGGCGCATGGACCCGCTTGACAGACTGAGCTTGCCCGCTTGCACCAGTTGGCGGATAGCCGCGTAGTATTCGCTGCGGGCGTCGAGTTGCGCTTGCATCCACAGGCCCATGTCGTCACGATCTAGCGCCTTGATGCGCCCCACTACAGCCGGGCCGGCCTTCGGGTCCAAGCCGTGCTGGTACAGTAGTGGGCGGTCCCCGGGGAACCAGTCGAGCACGAAGTCGGTGCGCGCCGTGAACCGTTCCCCAACTATATCGCTGCCGTTAAAGATACCGCCAAAGGGAGCCAGGAGTCCACGCAACTCCGTCTCTGCCGCGTCCATGAACTTGAGGCCCGGCACTGATTTTGCATCCGGCACGTTCGCATACAGGGCGCGCATCTGCTCCTTAGCTTGCGCTTCGGATGGGTGGCAGCCAACAGTATCTCCCGGTGACTTGTCCGGCTGCTCCTTTGCCACACACCATTCATTATCGCGTTTGACAATCATGTACGGCATGCCGGCCTCCTAACGTAACGCCTCTCGAATCGAATCCAAAACGAACTTGATCACGCGCTCCCGCTCTTCGCCCACGACCTGTGAATCGGTCTTCCAGCCGCGTGCGGCGTGGAACTTGGCCTGTTGCGCCCAGTCCTGGACATATGGTCCATAAGACGTAAGGTTGCCCACAACCACGCGCATGCCGTTATTTTCAGCCTCGACAGTCCACTTGGTCCCTAGTTTTTTTGATGTGTTTCGCCCATGCACGCCAGAGCGCGTGCGCCATCGCGGACCGTAACCGCGCGCATACCAGCGCTGCCGTGATGGGTCATTGGCCTCACTGGTCGGTGGGTAGACGGCAATTACCCGTTTCAACTGCCGCCCGCCGGCCATCAGAGCCCCACGGTAGAGGTCGAGCCTGCCCAACTTGGCAAGCCTGGCGATGGCCCGCTCTTGCCCGATGATGCGAATGGTTGGCATCAGCTCACCTTCGGTAGTTCATGGTTGCACCAGCATCTGCAGCGAGGATGCCCTGGCGGGTAGATGCCATCCGTGATCGGTTGGTCATTGCGCGGCATGCAGAACGGGCACACAAGTTCGTCATTATTGGTTTCCCAGATGGGTATCATGTGGATACCCACTGCCGCTAGCTGTCGCGCCGCCTCTTGCTCGGCTTCGCTTGCTGCCCGTGTGATCTCCGTAATGGCAATAGTCTCTGCTCGTTTCGGCCCGAACAGCCTAGCAATCAGGTCAGTTACTTGCTGTAGCGTCAGATCCTCCTCAAACGCCTGCCCAATGATCTCGCCTACCACGCGTCGGGTCGTCTCTATGATTCCGCGCACCAGTTCGCCAGCATGCGCCCTTGCCCACGCCGCGGCACGCTCGTTGACCAGCCCCCAGTCAAAGCCAATGGACGGCAGTGCTCCCTCGACCGCTTCCGCCTGTGCCAGGTAGACGTTCTGCAGCACCCCGGTAATAGCCACGCGCAGGCCCGTGCCGTACTCAGTCCAGAACGCTTCCGGCACGTTCGCCAGGTTAGGCGGGTCTCCCAGAAAGCCCTTGAGCCTCGTCAGACCTTCCCGTCCCAGCTTCGCCAGGATGCGTGCCATGTCAGCCTCTAGTCCGTCGCGGTTGGCTACGTCCATCAGGGATAATTTTCCCAGGCATCATCGAATACCTGCTTGATTTCGCTCACACCTTCGGCCGCTTCCAATGCGCCGGCGATGGCCGCTTGCAGTGCCGCCGACATGCGCAGCCCGTGCCCGTTGGTGCCCATGGGCTCCTCTTGCTCGGGCTGTTCGGCCTGCTGTTGCGGCTTCTGCTGTTGCGCGATGGCAACCTGCTGCTCCCGCTGGGCCTCCAACCGCTCCCGCTCCTGTTGCGCCTTCTGCTCGGCGCGCTGCTCCAAGTCCGCTTGCGCTTCCTCCGTGGCCGGCTCCGCTGTCACGTTGCTGGGAACCAGCCGCACCTGTCCGAGGATACCCGGCAGTGGCTCCAGGCCCAGCTTGACGCGGTACTCGTCTACGCTGATAGACCCGGCTGCAAATGCTTCTTTCCAGGGTACTAAATGCTGGGCGAACTGGTCTGCCAGCGCCTTGACGGTCGATGTGTCAAACTCGCACGTGATGCCGTCGCCGTACTCAGGCGCCAGGCTGTTTGTCATCTGATCGGCGTAACGCCGCCAGTAGAATGACAGCGTTGTCTCCGTGAAGAACGCGCGCAGCCCTTCGACGTTGCTATACGTGCTGCTCTCTAGCCCACTGTTGGCACCCACCAGAATAGACGGCACGCCCAGCGCGGCGCAGATGCGCGATTCGGTGTCAGAGCGCAGGCCCGAGAATTCGAGGTCCTTCAGACTGAAGCCCAGCATCTGGATCTCGGCGCCGGCATCCAGCACAGCCGGCGTGCCCAGCCGCACCCCGCCGAACTCCTGCCTGAACTTGGCCTTGATGAGATTCGCCGTGTCCTCATCAATGCTGTCCTTGATTTTCAGCGCCATGCCAGGCTGGGCGTAGTTCGCCAACAGCGCGCCGATGTGCGTAGTGGCGCTGTTGTCGGCAGACAGGTCCGCACGCGCTGCACTCAGCGGGCCGAAGCCTTCCACAAGCCCGCCTGACTCACCATCCGCATCAGGGAACAGAAAGCAGATAGCATCAGAGGCGGGTATCATGTTGGCCTGCCCCTGGGGGTCGACGTAGGCCCACCCCGCCAGCACGGGCACGTTCGGGTCTGCGCTGTACACCGGCCCGACGCGATCCGGGCGTAGCGGCCATAGTGCCAGCACCTGCCCACCGTTGGCTCTTTCCTTCCACCACACGGATCGCCCAACCGCCGCAAGCTGGATGGTGGCCAACTCCCAGAACTCGAATTCGGTCATGAACTCGTTGGGCCGCCGTATCAGTTGCATCAGCGGGTGAGTCAGGGGCAGCGGGTCGCGCTTCTTCTCCTCGCCCACGTACGCGCGCAGTCTCGCTTCGGGCACCGACTGTGCCAGCAGCCGCAATGCAGCATAGGCGATGCTGTTGCGGCCATAGCCCTCTTTGATGAGCGCGTGCCAGGTGCCCTCGACCAGCCACAGCACGTTGGCGAGGTAATTCGCCACCAGCGACAGGCCGCGCACGCGTCGCCCTGCCAGCCGTCCCAGTTGCGCGCGCAGCCATTCAACCATCATGCCACCGCCTTTGTTTCAGCCATCACCACGAAACCGAATGGCGCCGCGAAGTGCGAAAGTTTATTGAATGCCCCGCTGGCTGCGTCAACCTGGTCGTCATGCGCGCCATATGGGAAATCGCACAATTCGTCCAGAAATGCCATATTCCACTTGCCCCGCACGATCTTGATATTGCCCGCTTGCGCTTGGCTAGCGAATGGATCTGCCCGCGTCTCTTTGGCTCCGGTTGCCGGCTCACTATGCACAGAGAAACCGGCCAGCAATTTGGTAAAGGCCCCGGACACATCCTTGCCAGATGACCCAGGCTCCTGCTCTCCCCAATACTGCACCGTCCCGCGTGCCCGGTCCAACTCGGCTGTCTGCCGGATGATCTTGTCCCGGTCCCCCGACGACCACTGGCCGCGCACCACATCCTCCACGAAGTACAAGTCGCCGCTACGCACCATCAGCACGCCGGCCGTGTAATCGCCTGCTCCCGCCGATGCTGCCCGATCCCAGAACCGTACCCGCCTGGCACCTGCCGTGACGGCATCCACGAACTCCCCGAACCACTGGCGCCTGAAGAAACCGCCCTCTTTCGGTCGCGGCCCCTGCTGGAAGAGGGCATTCCAGAAATACGTCCCAATGCGCTTGGCGATCTTCAGCAGGCGTTCCAACGGATAGCGCTCGGGACACAGGGCCTGCCCTGGCATCCGGAAGTCCGGCTCTACCGTGCATGTGGCTGGGAACGTCGCCGGCTCCGGCTCCTTGATTGCCTCGAAACATACAACGTGCCAGCCCTCCGGCTCTTCGTCCTCTCGCGCCAACAGCCACCCGCTCAGGTCATCCTGGTGCCAGCGCGTTTGGATGACGATAATCGCGCCTTCCGGCTCCTCACGGGTGTAAAAAGTGGACTGGTACCAGTCTTTGTGTTTGGCCCGGATCGTCTCACTGGCGGCCTCCTCGGCGTTCTTGATTGGATCGTCGATGATCCCCAGGTTGAAGCCCTTGCCGGTGATCGGGCCGCCCACGCCGGCTGCCCACAGACCGCCGCCCTGCCCAGTCTCCCAGTGATTGACGGCGCCGGCATCGTCCCGGACCTGCCCGCCGGCCCGCTGGAAATTATCCCGCGCCGCCCGGCTGAGTGTGAATGCCAGATCCGCTGCATAGCTATTGATGCCTACCCAGCGCTCCGGATAGCGATACAAGTAGTAAGCAGAGAAGAGGCGAGAGACCAACTCGCTCTTGCCATGGCGGGGCGGCATGAAGATCATTACCCGCCGCAGATCGCCATCGATCACCCGCTGGAACACCTTTATGAGTCTGTTAACGTGCTCGTAGTATTGGTACTTCGGATTGGCCCGCGCTATGAACTCACGGAACGTCAGCGGCTTGCTCTTGGCGGCCAAGGGCTTCGAGAAGTCGAATGGCTTTGTCGAAACTGATGCCCCGAGCCACCCCAAGTTCGCTGGCGGATTGTTTCTGAATCCACGTTGCATCCATCATCACCTTGGACTGCGCGATCAGCATCTCGAGTTCGGACCGCAAGCATTCGAGCACCAACTCACCGATGGCCCTTTTT
>Ga0180732_1001498_pt1 | contig 14314 bp, 11 predicted proteins | sample KR11_01MetaG_FD_148674 | JGI IMG/M metagenome (GOLD analysis project Ga0180732, IMG submission 148674) | Groundwater microbial communities from the Olkiluoto Island deep subsurface site, Finland - KR11_0.1 MetaG | ecosystem: Environmental > Aquatic > Deep subsurface > Groundwater | place...
GCTTCATGATGCACATGCTTCTCACACCGCTGTTGGCCGCTGCGGCAGCCACCTCCAGGGCTACTTTTTCATTGGTGCTGTATTCGAAATACAGATCACTCTCCCTGGAAATATCAAAAAAATTCGCGGATATCTCCGAGGACGGGGTTCCAGGGTAGGTGGTGGCGACCGCAACACCAGCCTCGATGGCTCCCCTTGCAATGGCTTCATTGCCCAGCAGGAATACTTTTTCGCCTGATTGATGCCCCAATAATTTATGCATGTAAGCTTCCTTCGAATGGTCTTTTTTCCGGTTAAGGGACGATTAATATAACAGCACGCTCAACCGTGTAAAGGTTTTTTTACATACTGCCTTTTAGCAGGACAAGCCTGGTAAAATGTTTTTTAAAATCCTTTACAAAGCGCCAGCCTTGCTTTATAAGGAATTTCTTGGATGTTATATTAGAATCATAAATAAATACAGACAATAACACAAATTGCTGAAAACGCGAAAAAAGCAATGGCAAAAGACGGCATCACTCTTGTAATTGCAACCGGAAATCAGGGCAAAGTTCTTGAAATTCAAAGCCTGCTTAAAAATTATCCGGTGACCCTCAAATGCCTCAACGATTTTGGCCCCATCCCTCCGGTTATAGAAGATGGCGAAACCTTTGACGATAATGCTTACAAAAAGGCCTCCTTCACGGCAAACATATTAGGTTTTCCAGCCTTGGCGGATGATTCCGGACTGGTGGTTGAAGCCCTTTCCGGGGCCCCCGGCGTTCATTCAGCCCGTTACGGGGGAAAGGGTCTTAACGATGAAGCCCGCTGCCGTAAACTCCTTAAGGAAATGGAAAATATCGAAAACCGCAAGGCGCATTTTCAATGCGTGGTTTCCATTGCCGTTCCCGGAGGCCCTGCCCTAACCTACGAAGCCACCTGTGAAGGCCTAATATCAATGGAAATGACGGGCCAAAACGGCTTCGGTTACGACCCCGTCTTCTATTACCCCCCCCTGAAAAAAAGTTTTGCCCAAATGACCCTTGAGGAAAAAAACCAGATCAGCCATCGCGGAAAAACATTGCATGAGATTCAAGATGAATTCGAGAAAATCCTGAAATGGATCCAACAGCAATTGCCTGTTCAGGAAAAATTTGATTGTATCACGGATTAAATCCAGCAAAACTCCCATTTGTCAATGGGAGTTTTTTTAACCCCTTAATTCCAACGAATTCTTTACTGAAAAGGAATTCGATGACAAGGAGATCAGATCTATGGCGGGAAAAAAAGAGATGTTCGACATTGTAAAAACCCTCGGCGGAGTAGACACCCTTGAAGAAGCAAAGGCTGTATTTAATAAAAGACTTAATGAAGAGCATCTTGCAAGACTCCTTTATATTCAGAATCCCGAAGTTTTGATCAAAATCGCCAACGCCATGGTCATGTGCGAGCCGGATTCAATCTACATCAACACCGGAACCGAGGCGGACCGGCAATATATTCGAAAGGCAAGCCTCGCAAAAGGGGAGGAAGCCCCCCTGGCCATGGAGGGTCATACCATTCATTATGACCTTAAGGACGAGCAGGGAAGAATTGTTGACCGCACCTATTATATTTACAATGAAGGCGAGGCGGTGAGTTCCCTGGCCAACAAAATGCTCCGGGATAAAGCCTACGAAGATATCCAAGATAAAATGAAAGGCATCATGAAGGGCAAAACCATGATCGTGGGGTTTTACTCACGGGGACCGGTGGGTGCCCCCGCATCCAACCCCGCCCTTGAAATCACCAGTTCCCTTTATGTTTCCCATAGCGCTGAAATTCTTTACCGGAATTCCTACAAACATTTTGATGCGGAAGTAACACGCTTGGGCCATTTTTTCACCAATATCCACAGCGAAGGGTTGAATCGGTCGGAAGATCTGCCCAAGGCGAGGGTCTTCATGGACCGGAAATTCCAGACCACCTACGCTTTCAACTGTACCTATGCAGGGAACACCCTTCTGCTAAAAAAAGGAAACCACCGGTTTGCCGTGGACAAGGCGGTTTTGCAGAACAAAGGCAGGGAACTTTCAGAACATATGTTCATCACCGGCATCGAAAGCGTCAAAGGCCGCATTACCTGGTTTACCGGGGCCGCCCCCAGCGGCTGCGGGAAAACCACAACCGCCATGGCGGGGCATCATTTCATCGGGGACGACCTCGCCCAGATGTGGATCGCAAAAGATGGGACCATTCGTTCCATCAATCCCGAGTGCGGTATCTTCGGCATCGTTGAAGATGTGAACTGGGAAGGGGATCCGAAGCTCATGGACATTCTGAGAAAAAACGGCTCCGAAGTCATCTGGTCCAACGTCCTGGTGGATGAAAACAAGATCCCCCACTGGGTGGGAAATGGGGAAGCCTCCCCGAAGAAAGGGTTTAATTTCCAGGGAGAATGGACCGAAGGCATGAAGGATAAAAACGGCAAACCCATTCCTCTATCCCATCCCAATGCCCGTTGCACCGTGGCTTCAACAGCCCTGAACAATTATTCTCCTCTGGCGGAATCTCCCGAAGGAGCGGAAACCCGGGTCATCACGTACAGCGGAAGGGACAGCGATACCATGCCCCCCATCTGGGTAGCCAAGAATCCGGACCACGGGGTGGTCATCGGAGCCTGCATTGTCTCCGCAGCCACAGCAACGGAAGTGGGCGCGTCCGGGGTTAAAAGAGCCCCATGGGCCAATGCACCTTTTATTCCGGGTTCTCTGGGAGAATACATGAATGCCCAGTTCATCTTCTTCAACAGCACCGACATCAAAGATGACAAGCATCCCATCATGGCCGGCCTGAATTATTTTCTCACCCATGAGGCAAGAGGCGGGGAGTCCAAGAAACTTCTCGGAGAAAAGCGGGATGTTAAGGTTTGGCTGACCTGGCTGGACAAGGGGGTCCACAAAGAGGTGGGTTTTATCCAAACGCCCATTGGGAATATCCCGGAATACAAGGATTTAAAATCTCTTTTCAAATCCATCCTCGACAAGGATTACCCGGAAGAGCTCTATATCAAACAATTCTCCCTGTATGTTGACAACATCGTTGGCCGTATCGACCTTCAAGTGGCTGCCTACAGCAAGGAAGAAAAAATCCCCGCAAAACTTTTTGAAGTGCTCACAGAGCAAAAGCAGGGACTTCTGGCGTTAAAGGCAAAATACGGCCCCGTTGTTTCTCCCGCAAATTTGATGGCCGCTCAAGCCTAATCTCATTTCCGGAATAAAATGGGCAACAGCGGCCATGCTGTTGCCCTTTGTTTTTGATGCAAGGGGCTCTCCCGGCAAGGCGGAATTCATGACCATGATCCAAAAACAGTCCATTTTAAAGAGCATCTTTAACCGCCGCATGCTTTCGGCTTTCATGATGGGGTTTTCCTGCGGACTCCCACTATTGCTCACCCTGACGCTTTTGCAGGCCTGGATGAAGGATGAAGGCATTGATCTGGCGATGATCGGACTCATCAACATCGTGGGGCTCCCCTACACCCTCAAATTTTTATGGGCGCCCCTGCTGGATCGATACTCCTTCCCTTTCCTGGGCCGCAGACGGGGATGGATGCTCATGGCCCAGGTCTTCCTGATGATGGCCATCTTCGGCCTGGGCATGACCCACCCGGCAAATCATCCCTTGGTGCTGGGCATCTGCGCTTTTTTAGTCACTTTTTTCAGCGCTTCCCAGGATATCGTGGTGGATGCCTACCGCAGGGAAGATCTTCTGGATCAGGAACTGGGCATTGGTTCTTCCTTCTACACCTACGGTTACCGCATCGGCATGCTCCTGGCATCGGGGGGAGGATTGATCCTGTCGGACCACATCCCTTTCTCCGCCGTCTATGCCATCATGGCGGCTTGCATGCTTCCGGGGATCATCACCACCCTGCTCACCCCCGAACCAGGAGCGGATTTCGGCATACCCGGAACCCTTAAGGAAGCCGTCGTGGAACCCCTTCTGGAGTACTTCCGCAGGCCCAATGCCCTATGGATTATGGCATTTATCCTGTTTTATAAAATCGGGGACACCATGGCCGGGGCCATCACCACCCCGTTTTACATGGAGCTTGGATTTTCAAAATCGGAAATCGGGACTGTGGTGAAATTGTTCGGGTTCTGGCCCCTACTGTTGGGGCTGGCCGCAGGAGGGCTTCTTCTGCTAAAGTTGGGCATTGGAAGATGCCTTTGGATTTTTGGAATTCTTCAGGCAGTTTCCACCGCAGGGTTTGCGGTTCTTGCAAAAATCGGGTACAATGTGACGGCATTGTCCGGCGTCATCGCCTTTGAAAATTTCACCGGCGGCATGGGGACGTCCGCCTTTGTGGCCTTCATGGCCAGCATCACCCACAAAAAATTCACCGCAACCCAGTATGCTTTGTTAAGCAGCCTCATGGGAGTGCCCAGAGTTCTGGTCTCCGCGCCCACGGGTTTTATGGCCAAACAGTTCGGGTGGGGTCCTTTTTTTATTTTCTGCACGCTGATTGCCATCCCCGGCCTTCTCATGTTGATCAAGTTTGCGCCGTTGAAAAGCGAAAAATAAGCGGGTTTGCCCCAGGCCTGATAAAGGCAAAATGGTATTTACAAAAATATAACAAGATCCCTATAGGTGTTTTATGAACGATAACCCTTCGGAAAACTCATCAGACCGATTGACCTTAATGCGCAAAGGTGACTTAAAGGAAAAACGAAAAGAAGTCTTTTCCTTACCGCACCAGGAGGCTCTGGATAAAATATTATCCATCCAAAACCCCCTGCCCCTGGTACACTCTTTTCCTGAAGAAGACCTATATTTTTTACTTCATGAAATCGGCGTGGAAGATAGCCTGCCCATTCTTGCCCTGGCTTCATCCAAACAGCTTGAGTATATTCTTGACCGGGAGATCTGGAACAAAGACCGGATGGATTTGAATGCCCTGGCCCAATGGATGGATTTTATGCTGGAAGCGGATTCCCATCGTTTCACAAACTGGTTGATGTATGAAAAAGAAGAACTCCTGGAATACTTTCTTCACCATTCCATTGAGGTGAGACTCCGGGAGCATGATGAGGACCCATCGGATTTCGGAAACGCTTTCTCCACTTTTGACGACGTCCTTTATTATCGGATTCTTGACGGCGATCCAAAAACACCGGAACCGGATTCAACAGAAGGGGAGGATTCCGATGAAAATAACCTCGTAAAGGGAACCTATGAACGGGTTGAGCGTGTGGTCCGGGAAATGGCCTTTGAAAATCACGATATCTATCAGAAAATCATGGTACAATCCGTCTGGATCATTTCCCCGGAAGCTGAAGAAGAAGCTTTTCGATGGAGGAACGTCCGGTTATCGGAAAAAGGGTTTCCTCCCCTTGAAGAGGCCCTTGAAATTTATGCGCCCCTGTCTTTTGATCAACTGGAAAGAATTCGGAAGACCACGAAAAAAAGTATGCGAAAAGCCGACCCCCGGGTTGGATTTTCTGAAAGTCCTTTCCAACTGATTCAAAAAGATTCCTTATTGCCGGGTGCCCTGGATCTTCTCTTTGGAACAGGGGACATGGATCTGATCCAACAAGAATTTGCCTCTCTATGCAACCGCATTGCTGCGGCGGACCAATCTGTGGTGAAAACCCGAGAGGATTTGACCGCTATTGTGAAAAAAGCCTGCGGCTATATCCAGATCGGCCTGGAGAAATTAGGAGACATCCAATCCCGGGCCGGAAATCCGGCACCCCTGATCCATGATTATCCCGTGTCCGGGGTTTTCAGAATGGGATTTGGCTGTGCCATGGCGCTGAAGTGGCGGGTTCAAAAATGGATGGACCAAAGCTGGTTTAAAAGCAAGGGCTTCACCCTCCGATTCTGGGATGAATCGTGGATGGGGGTTTTGGGAGGACTTCTGATCAAAAAACCCCTGTTTTTCGACCCGTTCAAAGCCGGGTCTTTGTATCGGGAGTTTGGTTCCCTGGAGGAGATCCAACGCATGGAAAACATCGTTGACGATATTGTTTCCATGGACCAGCTTTTATCCCTGTGGGACTTTACATTCGATTCCGGCCCGGCCCCCGGCGAACTCACCCATAAAAACCTCATTCTCACATCATGGGCCAAAGAACGACTGGGTCTTTCCGATGAATTTTCGCCCCTTTCCCTCGGGGATTTCAAGACCTTTTTCAAAGGGATATGGACGCAAAAAGCAAGGCCTCGGAAAATCTCCCAATCTGCAAAAAAAGATTTTCTGAACTTCATGGCCGGAAAAACCGGTTTAAGGGAGGATGAAATCTCCCTCAAAATCGGGCCCGTTCTCGAAGATATTTTCAAGGAGATCGAAGAAGAACTGGGCGGGGTAACATTAAATAATCTTGACCCCAGATATATCCGCCACTTCTTGCTGAAAAGCCCGTAAGAGTCAAGTACCCAAGGGTTTGAGCACACTGGGAAAGCGAAATGGATCCGTGTGGGGCAGAAATTTCGCTGCGGAGAACCGGTTCATGAAATCCTGGTTGACGTTCAACTCCATGTAGGTGATTCCATTCCGGATCTCATCCATTTCCTGAAGCCCCCCTTTCCCCGTCAGGATCATGGTTGCCCCTTCCAGAGAGCTGTTTCCGATGGATTCATACCGTTCAAGGGGAAGATCCGGAATCATACCGATGGTGATGGCGGAGGCAGGGTTGATGAAAGAGCCGAAGGTTCCCGCCACATAAAAGGTGGTAAGATCGTTGAAATTCAGGCCCACGGCCATGGTGATGGTTTCCAGAATGGAATACATGGCAGCCTTGGAACGGATGAGACTGTCCAGGTCGGCCTGGCTCACACGAAGATCCTTCCCTGTGGCGGAATCCTCTGCCGAAACCACCACAAGATGGCGCATATCGTTTTCTTCAACCAGCCGGTTCCCACATCGGGCCGGGACCAATCGGCCTCGGATATCCATCATGCCTTTTTGAAACAGCTGAGCCGCGAGATCGATCACCCCGGATCCGCAGATCCCTCTGGGCCTTTGATCATTAATAGTATGGAATCGGAATCCAAGGTTTGCAGGATCGATTTCCACCCGGTCGATCACTCCCGGCCCAGCCATCATACCCATTCGGCTCATGCCGCCCTCCAGAGCCGGACCGGCAGCACCGGCGCAGGCGATCATCCAGTTTTTATTGCCCACCACCACTTCCGCATTGGTTCCCACATCCACCAGAATGGCGGTTTCCTCCCGACGATTCAACCCGGAATACAGGATCCCTGCCATGAGATCCCCTCCGAAATAGCTCCCCACATTGGGAAAGATGATCGCCCTGGCCCTGGGATGAATATGAATCCCCAGATCTTCGGCAAGATAGAGACCCATTCGGTTCATCACTGGAATATAGGGTTCCCGAATGATCCAGTGGGGATCAAGTCCCATAAAAAGATGGGTCATGGTCGTGTTTCCGGCAAGCGACAGGGCATAGATATCCCCGGGCTCCAAACCCGACTCCGCACACAAGCGCTGGATATGCTCGTTCAAGCCCCCGAGAATTAGAGCGTTGAGCTTTTCCAAACCTTTATCCATATCCGAAAAATGAATCCGGGCAAGAATATCCGGACCGATTTCAATCTGGGGATTGTCAAAGGCGGTCTCCCCTAACACAGACCCGTTCAAAAGATTCAGCAACCTCAAAACCACTCGGGTGGTACCCAAGTCCACAGCCAGACCTGCGGTGATTCGAGGATCGGAAGGAGATTTTACCGATAGAAGATGCCAGGATTCCGAGCCCCTGAAAAGGATACAGGCAACCTCATATTCAAAGGTTCTCAGAAGATGGGGAATCCTACGGGCAAGGGGCAGATCGATTTCAATGGTTCGGGTTTCAAGCTCTGTTTTTAAGGCATGAACCAGGCGGTCCACATCCGCAGTATTGTCTTTCAGGGAAGGAGGGGAAAGGGAAACCTTTCGAATCCAGAGGCTTTGATCTTTCATCATCTCGGGTTCATCCATACTGCATCAAAACCTTAAACCAGATCAAAGGTCATATCGGTTCTCGCAGCAAAACATTCCAGGTTGGAACCACGGTCTGCGATGATTTTTCGGCAGGTTTTGATCATCCGGTTCATGTCCTGATCCGACCGGTCCTGGTTCAAATGGAAGAGCCCCAGTTTTTTCACTCCGGCATCCAGGGCCAGATCCAGTGCGTCGGTAAAGGAGGAATGGCCGAACTCCCTGTAAACCTTGTACTCCTCCGGGGTATATTCCGCATCATGGAACAGGAGGTCGGCGTCCTGAATATAATCAAGGTAATCTTCCCGTGGGAGTCCTCCCGGATGAACATACCCAAGCTCATTATCCGTCAGGAAAACAAAGGTTTTGCCGTCCTCAATGAATTTATACCCTTTGCCTCCGTTGGGATGACTCAGTTCTATGGGAATGATCTTCACCGAACCTATGGTAAACGGATCAGGGCATCCCTCCTTATACTGAATGGATGCGCTGATATCCTGATATCTCAAGGGGAAATTGGGAGGGGATATGGTTTTTGAAATCATTTTTTTAACGAAATCATCCTCAAACGGGCATTGATGAATGATCAGTTGGGCCTGTTTGAGGTAGATGGGTTTAAAAAAAGGAAACCCCAGAATGTGATCCCAATGGGCATGAGTAAAAATCAAATGGTATTGGAAACGCTTTTCTGCGATCAGCTGCTTGCCCAGGCGTCGAATTCCCGTGCCCGCGTCCAGGATGATGATCTCATCGTTTTTGGTTCGAATCTCAAGGCAGGTGGTGTCTCCGCCGAAGTGATCATACTCCCTTCCGGATACGGGGATGGATCCTCTTGAGCCCCAGCATTTGATGATCATCACTGTCCCCTTCGGCGTTTCAGTATGAACGATTCAGAAACGGTTCCCTGAATCCCCCGGCTTTTTCATGGTCAGGGTCTTCTACGTTTTGGCATTAACTTGTGTCCATCCAGAGATGAGAGAATTTGTTCGAGTTCGAGGCGGACCAAAATTTTAACCGGATGAATACATTGAGTATTTTGAGGATTAAAATTTTGGCCCAACGAAGAAATCGGGCAAATTAGCCATTTCTGGATGGACACTAACTTGTTTTCCCCAAAAAAGTGAACCATATCCCGTTCTGATCCCAGGTTTGTGTAATCTCCGCATGATTCTGCAAAAGCGTCTCTTTTACCGCCCTGGCTTCGCTTTTCATCAATCCGGAAAGAATAAATTCTTTTTTCTTATAAAACCCTTTGCTTTCAATCAGTTTTCTCATCACATCATAATGGATGTTTGCTATCATGAAATCCACCGGATAGTCCATAAAATTTTCAGCCGATCCGCAAACCGCAAGAATTCTGTCTTCCATGGCGTTTAGCAGAATATTTCGGCGCGCGGTTTTCACGGATAAAAGATTCAGGTCCACCGCCAGGGTTCGAGGACAACCCAGGCTTCCGGCCGCAAGCGCCAGAATCCCTGTACCTGTACCGATATCCAAAGTTGTTTGGGGCGGCTTGCTTTGAAAAACCAGCTGCAAAGCAGTCAGGCAGTCTTTGGTGGTGGGGTGGGTACCGGTTCCGAAAACAACACCGGGATCCAGGAGGAGGTGATGGTTTGAAGATGTCTTCTCCACGGAATCCGGGGTTACGGACCAGGGGGGATCGATGAGAAAATCCCCGGCGCAAAAGCTGGAAACAGCATCTCCGTGCCATTCATCATAGGTCATTTGAAACCGGTCCAGCAAGGTGAGCTCGGATTGCATGGCCATCACCTGTTCCACGGCCTTATCGGATTTGACGGAAAAGAACAGAAAATTGAACCCATCCTCTTCCCAGTTGCCGATGAAATGTTCATTGGCAATGGGCAACCTGTGGTCCAGGCGGCCTTCCAGATAATAGATATAAAGATCCCCGTAAGGATTTGCGGGGCATTGCATATTCATTCAGGACCACCCCATCAGGATTGGCATCCTTCATCGTTTTCCCCGGGAAGACGATCGATGTACCAGTTCAGGGGATCAATCATTTCAAATCCCGCGGCCACGAGCTTTTCCTTGACCGGGGACACATTCATGGCCAGCAGATAGGGGAAAACCGCCCTTTTGTGTTTTTCGAAATATTTCGCCACCAGGACGCTCCCCATGGAAAGTCCTTCTTCTGCGATGATATCCACGATTTTTTTCAATTCCCCGGTCTTTTCATCCGCAAGAACACCCAGAAGGGTTCCGGGCTCTCCTATGCCCATGACATTAATAAACGCCCTCAACAGATCTCGAATGGAAATGATGCCTTTTAATTTACCTTCTTCATCCACCACAGGAAGCGCCCCGATCCTCTCTTTCTGAATCAGGAGCATGGCATCCTGAATGGTGTACAAAGGGGAAATGGAGAGGGGGTCCCGCGTCATGATATCCTTGATGGTCAAGTCGCAAAAACTGTTTTTATCTTCGAGGGTACATTCCAGGGTTTCAAAAAGGGCGGACGGCATGGCACTCCGAATATCTCGATCCGTGACAATGCCCAGAAGCCGGTTGTCCTCATCCACCACCGGCAGATGCCTAACCTTGTTTTGAATCATTTTTTCCTGGGCCTCGAAAACATTCGCATCCGGCCCGATGGTTTCCACTTTCCTTGTCATGGATGTGCCGACAAACATAGCCTATCTCCCTGTTTTCCTTGAAAAGCCTAAAGATCCTCGGGATAATCGTCCGGAGGTTCTCCCAATAAAATTTTCAAGTGGTTTGAAACCAGCTCCGGAAGCCTTAGCAGAGAATAGCCGCCTTCCAGAACGGAGATCAAACGCCCCTGGCAGTTCCTTTGGGCCAATTCCATGATTCTTTCCATGAATATGGAAAAACCCTTAGTGGTCATTTTGATTCTGGACATGATGTCATCATAGTGGGCATCAAAACCAGTCGAGAGAAGAATGATTTCCGGCTGGTATTGGTCAATAACCGGGATCAGGTCAACCTCCATGAGCTTCATGTATTCCTTGTCACCCTGACCGGGAAGCAAGGCATAATTCCGGGTAAACCCCTTTCCAGGGCCGGTTCCTTTTTCAAAAATCCTTCCGGTACCCGGGAAAGAAAAGGACGGATGTTCGTGCACGGAGTAGTAGAAAACCGACGGGTCTGATTCAAAAACACGCTGGGTGCCGTTTCCGTGGTGAACATCGAAATCGATAATGGCGATGCGGCGAATATTCCAGTTGGCTTGAATATATTTTGCGGCGATGGCGACATTGGCAAAATAGCAAAACCCCATGGCTCTGCCGGATTCCGCATGATGTCCGGGGGGCCTCACCGCACAGAAGGCATTGTCGAGTTCCCCGTCCATCACCATGCGGATGGTCTTTAAAATCCCCCCAACGGCCAGGCTTGCGGTATTGAAGGTCTCAGAACAGGTCCGGTTATCCGAAAAATCAAAAGTCGTCTCATCGGAAAGGCAATGGGTTTTAAGCCTTTCAATGTAGTCCTTCCCATGAACCAATTCCAGCCAACGGGTTTCCGCAAACTCTGCAGTGATCAGCCGGAGTCTCTCAATCAGGCCGGTCTCTTTCAATTGGCTCATGACTACCCGGAGCCGGTCTGCCGATTCCGGGTGCATCAAACCGGTTTCATGATTTAAAAACCGTTCATCATACAAAAAGCCGGTTTTTTTCATACCCTTCCGATGGATCTGGTTTGAATTTTACTCTTCGGTGAAGACCACATTCCCCAAGGTTTTTACCCGATGATGCGGTCGAAAATGGCATAGGCGGCCTGAATCGCTTGGTTGTCTTCCGGAATTTCCACCGTGGGCCGTCCGTCCAAATCATATTGGTAAACCATGTCATTTTCAGGAATGGTCCCGGCCATTGCCAAACCCTTGTCTTGGAGCATCTGCACCACTTCCTTCGAAGGTTCTTCCTTGTTCATATTGATGATCAAATAGCTGTTCTTGACTCCGATATTCAAGCCTTTGGCCAGTTCATGGATGCGCAGTCCCGCCTGAATTCCCCGCCGGGAGGTGTCGGTAACAATGAGAAGCACATCCACATTTTTCGTGGTCAGGCGACTGATGTGCTCCATTCCCGCTTCGTTGTCCATGACGACATAGGGGTAGTTTCCGCTTAATTTCTCCAGAAAATTCGTCAGCAGAGAATTTGCGGCGCAATAGCACCCGGCTCCTTCGGGCTGGCCCATGACCACCAGGTCATAGCCTTTGGCTTCCACCAGGGCTTCCTCCAATTTCATGGAGATGAAAATGTCCTTGGTCATGCCTTCCGGAACTTTCCCCTTTTTCATATCTTCCCGGGCACCCCCCAGGGTGTTTTCCACCTTCAACCCCAGCACCTCATTGAGGTTCGCATTGGCATCCGCGTCCACCGCCAGGATGGGGCCCTTATTTTTCTTTTCCAGGTATTTAATCAGCATACCGGCTACAGTTGTTTTGCCGGTTCCTCCCTTTCCCGCAAGGGCAATTGTATAAGCCATGAATCAAAACGTCCTTTCTCCGTGGTCTATTCTTTGAATTTTATTGATTATCAATAAATTAGGTCAGTTTACACAAACAGTCAAGTCTCTTATTGCTTGCAATGCCTATATCCCCATGATAATTATCAAAAAAATTCACTGTCCTTTAAGATTTCCTGCCATTTGGCACGAACCGAACCGTCAAGGAGCACAACATGATCGATCTTATTAAAAAAACCATACTGTCCGGCGTGGGTCTGGCCATGAAGACCAAGGAAGAAATTGAGGATTTCGCCAAGGAAATGGAAAAAAAATTCAACCTCAGCGAATCAGACGGCAAGAAATTCCTTGAAGATTTAAAAAAGCGATACTCCGAAACCCAGGACAAACTGGAATCCAAGGTGGAACATGTTGTGAAAGATGTTCTGAAAAAAATGGACATCGTGACCAATGAGGACTTGAAAGGTCTGAAAAAGGAAATCCGGGACCTGAAAAAGGCCATCAGCGAAAACGGCGAGTCTTCCAAGCCTTAAGGACCCATCCTGTCCACTTGACCCCTATTTGAAAGATACCATGCTGAGCATTCGCAAAATCGGCTTGTTCGGGCGAACCTACAGACATCTGAACCGATACCGACAGATTCTGACCATTCTATTCCGATACGGTTTCGGGGACCTCATCGAATCCCTGAGAATCGATCAGGTCCTGGAAATCGGACTCCAGTTTGTTTCCAAAAAACGCCGGGAGCGGTTGGAAAAATTTTCCAGGGCGGAAAAAATCAGAATGGCCTTGGAGGAGCTGGGCCCCACCTATATCAAGCTCGGCCAATTGCTATCCACCCGGCCGGACCTGATTCCCATTGATTTTTTGGGTGAATTTGCAAAGCTTCAGGATCAAGTGCCATCCTTTGCCTTCTCGGAGGCTGCCGGAATCATTCAACGCGAACTGGCGCGGCCCATGGATGAGGTCTTTGATTTTATCGACGAGATCCCCATCGCCTCGGCCTCCATCGGCCAGGTCCATCGGGCCGGTCTTAAAAACGGCGACATCGTGGCCATCAAGGTCCGAAGACCGGATATTCGAAGCACCATTGAAGTGGATCTTGAGATCATGCTTCACCTGGCGACCCTGGCGGAAAACAATATCGAGGAAATCGCCTTCTACCGACCGGTGAAAATCGTAGAGGAGTTTGCCAGATCCATGGAAAGGGAAATCGACTATACCATTGAGGCCGCCAATCTGGAAAAATTCGCCTTTAATTTCCTGGAAGACAGCACCACCTATATCCCTAAAATTTATCATGATTTCACAACCTCCCGTATACTCACCATGGAATTCATCGACGGAATCAAGGTTTCCCTTCTTCATCTCTTGGATGAAAACGGCCTGGACCGCAAACTCATCACCAACCGGGGGGCGGATATCTGCCTTAAGCAGATTTTCACCGACGGATTTTTCCATGCAGATCCCCATCCGGGAAACATCTTCATTCTTCCCAACAATATCATCTGCCTGCTGGATTTCGGCATGGTGGGATCTGTGGATCGGCAGACCCGGGAGGATTTCGCAGAACTCATGGAAAGCGTGGTCCAACGCAATGAAGCAAGATCAGCCCAGGTGCTTTTAAGGCTCACCTCCTGGGATGTTGAGCCGGATATCCGCATGCTGGAAAGGGATGTGGCGGATTTTTTGGGTCGCCACCTTTATAAGCCGTTGAAGGACATCAAAATCAGCAAACTGTTGCAGCACCTTCTGACCCTCACCTCCCGGCACCGGCTCAGAATCGCTCCGGATATCTTTCTGATGATCAAGGCCTTAAGCGAGCTGGAAGGTGTGGGACTTATGCTGGACCCGGATTTTGACATCCTGACCCGAGCCGAACCCTTTATTCGAAAAGTCAAA